>Ga0101941_1000140_pt1 | contig 182163 bp, 157 predicted proteins | sample DewCreD2012metaG_3_FD_75242 | JGI IMG/M metagenome (GOLD analysis project Ga0101941, IMG submission 75242) | Hot spring sediment bacterial and archeal communities from British Columbia, Canada, to study Microbial Dark Matter (Phase II) - Dewar... ... | reverse complement strand
CGGTTCCCGAACCGCCCCTACAACCCGTGCAACCGGGCGCCCATGATGTTCGCTGGTACAACGCACGCGCCTGTACGCACGGCATGTAGGGGCGACGCGGTGCGTCGCCCTGGTGCGATCGTGCTCGATGGCACCGCGTCATCCCGGCTGCCCGCCCGCCACGGCCCCGCCGGGCGACCCACCGGGTCGCCCCTACATGGCCGGCCGGTAGCGTGCGCGATTGTCTGAACCACGCGGTTTTCGCTGGTGCGGCGGCACGGCGGTACCGTGCCCTGAAATGGCCTTGAACGACATCGCGTAACTCTGTTGTGCGCCACCAGCGCTATGCTGAGGCTTAGGCGCTTTACCAACGGGCCGCAGCGATCCTTCAAAAGAAACACTTGGTCCCGCGCGTCCACGTGTCGCTAGGCTTTTAAATAGCATCGCGGCACTTCGCCGCGCCCAATGCCGATGCGCCGAGACCGCGACAGGATCCACCAACAGGGTCTCGCAATTGCGGAGAAAACGCTGGGCTCCGACCGTTCCGACGTGCCCCAATCCAAAGTGGCCTGGCGCGGCTCACGAAGCCGAGGGACGTTACGGCGAGGCTGTGCCGTTCATCAAACGCTCTGGCGATCTCGGAGTGGCAAGGACCAAGCGGCGTACGGCTTGTGGAAACAAGTGTTGCGCGTCGGGTCTGTCGGCCCACCGTTCGAGGTCGGTGGCACCAAGGTCAGACTCTTCATGTCGATCCTCCAATGTCTCTTGCAGTCATTCCAGCAGCTCCCGGAACGAACCGAACGGCATCACGTATCGATGCTGCGCCAACACTTCCTTGATGCGATCGGCTTCCTCCACGGAGATGAGTCCCCGACGAAGGGCCAGGACAATGATGCCCGGTGTGTTGACGATCCTGTCCCTTCCGATGCGTGCCTCCGCCTCGCGCCGGAACCGACCGCGCTCGTCGCACGCGACCATCCAGCCGCGCTGAGCTGCCATGGCGAGACACGCCGCCTCGCCCTTGCCCATGATGGCGGATAATTCGGCGTACAGAGCGATCTCCACGCTATCCGTGCTCTCGACTCGTAGCACCCAGCCGGCTTCGAGCGCCTCACCAAGTGCCCGGGCATGTTCCGGATACGTAACTTCCAACGCGATCACCTGTTCCGGCAACACGAAGTTGTATCCCTCGATCTTCCCCAGCAGGTCGAGCCGGCTGGCATAAATCAGGTTGATCACGACGCTCGCATCGAGCACGACCGTCCGACCCACTGCACCGGACACGCGTCACTCCCGCGGCACCAGCACCTCTGCAGGCGCCGCTCCATCGAGCGCCGCTTCTCTCAACAGCGCTTCCACGGCGGCTGCGTCTAGACCGGCCAGTGCCGCCAGCTCCTCGAGCTTTCGCCTCGTGATCTCCTCTCGCCGATAGGCCTCCAACGCGAGAGCCACGATGCGCGCCCGGATGCCGTCGCCGTCCTCCTGCGGCTCCGCGAGGCCGAGCATCTGGGCGATCTGCCGACCGCGCCCAGCTTGCTCTTGGCTCTGCAGGTCCGCGAACTCCGGCTCGTCGAGGAGCTTGAGGCTCTTGAGCCGAAAGAGCGCCGAGATGCGGCTCACGCCAAAGTGATGCGCTAGCAGCACCACATCGTAGAGCTGGATGTCTTGGGTACCGGGGGCCGGACGTGCCTGAGCCACCAGCACTTCTTCCTCGTCGAACACCTCGGCCTTGAGCCGGCTCGGCTTGCCCTTGGCGAGCCCCTGAAGGAAACCAATGACGCCCATCGGTGGCATGAGGAACGCCGCTGCGAAGGCGTTGGCGCGGACCTCGGGCAGGGTGTCGCGCTGGCTCGTGCGGCTGATCGTACCTTTCTCGTCGCGATCGAGCAGCACGTGACAGTACTCGTGGGCCAAGGAAAACCGCTGCCGCGACGGCGCGTGCGCCTCATTCACCACCACCAGGACCCCCACGTCAGAGTCGGCGACCGTCAACCCTGACACGTCGTCGGGTAAGGCGGCCTTTGCCGTCCGCACCCCTTGCCCCTCGAGCAGTTCGGCAACACTAGGCAGTGGGGCGTCGCCCAACCCCAAGCGGCGGCGCTCCTCGGCCGCAACCCGCTCGGCCTGCTGGATGGCCTCCCACTTGGTCCGGGGGGCCCGGAGGGGGTAGGCCGGCAGCGCGGTCAAAGCCACATCCACTCCGAGCAATCGCTCGAGGCTCGTGATTTCGCGGCCGGCAGCGAGACTGTGCCGTACCGCGGTAAGCACCTGGGTGTTGCCCGCCATGTCCGGCTGGCGGCGAAAGAGGGCGACCAAAACGTGCGCTGGCCGAAACTCGTCGGCCAGAAACGCACGGATATCGCGCCCGTAAAGGTAGGCAAGCTTGTCTAGCTCGAGGCTCGTCACCGCGCGATTGCCCAGCTCGATTTGTGCAATCGTGGACCGCGACACCCCGAGATACGCCGCTACTTCGTCCTGCGTGAGGCGGCTTGCCTCGCGAGCGGCCCGGAGCCGCCGGGCAAGTTCCTGCTGATCAATCGGCATGGCACGTCTCCTTGGGGTTCATCCTCAGGGTTGGCTACTTCTCTCGCTCGTTATAGAAAGTGTCCCTCTCGCAATGATGCGCGGTCGCTTCCTCACGGTCGGTCCCGAAGTCGCACGCCTGCTCGACCTGCACCTCGGCTTCGAAGACAGGTCCGTACCTCTCAAGGGGCGCCTCGGCACTCGCCCTGCACCCGACCGTGTTTCGCGATCCCACTATCATGGTTCCGTCCGCCCGCGGTTCGAGACCGCACCGGCTTGTCCTTCAGGAGCTGTTCGATTCGCTCCAGGTTCAGCTCGAAGATTTTCTGCGCCACGTTGCCTTCCTCTGGTTCCATGGGCTTGTGATGTGCCCCGTGTGGTGGCTTCCCGTATGGGGCCGGATGTTAGAAAATCGAACGCGCGGTGTCAAGTTCATACCTGCAGCGTTAACCCAAGCGGAGAAAGGGCGATTTTTCAGCGATGACTGCCTCGGCGGTTGGCGCCGTTCGGCACCTGATCGAGCAATACCGGCGCTTTTTGCGCACGAGTTACCGCTTCCTCGACGATCGCTTGCGCTCGCAGTTCGAGGCGCATTTGGCTGCGGCCGACGTGGTCGTCCGCGGTCCTTACGTCACGTTGGCGCAGGACTACGAACTGGGCGCCTCGCTGCGGGACCTTGTCGCTGCAGGGCGCGCGCATCCGGACTTGCTGCGCGCTCGGTGGCCCTTCGGCGATCAGCGGCTGTATCGCCACCAAGAAACGGCCTTCGAGGTTGGCCGCGCCGGGCGCCCCTTTGTGGTGACCACCGGCACGGGCTCGGGCAAAACCGAGGCGTTTTTATTGCCGGTGCTCGATGGGATTTTGCGCCGCAAAGAGCAAGGAGTTGCGGGCGTGCAGGCCGTGCTGCTCTACCCGATGAACGCGCTCGCCAACGACCAGCTCGAACGGTTACGCCGCTTGCTTCGCGGTACAGGCCTACCGATTTCTTACGGCTTGTACACTGGAGACAGCGACGCAGCGGTGCAGAAGCTGCAAGAAGAGCCGGCGGAAACGGAACGCGTGACACGCGCCGCGATTCGTTCCGATCCTCCGGACATCCTGCTCACCAACTACAAGCAGCTCGACTTTTTGCTGGTACGACCGGAGGACCGCATACTCTTCACTCCCGCGCTTCGTTTCCTAGTGTTGGACGAACTCCACTCCTATCGGGGTGCGCTGGCTACGGAGATTGCTTGCCTGATTCGGCGTCTTCGCGCGCACGCAGGCTGTGGCAGCGACGGGCTCGTCGCGATTGGCACCTCCGCCACGGTGGCCTCCGGAGCCGGAGGGGTGGAGGCGTTGGCTGCCTTTGCCACCGCACTCTTCGGACAAACGGTTTTGCCCGCGGACGTGATTGCCGAGCGCTTTGTCGCGCCTCTACCGCGTGGAGAGCTGCGCACTCCGGATCCACCTGCATTGTCGGACGAGGATCTTCTCGACTTTGAACCCGAGAACGACGCTGCGGTAGTCCGCTTGGCCGAGCGGCTCACCGGCTGGCAGGCAGAGCCCACGGGTCCGCTCGCCAAGCGCGTGGAATCTTTGCTGGAGAACAACGCGGTCGTCGCCCTGCTCGAAGAGGTGTTTTCGCAGCCGGCATCGTTGCACGATGCGGCGACCGCCTTGCGCGAACGGGTCGCCGGGCGTGCCACGCGCACCGAAGAAGAGCTGCGGCGGGAGGTAGAAGCCTACCTGCTGGTCGGCAGCGTGGGGGACGACCTGCACCCGCCCCGGCTCCGGCCCAAGTTGCATACCTTTTTTCACGGAGTGTACGACGTGTGGCTTTGCCTCGACCCCGACTGCCGCAAGCTCATCCCTCAGGGTGGAGCTGAATGTCCGCAATGCGGGTCGGCTGCGCGGCCTGCAGCACTGTGCCGCACGTGCGGTCAGGACTTCGTGAAAGTGCGCTTCGAGGGCGACAACGGGGAAACCGTCGGTACCGGAGACTTTTACAGCGATGCCCGTACGGGCTTTCTCACGCCGCGCATCCACGAACTACCGTCGCCCGAAGAAGACGAAGACACGAACGCGGAGGGGGTCGACACAACCGCCTCGAGGAGGCGCGCGGAAGACGCCGAAGAAAAGCTCGAGCGCGTAGCCGTGTGTGTCGGTTGCGGCCGCGTGATGGAGCCAAGAAGCGAGTGCCCTTCCTGCAACCGCACGGGTGTGCCGTATCTCGCGGTGCGCTGGCGGAAACCGGGCGAGCCAAAGGCGGGCATCCTTCATGTGTGCCCAGCATGCGGCGACAGCTACACGAACGGAGACATCGTCACCCCGCTGCGCACCGGCACGGCGTCGACGGTGTCCATCTTGGCAACGCACCATCTCGATCGGCTCGATGGTCCAGACCGCAAACTCCTCCTCTTTGCCGACAACCGCCAAGATGTGGCCCACCAAGCTGGCTACACTGCCGACAAGTACCGCCGGTTGGCATTGCGGCATGCGGTCACCCACGAGATTCAAACCGCCGGCAGCCAGGGCGTATACTTAGTGGAACTCCCGCAACGTTTGTTCGATGCGTACCAGCGCCTGGGCATCATCCTGGGGAGGCCAACGCGTCCCCAGCGCAACCGTTGGATCGACGCGCTCACGTACGAGTCGGCCAACGAGTTCACACGCTACGCGCGCCAGCGCGCATCGCTGGAAAATCTGGGGCTCGCCGCGGTGGAGTACGAGTTTTTAGACGACTTGCGGAACGAAGCAGAATTCCTGGCGGCCGTACGCGCTGTGGGTCTCGATGTCGACACCGGAGTGCTGACCGCACGTGCGGTCCTGGACATCATGCGGAAGAACCGAGCGGTCGCGTTCGATTTTTTCCAGGAGTACTTGGATCCGAACCGCAAGCGCCGTTATCGCGAACTGGAGATGGAGCCTTACGCGGTGCGCTTCCCCGACCGCGACCGGCACCCAAAAGGGTTCGCATTGGATCGGCCTGCACACGTACGCCAGTCGCGCGCGAGTTCCATCTTGGGCTTTTATCAGGAAAACCCGCAAGCCACTTCGCTCACCGCCGTACAAAAACTGGTTGCCAGAGTGTTAGGGGGCGACCGGGAAGCAGCCGAACGTTTTATCCGATCGCTGGTGAAGGTTCTGCGCCGCTTGGAGGTGTTAGAACCCGTTCCGCACTTTCCGTTGCCACCGGAATGGCGCTCGGCCGGGTTCGAGATCTTGCAAATCAACCGGAACACGATTCGCTTGGTCACGCCGGAAGCCGGGTACCGGTGCGTGGCTTGTCAGAACTGGTGCGCTTACGAACTGCCCACGTGCCCGCTACCCAAGTGCTCTCGCGGGCACCTGGTTCGGAGTGCGGTGGACGAAGACAACTACTATGTCCGGCTCTATCGCGATCGCCCGCCGCGGCGACTCGCGATTGCGGAGCACAGCGCAGCCATTAGCGGTGAGGTGCGAGCGCAGCGAGAAACGGACTTCAAGGAAGGGCGCCTCGATGCCTTGGCCTGTACCCCGACGCTCGAGCTTGGAGTGGATATCGGTCCGTTGCTCACCGTGGTGTTGCGCAACGCGCCACCCACCCCGGCCAACTACGTACAGCGCGTGGGGCGGGCCGGGCGCCGACTGCGCATTGGTTTTGTGTCCACCTTTTGTGCTGGGGGAGCGCACGACCGGCACGCGTTCGAGCATCCGGAATGGCTGCTGGCCGGCAGTTTTGCGCCGCCACGGCTGCGTTTGGACAATCCGAAAATTGTCCATCGCCACTTGCGCTCCTACCTTCTCTCGTTGTTGCCCGTGCAGCTACCGCGGCTCATGGGCGACTTCTTGGACGATTTGCGGGAACCCAAAGCGTGCCGGCTCGAACGCTTGGAAGAACTATTCGAGATGGTGCGCCAAAACGCACCCTCCTTGACGGAACGTCTCGCGGACCTGTTTGCGGGAGACCACCTCGCGCGCAGAGTGACCCGCTTTGGACGTGAAGAAACACAAGCCATCGTGGCAACGTTCGAAGACGGTCTGCGGCAGATTCTCGACCGCTGGTGGCAACGGATTCGCCAGATCCAAGAAGAGTACCGGCAATACTCGACCGTTGGCTCGCCAGCACACGACATGAAGAAAGCCGCTGCCCGACAGCGCGCCTACCGCGAACTCACGCAGGATCCCGAACGCGCGTACGTACTGAACTACCTTGCCACGCAGGGATTCTTGCCGGCCTACCAATTTCCTTTGGACACTTTCAGCCTCGACCCTGGGGTGACCGATACGCCCACGCTCTTTCGCCCCTCGGCAATCGCCATCGAGGAATTTGCCCCGGGCAACTTCGTGTACGCGAACGGTCACAAGCTTCGCTCCATTCGGGTGCTGTTTGCCGGCGGCCCCGGAAGCGCCGCAAGCCAGCCGACACGGTCGGACGCGGAAACTTCTGGCCGGCTGCGCCAGTTTTGGCTGTGCGCCCACTGCGAAGAGCTGAGCGACAAACCGCGCAACCGTTGCGACCGCTGTCAAAGCACCGCTTTGCAGGCGGTGGAGTGCGTGTTCGTGGATGCCTTCGAGGCAGAGGAATCGTTGCGAATCGGCTCTGACGAGGAATCGCGCCAGCGAGTGTACTTCGTGCGCCGGGAGAGTCTGCTCCCGAGCGCTAGCGTGGAGGTCACGCTTTATGGCTACCCCTTTTTTCCGGTGGAGCACCACCGCTTGGCATCGTTGGTGGTCACGAACTGGGGACCGGCAGATTCCAAGACCGGGGAGCCAAGACGGTTTCGGCTTTGCCCCGATTGTGGCCGGCACTGCCCCTACGATCCCGATGTTCAAGATCGCGCACAAAGGCGCGGCTTGAAGCAATGGGAAGAACATCACAGCAAGCTGTGCCGGGGCACACCGGAACTGCTGGTCCTCGGCTACGAGTTTGCGAGCGACTGCGCCGTGCTGAGCTTTCCGACGCGCGAAGATCTCCGCGGGATCGGCCGAAGCCGACTTTCGCCAACGGCGGTGACGCTCGCGGAAGCGCTTGTCGCCGGAGCCAGCGATTTGCTCGAGTTGGAGCCCTTCGAACTGGCCGCGTTTCCTCGCCTCCCGAGACCCGGGACCGCAGCCGAGGAAATTGTTTTTTACGAAACGGTGCCGGGTGGAGCAGGTTACGTAGAAGAGCTGGCGCAACGACTTCCGGAAGTGGCCCTAGCCGCTCAGGAGCGGCTGTACGGACATGGCTGCATCCGCGCATGTTATTTGTGCCTCAAACACTACCGCAACCAGCGTTGGCATGCGTTCTTCGACAAGGATTGCGTGCGGGATCTCTTGGCAGCCATTGCCGCCCTGGACCCTGTGAGCGGCGCTCGCGCGACTGCTGGAGCAGGACTCGCCGCGCTCACGAATGCGCTCGCGGCTCGCGTCGCGGAGTTGCGCCCGGCCCCACCTGGCATGCCCCGCGAAGGGCCACAATCGCACATCGAGGCGGTGCTGCTCGACGCATTGCGCGCCGTGCCTGGCCTGCCTCCTCCCGTTCCGCAGTATGCCGTAAAAGACGGCGATCGCATCGTCACCGTTCCGGACTTTGCATACCCGGATCAGCGTATCGCGATTTTTTGCGACGGCTTTGCCTACCATGGCAACCCGGAGACACTGGAGCTGGACGCCCAAAAACGGAACTGGCTTCAGCGCAACGGATGGCTGGTGCTGACGTACTGGGGACGCAGCATCCTCAAGAAGCCCAACGCCTGTGCGCAGGAGGTTGCCGACGTGTACCGGCAACGAACCGCGCGAGCGCCCCTCAGCCCTGTCAACCAGAACGCCTGACGGGCCGGCGAGCCTTTCTCGCCGACACGGTGCCCGGAAGCTTCCGACGCAGCAGCGGGGCTGATTTGCGCGCAAGCATGAAAACGCCGGCAGGGGCCGGCGCTTGGCGAGCGGCTTGGCGGCATCGCTTTGCGAGGCGGGCAGGGAACACACATGGGCAGTTGGACTATCCGCGCCGCGATTGGCCGACAGGGGCAGGGATGCTGTGTCGTGGGGTTCGTCGTGGCCCGATGATGGGGGCGCACCAGTGATTGTCCGGGGGCTCGGCTCTCCATGAAGCGAAGAAACGCGCTGCCGACCCGATAACGCGGCCGCGGCGGTGATCGCCTGGGGCCGGGGCGGAATGCCCGCGCAAGGGCCCGGTGATGCCAATCGTTGGCGCCAATGTTGCCCGCGCGAACAAGACGCTTGCCAAGCAAAGCTCCGCGTGTCATTTGGGTTCGTCAGGGCAAGGGGAAAAAACGATGCAACGATTCAAAGTCGCGGTCTTGATATTGCGCGCTGTCGGTTGGACCGATGTCCGCGCAGCTTGCTCGAGGTGCCTGGCGGTTGCGGGAGCGCGTCATCCTGAAGTCAGTCGCGCGGCAAACGGGTTGTGGATGCCATCGGCAGTGAACGTGGGACCGAACGGAGGTGGCACGAGGCGGGAACGGGAGGCTGGTTCGGCATAGCGCATAAGAGAAAGGGGAGACTTCGATGTCGTTGCCTTCGGTCGAACGGCGGGGTGCGGCGCGCCCTCGCTCGCGGCGCCCGTTTCCCCGAGCCGTTGGTGTTTGGGCATTTGCGCTCGGCTTCTTGTGTGCGGCCATTCCCGTACGCTCGAGCCATGCCGGGATTTGCGACCCGGATTCTGCGGCCATGGGAGCAACCGCACCCGCGGCGCCGCCGCCGAAGCAGTACCACTACGTGTTTGTCGTGGACACGTCAGCCTCGATGATGGGGCACGGCGATGGCAAAGGGCGGGTGATTTTTCCCCGGGTGAAAGACGAGATCCGAAGATTCGTCGACCGCGTACCATCCGGATCTCGGGTTACCTTCCAGCCGTTCGATCAAGGGCCGGGTCCTGCAGCAACCTTCGTAGTGCCGGACGAAAGGCCCAAACTCGACGCGTACTTGGCAGCGCTCGAAGCGCGCGGCCGCAACACGTATCTGTATGCGAGCCTTCTCGAACTGTTCCGTCGGCTCCCGCACGATCCGTCGGTGGCCACGGTGGTGTTCCTGTTTACCGACGGCAACGACAACGATCCGGGGCCGCTGACCATGGAAGACGTCACCCGCACCTACAACATCCGTCGCGGCCCGTACGACTGGTTTTATTACTTCTTTCTCGGTCTCGACATCCCGCCAGAGGTCGAACAGGCGGTGAAGGACAAACCAGGGTGGTTCTTGATGGCGGTGCCCCCCAACCAAGTGCCGCGGCTGATCTCCATGAATGTGGTGCCTACCGCGCTCGACCTCGGCAACTTGTTCGGCAACCCACAGGTGCAACGCGAGCTGGACCTCCAGTTCGACAGCGACGCGCCACCACCGGTCCGCGCTCGCGTCGTAGCACCCGAACTCGAAGCGCACGGCAGCAGTTTGCAAGTGGAGCCCAAAACGCTGCTTGGCGGCGGGAAGAAAACCTTGCAGCTCTCGCTGCTGAATCCGCAACAGTTGCCGCCCGGGGAATACCAGGCGGTGTTGTGCCTGGAATCCACGGAAAGCACGGCTGCGCTGCGACCAGTGCCGGTGCAAACCCGCTTCCGCTACCAGCCCGGCGGGTCTTATCGCATCCTGGCGCTCTACAATGTTCAGTCGCTGACGTTGCGCCAGGGGGAAACTGCCCAGTTGCACTTCCGTGTGGAAGGCGACCAGTGGGCGACCCGTCCGGTCGAGATTTTTCCTCCAGCAACCGTTCCGGAGGGACTCGGCGTAAAGCTCAACGGCGCCACGGGCCCCGTGCAAGTGCTGCCCGGAAGCGAGGTCCGCGTCGAAGTGACCAACGAGTCCTTGTTCTCCAGCAAACCGGCCAGTTTCGCTCTCGGCGTCGGGCTTCCTGCCGGTGCCAGCGGGCCATCGTCGATCGAAATTCCACCCGTGGTGCCGGTGGTGCCCTGGTGGAGACGGCTCCTCGACTGGTGGTGGCTGTGGCTCTTGCTGCTCTTGTTGCTGCTGCTCCTACTCCGCCGGTGGTGGCTGGCAAGGCGCCCGTGGGCGGAGTGCCAGTTCGAGAACAAGGACTGCAAGGCGTTCCGTGCAACGCTGCGAGGTGTGCACCCGGTCGATCTAGGAAGCGCGCTCGGCGTCCGGGAGATCACGGGACTCATTGTAAAGCCGAATCCCGCAGGGCGGCCGGTTATCACGGACAAGCCGCCAGATCTGCAGCTCGACGCAAATAGCTGGACGATACAGCAGGGAGAGCCGGTAGAATGGGGCGAAACGTTAAACGTGTCCCGCAACGGAAACAATCTTGGGACCCTTACCCTATCGCAAGTAGGAACGACAAAAGCCAAGGGTCGCCAAAGGGGGTCAAGCGATGACGAGTATTAGAGAGACTCGGTTTCTCAAACGGACCATTCTCATAGGCCTTGGCGGTACAGGGAAAGAAGCGCTTCTTCGCGCCAAACGGAAATACATCGAGACGTTTGGCGAGGTGCCCCCGCTGGTGAAGTTCTTGTTGATCGACACCACACCGGCGGTCACCGACCGGCTCGAAGTCACTGATCCGGACGGAGAAACCAAAACGGTAGCGCTGTCACCCGACGAGGTCCTCTACATCGAGGCCCGCGGCGCCAGTTTGCTCCCCAAAGTCAACGACGAAATCCGGGAGTGGTTCCCGCCGCAAGCGGACCTCAAGGCGAACATTATCTCTGGCGCGGGCCAAATTCGCGCCCTGGGGAGGCTCGCGCTGTTTGCCAATGCGCGCTCAGTGTACGATTGCTTGCGAGAACTGGTCAGCGATGCGCGCAATTACAAGGCCGAGCGCGTCTCGAACGACTGGCGCTACGTGTACGAGCCGTTCTCGCCTCATCTGACCGTGTGCGTGGTTGCCTCCCTGGCAGGCGGTACGGGTTCGGGCATCTTTCTCGACGTGGCCATGATCTTGCGCGACATGCTTAAAGACGAAGAGCAGCTTTTTGCCTACCTTCTACTGCCCGACATTTACGTCAATCGGCCCGGCACCCAAAACGTGGAAGCCAACGCCTACGCGGCGCTCAAAGAACTCGACTACCACATGAGCTTGCAGGAGACGTATCACTACACCTTCGGGGGACGGGATATCGAAGTGCGCAAGAAGCCCTTCGACATGGTCTTCCTGGTCAACCGCGAAAACCGTGCTGGCAAGACCTTCAACGAAATCAGTGACATGGCCGAGTTGCTTGGCTTGAGTGTGTTTTTCATGAGCGGCCCACTGGGGAAAGAACAAGCCGACTTGTTCGACAACATCGTGATGCAGCTCGCCGAGCAACAAGGCACCTACTATGGCCGCAAAGCGCACTACGCGAGCATCGGCGCAGCCGAACTGCAGTTCCGCCCAGAGCGCCTAAGTACAGAGGGAAAGGCGAAAATTGCAAGGAAGCTCGTCGACGCGTTGCTTGCAAAGGATCACCCGTGGGACCCACACGAGCTCAAAATAGTGCTGGGGGTTCTCGAAAGCGCGCAAAAGCCGGAAATTCGACAGAGCGAACGGCCAGGATTTTCGAGCAGCCGAGACGAGGACGAGCGGTCGTTCCGAACGGCCTCGGACAAGTTAGCGGGTCAGATAGTGGATCTGCGTGCTCAGGGCATCGAACGTCTCCGCCAGCAAGCCAACTTTCCAGCCGAGCTCGACGCCGCTCTAAAGAAAGCCTTCGGCAGCTATAGCCTGAATGAGCTACTCGCCGGCCTAGAGTCCCTGAGCCAAACCGTTTCGTCCAAGGTGGACGAATTGTCCCAAGAATTGGAGAGCGCAAAGAGCGACCGGAACAAACAGGAGGACCGACTCAAACGCGAGCTGCCCGTCAAGCGAAGCGACCGCATTCGCAGAGCTGTGAGCACCCTGATAGGCGGCGTCCGCCAGAACGCCGACAACGAAGCAAAATTCGACCGAAAAGAGCTGGAGGCCATGCTCAGTACTGCCGGGCGGCTGGCTTGGGCTGAAGCACGGAAAAGCTGGTTGGACGAGATCGACACCTTGGTGAAGAGCAAGATCGAGAAACTGCAGGACGTTGTACGCAAGCTGCAACACTGGGTAAGCCGTTACCAGAACGAGGCGGACAAAGGGCAAGGACCATCGACTACGGGAGACGATCTGCCGTTCACCCTCACTTTGCCACCGCCTTACTTGACGACCGCCTCGACCAGGGAAGAAAACGAGCACAACTATCTCGAGGAAATTCGCAAGTCAGGACTCGCGGCCCTTCTGGACGACCCTGTAGGACGTGTCGAACAGGTTTGCGAACAATACAGAGGTCTCTCCCTCAGCGACTGGCTCACAGACGTGGCGGGAAAGCCCGATCACGACCCCGTTCGCGGTGCAGTCGAACGTACCCTGCGGGAACTCGATCAGCTTGCAGCGCCCGCGTGGGACTATCAGGACGCTTGGGTTTCGAACCCACGAGTGACCCACCGGGAACAGGTGCACATCCTTGGATTGGAGAAGGGCAAAGACGACCGCTCACCTTTGCAGCAAGGAGGCGAGTTCTCGCGCGTGTTCGCAGGCAACATCCAGCAGCGCAACGTTCTTCACGTCGTGCCGACAAACCAGCCGGATCGCGTGTACCTCTACAAGATCGAAGCTTCCATCCCCGCATTCGTGTTGCGCAACATCGAAATGTACGAAGAACGCTATCAAGATTTGCGCACCCAGCGGAGCTTCCACGTCGACCGGCGGCTGGAACCGAAGCTCCCGGAACTCGGCCCCCGACCGGCACGGGACGAAGCCGCGAGCGTGTGGACCCGAGCTCGGGTACTTCTCCTGGTCCGGAAACAACAGGGCTTTTACCAGTGTCTTGCCGAAACGATCAACGGAGGAGAACGGTGGCACCGCCTCGGGCGAACACTTGCCGAAGCCTTCGATCGTTTTGCCAATAGCTTTTTCCTGTTTCGCGAACTGCAATATCATGTAGAGGAACAAGAAAGACCTCGCCGGGAGGAAAAGCCCGCGGAGTATCGTGAGACGGTAGAGAAAGAAATCGAGAAACGGGGCCGCTGGCTCGAGGAGATAAAACGTCAAGCACATCCCAACGGCGATCAAGAGGCTGCCGAGAGGCAACGCGACGCCAAGGTCGTCCAGCTCGAACTCGACGCACTGAAGAAGCTCCAAGAAGAACTGCGCAAGGAGCGCAGTGACGACCAGGACGAGTTCGCGACCTTAAGCTGATCGAGGCGTCATGCTGCTGCATCCCGTCGTCGTAACGGCCACGGGGAACTGGCCGCAGGACCTCGTGGCCAGGCTTCTACCACGGTGGAGCCAGCGGCTTCGCGTGGCCTCTCGCGTGCTCGAGTTTGCCAAGGGACCGCCGTCGGTCGGCTGGGCTCACGCGATTCGCACGCTCCTTCAGGAACAACGCATCGGGGAGCTTGTGCGCGAAGGTGTTCAGGTCGCCCCAACGATCGACGTTGTGTGGCTAGCACAAAGCCATGCTCCGGAACTGGAAGCCGAGCTGGAAGACTTGGAATCGCAACGCGACGGACCGCTATTCAGCGGCCGCGAAGTTCGGATCCACGTGCTCCTGCTTTTGCCAAGCGTGTTCCCCATTGGCCAAGGGGAACCGGCGCGAGCCCAGGCGAACATCGAGCGCCTCCGGCCCGACCGAGCAGCCTACCCGCCTTTGCGGGTTTGGCCCATTTCGCTCCGCAATCGTGCCGACTTGCACCTTCGCGATGCGAATGAACTGGCCCCATTGGTGCAACATTTTGTGGAAGCGCTGATCTGCACCGACCTGCCTGTCCAACCGACGCTGGGTCGGGACTGGGCAGGAGTCGGGTTGTGCCGGATGGCGGTAGCTCGGCCCGCGCGGGAATCCGTCGCCGCGCGGCTCGCATCGGTGCTGATCAAGAAGTCCCTCGCTCCTGTCGTAGTCCCCAGTTTGCCAGCGTGCCCCGTCCACCCTGCATCCATTCAAGCAGTGGACCCTCCTCCGCGCCCGGAGCGACGCAGTTGCCACGAACTTCCCGACTGGAAGGTGGCGAACCCGTGGCAAGAGTTCAGGGAGAGTGTTCGCGAACAGTACCGGCGAAGCGTCGCCCAAACTGTCAGCCACACAGAGCGCTTGCTCGGAAACGAGGCCGTCGAACACGCGTTGCAATCGGGTGTCCCCGCAGTGCGCGCCTTACGGAAACGCCTCGAGCAAGAACTGCAGACCGCACAAGCACAGTTGAACGAGGCCACAGCGCCCTTCGATGCAGCTTTCCAAGTCCAAGGGCTTCGCGCCTACCTGGAATCGATACGGGAGGCAGCCAATCGCGACGACAGCACCTTGCTCGGATGGGGCCGCGAGCAAATCGAGAACGTCGATCGGGCTTTAGAATCCTGCGACATCGAAGCGTTCCTCCAGCGCGACCCTGAAGCACAAGAGGCAGAAGAAAAGATCCAAGAAGCCCAGAGCCACTTCCGCCGCATCGACCAAGAATGGAAACGAACGCTCGCACCCCCCGAGGATGCGCAACAACCCGCGGCGGCCGGCCAGCGAGGAACACTGCGGCGATGGTTCGATCGAGGTGCGAAATGGGTCTGGGAAACGTTGCGAGATTTGTTCCTCCCTCCGACCGTCGCGGAAAATGACGAAGACGCAGAGCGACGCAAGCAACTGTGCGAACGTGCTTGGAAGCAAGTTCAGAGCGCGTACGATGCTGGCAGCAAGGTCACCGATCGGAGCACGTACTGGCTAGAGCGGTGGGCCGAGTTCCGCCTGCGCCGCGCCTATCGCGATGCGCTCGTGCGGGCGATCGAGCGCTGCGAAACCACCGAGCGACTGGCAAAGCAACTTCGGGAAGCCGCGGTTCGTCGTCAGTCTCCCGGCTTGACCTTGCAGTTCCACGTTTCGGAACCGACCCTCCAACGAGCACTTCACGAGGGCGCCGAAAACCTCATCCGCGACGGTGCGCTGCGGGCCTTGAACAAAGACCAGTTGCCGAGCCTGAAAAGGCGCATTGCCCAGGAAGCTGGGCGGCTCGCGGCGCAGGTAAAAACCGCGCCTTTGTCCGAATTGGTCGACCCAGACTCCTGGCGCGCCGCATTGGAAATTGCAGCTCCCCGCGCGATGATTGCGCATCGGCCTGACCAGTTGGCGTTCACGTGCGTGATCGGCCATGCGAGCCCGCCACCGGGGCTCGGGGTGCAGTACCAAATCCCGCACTGGCTCGCGGAAGATACCGAGGTACTGGTGTTTCGCTTCGTGTCCCCTGTCCTACCGGAGGATCTGTTACCTGAAGAACCGCGGATCGACGGTATTCGTGTCGAACCGCTCATGCCGAGAACCGCCGTCGGAGGCGAAGCGTCGATCCGCCAACGCGACTCTCTGCGGCCAAACCCACTGTTGGAGCAAGCGTTCGATGAGTAACCGTGGCTTGCACCATTTCCGCGAGAACATCGTGCAAAAAGCGACCGCGCGGGAACCAGAGTTCCGTCACCTCCCGTTGTTTGTCACCGAGTACTTGCTTGCCAAGTTCGCTCCACGCGGGGACAAAAGGAAACTCGAGCGGCTGAAGAGCTTCGTGCAGCGCCACTGCACCGAATCCGCGCCCGAAGAGTGGGTTTGGGACCAGGCCCAACTTGGGCGCCGACTGGTACTGGTCGGCGAACTCACCGTCGCCGTAAACCCACGGACGGGTCGCCTCGATGGCCAGCTCTCCGCCCTGGGCGACGGGAAGCTGACCGTCCCGTTCGAACTTGCCGACCGCTATCCGCAGCTCTTTTACGGAGCCTGGGGCACCGTGGGCATCGCTTACCACAAGGACCAAAAAAACCTCGTGGTGGAAGACTTCGTGCCCATCCAAGTGCCCGGAGCGCGTCTCGACGCATTTCTCCGGGGCCGAATGTATTTCAACGAAACCCGTTGGGTCGACTTGCTGCTCAAAAGCCTCCACATCGATCCCGCCTCGCTCTCGGAGGAAGCAAAGCACTTCTACTTGTTGCAACTCGCTCCCCTCGTCGACGGGGCGTTGCCCATGCTCTACCGCACGAACCAAAGCGGAAGCGGCCTCCTGGATCTTGCCAACCTGTTTCCGCAAGCTCTGCACGTTCGCCACCCAGAAACCCTAGAAGCCGGGTTGCACCGCAACCATCTCGACCACCTCCCGGGGATGATCCACACACATTCCGTGATCGTGCTCGACCCCCTGAGCGATTTCGTTTGGACGCGGAGCCATTTCCACACCACGCTCCTCGAAGACCTTCGCAGCGCGGCGGAACGAGGGAACGCGGCGGATGCGTCCGTGGCCCTCGTGTGCCGAGTGCGGAGCAAGACCCGGAACTCCCGGCTACCCCTGCCAGAGTGGGCCAAGTCGCACCCGGACTTTTTCCGCTCCGTGGTCGGGCTCGCGGCCAGCGCCAATGACGGGCAACCCGTCGCGCCGTACGACGGCCCCGCGCTTGCGTTGGATTACCTCGCGGAAATGTTCGCTCGCTTGCGCCGAGAGCCACGCAAAGTGGATCTCGACAAGTTCTTGCCGGATTCCTTGGACCTCACCGACGAGCAGGCCGTGCGCCGCCTCGCTCGAGCGTTGCTGAAGCTCGTGTACCCAGCGGGCGACTATCCCCAAGATGCCGTTGCCCGCTGGACTCGTATCGCCCTCCAGTGCCGCGAAGCTCTGTACGATGAAGCTTCGCGCCACCGGCCAGACGCATTCCCGCCACGGGCGAAACCAGCAGAAGAACCGGAACCACAACCGGAAGCGCCACCGGCACCGCCGGCCGAAGAACCACCTCCGGCTGCAACCGAGCCATCGAGCTGATCGCGGTGATTGCTCGCGCTACGAGCAGTCAGCACCGCTTCCAGCGAAGCATCTCATCAGCCCCGAGCCTGGAGGGCGTCGGGAACACCGCTCCAACCAGCAGTCGCGATCGAACCTCCGTTCCTCAGGTCTGGTCGGTCGGCGCCCACCTGGGCTGGTCCAGCGCCCTGCGGCACCGCAAGCGTTCGATTACGGGACAGCGACGCCACCGCGTCAAGGCAGCGGCATTGGCCGTGCGGCAAAGGGCCGGTGGCCCCAGGCAAGAGCGGCACCAGCCCTCGCGCACGCCGGCGATTTACTTCGCCGCAGCCTGTGGTTGCTCCTCTTCCATGGGCTCCCACCACTGGCACCACCAGTTTTCACCGACCAAGATGCGAAGTTTCGGATGCCAGCAGTACGAGATGTCTTCGTCGGGGTTCAAATAGTACAAGCAGTTGCGGCACCGTTCCTCGCCGTTGGGTTTGCCGCGCAAGATGGCATCTTCCGCTAAATGTCGAAGTTCGAGCGACAGCTTTTCGTCGATCGGCTTTGGCTCCGGTCGAGGGAGTTCCACTTCGTCGGCCATGTTTGTCACCTCCTCGTGATCCGATTCCACGTTCAGTCCCGGGCTCCACGGGCCTCGCGGGAGGACTCGCTTACACAAGGCGCGCAAAGCTGGCAATCGAGTTGCGCGACGCTGCGCACCTGCGTATGACCAGATCCGCTTATGGGAAACAACCCTGCGGACCGACCGTTCTTCCCCCGGCCTTGGCTACAGCGGGAGCCCGGGCAACTGATCGGCCGTGGCCATCCTGCGGGCGATTTTCTCGAGGCGTACCGTTGGCGCTTGCTCGACGAGCAACCCGGTTTGTTGCGCGTACGGGCACACTTGCCCGATCACGTGAAAAACCCGCGTGGGCAACTGTTCGGAGGCTTTACGCCCACGTACGTGGACCTCGTGGCCTTGCTGACCGTTCGTGCCGGTCAGCCGCGCGAAGGATGGAAAACGTGGCTGGCAACGACCAGCATGCGTCTCGATTACTTCGAGCCCATCGTCGGACCGGAGTTCGTCATCGAGAGCAAGCTCGTGAAAGCGCGGGGGCGCACACGTGCCGTAGAAACATGCTTTTACGACCCCGAGGACACGCTGGCCGTATTTGCGTTCACGCTCATCCGCGAAATGCCCCTCGATCGGGTTCTCGGGGACGGTTGAGCGGCCGTCGCGATGTGCCAGAAGCCCTTCGAGTCGCCCCCGGCCGCCCGAGATCGAAGTGGCGGGAACGACCGAATTCCCCCCTCTCACGATCGCGTAGAGGCCGTTCGTGCAGCGAACCAGCGCCGTCGGAGTGCGGCGAGCCTCAGGCGTCGCGCGCTGGCGCGCACGCGCGGCCGCGTGCGGCTCAGAATTATCGCACTGCGAGCACGCGGACGTCGAAGATGAGCGTTTTGCCTGCGAGCGGGTGGTTGGCATCGATCACGATGGTTTCCTCACGCACCTCGTGCACGCGCACTTGCCGCTCGCGGCCGCTCGAATCCCGCGCCACCAGCTCCGTTCCGGCAACCCACGCGCCGGGCGGCACCAGCTCCTTGTCGACCTCGTAAAAGGCCTCGGGGTGCACCGGACCGTAGGCCAGTTCCGGAGGGATGCGGATTTCCTTTTGGTCGCCGACGTTCAGTCCTTCCAATCCCTGCTCCAAGCCGGGGATGATCTCGTCGTTTCCTTGGGTGTACTCGAACGGCTCCTCTCCGACGTTGCTTTCGATAATGCTTCCGTCCTCGAGGCGCAGGGTGTACTCGATGGACACGTGACTGCCTTCGCGAATGCTCATTGGTTCCTCCTGTTTGTTGATTCTCTTCTCGCGAACTTCGTGTCGCGGCGACGGCCGTTGCGCTACATCGTCCTTAGGAGCGACGGCCACTCCTGAGGAACCACCAAGACTCCCCTTGGTACGACACCAAGGTATTGCCAACCAATCAGAACCAGATGCCGCTGTCAATCCGCAGCGCATAGGCGTGCAGCGATTGCACTCTCGACACTTCGTTGTATGCGCAGTTCCCCCATCCCATGGCGGCGTCGACGCGCGCGCCGTGCATAAAGTTGGCTCCGGGCCGTTCATGATCCACCGGCGCGCGGACCCATTGATGGCAGCGGCGGATCCACCCACAGCACGGATGCCATGACCTTTCCTCCAGCGGCCGAGACGTCCTAAAGAGGTACGGTGGCAACGCGGCAATTCCCTCTGTGCGACCACCTTGAATCTATACGGCTGTACCCCGCCCAGCACGGCAGACCCTCCACATCGTCCTACCCGTGACCACAGCACATTCCAACTGATCCACGGTATATCGTTCATCCGAGCTCGCGCGTGGCATGAGCGAGCAGGGCAGATGCAAAATGTCCAAAGGACAAGTCTGGGTCTGGTTCCGAGAACACTCCGCGCTTGCCGCCTTCGGCTGGAGAGAGCAGCAGTGCTGCACCGTCGTACAGACGTTCCCGAACTAGTTTTTGCAGCAGGATTTGGTACCGTTTTGCATAGCTCGCTTCGCGAAATTCCGGGAAAACGGGAAAGTGCGGCTCTGCCACCCCCACGCTGGTCCGACTTCCCTCCGCATCCTCGAGTAACAGTAGGTACCCAAGCCAGGGGCGCGGGAAGACAGGAAAGGCACCCTCGCGGTACGCTGTCCAAAAATCCAACGCGGCGCCCAAGGCTTCCTCCGTGCGGTTGTTGAAATTGTTTCCAAACGAAGGCCCAACTTGCGCTTTGAATTCGACGCACGCGAGGAGTTTCCCCTGGGAAACAATCACAAGATCCCATTTCTTTTCCGCCCGGTAATACCCAGGAATCTCTACTTTTGTTCTGCGGTAAATGTCTTCCGAACGGACGCCCGCCCTGGCCAAGAGGGAACACAGTAAGTCCGCAAAGCCATCCATTTGCCGGCCTGCTGTAACGGCGGCGCGAGCTCCGCGATCGCGCTCTCCACTGCGGCCTTGGCGATCTGCTTGCCGTTGTCGCGTGCGCCAGAACCGCCCCACCGCGGTAGCCACAAGGCGTTGCAGTTCCCGCTGAGAATGCAGGCTACCTGGCACGGCCTACCTACACACTTCGACCTGAATGGACGAGAACAAGTCCGCTGCCTCTGAGCGCAAGCGCCGCTCAGCCAACGCAAAGTACTGCGCGTCCACTTCGCAGCCGATGCTGTTCCTTCCCGTGCGCGCAGCGGCCACGTTTGTGGTTCCGGTGCCCATGAACGGGTCCAAGACCGTGTCGCCCACGAAGCTGAACATCCGCACGAGCCGCTGAGCCAGCGCAATCGGAAACGGAGCAGGGTGATCACGGGTCGACGCGCCGGAAACGTCTGTCCATACTTGCCGAAACCACCTTTGGTAGTCGTTTGCGGAAAGAACGCTGAGCAGCCGCTCGGCAACGCTCGGCTTCCGGTATCCCCCTGGCTTTCGTTCCATCAAGATGAACTCGATATCGTTTTTGATCACGGCGTTTGGTTCGTAAGGCTTCCCAAGAAAGCCGGGCCCGCCGTTTTCTACCTCGTAGACCGCGTTCGCGATCTTGTACCAAATGATCGGCGCGAGATTGTCGAAGCCGATTCGTCGGCAGCGTTCTTGGATTGCAGCGTGGAGGGGCACCACGGTATGACGTCCACCGTTCCTACGGCGAGACAAGCAAACATCGCCGACCACGCACACCAGACGTCCGCCAGGCACCAATGCCTCGAAGCACCGCCGCCACACCCGGTCCAGTTGATCGAGAAACTCTTCGTAGTCGCTGACATGACCAAGTTGGCCCTCGGTGTCCCGGTACCGCTTCAATGTCCAGTACGGAGGCGATGTCAGAACGAGGTGCACGGACTCGGGAGCGATGTCATCGAGCGCGCGCGCGTCCTTTAAAATCAAGCGGTGTGTGGTCGGAATTGTCCGAATGACCTGCTCCAGACGACGCATGGCTTCCGGATCCTTTGCGATGACGGGAATCACCTTTTGAGGATCGGAGAGACCCTGCCATTCTGGAGGTAGCCATTGAGACAGGTCTGCTCGGGCCATCATTCGCGACATACTTCCTTCATCAGTCGCCAAGCTTACCATGGAATCCCTAGCGTTTTGATAGTTCCACTCGCGGAGAACTCGAATCCACAACTACCCTCGACCGAGTATAGAACAACCCCCTGAGATGGCCTCCCGCCACCACGGACGTGGACGAACCAAAGTGCGCGTGCAATCGTTTTCCGGTGAGCATGGGACGCACAGCGGTGCCCATCCAGGAGCGAATAGAGAATGAACACAGCTGACGTGGTGATCGTTGGCGGCGGATTTGCCGGCGCGGCAACGGCCTTCCATCTTGCCCGTCGGGGCGCCGGGAAGATTGTCCTCTTGGAGCGGGAGGCCATTCCAGGGAAACATGCGTCCGGCCGCAATGCAGCGTTGGGGTTTACCTCCATCGACGAACCAGAGGTGGCCGCACTCGCGCGCGAGGGACTGGCCTTCATCCGCGGCGAGGCCAGCGAGCTCGCTGGCCACGTGATTTTCCGCCCCTCGGGCTCGCTCCTCGTAGCCTCCGCCCACGAAACGGCGGCACGGCTACGCGCACAAGCAGAGGCCCAGCGGGACCAAGGGCTCGCTTGGTGGAGCGCCGACGAAATCGTCGCCGCGGTTCCCGTGCTGCGAGATGCCCGGCTCCTCGGCGGAGTGTGGAGCGCGGGCGACGGGGTCGTCGACATCCACGCCCTGCTGCAAGTGTACCTGCACGGAGCCCGTGCCGCAGGAGCGGTGGTTCGGTACCGTGCTGCCGTGACTGCCGTGGACTGCCACGGCGAGCGCGTGGTGGCGGTACACTCGACGAACGAGTCGTGGAGTTGTGGCGCGTTGGTAAACGCTGCGGGCGCCTGGGCTGGCCAAGTGGCACGCCTTGTCGGCACGCGCTCCTTCGAACTGGAGCCGCGCCGGCGCCACTTGTTTCTTGGCCGGCCGCGGGCGGCCGTGGACCGAAATTGGCCCTTCGTTTGGCATGCGGATGTGGACACGTACTTCCGCCCGGAGGCCGACGCGTTGCTGCTCAGCCCTTGCGACGCCACACCGCATCCGCCGGTCGAGCCAGTCACGGACGAGGAGGCAAAACTCCTCTTGGCCGAGAAGCTTGCCGCCGCGTTTCCCCAGTTGGCCGACGTGAACATTGTTTCCGGCTGGGCGTGCTTGCGCACGTTCGCGCCGGATGAGCAGTTCGTGATCGGCCCCGATCCCGAGGTCGCTGGGCTGTTCTGGGTGGCTGGTTTGGGGGGCCACGGGATGACCACCAGCTACGCAGTCGGCCGCCTGGCGGCGGCAGCGGTGCTGGGCGAGAACGCCGGGGAACTGGCGCATTTCTCGCCGTGTCGGTTCCTTGAGCGGCGAGACGGCAGCGTTACCAGCGCCGCGTTTCGCCAATAGCCATCACCCACGCGTTCTCTTCGGGGTAACCCGCGTCCACAGCAGCAGCCCGAAACCGACGCGGGGGCTCATCGAGCGGCTCGTCCGTCAAGTCGAAGGTTCCCCAGTGCATGGCCACCACCCGCTTCGCCCCTGCATCGCGCGCGGCGCGCACTGCCTCCTCTGGGTTCATGTGGACAAAGGCCATGATCGAGCGCGGCTCGTACGCACCGATCGGCACGGCAGCTAAATCGATCGGCCCCAAGCGCTCGCCAATCTCGGCAAACCCGCTGAAGTATCCGGTGTCGCCGGCATGAAAGAATTTTCGCCGTTTGCCCTCGACGACCCACCCTGCCCACAGCCGCCGGTGGTGGTCTGTCAGACCGCGCCCGGAAAAATGCTGTGCGGGCACACAGTGCACCCGCACGTGGGGCAAGTCGAGCGACTGCCACCAGTCCAGCGCAACAAACCGCCCACCTACACTGTGCACCAAATCCCCCATTCCCAACGGCACCACGAACAGCACGCCACGACGGGCCAGCTCTTTCCACGTAGGCAAGTCTGCGTGGTCGTAGTGGTCGTGAGAAACCAGCACGAAATCGATGTTGGGTAACTCTTGCAGGGGGATTCCCGGCGGCTGATGGCGGCGAGGTCCTGCGAACGGCACCGGACTGGCGCGCCAAGAGAAAATGGGATCGGTGAGGAAACTCACCCCTTCCATCCGCACCAGAAACGTCGAATGGCCCACCCACGTGATGCTCGGGTTGTGGCCGATTGCCGCGCGGTCGTACGGCACCCACGGAGCTGCACCGGAGCGAGGCACCAGCGAAGTCCACGCCTTGCGCAAGAAGAACGGGAACATTTCGGTAACCCCGGGCAACACCCGAGGCCCAGCCAGGTTGCAAAACACTTCACCGCATCGAGGGGCTCCGGCGCGCGCCATGCTCGGCAGTATAAACAAACTCGCTGCGAGGAGCCCAGCTACGCAGACGCCAGAAGCTCGCATCGCACCTCGTCGCATGGCGACGAAGCTTTAACCCTTCACGGCCGCGCCGCCAACACGATGGAGAGCAGATCGCCCGGCTCGGCGGCCTTCAATGGGCAGTCGGCAATTTCGTGCGGCCGATACCCCCATAACGCAGCGCAAAAGCTGGTGCCTGCAGCTTCCGCGGTCGTCCGATCGATCCCCGAGTCGCCTACGAGCAACGTCTCTCTCGGCTCCCGCCCAACCATGGTGCACAGGTGCCATACCCCTGCCGGGTCGGGCTTGCGCTGGGGCAAGGTATCGCCACCGCACACGGCCGCGAAGCATTCGGTCAAATCGAGGCGCGCGAGGATTTGCCGGGTGAGGTCTTCGGGCTTGTTCGTCAGCACCGAATGCACCACCCCATGTTGCGCGAGCGCGCGGAGCAACTCTCGTACGCCGGGATACGGCTGGGTGTGGTCGGCCACGTGGCTGCGATAGTAATGAAGAAATTCCTCCAGCACGCTGTCGACACGCTGCGCCTCGTGAGGCGGCAATGCCTGTTCCACGAGCCGCCGCGCTCCCTCGCCAATGATGGCCCGCACTTGGGCGATCGAAAGCGGCGAGAGCCCGTGCTGCACCAAGGCGTAATTCAAGGCAGCAGCGATGTCGCGCACGGTGTCCACCAACGTGCCATCGAGGTCGAAGATCACGTGCGTCCAGCGTGTTTCCGACCGCACCCCGCCCTTACCCCGCTACCGCGCCAGCCCTCGCTTCCGGCGGAACCAACACACAATGTGTCCCTCGATAGATGGTCGCCATGCACTTGTTGCAGCGAATGCAAGCCGACTCGCGCTCGTCGCCTCGCGCCCAACGCGCGACCAAGTCGGGCTCGCGCAGCAACGCACGCCCGAGCGCAAAAAAGTCGAATCCTTCTGCGCGCGCGGCACGCACGCCGGCAAGGCGATGAATGCCTCCCAGGAGCACGAGAGGCATGCGCAGTACAGCCCGGAACTTCCGGGCCAGCGGAAGGAAAAACAACTCCTCGAACGGGTACGCGCGCAAAAAGCGCCGCCCGAGAACCCGAAACGGCAGCCGCAACCACGGCGGCATCACCGCAGCCATTTCGGCCAACGGAACCTCGCCCCGAAAGAGATACATCGGATTTTCGAACGAGCTGCCCCCGGTGAGTTCGAGCGCGTCGAGGGTGCCATCGCGTTCGAGCCACTGTGCAACTTGCACGCTTTCTTCCAGCGCGAGTCCGCCAGGCACTCCATCGCTCATATTCAGCTTGGCAAACACGGCAACCTGCTTGCCCACGCGCTCGCGCACCGCGGATGCAACTTCCCTCGCCAATCGCGCCCGACCAGCCAGATCGCCACCCCAGGCATCGCGGCGCTGGTTCAAGCGCGGGCTTAAGAACGCGCTGACCAAATACCCGTGCCCAAAATGCAACTCGATTGCATCGAAGCCGCAGTCGGCGGCAATTCCCGCTGCCTCGGCAAAAGCTGCTGTGATGCGGCGCAGGTCGTCCTCGGTCGCCGCGCGCAAGAAGCGCAACGCTCGCCCCACCCAGCGGCGCGACGGTCCGAGCCCCTGCCCGACGGTGATTCCGACCGGACCGGCGTGTCCGAGCTGAATCGACACCGCTGCGCCGGCTTCGTGCACTGCCGCGGCCAAGCGCCGTAACCCAGCGGCGCTGTGAGGGCCCACGACCACTTCGTTCGGGGCTCCACGGCCATCTTCGCTCACCGCGCAATACGCAAGCGTCGTGAGCGCGACCCCGCCTTCGGCGAACGCGCGATGGAACCGCACCAACGCGTCGGTTACCTGGCCGCCGCGGGCGAGTCCTTCGAAGGTCGCCGCTTTGAGAAAGCGATTCTTCAAGCGCACCGGGCCGAGCTCCGCCGGAGCAAATACATCGGAAGGCGATGCCGGCGGGCGCTCACGCTTCATGACTAGAAGCGGTCTGGCCAGTGTGGATGCCAGGGGCGTTCGCGCTCGAAGGCACGCGCAAGCTGGAGGACCAAGTCGTCTCGGTGCCGCGGCCCGACAATTTGCATCCCCATCGGCAAACCAGCGCGTGACAACCCGATGCGCACCGTGGCCGCTGGGTGCCACGAGAGGTTGAACGGAATCGTAAAGGCAGCAACACCTGCGATCACCTGGGGGCGTCCCTCGGTTTCCTGGGGGAAGGGGCCACCGGCTGGTGGTGGATCGTACGGCACCGTCGGGGTGACGAGCGCATCGAAGTTCTCGAACAACTCGGCGCACCAGGCATTCAACTGCGCCCGAAGTTTCGCCGCCTCGCCCCAGGTTTCCGGGCGCATCTCCCAGCCCAGTTTCACCCCGCTCAAAAACGTGCGGCCGAAATCTTTTTCTTTCTCCGGGATGTACTGATGCAAATGCGCTGCAAGCTCGAATGCACCCAGGATCGCCCACTCGCGCCCAAGCTGCGGCGGGCCACCGGAAATCTGCTCCACGCGGTGGCCGAGGCGCTCGAACACCTTGACGTTCTCTTCGACCGCGGCGGCCACGTCCGACTGCACCACGGCGTACCCCAAATCCGGCGAGAACGCGATGCGCAAGGGCCGCGGAAGTTCCCCGCGCACCGCAGCCAGGTACGAAAGGCCCGGGTGCGGCAAACTGTTTGGGTCCCAAGGCGAGGGTCCGACCACCTGATCCAAAAACAGTGCGGCATCTTCCACGGTTTTCGTCAGCGGGCCGTACACCGATGTGTCTTGGTAGTCCCAATACTCCGAAGGTCCGCGCGGCACGCGGCCAAAGGACACCTTCAACCCAAAGCAACCCGTGAAGCTCGCGGGGATTCGAATCGACCCGCCGCCGTCGCTTGCCGTAACCAGAGGCAACACGCAGCCTGCCATTGCCGCCGAGGAGCCACCGCTCGAACCGCCCGGCGTGCGCTCCAAGTTCCACGGCGAACGCGTCACTCCATACACGAGGTTCTTCGTGATCGCCGTGTAACCAAATTCCGGAGCATTGGTCTTTCCGATCACGATGGCACCCGCGTTTTTCAGCCGCTCGACCTGCACCGAATCGCGCTGTGCCACATTGCCGCGAAAGGGCAAGGAGCCGAACGTTGTCGGCAAACCCGCAACGTCCTCGAGGTCCTTCACTCCCAGCGGAATGCCTTCGAGCGGACGCGCATCGCCTCGCCGCAGGCGTTCCTCAGCGGCACGAGCTTGCGTTTCGAGCACGTCGTAGGGAAACCGCGCCACGACCGCGTTCAGCTTTTCGTGTGTGTCCTCGATCCGCTGCCAAGTGCACTGCAAAAGCTCCACAGGCGACAATTCCCCGCGGCGCAACGCTGCGCACAGTTCTACCAGCGACCACTTGAGCGGCTCCGGCGCCGGCTTTCCGGTGTTCATGCTTCCTCCTCGCAAGTTCTCGCTAGGGTGTCACTCGGCCACGGGCCGGGCTGCCAAGCGGCTTTCGCGGCGAGCACGAAGGTACTCGATGACCGGCGGCATGACCGAAATCACGATGATTGCCACGATCACGAAGTGGAAGTTCCGCTTGACCACCGGCACGTTGCCGAACAGGTACCCCGCATACACGAACAAACACACCCAAGCGACTCCGCCGAGCACGTTGTACGTCGCGAACCGTGGGTACCCCATTTTGCCAATTCCCGCGACAAACGGGGCAAACGTGCGAATGATCGGAATGAAACGCGCGAGGATAATTGTCTTGCCGCCGTGCCGCTCGTAAAACTCGTGCGTGCGCTGCAAGTGCTGCTTGTTGAGCCAGCGCGAGGTCTCGCTTTTGAACACCGCCGGACCCACGTACGCCCCCACGCTGTAATTCACTGCATCTCCCAGCACCGCAGCCACGATCAACAGAAAGGCCGCGGCATGCACATCGATCACCGCACCTTGCACCGCAGCGAGCGCACCCACTGCGAACAAGAGGGAGTCGCCGGGAAGAAACGGGGTCACGACCAGGCCGGTCTCGCAAAACACGATCAAGAACAACAACAAGTAGAGCGCTGGGCCAAGTTGGCCAGCCAGGTGATTCAAATGCGCATCGAGATGCAAAAAGATGTCGATTCCTTGTTGGACCACTTCGATCATGCGTCAGCCATCTCCTCGTTCGTGTACGCACTCCGCCCGAGAGTTGAAAACGGGTCGCCTGTAACACAGGGAACCGACCAAATATAGAGGCCATTCCGCGGGTCGGTTCGCGGTGGGGCCGCAAGGCAATACGCCTAGCCGCTTTTATGGCCGCGACGATATGGAATTTCGTGCGTGTCCAGAAATTTCCCGTCCAGAAATTTCCCGGGCGATGTGGAGTTTCGTGCGTGTCCAGAAATTTCGCCTACGAAATTTCGCCCACGGACCAGCGCCTCTACGCCGGTCGGTCGTGGGGATTTTCGGCAATGATCGCCTCGCGGCGTTGCGTCCTTGTTCGGGAACGAAAAGGAACGGCCCCCTGCCGTGCGGCCGCGATGCGCCCGGGGCGACCCGGCTGGGGCGCCGTTGTGGTTCGTTTGCAGCCAACCGTGCTCACAACACGAGCACGATCGGTTGCTCGAGCGTGTGTTTCAGGTCTTCCAAAAACCGCCCGGCTTCGACGCCGTTCAACACGCGATGGTCTGCCGACAGGGTGACGCGCATGGTTTTCGCAACCGCGAGTTGGCCGTTCCGGACGACGGGGCGCTCCCGGATGCTGCCCACCGCGAGGATGGCTGCCTGCGGCGGGGTGATGACCGCGGCGAAGGAGTCGATATCCAGCATCCCCATGTTGGAGATGGTAAACGTGGCGCCAACGAGTTCGGCGCCAGTGAACTTGCCGGCCTGTGCTTTCTCCACGAGCCCTTGCGTTGCTTGAGCAATCTCGCGCAAGCCCATCTGCTGGCAGCGGTGAATCACCGGGGCCACGAGGCCGTCCTCGATGGCCACTGCGATGGCAATGTTGATGTCTTCGTGCACTTCCACCATGCCATCGACCCACGAGGCGTTCACCCGTGGATGTTTTGGCAACACGAGCGTGAGAGCCCGAATGAGCAAATGGGTATACGTGATGCGCTCGGGGAACACCTTCGCGGCGAGTAATTGCTCGCGCAGGCGCGCTGCCTCGGTCATGTCGATCTCGCTGGTCACGTAAAAGTGCGGGATCTCCCGCTTCGACTGCGCCATTTGTTTGGCAACGGTTTGGCGCACGCGGCTCTCTACGTGCCGACCAGCCGCGAGGCTGCTCGCCACCGTGAGCCGCGGCTTCCAACGCAGCGATGGTGGTGGAGGTGGGGGAACTTCCGGCTGCGGGTGCGCTGGTGCGGCGGAGGTGCGCTCCTCTCGCTGCGGCGCCTTTTCCGTTTCCACGACACGAGGGGTCGCGGGCGCGGCTGCCGGCCGTGCCTCAGGTTTTGCTGCAGCGGTCTGCGCTGCGCGGCTCGCGGGCTTCTCCACTGGGGCCGCAGTTTCCCGGTTGCTGGGAGGCGCAGCCGTGGTCTGGGACACGCTTGCCTCCGCCTCTTCCAAAATGGCCAAGACGGCTCCGACCGCAGCGCTCTCTCCCTCGGGAACTCGGATTTCTTTCACCACGCCGCTGGCCTCGGCTTCCAACTCCATATCGGCCTTGTCGGTTTCTACCTCGGCGATGACCTCCCCCTTTCGAACCACGTCGCCCACACGCTTGTACCAGCGCAAGAGCGTGCCTTCTTCCATCGTGTCGCTGAGCTTGGGCATGCGAATCTCGATGCTCACGTCTGCACCTCCTCTGCCGGTTCCCGTTCGCTGAAAAAGCCTGCGACCCGCACTCTAGCAGGTCTTGTCGAGATGCCGATTCCCGGCAAGGATTCTTTGGCATATTGTGCACGGCAGTCGAAACGGGGCGGAACGAACCTCGGAAGGTCGATGGCAACACGCATCTTGGTGCTGAACGCAGGCTCCTCGAGCCTGAAGTTCAGTGTGTACAAAGCAGCATCCCCGCCTGTCACGGAGTTTGCCGGCTGGGTGAGCCCGATGGGGCCGCGCGCACGTGTGCGGATTGTCGACCGCACCGGGGCGGTGGTGCAAGACACCCCGGTTGCAGCGGCCAACGTGCGAGAGGCGGTTTCGTGGGTCGGCCAATGGTATCGACTTGAATTCCATCCGAGTGCACCCGACGCAGTCGCGCATCGGGTCGTCCATGGGGGGCGGCAGTTCACAGAAGCCACGATCGTGACGCCCGAAGTTCACGCACAGCTCGCCGGGCTAGCCCGTTGGGCCCCTCTGCACCAGCCGCTTTCCTTGGACGGAATCGATGTCACCCGGCAGCTCTGGCCAACGAGTTTGCAGGTAGCTGCGTTCGACACGGCCTTTCACGCTACGCTGCCGGCTAGGGCACGGCTGTTTGCTCTGCCGCGCCGTTTTGCGGAAGAGGGGTTGGTCCGGTACGGCTTCCACGGGTTGTCGTTTGCCTCGGTCGTTCGCCAACTGCTCGCCGCAGCACCCGAACTGTACGAGCGCAAGTGGGTCGTCGCCCATCTGGGAAGCGGTTCGAGTTTATGCGCCATCGAGAAAGGACACTCCGTTGCCACAACCATGGGCCTCACTCCGCTTGACGGCGTGCCGATGGCCTCGCGGTGTGGCAGCATCGACCCAGGGGTACTGCTCGACCTGCTCCGGCACGGAGGCCTGAGCGTCGATGCACTGGAGCACTTGCTGTACTACGAGTCGGGCTTGCGAGGGCTCTCCGGAATTTCCGGCGATCTCCGAGAACTAGAAGCCAGTTCCGATCCGCGAGCGCACGAGGCGATCGAGATCTTTGCGGATCGCGTAGGGCAAGCAATTGCCGCGCTTGCCGCCGCGGTTGGCGGGCTCGATGTGCTGGTCTTCTGCGGCGGAATCGGGGAAAATTCCGCAAGCATGCGCGAACGGATTTGTGCCAAGCTGCACTGGCTGGGGTTGGAGCTGGACCGCAACGCGAATCGGCAGCCTTGTGGACCAATCTCCACGTCCTCCAGCCGCGTTGCTACGTGGGTGATTGCTAGCGACGAAAATGGAGAAATCGCGCGTCAAACGTGCGCGTTGCTGGCGCGAACGAAAAGCGGCTCGACAACGAGTTAGTTGGACATGGAGGTGCACGATGCGTCTGGAGTTTCGTCCTTGGCCCGGAGGCACGGTCGACGAGGAAACCCTGCGAGCGCGGCTTGTCGAGGAAGGGTTCGACCCCTTCCGGTGGAACGACCCAGGAGGAACGACGTACGCACCACACTCGCATGCTCACGACGAGAGTATTTGGGTGGTGGAAGGCGAGATTACGTTTCACGTCGCTGGCCAGGAGTATCGGCTTCGCCCGGGCGATCGCTTGATGCTCCCTGCTGGCACCTTGCACACAGCCCATGTCGGGAACTCGGGTGCCGTGTACCTGATCGGGCAACGCCCGCCGCACGCGCGCACTTCGCCCCCCACGTCGTAAAGCGCCGCCGCTGACCCGCACCTTGGTTTTCGCGAGCCATCGGGAACGTCGCTCGCTCGACGCCGCGGGGTTCCACGCACCCGAGCTCCGCGCGCGGCCCGAGGGGCGTCCAAGCCTTTAGGGCTCGCGCGTTCGGAAGTGCTTTTCACCTCTGGCGTTGCCGCACATCTTCCAGCCTCGGGTGCGGTGTGCCTCTCGGTCGCATCTCGCGTGGCCGGTCCGGCAAGCGAATCGCGCCACGATCGAGCATCGGTTAGGTCGTTCATCCTTCACCGCGGCCAAGCAGAAACCACACCCCTAAGAGCAGAAAGCACAGCCCGGCAGCGCGGCGAAGGATCGTGGGGGAGACCACTCGGCTCACCAATTCGCCTGCGAGAACCGCAATCGCGGATGTTGCCACCAAGGCGAGCGCTGCGCCTAGGAACACCGACCAGCGATGTTGCCCGCCGGCCGCGAGCGACAGTGTCGCCAACTGTGTTTTGTCGCCAATTTCGGCCAGAAAGATGGCCGCAAACGTGGACAGGAACAAACGCCAATCCATGACCGCTTCTCCCATATTCGTTCGAGGTGGCTGGTCACGCGGTGGCCCGCCGCTCTCCTTGTTGCTCCTCCTCGGCGAGGAGAAATTCGCGAATGGCAAGAACCAGTTCGCGGGGGCGATCGAAATGCACCATGTGCCCAGCACCGGGAATTTCCACGAAGCGATAATTCCGAAAACAAGCCAGGCGCCGTTGCAGGTCCCATGGCTCCAAGTACACCGCCCCCGGTTTGCCCCGCCAAAATTCGCCCGATTCTTGTCCGTGAACGATGAGCGTCGGTGCCGCGATGCGCCGCCACAAGGCCATGTTGTATTCCAAGTGGTACGGCCCGGTAATCGCCATCGTGGCCAGCATGGCATCGAACTTCCACTCGAGCGTGCCGTCCTCGCGGGCGCGGGTGCCCAGTAGCGCCAGTTCGCGCGCTTTCGCCTCGGGCAACCGTGGGTTGCGCTCGCGCAACCGGCGGTAGGCAGCCTCGAGATCCGGGAGCCCCGGATGACCAGCGAAGGCACGGTCGATCCGCGCAAATCCTTCCACGGTGCGGAGTACTGCTTGGTCCATGTCCGGCGGCGGTGGGCCGAGCCCTTCGATAATCACGATCTTGTCGGGCACGTCGGGAAAACAACCGCTGTACGTGGCTACGACCTCTCCGCCCATCGAGTGGCCGATGAGCACGGGTTTTTGGAGGCGCAAGGCACGCACCATGTTGTGCAAGTCGAGCACGAAGTGCCCGAACGCGTAGTAGGGCGTGGTCTCGCTATCGCCATGGCCGCGGAGATCCAAAGCCAACACGTGAAAGCGGTCGACCAGGCTCCGGGCGAGGTCGTCGAACGAATGGGAATGGTCGCGCAGCCCGTGCACAATTACGAGCGGCGGGGCGTCGGGCCTTCCCCAGTCGCGCACATGGATCCGCAGCGTACCGCTGCGGAAAAATCTCTCCGAGTATTCCGGCATCGTGGCCTTACCTCCTCGCTGCCAAAACTGCCCAGCAGCACGCTGCTGCTAGCAGGATTGCATCGGCGAGCCACCGTAGCGATTGGCTGGCTCGGGTGCACGCCAAGCGGCAAGCCTGCCGAGGAGTCGCTGGAAAGTCGTTAGTTCGCCGACAAACCCGGAGTCACCAACACCTTGGCGTGCCGATCCGGTTGCGCAAGTTCCTCGAAGGCCTGCGGCACACCTTCCAAGGGCACCTTTGCGGTGACCAGCGGAGCCACGTCGATGTCGCCTTCCGCGAGGTGCCGCAACGTGGCCGCGAACTCCTCGGGCGTGTAGCCGAGCACGAACTGGATGGAGAGTTCCTTGTTGATTCCGTAAATGGGCGCGATCCGGTCGAGTTCCATGCACACCCCGGCCACGATGATGCGCGCACCGTGCGGAGCCCGCCGCAAGATCTCGTGCAAAATTCCGGGCACGCCGACGCACTCGAAGATGACCGCCGGGCGTGCTTGCGCGACTTGCCGAAACGTATCGAAGGGCGAGGTGACAGCGGGATCGACGACCACATGCGCTCCCATGTGCTTTGCCAGCGCCCGTCGTGTCGGCGAAAAATCCGCCGCAACGATCGGCTCGCTTCCCCGCAACTTTAACGCCGCAATGACCGCGAGCCCCACCGGGCCGCAGCCAATGACCAGCGGGCAGTCCCACGCCTGCATGTGCGCCTTCGCGACCGCGTGCATCCCCACGGCCATGGGCTCCGTCAGGGCTGCGTGCTCGCTTGGCAAGCCGTTGGGTACGGGCAACAGCAGGGCGGCCGAAAGCACCATCAACTCCCCGTACCCTCCGGGCACTTCGTTGGAGTACCCCACACCTTGGATTCCGCCCCCGCGAAATACCAGAGGCATCGACACCACACGCTGGCCAACCGGCAAGCTCGCAGGAGTGCGCGGGCCGTAGTCGAGCACCTCGCAACAAAACTCGTGGCCCATCACCACGTCGCGCTGCGGGTCGAGGGTGAACGGGACCCCGCTATCGCGCGCAGCTTCCACGAGCTTGTCGGCATGCTGCAGAGCGTGCAAATCCGACCCGCAAATGCCGCAGGCCAGCGTGCGCACGAGCACCTCTCCTTCGAGTGGCTCTGGGTCAGCGACCTCGTCGACCACGAGACGTTTGTTCCGCATCACCACAGCTTTCATTTCTGAGCAATCCTTTCTGAACAGTTCGCTAGAGCTGTTGTTCCTTGGGCCCCCGTCGCGGGCCCACGCCTCCACACGGACCGTGCAGCGATTCGACCCGTGCACCGGCGAACGTTCCTATATGCCACCGCACCGGCGGCAAAGTCTAGGTCACGAGTACCAGGGGCGGTTCGCGAACCGCCCATACAACATGCCATGTTGCATCGGATCCCGTGGTGCGATCGCCTGGCAGCGCGGGCGTCCCCCGCGTGCAACGCACCCGCCGCGACGCCAGACGGGAACGGGCGTGGTACATACGATCCTGCGCCCTACCGGCAGGCAATGTAGGGGCGACCCGGTGGGTCGCCCGGCGGGGCCGTGGCGCGCGGGCATGCGGGATGATGCGGGACCATCATGCACGATGGCACCAGGGCGACGCACCGCGTCGCCCTACATGCACCGCGTGATCGACCCCCACCCGGCGCTGCGCGCCGGCCTCTCCCTGCCAGGGAGAGGCGTCTCTTTGTCGCTTCGTTGCGAACAGGCGGCAGCTTTCTGTCCACTCACTCAACCGACCTGCACCCTGCCGGCGGGCGATGTAGGGGCGACCCGATGGGTCGCCCATTGGGCGCGTCGCACGTACGGTCGCCGGGTCGGTTCGCCGCAGTACCATCGTGCACGATCGCACCAGGGCGACGCACCGCGTCGCCCCTACAGTACACGGAAACGCGCGTGTGGTGGGGACGAGCGTGCACGCCGACGGCCTGCGAGCGCGACAGGCACCCTACCAGACAGGACCAGGGGCGGTTCGCGAACCGCCCTTACCGGGACGCTGCGGTCGAACCCGTGGTGCCATGGCCCGGGGGCGCGCGCGTTTTGCCCGCATCCGCACCCACCGTGGTGCAAACGTGCTGATGCGCGCCCACGTGCATGCGACGATTTCGGGGCAGGGCACCGGTGTGCCCCTACGAGGGAACCCCCTTCAACTCGACGCCGCAGCGGCCTCCAACTCTACTACGGTCACGCCGGCGCCACCTTCCTGTGGCCCTGCCTCGTGAAACGACACGCAGTACGGCGATCCCTGCAAGTACTCGTTCACGGCGCGTTTGAGGGCGCCGCTGCCGATTCCGTGGATCACCCGTACCCGCGTGGCACCCGCTCGCATCGCACGGTCGAGGAATTGCTCCAACCTCTCGATCGCGTCCCGCGCGCGCAGTCCGAGCAAGCTAATTTCGCGAAATTCGTCGCTCTCTCTGCCGCTCGATGGCGGCGACTCCGTTACGGATCGTGTCGGAGGTGGCGGTACGGGAGCTGCGGGCCGGAGCCGCTCCAGCGGAACTTCGAAGCGCATGCTTCCTCGCTCGATCCATGCGCGCGTGCCGGAGATTTTGGCAAGCTTCCCGCGCACCCCTTGGCCCACCACTTCTACCCACTGGCCGAGTTCCAGCGCCTGCTCCTCCAAAGGAGGTTCATGCAAGCCGCGCGCGGCCGCCTCGAGGGCGCGGTGCTCCTCGTCCAAAACGCGGCGGAGCGCGCGACGGTCGGCCTCGCCTCGCTCCAGCCGGGCCAGCACTTCTTCTCCTCGCTGGCGAAGGTCGCGCAAAAACCGCGCGGCTTCTTGCAGCTCGGCCGACCAGCGCTGCCGCTTTTTTTCTTGCAACTCCGCAAGCAGCCGTTCGGCCTCTCGCTGGGTGTGCAAGGCGCGCTCTTCTGCCTCTTTGGCCTGCAAGAGCTTTTGTTCGTAGGCGCGCCGAGTTTCTTCCAATCTTGCCAGTGCTTCGGCGAGCGCACGGCTTTGCTGGGAGCGGGCTTCGCTGGCTGCTGCCAGCACGCTTTCCGGCATCCCGAGCCGCGCCGCAATGGGCAAGGCCAGACTTTCCCCCACGCTGTGGTACACGAGTCGATAGCGCGGCTCGAGGCGAGCGAGGTCGAAATCGACCGCCGCAGCTAAGCAACGCTCCTCGGAAAGCGCGAAGAGTTTCACCGGCGCGTAGTGGGAAGTGACTGCCAGCACGGTGCCCGGGGTCGACAACGTGCGCAGCAGGCCGATCGCGAGTGCCGCACCCTCTTCAGGGTCGGTACCCACGCCGGGCTCGTCGAGCAAGACCAACCGAGGCGTGGTGTGGTCGTTGAGAATCTCCACCAAGTTGACGACGTGGGCAGAAAAGGTCGACAAGTTGCGAGCCAAGCTTTGTTCGTCGCCGATGTCGGCAAAGATCGCACGGAAGTGCGGGAGCCGGCCACCCTCCGCGACGGGCAGAAGGAATCCGCTTTGCGCCATCAGGGCCAACAAGCCCAAGGTTTTCAAGGCAACCGTTTTTCCGCCGGTGTTGGGTCCGGTGATGACCAGCACGTTTTTTCCGCTCGGGAGGTACAAGTCGACGGGCACCACCGCACGCTGTTGCGCAAGGAGCAACGGATGGCGCGCCGAGCGCAAGTCGACGCTGTCGCACCCAAGCTCGGGCACGGTGCCGGCGTACGAGCGCCCATACCGCACCAAGGCCGCCAAGCGGTCGAGCTCCGTGAGCGCCTCGAACGTTGCCTCGAGTTCCACGCAAGCGCTGTGCACGAGATCGGTGAGGTCTGCGAGAATCCGGCGGACCAGCCGTTCTTCTTCTTTGGCAGCAACCATGAGCCGGTTGTTCACTTCCACCGCGAACAACGGCTCGATGAACGTCGTTTCGCCGGATGCCGAGCGGTCTTGCACGACGCCTTCGAACCGAGCGGCATGGGTAGAGCGGATGGGCAAGACGTACCGGTTGTGGCGAATGGTCACGAAGTGGTCGGCCAGAAATTCCTGCATGTGGGGTTCGTGAAGCAGCGCTTGCAACCGCCGTTCGAGGCGTGCACGCAAGTGGCGAATCTCTGCTCGCACGCGGGCCAGCTCTTCGCTCGCGTCGTCCGTGATGCCGCCCGTGTCATCCAACGCTCGATGGAGTGTGGCGCGGAGCTCCACCAGCGGGGCCATGCGATCGAGCCACGGCCGCAAGGCAGGGTAGGGGCGCGCGTGCTGCCGCAGGAACCGCCGGGCTTCTTCCGCGGCATCCAGAACCTGGCGAATCGCCAGCAAACTCGCACCATCTAGAACCCAGCCAGGGCGCGCCGCCGCGAGCAAGCTCGCGCGCACGTCGGGAAATTCGCCCAGGGGCAAATCGCCATGCTCTGCCGTCAGAGCGGCAAGCTCAGCAGTGGCACGGAGAGCGGCTTTGGCAGCTTCCGGGTCGCGCGCTGGTTGCAACTGCCGACAAGCCTGTTTGCCCGCAGGTGAGCGCGCAAAGGCTGCAAGCTCTTCGAGAACGCGGGGGAACTCCAGTGCCTCGAGATCGCGTGCGCGCACGGGCTTGCTACTTTTGCTGCGCGTTCGGAACCGCGCGGAGAGGTCGGAGTACGACCACTCGCCCTCCCGACTCGGAGCACTCTCTCGCCTGGCAGCCCTCGGCTGGCTCGGGCGGAGTCAGTCGCGTGCGCACCATCCGTCCCGGATTGCGCAGAATCACTTCAGCCTCCGCCACGCTAATCGGGCGGCCGAACAAGTACGTGGGGCGGTCCCACGGCTGCTCCCGAAACGAGTTCGCCCACGCAGCAAATTCGTCGGCGCTCGGATCGTGCCCAATCGCGTTGGCACACCGCCGCACGAGAAAGCCGAGCATGATCTTTCCGCCACCGGGTTCTGCCACGACCGTGCACCTCGCAATCGATTCTGCCGACTTGTCCACCTCACACCGACGCGGAAGATTCGGCCGCGGCACGCTCTGCGATCAGCCGATCCAGTTCGATCTTGAGCCGCTCGAGCACTTCCGCGTACGAAAAGCTGCCGAGTTTTTGCGACCGGCGTTTCAGATTGACGACGGTCGGGCCGCACCAAAGGCCGAGATCCGCATCGTCGGTTTCCCCGGGGCCGTTTACCCGGCAACCCATGACGGCAATGGTGATCTTGTGCCTTGCGGCATAGCGCGTCAGTTCGCGCACTTGCTCTGCCAACTCCACGAAGCGTTCGTTTTCGACACGGGAACAGCTCGGGCACGAAATGATGTTCAACCCGTCGCCAAATTCCGGCACCGACAGGAACCGGCCGTTGGCCACATCCTCGAGGATTTGCTTTCCTGCCAACACTTCTTCGTGCTTGCGGGAGTTGGGTAACGTCAGCGACACCCGGATCGTTTCGCCGATCCCCTTGGCCAGTAATTGCTCGAACGCAATGCGCGTTTTGATGATCCCCTCAGGAGGCATTCCAGCTTCGGTCACTCCAAGGTGCAACGGCACCTCCGGGCGCAATGCAGCAAAGCGCTCGTTGGCGGCAATGACGTTGCGGGGATCGGAGTCCTTGAGCGAGACGACAAAGCGCTCGAACCCGAGTTCTTCCATGAGGTCGCAGTGATAGACCGCCGACTGCACCAACGCCTCGAGGCCGTCACCCGGATAGCGTTCCAAAAATTCCGGGGCTACGGAGCCGCAGTTGACCCCGATGCGCAAGGCGCAGTTATGGTCGCGGGCGACCGCAACCAACCAGGCCACCTTTTCACGCACGCTCTTTTGCCGCTCCAAGTGATGCAAGTGCCCTGGGTTGTAACGGATCTTGTCGACCAACGGGGCCACGCGGGCGGCAAGCCGATAGTTTTCTTGGAGGTCCACGGAGAGTACGGCCTGCGGACACTGCCGGCGGATCTCCGCCAGCGCCTCGACTTCCAGTTCGTTGTCCACAGCGATGCGCACGATGCCCGCCCCGGCCGCACAAAGCTGATGGACCTGTGCCACGGTGGCATCGATGTCACGGGTTTTCGTGGCGCACATGCTTTGCACCACCACGGGCGCACCGCCACCGATCACGGTGCTGCCCACAGCTACCGCTCGCGTCGTGCGCTGCAACCTGGGGTGCTTTTCCGACACGGCCGCCAACGTAGCCCAACGGTTCCAGGCGCTCAACCAACTTCGAGGTGGCTCACGACCGGCAAACGATTGTGGCACTTGACTCATCGGGTGCGTGCTTGCACCATCCGCCCACCAAGGAGGACGTCCGCATGGGCTACGCAGAATGGCGCCACCACCTGCTTCTATTGTTCGCGTTCTGCCTACTGAGTGGGAACCATGCCCTAGCGTTTTCCGGAGGGATTACGGGCGTTTCGGGAATGATGGGCCGGATCTGCAATCAGCCGTTTTGTCATGGAGGAGGTGTCGCCCCGGTGGTTCAGCTCGAGGGTCCTACCGAGGTGGCGCCAATGGCCATTGCCACTTTCCGGTTTGTCGTGCGCTCCAACAGCCCAAGCCAACGCGCGGCTGGACTCAACGTGGCTGCGTCCGGCGGCATGCTCGTGTCGATCCCTGACCAAGGCACCCAACTGATCGGCCAAGAGCTTACGCACACCGCGCCAAAGCAAAACGATGCGAACGGAGAAGCCCTCTTCGAGTTCCAGTGGCGGGCGCCTGCCATGCCCGGCGAGTACACGTTGTTTGCTGCCGGTAATAGCGTGAACTTGAACGGTACGAATCAAGGCGATCTTGCAGCGGCGACGACCTTTCGCGTGTCCGTTGTCGCCGCTGCAGACACACCCACGCCGAGCCCAACACTGTCGCCCACCGAGTTGCTGCGTTCGCCAACACCGTCTTCTACTCCGACTCCGACTCCGACTCCGACTCCCACCTCGACCGCGACCCCAACTCCAACCGAAACGCCTGTGCCACCGACGCCAGCAGCGTGTCCCGGAGATTGCAATGGGGACGGTGAGGTGACCGTCGACGAGATCGTGACCAGCGTGAACATCGCCCTGGGCCTCGCGTCCTCCCAGGTTTGCCCAGCGACGGATACCAACGGAGACGAGCAAGTGACGATCGACGAGTTGCTCCAAGCCGTGAACGCCGCATTGTTTGGCTGCCCAGCGGGCAGTTGAGGGGAACGTGCCGAACCTGTGAAGGTTCGTGGAAAGCCTGGGGTCTGTCCTTCCGCGGCATCAAGCACGGGTCCGAATTCGACGACAATCTGCGGATCGGTGCCAATCCTCTCGCGCGCAAGCCTGTTCCCCCCGCACAACCTCGCCGACACCCGGTGTGGACCCCATCCGGTGTGTGTCCAGGCTTTGCGTTCGAGGCAGGTCGTCGTTCCCCGTCGAATAGCCTCGCCGTTTGCCCTGGCTGCCCACTCAGGCAGCGCGTAGCGCCGCAGGGCGGAAGCGCTGGCGGCGTACCAGAGGGCGTTGATGCGCCCGCCGCCAGCGCAGGAGCGCCCGGCGTACGCCCGCAGGGTCGAAGCCAAAAACGGTGCACAGGTTCACGAAGGAGAAGGGCCAGTTCCAATCGTTCTGGAAGATCCAGGTTTCCGCTTCCAGAAAGGCCACTTTCCCAGCGGTGGTCGTGGCATGAGCGTAGCGCCGATAATTCTCGATCCCGTCCGCAAACACTGCCCACATCAGCGCCCGCTCCCCGGAACTTTGCGTGGACCCCCGGGGCGTGAAGAATTGCTCCGGCAGTACGGCATCGGCCTCCAACAAGTCCTGCAGCGTCACCATCGTCGTCGTCGGGTCTCGCGTGTCCATGTGCACCTCCCTCCGGGCGGTGCCACTGGCTCAGCAAGACCTTTGCCAACGCCGGAATGTCGGAAAAATTACCTAACAAACCACGGCCGGAACAATTTCCGTCATTTTGAGCGTTTCGCAGCCAACGTTTCGTTCACCCTTTGGCGGTAAAGCTGCAAGAGCTGTCGAGCGAGGGGTCCCGGCTTCCCATGGGCAATGCGGTGGTCGTTCACGCGAACCACCGGCAAGACTTCCACCACGGCCGAGGTCAGGAACACCTCCGCTGCCTCGGTGAGTTCGTCCACTCGGAGTTGCCGCTCGGCTGTGCGAATGCCGGCCTCCCGCGCAAGTTCCAACACCAGCGCGCGCGTGACGCCCGGGAGCAACTCCCTGGTGGGCGGGGTCACCAAGGTACCTTCCACCAGAGCGAAGACATTGGCCGTTGTCGCCTCGCACACGGCGCTTTGGTGGATGTAAATGGCCTCTTCGGCACCGTGATTCCTTGCCCAAATACGGGCCAAGATTGCTGGCACGTAGTCCAGTAGCTTGTGCGCGGAGAGCCGTCCGGACCGCAGCACTGGCACGGTGACCACACGAATTCCTTTTCGCTGCTGCTCGGCCAGGGCAGGGGGCACTGGCAACGCGAACGCCATCACCGTCGGGGTCACGTGTGCTGGAGGAATCAACCCGGGAGCTGCCGGGCCCCGCGTAACCGTGATCCGGACCGAGGCATCTGCTTCCAGCAATTTGTTCGCAGCCAGAAGCTTGTGGACCATTTCGTGCCACGGCACATTTGGCACCGGCAACTCCAAGAATTCGGCCGAGCGCTCCAGGCGCCACAGATGCTCGTCGAGCGCGAACGGCCGACCGCGATAGCAGCGCACAGTTTCGAACAACCCGTCGCCGTACAGGAAGCCGCGGTCGAACACGCTGATGCGCGCGCGTGCTGCAGCCGTAATGCGCCCGTTCAGCCACACAAACCCTTTGAGTTCCTCCAACGTCACCGCCTTTGCGCCTCCTCCCAGCCAGCCAAAAATACGCGTGCCTTGAGCAAAGTTTCCTCGTACTCGCGTGCCGGGCTCGAATCTGCCACGATGCCGCCGCCAGTCCAGTACTCCACCCCAACTGCGTCGACCACAGCAGTCCGAATCAGCAATGCGAAGTCGGCTTCCTCCGGGCTGCGCAGCCAGCCCAGCGCGCCGGTGTAAAAGCCCCGCGCGCCGACTTCCAGTTCGTCGATGATTTGCATGGCGCGGCGCTTGGGCGCCCCCGTGACCGAGCCTCCCGGAAACATGGAGTGGAGAATCTCCGACCATCCCGCACCGCACCGCAACCGGCCACGCACCGTGGAGACGAGATGATGCAACGAAGCAAACGTCTCCACTTCGGCGTGGGAGGTCACTTCGACAGAACCGTATTCGCAAATTCGGCCGAGATCGTTGCGTTCCAAATCGACGATCATCGTGAGTTCCGCGCGCTCCTTGGGATCGCTTCGTAAAGCGTCCATCGCCTCCAGATCCTCTTTTGCGCTGGCACCACGACGCCGTGTACCTTTGATCGGGCGTGTCACCAACCATTCGCCACGCCGCGAGAGAAAGTTCTCTGGCGAGTTGCACACGAGCTCGAAGTCACCGCCGTGCACGTACGCGCCAAACGGAACCGGCTGCAGTTGCTGCATGAGCCGGAAGAGAGTCCAAGCTGCTCCGGGCCTCGTTGCGCGCAGCGGGTAGGCCAAATTCACTTGATAGATGTCGCCCGCCGCAATGTAGTCCAACGCCCGCCGCACCGCACGCTCGTGTTGCGAGGCATCCCACGCAGCGAGCTTGGCAGCCTTTTCCGCGGTGGCTGCAGCGCTCTCTTCCGGCAAGGGCTTTGGCTGGTCGACAACGATGGGGGCATCGGACACGGCAACCCACGGAGTTTCGTAGCCTGCGGCCCACAGGAGCGGGCCACGCTGCAGCCGCCTGGGTTCGATCCCGTGAAGGGGGAGACCCGCGTCGTACGCGATTGCGACGACAACATGGCGCTCGCCCGACATGCCCCCGCTGCCAAAAAATTCCCTGCAAAAGCGCTCGAACAAGTCGAACGGAGTCCCGTACCATGCCTCGCTGCTTCCAGCGCTCGTGAACCTGGCCTCCCTGAAATTCGTAACCCGCAACGTTGCCTTCGGGTTGCATGCGTGCAGGGAGAGACCGCACCCCCAGGCATGCGGCGGACTTCCCGCGAACACGACCGAGTACGGTGGTGGCGGCTCGTCCGGGAACGCGGCAACGGAAACACAGGCTGCTTGCGTGCGCATGGAATTCCTGCTTTGCGGTCGCCTAACGAGCACACCGTTCGGGTGCAACGTACAACACCGACAATATGAACGCAGTGGTTTCGTTGCTCGAACGTACCGTCGCCGCCAGCGTCGCCGTGAACGTCGCCGTTCCGGAGTCGCATCCCTCGGCGCCGTTGTTGGGGACACGCCGGCACGGGAGTGGGGTGATTTTCGATCCTCTCGGACTCGTGCTCACTGCCAACTACGTGACCCTCGGCGCGCAAACCATTTTGCTGCGCACTGTGGATCACCAGCAATGGACCGGCCGCCGGATCGTGCAAGATTTTTCGTCGGGCCTTGCGGTGGTGGCCATCGAGGAAAGCGGCCGATTTCCCGCCCTGCCGCTGCGTCCTTCTGCCGACCTCGCTGTGGGGGAAGAGGTGTTTTTGCTTGCGGCTGTGCCCGAAAACGGACGCCGGGTGCACAACGGCGTGGTCTCTGGTCTCGACCCGTTCGACGCGTACTGGGAGTACCACCTCGATCGTGCAGTCTTTACCACTGCCCCCAACCCTGGCTTTGGCGGAGGCGCGTTGGTCGATCGGCATGGAAACGTGTGCGGTGTCGTTTTGCTCGAACTTGCCGAAATCGGCCGCTTCACCCTGGCAACGCCGGTGGACGAACTCATCGAGAATCGCGAGGCGTTCCTGAATCGAAAACCTGGGAGCCGCGCAGCGCGAGGCTGGCTGGGGCTGTTTTGCTATTCGGTGAGCAACCACGTGGTGGTGGGCGGCGTCGTTCCTGGGAGCCCCGCCGCAGCCGCCGGCTTGCAGAGCGGCGACGTGGTGCTGACCGTGGACGACGAACGCATCCACGATCGCCATACGCTGTATGCCTCGCTGTGGAAGCACAAGCCAGGGGAGCGCGTGCATTTGCGGGTGTACCGGAACAACCAAGTGCTCGTTCTTTCGGCCGAGCTTGGCGACGCGGAAGCATTCTTTGCTTAATTGGTGGAAGCGCAGCTCCCGCGCACCGTGCGCTGAAAGCCCTCCCTGCTAAGGAATGGCGGCTGTTTTATGAAAGTTGCCGTTGTTTACAGCCGCATGTTCGCGCCCTGGGTGGAATCCATCGCGCGCGATCTCTCTGCTTACAGCGCACCGCCCGACCGAAACATCGAGGCAATCGTGCTGGAAGACCTGATCTCCTCGTATCAATTTCGCGACGATATCGAGTGGCTCTACGTGTTGCCCTGCATCGATCCCTCCGGGCGCCCGGTTCCCGACCTGCTCCGCAGCCGTTTTCCCCGCGCCCGCTCGTTCATTCCGTTCGAAGTTCAAGACCTGTGCTGGGATAAAACCGCCACCCAGAAACGCTTGCTCGATCGGGGCGTTCCCACACCCGAGACGCTCCTCACCCACGACCCGGAAGACGTGGAACACTTCGTAAAACGACACACGTACGCAATCCTCAAGGAGCCGCGGGGTTGTGCCGGCACGGGCCACTGGGTGCTTTGGTTCGAGGACTCTACCCTCATGGCCGACAATGGCTGGGCGGCACATCCCCTTCGCTTTGTCGGCGAGGGACCGTCGCGGATCGTGGGCGACGAGCTGTACTACGCCCCACCGTACTACGTGCAACGCCTCGTCGGTACCTTCCGGCGCACCGGGTTCGAGATCGGCCAAGTACTGCGTGCGTACGTGGTCGAAAGCGAAGTGCCTTTTTGGGGCGAGCGCTATCGGGAACATTACCGGCGTCCCGGCGACTGGATCCTCAACGTTGCCCGCGGCGCCCGCTACCGATTTGCGCTGTCCGTCAGCGAAGAAACCAAAAACACCGCGCTGCGCGCCGCCCGTGCTGTCGGTGCTCGCGTTGCAGCCGTGGACCTGGTACGCACCTCCGCCTCCGGCCCACTCGTGTTGGAAGTCAACGTCGACAGCTACCACATGTGCATCGACCGCTCTTTCAAGGACCTGCCCGAATTCCGCGACTACTACGATTTCGATCGCCACGTTGCCCATGCTTTGCTGCGCACCGAAGAAACCACCGGCGTGCGGACCTTGAGACCCGCGCGGCCGCGCCAGCGGCAACGACGGCGGCGCCATCCTTGAACGCACCGGAGCTTCAGCCAACCGACCAGGAGCACATGCGCACAGCTCCGCTTGCCAATCACGGCGAGACGTTTTGCCGCCCAGGATGCGCCGAGGCCGGCACCGCGGACCGGCGCTCAGTGCTGCAGGGCGAGCCGGCGCTCCAGAATGCTCCGGTGCACCGACGCCATCGTGCTGGCGAGCGGCTCGTTGAGATTGTCTTCGATGTCCACCACGCCGATCAGTTGATTCTCTCCGTCTCGCCGGCCCTCTTTCGGCTGGTCTACCCACTGAAACCAGTGCGCGCCCAAGACGAACGGGCGAGCCAGGATGTGGTCCATGTACGCCCGGAAAGCCGCCGCTTGCGCTTCGCCGTCCTGTACCTCCGGCAGCACGGGCGGATAGGAGCCCTCCGGTCGCGCCCGACGATAAAACCACTCCGTAATCAGAATGGGCTTGCCCGTCAGACGCCAAAAGTCATCCAGCCGCGCGAACGGGTCGATGGCCGTGAAGCCCAATGCCTCTAGCTGTTCGTCGATCCCTTGGGGCAGCACGGACCGAGCGTACGCCGCGATGTCGTAGTTGTTCGTGGAAAGCACGTCTACCGGCGCCGCAAGCGCCCGAACCACATCTGCCGAAAACGGGCCCACGACCAATCGTGGTCCGAGGTTGAGCACTCCGGGCCCGAGTTCTTGCAACGCCGCAGAGGCTAACTGAGCTACCCGACCCGCCACCAAGGCTTCGAAGGCGAACCGGTCGGCGCGTCTTTCGGCTGGTTCGCCGAGAACACACAAGTCATCCTCCAAGCCGAGGGTGGCAGGGCAGTTCCCGAGGAAAGTCCGTTGCTGTAGTTCTGCAAAGTCCTGCAGTTGCGTTCCCCACACGCGGTTGAACGCCGCCACGTCGTTGCTGTACCGCTGGCGAAAGAACTCCTCGACTGCGCGTTTTCCGGAGCTGCCCGCGGCTTGCGCGAGGTACGCGTCGAGATGGCCTCCTCCTGCCAACAAAGAGGGTGCGTACGGCACTTCGTTTTCCACGTACACACCAACACACCACGGGTCGCGGGCGCAACGTGCCGCCAAGGTGCCGTCCTGCACAGCGGTGCGCGCGCGATCGAGAGCGTCGGGTGCAAATACGTCGCGCCGAGAGCGGAGCGAAGGCGGCCCGCCACGAACCGCCGGCAAGGTGTCGTACACGTCGATATTCACCGTGTACGGAAAGCGCCCGGCAAACAAATCGAGATCGTCAGGTCCCATCCAGCCTCCCAGCACCCGGAACCCTAAGGAGCATAAGCGCTGGGTGGTGCTGTCGGCCCAAGCTTGCACGGAGCCATGCTTCCGGAGCACGTTCGCCAAGTAGGGCGACTCGTTCGTACCGCGCACAAAATCGCCAACCGGGTCGACCCCCGTTACGCCAGCGGAAAACAACACATGGCCCTCAGGTGTGATGAACCACCACACTCCCCGCACTGCCTCCACCCGAAACCGCCCCGTGGCCGGTACTCGAATGCCTTTCCAACCTCCGTAGCGGTCGAACCCGAACCCCCGGAAAGCAGGCGATGCGCACACATCTTCCGACCGGGCGGCATCTGCCACCACTGCGCCGGGCGGTTCGCCGTCCGAGCCGCAGCCAACCCACACGAAAAGAAGGACGCACGGCAAAAAGAGTCGCACCACGAGGCGATACCCCGTGCCGGCACGCCACAAAGACCCGGGAACGCCATTGGCCGAGGCGACGACAGCACCCACGTTGCCGTTGCGCTGGGCTTCGCTGTGCGCCGAACGCCGACTTTCTCCTACGGAACCCGGTCGCGTCCCTTGGCGGTAGGGTTTCGCTCGTACGCTAGGAACGTTCCCCCGAGTCCAGGGAACCATGGACGCAACGCTAATGTGCGGCGCCTGCTGCCAGTGGCAATGCGGGCTCGGTTTCGCGGACTTCGACTTCTTGAGCGGTCACGATGCGATAGTCGGAACGGTCGAGGTGACGTGTTTTCCACCAGTACCAGAATGTCGAGTACGGCCAGTTGTTGGTGATGCGACCCGCTTCGTCTTTGTACCAGCTACGGTCCACGCGTGCCCATGCAGTACCCTGAAGAGCAGCCTGGATTTCCTGATTGAAGGCCTCGAAGACGTCCGGGCGAACGTCCAAGTACAGCGCGCCTTCCTCCAGTACGCGCAGCGCTTCGAGGATGTACTGAAACTGGCACTCGAGCATGAAGAGGATGGAGTTATGCCCCAAGTTCGTGTTCGGCCCGTACAGCATGAAGAAGTTCGGGTACCCGGGAACTGTGATGCCGTAGTACGCGCGGGCGCCTTCGGCCCAGTCGTTTTCGAGCAACCGCCCCTCCAGGCCCTCGATGCGCAGCCCGGCTAGAAACGGATTGGTGCGAAAGCCGGTGGCGAAAATCACCGCATCCACCTCGAGCTCCTCGCCGGTTTTGGTCACCACGGCATGTTCCGCAAATCGCGCCACGCCGTCGGTAACCAAGCGGACCTGCGGGAGGTTCAACGCCTGGTAGTAGTCGTCAGAGATCAGGATTCGCTTCGCTCCCACGGGGTAATCCGGCACGAGCTTCCGGCGAAGCTCGCGGTCGCGAACGGTGGTCTCCAGGTACTCGAGCGCGATGCGCTTGTAGTATCGCATGGCCCACGGCTTCTGCTGGATGACCGGCAACAGGAACAACTCCAGCGTAGCCCATAGCCGCGCCCGATACAGTTTTGCCCAGCCAGGTACGTGGGCAAATACCCAATGCTCCCACTTGCGGTACGGGCGATCGCCCCGGGGGATCATCCAGTTGGCACTGCGTTGAAAGATGTACAACCGCTCTGTGAGCGGAGCAATTTGCGGGATGAACTGGATCGCGCTGGCAGCATTGCCAATGACCGCCACGCGCTTGCCCCGGAAGTCGTACTCGTGGTTCCAGCGCGCGGAGTGGAACTGTACACCTCGAAACAGTTCTTGGCCCTCGATTTTGGGGATGTAGGGATAGTGGAGCTGCCCAATGCCCACCACGAGTGCGTCGGCCCGCAACGATTCGCCCTGACGGGTGTGCACTTCCCACGTGCCGCTTGCGGCATCGAAGCGAGCCCCCGTGAACTCGGTGCCGAAGCGGATATGAGGTACGATCCCGAAGGAGTGGGCGATGTCTTCCATGTACGCTTGAATTTCCGCTTGCGGTGCCCATTTGCGGCTCCAGTCGGTTTTCTGGGCGAAGGAAAAGCAATACGACATCGAGGGCACGTCGCAGGCCGCACCGGGGTAGGTGTTGTCTCGCCAGGTTCCGCCGAGTGTCCGCTCTTTTTCCAGAATCGTGAAGTCCCCGAGCCCTGCCTGCTTGAGACGAATTCCTAGTCCGATGCCGCCAAAACCGCTGCCCACGATCACTGTGCGTACGTGCCGGCGTTGTTTCATGAGTGCCTCTCCAACAGCAATTTCTGCTCCGTTGACATCCCTCAAGCAAGCCGCTGGTCGTGGAATTCAGGTTCGCATTTGCGCGAAGATCGGCGGCCACGAATTCGCACTTCTTGTGGCGGTCGCATCAATCGAGGCCCACGGCCTGCCGGAGCTTTTGCACTTCGTCCACCGTGAGCAGGCGACTTTCGCCCGGTTCTAATCGCCCCAGATGGATCGGGCCGATAGCCACCCGTTTGAGTTTTTCCACGTCGTGCCCGACGGCGGTACACATCCGGCGAATCTCCCGTTTGCGGCCTTCCCGCAGCTCCACTTCGAGCCACGTCTTGGCGCCGTTGGAACGAAGTACGCGCACGGCATCGGCGCGCGCCACGCCGTCCTCCAACCGCACCCCGCGCGTGAGTTTTTGCAAAGCAGACTCGCTGGGAACGCCTTCCACCTTCACGTGATACACCTTGCGCACACCGTACCGTGGGTGGGTCAAGCGCAACGCCAACTCGCCGTCGTTCGTAAACAACAGCAGTCCGGACGAGTGGTAATCGAGGCGTCCGACGGGGTAAACGCGCGCCCGCAGCTTCGGCAACAAGTCGCGCACCGTGGGGCGGCCTTCTGGGTCCGACATGGTGGTGACCACCCCGGTGGGTTTGTGCATGATGAGGTAGAAAAATTCCGGGGCAGCCATCACACGGCGGCCGCCCACGGTAATTCGATCGCGCACGGGGTCGGCTTTCGTGCCGAGTTCGGTCACTACCTGCCCGTTGACACGGACCCGGCCCTCAAGAATCCACTGCTCTGCCTGGCGGCGGGAGGCTAAGCCCGCCTGGGCGATGATCTTCTGCAGACGCTGCTGGCGCGGTGGTCGGTTCTTCGGTGGCAGGGGTGCTGGTTTGGATGCTGACATCTTCTCGACCTTCAGAAAGTGTAAGTGCCTCGAGTGCGTTCGTGAGTTCTTGCAGAGCCGGCAAGTCGTTCAAGTCCTTCAGCCCGAAGGTTTCCAAAAACTCCGGCGTTGTCGCATAGAGCAAGGGCCGGCCGATCGTTTCCTTGCGGCCGGCAATTTTCACCAGCCTGCGCGCCAGCAGCGTGTTGAGGGCCGCATCGCAGTCCACGCCTCGGATGGATTCAATTTCCGCCTTCGTCACCGGCTGCTTGTACGCGACGATCGCCAACGTCTCCAGCGTCGCCCGCCCGAGGCGCTGGGGTTTTTCTTGCAACAGCGCCTGCACCCACACGGCATTCTCGCGGGCGGTGCGGAACTGGTAGCCGCCGGCAACTTCCACCAGGTGGATGCCGCGCTTTCCCGGGGCGTAATCCTGGCGCAACAGTTCCAGGGCTGCGCGCACTTGGGCAACCGTCGGGCCGTCAAGAACTTCCACCAACTTGCGCAACGAAACCGGGGCGCCCGAGGCAAACAGGAGGCTCTCGAGAATTGGCGCGAGCCGGCCCGGGCTGAACACGGAGTCGAGCAGCGCCTCCTCTGGTTGCGTGGAGTCTGCCTCGTCCGGCCCGTGGCCTTGTGCGCCATCGGGCTGGCGGAGGGATGCATCCTGCACTTCTGAAGATCCTGTGTCGCTGCGCGTCATCGGTCGCCTTTTAGTCGCCGTAATCTTGCTCGACCTCCGCAAGCCAATCCAAGCGCACGTCTTCCTGCAGCAGTTCTACTTCGATCGGAGCGCGCCAATGTTCTTGTACGGCAGCGAGGGCTCCGAGGCGAATGAGTTCGAGCAGCACGAGAAACGTGGCGATGACTTCCAAGCGGGAAGCGGTTTCGGGGAACAGGGAATCGAACTGCACGCGGCGGTGGATTCGCAACTGGCTCAAGAGTCGGTTCGCGCACGCACGCAGCGACACCTGTTCGAGTTCGACGCGATGGACCGGTTCCGGTTTGCGGCGCGCAAGCAGCGCACGCAAGGCCTCCACCAAGTCCCAAAGCTCTACCTTGAGAGGCTGTGGCCCGGAAGGCGGTTGGGCCTCGCGCGGGCGTGCAAACACGTCGCGATTCAAAAACGGCCGTTCGGCTAAGGCCAAGGCGGCCTCGCGGTAGCGCTGGTATTCGAGCAGTTGCTGCACGAGTTCTTGCCTGGGGTCTCCCTCGTCCTCTTCTTCGTTCTCGTCTTGCGGTAACAGCATGCGCGACTTGATCAGCATGAGCGTGGCAGCCATCACCAGAAACTCGCCAGCGACATCCAGGCGAAGCTCACGGAGCAAGTCCAGGTACTGCAAGTATTGCTCGGTGATGGTGGAGATGGGGATGTCCGTAATGTCCACCTCGTTTTTCTTGATGAGGTGCAAGAGCAAGTCGAGCGGACCCTCGAACACATCGAGTCGCACGCGGTAGAAGGGCAGGGGCAACTGCTCGGGAACGGGGGCACGCAGCCGCGTCATGCCGGCAAACCTACCGCCGTGCGCACCTCGCGCATCGTAGTCTCGGCAACCTCCCGTGCTTGCTCTTGCCCACGAGCCAGGACCTCGTGCACGACCTGCGGTTCCTTCTCCAGTTGTTGCCGCCGTTCCGCGATGGGCGCCAAGTCGGCAACGACGTGGCGGATCATGATCTTCTTACATTCAAGGCAGCCAATGCCCGCACTGCGGCACCCCCGGGTGACGTAATCGATCTCCTCGGGGGAACAGTAAATGCGGTGCAGGCGGAAGGCTGGGCAGTCTTCGGGTTCGCCCGGATCGGTCCGTCGGACGCGTCGGGGGTCGGTCATCATGCGCGAGAGTTTCCGGTCGACCTCCTCCGGCGAGTCGCGCAGCCAGACGGCGTTGTGGAAGCTCTTGCTCATCTTGCGGCCGTCCAGCCCGGGTACTCGCGGAGCCTCGGTGACCAGCGTTTGCGGCTCGGGGAACACAGGGGAGTAAAAATGGTTGAACCGGCGGGCAATTTCGCGTGTAAGTTCGATGTGCGGTGCTTGGTCTTCCCCAACCGGAACCGCGGTTGCCTTGTAGATCAGCACGTCGGCACTTTGCAGCACTGGGTAGCCGAGCAATCCGTAGCTCAAGCTCAAGACCTCTTGATCTTCCTCTCCGCTAATGAGGCCGAGGTCGCGCGCTTGCTCCTTTACTGTCGGATTGCGAATGAGCCACGGGGTGGGGGTGACCATCGACAGCAGCAAGTGCAGCTCCGCATGTTGCTTGATGGCCGACTGGCGAAAGATCACTGCTTTTTGCGGATCGATGCCGACGGCAAGCCAGTCGGTCACCATTTCCACCGTGTTTTGCTCGATCGACTCGGTTCCTTCCGGCTTGGTGGTCAGGACATGCCAATCGGCAACGAAGAAGAAGCAGCGTCCGCCCTCGTTTTGCAAGCGAACCCAGTTGCGCAAGGCTCCATGCAAATGGCCCAAGTGCAAGCGACCGGTGGGACGCATCCCACTCACGACCACGCGCTTTGTCACCTCTCCACTCACAACAGCCACCCCAAGAGCACGCGAATGATCGGACGCATCGCCACGCTTGCAACGTTTGTGGCAAGCAATGCAACGACAATCAACATGCCGTACGGTTCCAACCGAGCGAGCAGGCGCGCAGCGGGAAGCGGGACGACTCCGGCCAACACGCGCCCGCCGTCGAGCGGAGGCACTGGCAACAAGTTGAACACGGCCAGCACCACGTTGATGAGCACTCCGCGCAAGGCAATTTGCGCGGCGATCGACTGCGCCGCAGGCCGAAGCTCGGGCACCCAAAGCAAAGGCAAGGCTGCCGCGAAGGCCGCTGCGAGGAGGAGATTCGTGACCGGTCCCGCTGCGGCAACCAGCACCATATCGCGCCGCGGATGCCTCAAGCGGTGAAAGTTTACCGGTACCGGACGCGCATACCCGAACAAGAACGGCGCTTGCACTACGACGAGGAACAACGGCAGCAGCACGGTGCCGAAGAGGTCAATGTGTGGCAGCGGATTCAAGGTGAGCCGCCCCGCTTCCTTGGCGGTGGGGTCGCCCAACATGTACGCCACGAGCCCATGCGCCACTTCGTGCAGAATCACTGCAACCAGAACGGGCACAGCCCAAACCAAGATCTCTTGGAACAGCGTCGGCGACACGTGGAGCTGGCTAGCACAAGAAAAAACCCCTGGCCAAGCCGAGGCGAGGACACGCTCTTGAAGCGCCTGGAGGAAACAGGGAACCAAGAATCAGGCAGCGCCAGCACCAAAGTCGTCTGCTTTTGCTGGCACGCGCAGGGCTGCGGTGGCTGCGATGCTCCATGGCCAGCGTCAAGGGAAGAGTTGCGTGCGTGGCTGCCTGCAGTTGCTCACGATCGTTCCGAGTGCTGCCGCGGCCTGCCCCGCCTCCAGGCGCGGTGCCCGAAGCAAGGATCGAGGTGCACGGAACGTTTTCCATGGGAGGCTCTTGCCTTGAACACACGCCCTACTGGCGGCTGTGTTCCCCGAACACCTCGGCCTAAAGGAACTCCTGGTTCCCACATTCTGTGGGGGCACGTGAGGCTGGATGCGTCTCTGCGACCGCGACGGTTCGGCCTGCGGGCAGAGAATCGAAAAAGCGATACAACGTGGGCAACACGACCAGCGTAAGGACCGTCGACGTAATCAATCCGCTGATGACCACGATCGCCAGCGGGCGCTGCACTTCGGAGCCTGCGCCCGTCGCAAACAAGAACGGAACGAGTCCGAGTGCTGCCACGGTTGCGGTCATCATCACGGGCCGGAACCGGCGCTCCGCACCGTCCAGCACCGCCTGGTACACACCCGCTCCTTGGAGGCGCAAAGACCGAATGTAGGATACCAACACAACCCCATTCAAAACCGCGATCCCCCACAGCGCAATAAAGCCAATCGAAGCAGGAACGGATAAGTACTCACCTGTGATGTACAGGCCAAACACGCCACCAATCGAAGCAAACGGAAGCACGAGGATGATCAGCGAAGCGAGGCGTACAGACTGAAACAGCAAGAACAGCAAGAAGAAAATTGCGGCGATCGTAATCGGGACAATGACCATCAAATGGGCTCTCGCCCGCTGCATATTTTCGAACTGTCCACCCCACTCGAAAAAGTAACCAGGAGGCAACATGACCTTCTTCTGTACCTCCTGCTGCAGTTCGGCCACGTATCCCCCGAGATCGCGATCGCGCACGTTAATCGCCACCGCGATCCGGCGCCGGCCTTGCTCTCGCTTGATTTGCGAAAGTCCTTCTTGGACTTCGATTTTCGCCAGTGCCGACAAGGGTATCGGCTCTCCCTGCCTTTCGCTGACGTTGATATGCGAAATTGCCGAAACGCTATTCCTTAAGTGTTCTGGGTACCGTACGACGACGTGAAACCGCCGCTCCCCCTCGTAAATTTCGGTCACCGATTCACCCCCAATGGCAGCCTCGATCACCGCGTGCACGTCGGAGGCGTTGAGTCCGTAGCGGGCAATTGCCTGGCGGTCGATCACGATTCTCAAGTTATGTTGGCCGCCCACTCGATCGATTTTCATCTCACCAGTGCCCTGGATCGCGTTTGCCACTCGGGCAACCTCATTGGCCTTGTCCAGTAAAACGTTCAAATCTTCGCCGAAGATTTTCACTGCCACGTCCGCCCGTACGCCAGTGACCATCTCGTCCACACGGTCGGAGATCGGTTGGGCCATGACCAAATTCACGCCGGGCAAAACCGCCAATCGCCGTCGCACTTCATCGGCAATGTCGTCTTGCGTACGCCCCCTGCGCTGTTCCGCAGGCAGAAGCTCGATCATCATGTCGGTTTCATTGTACCCCGCCGGGTCGATCGGCGACTCTCCACGCCCCAAACGCGAAACCACGTAGTCGACACCGGGGATGTCGCGCACGAGCCGCTGGGCTTCCAGTTCCATCTTGATCGACTCGTCAAGGGCGATGTTTGGTGCCCGGTTAATGTTCGGAGAAATGGTCCCTTCCTTGAGTTCCGGGATGAAAGAGGTGCCTAAAAACGGCAACAGGACGAGTGCACCGAGGAACAACAGGGCCGCGATCCCCAACGTGGTGCGCGGCCGCGATACCGCAGCACCGAGCAGAGCCGCGTACGGCCTCTTGAGCATGCGCACTAAGTGGGTCTCGTGTTCATGCCCGCCACGGAGAAAGAAGAGACAAAGCACCGGCGAGAGAGTGAGCGAGACTGCCAACGAAACCGTTAGAGCGATCGCAATGGTATAGGCGAGAGGGGCGAACAATTTTCCCTCCATTCCTTGCAGGGTCATCAGCGGGAGAAAGACGAGGATGATCACCCCGACGCCAAAGGTGACCGGGACGCCCACTTCGCACGCCGCCTCGCACACGATGCGGAACTTCGTTTGCCCATCGGCGCGAGCTAAGCGCGAGTAAACGTTTTCCACGATTACCACGGAGCCGTCGATCATGAGTCCGATCGCGATCGCGAGACCGCCCAACGACATTAAGTTTGCCGACATGCCGAGGGTGTTCATCGCCAGGAAGGTGACCGCTGGAGTGACCAACAAGGTGGCAATGACAATGAGGCTCGAACGAACGTCGCCGAGGAACAGGAAAAGGATCACAATAACCAGGACGATGCCCTCCACGAGGACGCGGCTCACCGTCGCTAACGCGGCGTCAACGAGTTTCGAGCGGTCGTAGTAAGGGACGATCTGCAATCCACCAGGAAGAAGCTGTTTGCGGTTGATTTCTTCCACCCGGGCTTTGACAGCGCTCACAATTTCCTTCGCATTTCCGCCGGCAACCATCATCACGATGCCACCCACGGCTTCGGTGTACCCCCCTTTGACCATGGCGCCGTAGCGAACGTCCTCTCCGATGCGGACCTGAGCAAGGTCGCGCACGTATACCGGGGTGCCGTTCACTTCTTTAACTACGATCGACCGCAGATCGTCGAGCCCTCCAACGAGCGCAAAGCCCCCCACGAGCAAGATCTCCGGGCCGCGCGGCAGGATGCCGCCGCTCGAGTTGGCGTTGTTATTGGCCAGCGCTCGCTTTACGTCCGCGATGCTGAGCCCGTAAGACTGGAGCCGAAATGGGTCAACCAGCACCTGGTACTGCTTCACATAGCCACCCGTGGAGTTGATTTCGGCGACTCCCGGGACCGAGCGCAGCAGCGGCCGTACGACCCAGTCCTGGATCGTGCGCCGCTCCAACAGTTCTTCTTTGGTTAACGGGCGCTCCCCGTCGTCGGGTCTCTCCAAGGTGTACTGGTACACTTCGCTCAAGGCGCTCGAAACCGGCCCGAGCACCGGCATCAAATCAGGCGGCATCCGTGAGCGGACCTCCGCAAGTCGTTCCGCGACCAGCTGCCGGGCAAAATACACGGGCGTGTCGTCGGTAAACACCAAGGTCACAATTGAGAGACCCGGCTCGTTCTGCGAGCGCATTTCTACCAATCCAGGCAGCCCCGTCATCCCGATTTCCACCGGAATCGTCGCCATGCGCTCGACTTCTTCGGGCGTCCGACCTGGCACTTCCGTGGCAACTTGCACTTGAACGTTCGTAACGTCCGGGAAGGCGTCAATGGGAAGATCGCGCAAGGCTGCCACCCCTAAGGCAGTAACGACCACAGCAACCACCGTCACGACAATACGCTGTTCCAGAGACCAACGAATCAGCGCAGACAGCATGGTTCAGGCCCCTTCCGAACGGAATTGTTGCTGGCGCCGCTCGTTATTCAGGTGGAAAGCGCCGTCTAGAACCACTTGCTCCCCTGGCTGGACTCCTCCTAGCAGCACTCGGTGGTTTTCGACCTCGTCACCTAACTCAACCGGGCGCAACACGAACGTATTCGGGCTCCGTTGCACGAACACAAATTCTTTGTTGCCCTCACGGACCACGGCACTGTTCGGAAGAACTCGTTGTGTGGCAGGCGCGCGTTCCAGCACCATGGTTGCCATCATCGCCGGTTTGAAGCTCCCTTGCGGGTTGGGAAGATTCATCCGCACCCGAATTGTGCGGGTCGGCGGGTCCACCGTTGGCGCAACAAAAGACAATTCGCCGCGCACCTGCCTGCCATCCAAAGAAGGCACCTGTGCCTCGACCTCCTGGCCGACAAACAGCATCCCTGCGTACTGTTCGGGCACGTCAGCAACCAACCACAGTGAGGACAAATCCGAGATTTCAAAGAGCACGTCACCCGGTTCGACGACTTGGCCGATGGTAACGTGTCGGCGCAGCAGCGTCCCGTCGATCGGAGCGACTATCTCCAGCGCCGACTCGATGCGACGGGTTCTCTCCAAACGCTCCACGTGCGCACTCGACATGCCCAAGTTCAAGAGCTGATCGCGGGCCCCACCCAGCTCTGCTTGGGCCTCAGCAAGCTCTACCTCGCGCCGGTGAAATTCCGCATTGCTGATGACCCCGGCGTCGAGCAGAATTTGTGCGCGCTCCAAGGCTCGTAGGGCGAGTTGTTTGGTAGCCAAGGCCTTGAGGAAGGCTTGCTGGGCAGCAGAGAGTTCCGTGCTATGCAGGATCCCCACCACTTGGCCCCGCTGCACCCGCTCCCCCTCGACCACAGGCAACCGCGTCACGCGAGCGAGCACGGGCGATCCGACCAGCACGGTTCTAGACCCGTCCACTTCGATTCTTGCGGGAACGGGAATTCGTACCTTGACTGGCAGCTGCTCCGGCTCCCCAAGGCGCAACCGCGCAAGCAGCTCGCTGGATACGACCACTTCGTGCGGATTGTTTGGCGCACGGCCTTGATCCGAGGGCCGTGCGCCTGGATCTGCGGAACATCCGTAGACAAGGAGAGTCAAGCAACTCCACAGCGACAGACGAAGCACAATGTACGCAATCGACATTTGGCGCCCTTTGTTTTCAGTTTGTTCGCTGGCGGGGATCGACCGCCCGGAGCGCGTCCAAGTCGATCATCGCTGCTTGGCGCTCGAACTGCGACTGCACGAAACTCAACCGCACGCTCCGGAGTACGCGTTGTGCATCGAGCACCTCGATCAATCCCCGCTCGCCCAACCGGTACGCGGTTTCAGAAGCTTCGAGCGCCTGCTGCGCTTCGCGCAGTAGAACTTGCTCGATGGTCTGAGCTTGCTGATGCGCAATTTGGTAACGCCCGTAAGCCGCCTCGAGAGCGCTGAGGAGTTCGAGCTCGCGGTGCCGTGCCATTTCTTGCGCCCGCCGTAGTTGGGCCTGAGCTTCGGCGATCGGGCCCTGACGGAGGTTCCACAGCGGGACAGGAACCGCAAACCCAACCAGGTACACTGGGGTATCGGGTGGGTAGTCCACCTGCGCGAGAAGCGACGGCTGGGGAATCCGTTGGGCTGCCTCGTGACGCAGCCGGGCCTCGGCCGCATGAATTTCGGAACGAGCTAGCCGTAGCGCCGGGTGCCGGTCGAGCATTTCAGCGCGAAGAGCTTGGAGGTCCGGCAGCGTGGCAGCGGGCTCTGGAGCTCCCACTACCTGGATTGGAGCTCCCTCAGGCAAACCGATCGCCGTGCGAAGCGCACCGAGTGCTCGCACGAGCTCCAGCTGCGCTTTGTTGGCCCCCGTAGAGGCAACTGCAAGCTCAGCCTCGGCGCGGATTGCCTCCAACCGGGCCCCTTCACCCACCGAGACGCGTAGTCGAACTCGCTGCAGCAGTTCTTCGACGAGACGAACGTTTTCCTGCAGCAAGGCAATCTCGCTTTGGAGCCGGAGAACCTCGTAAAAGGCGCGGCGCACGCCGCTCAACACTTCGAGGCGGGTAAGCTCTGCCAACGCCCTTGCACGTGCCTGATGCCACTCCGCTAGAGCGATCCGTGTCGAGCGAACAGGACCCCAGTCGATGACTTGTTCCGCCGTAAACCCATAAGCCGTCCCTGCCGTATTGCCGGGGGCACGCACGGTCTGCCTACCCGCAGCAAAACTCCCCAACGGATTCGGGACAGCGCGCGCCGTACGTATGGCGGCCTGCGCTGCATCGATCTCGGCGAGCGCCGCCTGCAACAGCGGGTGCTGTCTCTCGGCGAGCTCCAATGCATCGCGCCAAGAAAGCGGCTCCGCAAACACGGGCGTGCCGATGAGCGCGTACAGCGCAACACCCAGGCAAGCGCCTCTCCCAGAGGAACCCGACCATATTCGTGACCGAACACACAGGCCTACCCAGCCACCGTTCCGTTCAGGGTGGGCTCTCAAACTGAGAGTGGATCGTTTCCGACCTCTTGCGATCGACGCGTGGCCTCGCATACACATCCTTCCGTATCCTGTCATCAGCCGTGTTCCCTAAAGAGACGGTCAACACGGACACACTGCCGCGAGATCCCTGCAGATCCGCTGCGCCCTGCTGGTGACCTTGTGCCCCACTGCTCGACTGGCCGACCGCACTCCGGTGGCAAACCTAGCGCGGACGCAGCGTCTCGAATTTCCAAAAGATGTCGCCTAGCCCTCAGACCGGCGACGGCGCTTCCTCAGCGTGAAGAAGCAATTAGCAACGCAAGACACACAGCCGCACAATATCGGTGGGGCAATGTAACGGTGGCTTCCAAGAACACCCGAGCCCTCGCGCAAAGGTACCAGCGCTCGCTCGGGCATCCACTGGAGCCCATCCCCGCGATTCGAGCCTTCGTTTCAACCCCTCATTTGGCCGCACGACACGTGCGCGGGGTGTTAGTGAAGTGGCTCCGTCGGGCCCGTCAGTGGCCACTTCCAAGCCAGGTGGAAGCACGCTCGTTCCCGCAAGCTCGAGAGGGTCTGCGAATGCGGACCAACAAGGACGCCAACTGGTGGCAACCAGCAAACAAACCAGCAAAAGCCACCGCATACGGAGAGGCACCCCTAGAAAAGCGAGCACAACGTGTCAACGAATCCGCACCCGTTGCTAGCTCGGCCTGGGTAGAAACAAAAACTCACCAATCTGCGGGATCGGGCGCAAGACTGCTTCCAAAGCAGAACGATTTCTCCGCATTCTGGCCGCCGCAGAGAAGTGTCCTCGAAGATCACGAGGTCGACACTTACGCTTGATCCACTCACAACGGAGCAGCAACGAAGTCGACTGGGAGGACCTTCGGCGAATCCACATTTCGATCGGTACTGGTTGCCCTCGGAAGATCCGATAGTGGTTAGCCGCAAAGCATCTGCGCCTCTCTTTCTGGGAATGCCGTCCACCGACCCGATTCTCTCCAGGTTTGTGGTCAGGCGCTTACAACGCGAAGAAACGCAGCCCCAGCCGGTCGCCACCGCGACGCTGTCGGTGGATGCGTTCTCCATAGAAATGGTCGCCACCACTGACAGAAGGAGTCTGGCACAATTCCCTTGTCTGTGGCAGACCCATTCCCGGGCGCTGAACGTTGCCCCTATAAGAAAGCCACCTCGCAGGCGCATCGCGAAACGACATACAGCCCTGCTGGGCGTGGGCAGATGATTCCCTTTGCGGGTCTCGTTCGCCGATGCGCAGCCGATGGCGACGGAATGCTCTATTCCTAAAATCAGCGGCTACGCCCCTCGGGCTGGATCGATGCGCAACCGCGACCAAGCCAGCACGAGGACAGTTACAACCACCAAGTTCCCTACCACCAGGAGAGGGAACACATCGGGCGCTAATCCGAGGAAATCCCCCGTGAAGTTCATCATCCCATGAAAGAGGATCGCTGCCAGAATGCTCCGCTTGGTGCCGTTGTACACCCAGACAATCAGCAGGGTGTGCAATACGATGGAGGGCAGCCACCACCACAATTCAGGCCTGAACGACGTGTTCTCGTAGTATCCTGGAAACCACACGAAAGGCGTGTGCCAGACCGCCCAAGTAGCCCCGTTGATCGCGCCGGCAACTGGCGGCTCGAAGCGCTCCTGAAGTTTGTCAAGCCAGTAGCCGGGAAGGCCAATCTCCTCGACTGCGGGAAAGACGAACGACAACAGCAGCATGAACGCCATCGTGCGCGGCGCGGTCACCTTGTCCCAGGCGATGGCCAGCGGCCGGTCTACGACACCGAAGACAACCGCTCCACCCGCCACGAGCACGTCGAACACTGGCCAAAAGAGGAAGATCACCACCCACCAGCGAAGGCTGATGCGCCACACGTCGATTAACCGCCACCACAGTTCGTAGAGGCCCGCCTTCCCACCCTCGACCGCTGCCAACGTTACGCCCGCGAGCAGCGGGCTCGCTCCTCCGACCAGGAAAAGCAGCACATTCGGAAACGACCAGACGGACAAACTCGAAGCACATAGGGGCGCCCAAAAGAGGTAGGCCCACCCGAGGTAGATTAAAGGGAATGCCCAAATCCCCAGCCGACCGGCTAGCGCGGCCAACCGCGCAGAAGCGTCGTACAAGCACACCCCCTACGACACCCTTCGAACGCGGGGAACCTCGCTCGCTCGCCCCACCGTTTGCCGAAATACCGTCGGTTGCGCCCTTCGGTACGATCGCCTGGCATGCCTGGTCGGACCATCGAGGATGGTTGCAGCAACGTCACGGTATGTTCGAGCCTCTCCACCGGGTTTCCGATACGGCGGTCGCGTACCACGAAGCGTGCAAGCGCGGCAATCTTCCGCTCCTGATCTCCAACTACGGGACCTCTCCCACGTGACCAATACGTGATCAATCTTCAAAACGGGCGAGCAAGCGAAACGCGCTTCTAGCAAGAGCGACCGACGTGCCTGCGTCTGGAGCTCCCGGACCGGCCGGGTGCAACGAAAACCAATCGGACTCCATGCTTCACTACAAAAGAGCTGTCCGGCCATCCCCTGTCGGTACCGCCGGGAGAGACCGAACTGCCGTGCAGGCGGAGGAGGCTCGTGTGGCCGATGGACTCCAGCCAAAGACTTCGCTCTGCAGGCCGACGAAACGTGGGTGACGGACGAAGAGTTGCGCGGGCGGTGGAGCTCCCGCTGGGCCGTGCAAGACAACTCGGTGTGGTGCGGTTGCTTGCCCTCGAGCTGCCGTGCAAGAACATTCCGGCCCAAATGGAAGGAGGATCCCCGCACTGACTCGCCGACGCAAAGCTTCCTCTCCGCACGCACGCCAAGCGCCTCGCAGCCTTGCAACTGCCAGTACGAACGCCGGGGAGCAAGTATTGTCGGAGCCAGGGGTCCGGATTGGCTCGCGTCGCGATGTGTGGCTTGCCGCAGCGCTGGTGGTGCTTGTCCTCGTTGCGTACGCGCCGACGTTCACAGCAGATTTCGTTCGCTGGGACGACCAATTTTACGTCACCGAGAACCCTCTTTTGCAAGAGCCCGGAGGCCTCCGCGCCATTTGGAACCCGAGCGACCGACGTGCTCCGCAGTTTTACCCGCTCGTGTTCACGAGTTACTGGGTGGAGTTTCGTCTCTGGGGGCTAGACCCTCGAGGCTATCATGCGGTGAACGTCGCTTTGCACACGGCAAGCAGCCTCCTCGTGTTGGCACTCGCCCGCGGGTGGGGCTTTTCCTCGTGGGCGGCAGCGCTTGCCGCCGCAGTGTTCGCGCTCCACCCCGTGCAAGTGGCCTCGGTGGCATGGATCGCGGAACGGAAAAACACCCTCGGGGGGTTTTTTTTCTTGGTCGCCTTTTGGTGCTACTGGCGCGCAAGGCTGCACCGCTCGAACGGCTGGTACGTCGCTAGTTTTTTTGCCTTCGGGGCGGGCCTCCTCAGCAAAACACAAGTGGTCGCACTGCCTTTGTCGTTCTTGCTCGCGGAATGGGCGAGCGCCCAAGGCCCTAGCAAACGGCAGCGAATCACGTTTTGGACTGAGGGGCTCGTGCGACTTCTCCCCTTTTTCGCGCTCGCAGGCATGCTGGCCCTGGTGACCGTGCGCTTCGAGCACGACCGCTGGCCGCCGCAGCCGTTTTCGTTGCTCGAACGAATCCTGATCGCGGGAAATGCGGTGGGCTTTTACGCCACCCGGGTGATCTGGCCGGAGGGGCTCTCCCCGATTTACCCGAAATGGACTCTCGATCCGTCGGCGCTCCGCTGGTGGATCGCACCGGCACTTGTACTGTTGGTTGGAGCGACGATCCTCTGGATGCGCCACCGGATTCCGCGATGGATCCTGTGGGGCGTGGCCGAGTTTCTCCTGGGAATCTTGCCGGTGTTAGGGTTGGTCCCGTTCAACTTCTTTACGTACTCCTTCGTTGCCGACCACTTTTTATACTTCTCCATGCTCGGCGCCGGAGCGATCGCGGCCCAGGTGGCGGAGGTGTGCTTCCCTCGGGCTCCCCGGGCGACGCGAGCGGTCGCAGCAGCGTCCGTGCTGGGGATGAGCATCCTGACCTTTTACGAGTCCACGCATTGGCGTGACAACCTGAGTTTTTGGTTGCACGTACGCCGCCGCGACCCCGACGGGTTTCTGGCGAACTACAACCTTGGCCTGCATTTCCGCCAAGCGGGCGAGTGGGAACGGGCGGCAGCGTACTTCCGGCAGGCAGCCCGAGCGCGGCCCAATGCGGACTTCGTCTTTCGTCGCTACACAGAGGTGCTGCGCGCGGCGCGCGGGAACGAGGCGGTCATCGAAGCCTGCTCGGAGCGAATTGCCCAAGACCCAAACTTTGCTCCGGCGTACGTAGAACGCGGCTATAGTTGGGAGTTGCTCGGCCGTTTTTCCGATGCGCGAGCGGACTACGAGCGGGCGCTCCGCACCGCGCCCCCAGGAAGTGCATGGCGCGAACAGGCCCGGCAGCGCCTTGCTGCGCTGGAGGTACCCCCGCAACCAACAGGACCTTGAGTCCGTGCCCTCGCGGCCCCTGCACGCGCGCTCGACTTCGCTGCTCGGCGTCTCCCTACGCCAAGCGAAGGCCCAAACGGGTCAGCAACGCATTCAATTGATCGAGCGAGAAGTACTCGATCTCGAGCTTGCCCGTACCGTCTCGGCGCGGCAGCAAGCGCACCTTGGTGTCCAGCAGCCGCCGGAGTTCGTCTTCGACAGCGCGCCAGTTGGCATCGGGTAGTTGTTTACGTGCAGGCTGCGCACGGCGCTCCGCGTCGCGCACGCTCGCCCCCGTACGCAGGAATTCTCGCGCGAGCCGGCGCTGTTCTTCGGGAGAGTCTACGCTCAACAGCGCCCGCGCATGGCCCGCCGTGAGCCGGCCGGCCGCGAGCTCGTCCTGCAAGTCTTGTGGCAACCGCAACAGCCGCAGCGCGTTTGCAATCGTAGAGCGACGTTTTCCAACCCGCGCAGCAATTTGCTCCTGCGTGAGACCGAACTCGTCCCGCAGCCGCTCGTACGCGCGCGCCTCCTCGATGGGGTTCAGGTCCGACCGCTGCAAGTTCTCGATCAGCGCGAGTTCCAAGGCTTCGTGATCGCCCACCTGGCGCACGATTGCGGGAATTTCCTGCAAACCCGCACGCTGCGCGGCCCGCAGCCTGCGCTCTCCGGCGACCAGCTCGTACTCCGCGCCCTTAGCTCGCACTACGATAGGCTGCAAAAGGCCGTTCGCGCGAATGGAGGAAGCAAGTTCTTCGAGTTCGGTGTCATCGAACTGCTGGCGCGGCTGAAACGGGTTGGGGCGAACCCGGTCGACCGGGATGCGGAGGAGGGCCGTGTCGGTCACCCCACTGCTTGTGGCGACCTCGGGGCTGCCGGTAGGAATCAGGGCATCCAGTCCGCGCCCGAGCGCGCGCCGTTTTCCGGAACGCTCCACGATTTCACTCCCTCCTTTCCGCAACCTCTTCTCCGCGTGGATCGGCGAACGGTCTTCCAGAGAGGAACTCGTCGCAGAGTTGCTGGTAGGCCTGGGCGCCTTTCGAAGTCGGGTCGTACAAAATCACGGGTTTTCCGTAACTCGGGGCCTCGCTCAAGCGCACGTTGCGAGGGATGACGGTTCGGAACACGTCGCCGGGAAAATGGCGACGAACTTCTTCGGCTACCTGATGGGAAAGCGTGTTGCGCATATCGAACATGGTGAGCAGCAATCCTTCGATTTCGAGGGAGGGATTCAATCGGCGACGAACCAGCTCGATCGTTTGCCGCAAGCTGCTGAGCCCTTCCAGGGCGAAGTACTCGCATTGTACGGGGACCAGTACCGAGTCGGCCGCGGTCAGCCCATTGAGGGTGAGAAGCCCTAGCGAGGGAGGACAGTCGATCAACACGTAGTCGAAGCGCTCGCGTACTGGCCGGAGCGCCTCAGCCAGTCGATGCTCACGAGCGAGCAGTGGAACCAGTTCGATTTCCGCCCCAACGAGATCTCGCGTTGCCGGCAAGACACTCAACTGGGCGACACCGCTTTCCACGAGCCCATTGGTAACCGGCTCCTCGCTAAGCAGGACCTCGTAAGTCGTGGTTTGTCCTGCCGATGCAACGATCCCCAACGCACTACTTGCACTCGCCTGCGGATCCAGGTCGACTAACAAAACCGGCCGCCCCCGCATTGCCAAACAGGCGGCCAAATTGACGGCAGTCGTGGTTTTCCCCACGCCACCCTTTTGATTTGCAATGCAAACGATCCGGCCCAACTGCACCAGCTCCGCGGAAAAGTCGTGAAATCATTACCACGAGCCAGCGCCAGTGAGAAGCGTTTCACGTGAAACACCATCTGCGATCTCACCCTTGTTCATCCCGCGCGCTCTCGCCCATTCGTGCAAAGAATCACCAGGGTCCTCTCGCCGAAACCTTCCGGCAAGCGATAGCGCTCGATCCGCATGGGCCAGGAAGGATGGGGACACTTCCGGAGTTCGTCGTCCGGGTTCGGTCCTTTCATCGCGATCAGTCGTCCCCCGCGCTTCAGCAGCGGGTACGCGAACCGTGCTAGCGTGGCCAAGTCTGCGACCGCGCGCGCTACGACCACGTCGAACGTCCCGCTTTGCGTCCGAGCCAAGTCCTCTGCACGCGCCTCTTCTACTCGGACATTTGCCAGACGGAGTTCTCGCGCCACATGGCGCAAGAAGGTGGCCCGTTTTCGGCGAGCCTCCACCAGCGCGAAGGAGCAGTCTGGCCGGGCAATCGCCAAGGGAATACCGGGGAAGCCCGCACCGCTTCCGAGGTCTGCAACTGCCTCGCCCGCCGCCAATTCAGGAGCCACGTGCAAGGAGTCGAGCACGTGGGCAAGCGCGAGTTCGCGAGGCGTCTCCGCTCCCGTGAGGGACATTCGCTCCTTCCACTGCAAAAGCAAGCGGAGGTAGGCCGCAAACAGGCCGGGAGCGGCCGAAGGAAGAGGAAGGTGCTCGCGCTTGCAGTGCCCTACCAGCTCGGCCACGGCGGCCTGAACGGCTTTTTCGTCGATTTCAGGCGGCACCAGCTCTCTTCAAGTGAACGGACAGCAACGCCAGCGCTGCGGGTGTGAGGCCTGGGACCCGCGCTGCTTGACCCAACGAACGGGGCCGCACTCGGGCCAGCTTTTCGCGGACCTCGCGGGAAAGCCCAGGAATGGAATCGAAGTCTAGATCCGGCGGGATCGGGGTCTCCTCCATCCGGCGCAATCGCTCGATTTGGTCCTCCTGCCGGCGCACATAGCCCGCGTACTTCACTTCCACCTCCACCTGGGCGGCAACATCTGGCGGCACTTCGATTGGCGGAGGGGCAAGGAGTGCAACCACCGGGTACGAAAGCTCGGGGCGCCGCAAAAGCTGGGCAAGGCTGGTTGGATTCACGATTTCGGCAGTGCCGAGCGAACGGAGGCGCTGGTTCGTTTCCGCGGTCGGGTACAACACCGTCCCCTCGAGGCGCGCGATCTCCGTAGCCACTTGCTCGGCTTTTCTTCTCGTGCGTTCGCACGCTTCCTCGCCCACGACGCCCAGCGCTCGGCCAAGCGGCGTCAGACGCGTGTCGGCGTTGTCTTCCCGCAGCACCAAACGGTATTCCGCTCGCGAGGTGAACATGCGGTACGGTTCGCCACCCACGCCCTTCGTGACCAAGTCGTCAATCAGCACCCCGATGTACGCCTGGTTCCTGCGAAGGACGAAGGGTTCGCGCCCTTGTACCTGAAGCGCCGCGTTGATGCCCGCGATGAGGCCTTGGGCAGCCGCTTCCTCGTACCCAGTGGTACCGTTGATCTGCCCGGCATGAAACAACCCGCGCACGAGCTTCGTTTCCAGCCACGGATGTAACTGGGTCGGATCGACAAAGTCGTACTCGATGGCGTAGCCCGGACGCATAATGGTGGCGCATTCCAACCCAGGGATCGATCGAACCATCTCGATTTGCACGTCCAACGGAAGGCTTGTCGAGAGGCCATTCGGGTAAATTTCGATCGTATCGCGACCTTCTGGCTCGAGAAAGACCTGGTGCCGCTCCTTCTCGGCGAAGCGCACGACCTTGTCCTCGATCGACGGACAGTACCGAGGCCCGCGGCCGCGGATCTGCCCGGAAAACAGCGGCGATCGATGCAGCGCGTTGCGGATGATGTCGTGGGTCCTGGGAGTCGTGTACGTGATGTAACAGGGGATTTGGGGCTGGGTGATCGCCGTCGTCGAAAAGGAAAACGGCCGCGGTGGGTCGTCACCATGCTGGACTTCCAGGCGCGAAAAATCGATCGTGCGCCGGTCGAGCCGCGGGCAAGTGCCCGTTTTCAACCGTCCCACGGAAAACCCTAACGACGCGAGCTGCTCGCTCAGTCCATGAGCGGCAAAATCCCCGGCTCGCCCTGCCGCCATCTTCCGCTCTCCCACGTGAATGAGGCCGTTGAGGAAGGTGCCAGTTGTCAAAATGACCGTTCGCCCTTCGATCCTCTCGCCCATTTGCGTTTCCACGCCCACCACGCGCTCGCCGGACAACAAAAGCCGCTCCACGCTTGCCTGGTACAACGTCAGGCCGGGCGTGTTCTCCAAGCGGGCCTTCATTCTTTGCCGATAAAGCGCTTTGTCTGCTTGCGCTCGGGAGGCACGCACAGCCGGCCCTTTCTTGGTGTTCAACTGGCGGAACTGGATCCCTGTTTCGTCGATGGCCTTCGCCATCTCTCCACCGAGGGCATCGATCTCCTTTACTAAGTGCCCTTTGCCGATCCCCCCAATCGCAGGGTTGCAGGACATCTGCCCAATGTGGTCGAGGTTCAACGTCAACAGCAGCACGTCGCAGCCCATCCGCGTGGCCGCCAGTGCGGCTTCGATTCCTGCGTGCCCAGCGCCAACAACGATTACGTCGAAGCAGCGATCGAACGGACCCATACCCGACCCCTTTGTTTCACGTGAAACATCAAGGCGAGCCCTTTAGCGTCGGTTTGCTGCCAAGAAAACCCGGAGGCTTCGTTCCGAAGGAGTTGCGCCTGCTCCACGGAACCAGCACGTACTGTGCGGCCGCCCCCCGGCGTTCCTAAGACCGTTTGCGAGCAAGCCGGCGGGCTGTTTCGATGAGCAAGCGGAGGTCTTCAGGGTCTAAGGCAGAAGCTACACGCAAAAGTTCGGAAAGCTCCATCCCAGGCTTTTCCGGCTCCCACCCGTGAGGGACCTCGGCGCCAGTCGGTTTTCCCGGCGGCCTGTGCGCTTCCCTCGGCGCGAAAAAGAAGGACTCCTCGAGCACGGGCTTGACCGGTTTTCGCCAACGCTCTCGGCCGAGAGCCTCCACCGGTTTGACCGGCTTCTCATGGTATACACCAAACCCTTCAATGCCTGGCTTCGCAAATTCTCCTAGATTTTCTCCGGGACGCACGTCGCCAGCGTACCCCGCAGGTGCCTCGCCGGCAGGTCGGGAGTACTCCTCGATAAACCGCACCAATTCGGACGGCTTCATCCCGAATGCTTCGGCCAGCTTTGCAAGAACGTCGGCCGACGGGCGCTTCGTGCCGCGCTCGATTTCACAAAGGTACGAGTACGACACCCCGGACGCATACGCCAGCTCGTGGCGGGTCAGGCCCCGTCGAAGCCTCAGCGTCTCGATTGCCCGGGCGTAGTCCAAAGAGTCGTTCATGGCGGAATCCCTGTTGCTAACGCGATAGTGGTACGCTATTGCGGCAGCACGCCGTTAAAGCGTATACGCGATCGAAGAAGGAGGTAAGGCGATGGACGAAAAACGCAAGCATGTTGGCAAGGGGCGTTCTCGAACTTCCGAGGAAGTGTTGGGGAGAGACTGTAGCCATCTCGTCGAGGCTCTGCAGAATTCGGCGCTGCATTACCACCAACCAATACACTTCCGCAACCTCACGCTTGTGCCGATTGTTCGCGACCCTGCGCCTGAAAAGCGCAACTACGTGACCTCGACGGAAGCGGGCCGAAAGCTCGAGGTCACGGAGACGGGAAGCGTACCGCGCCTCCGGGTGCGGAACAACGCAGCCGTCCCCGTGCTTCTCCCCGAGGGCGAACAACTCATGGGTGGCTATCAGAACCGGATCGTGACCGTGAGCATCCTTCTGCCACCCGAAACAGAAACAGAGATCCCAGTAGCCTGTGTGGAGCAAGGCCGCTGGGGCAGCCGCGGTCGTTCGCGGAGAATGCACGAAGGGGACTTTTTCTTTGCCGAGGGACGACGTGTCGCCGCCGAGGCCGTCAGCAGAGCCGCTCGTTCGTGGGGCACCTACGATACCGACCAGGGTGAAGTATGGAGAACGGTTGCCGGCAAACTCGGCCGCCTCCGTGCGCGCTCCTACACCCGGGCCATGGCTGATGCATACGAAAGTGCCGAGGACTCTCTTGGCCAGTTTACGGCGGCACTCCCCTACCAGCCCGGTCAAGTTGGCCTTGTCGTCGCTATTGGAACGGAGCTCGCGGGCGCGGATCTTTTCGACCACCCGGCCACACTGCGCTCCCTCTACGAGCGCCTCTTACGCTCCTACGCCATCGACGCACTCACACGCGTTCAGCGAAGCGCACCAAAGTGGACTGACCCAGCCTCCGAGGCTTCATCGGCTACGCCCAAGCCCCCGGTGCTCGACGCCACTCGTGCACGACGCTTTGTCGAAAGCGCGGCAGAGGCGGTGCTGACGTTCCACACCCCGGTTGGCCTTGGTGAGCAGGCTCGCATCACCGGCGACAGCGTGACCGGCTCCGCGCTCCTTGCGTTCGACACCGTTGTGCACCTCGCGCTCTTCAACACCGCCTACCGCCCGCAGTGACTCCGCGAAGCCCCTTCGAAGCGCTCCGGGTGCACCTGAAAGCCCGAACCAAGGCCCGTTGTCACGCTCCTCGATAGATCGTTCCACATCCTTCCTAGAGCGAGCTACCGCACTTGCAGCGGCTGCCCGGGTGGGCCGGATCGTGGCTGCCACCGTCGCCGCACCGTCCTCCACGGCGGAACGCTTTGCCAGCAGCGCAAGGGCTATCCGCTTCAGAGGATTGATCCGTTCGATTTCTCGTTCGGCAAGGTGCGAGGCACCTGGCCACGAGAGGAAGGATGGCTCTTCGGAGCTGCTCGCGATGTTGCGCGGGGCAGCCCGCCACCCGGCGCGCTTCACGCATCCCTCTGCACGCCTACTTCTGACCGCTGCGCCCGCTGCGCCCACACCGCCCGCGCTAGCGGCGGGGAAAAAGCTCGCCGCCCCAATTTCGCCGTCCGAACCCCTGCGGACCTTCCTCGAAGAACTCACGCGTGGGGCGGCTGCGGTGCAAGTCGGTGCGCCCCGGGCCTAGAGGCACCGAGGCATTGCTGCCGAGGTCTTGACCCCGGCGCCTCGTTCGGCATATCCAGGCCGTTGGGTTGGCAAGCAGTATGGGGCAAGGGGAAAATCAGCCACTGGATGCACGAGGCGCCTAAGGCGACCGGCACGAAAGAGAGAACGGACAGTGAGAAGGATCGGGCAACTCTTTGGGGACGTGGTGTCGACGACCGGTTTCGGCAACAGGGCTCGCTTCTCCACGGCGAGCCGTCGGTGGGCGATGGCCTCGCTCATCGTTGGCGCATTTTTGCCGCCGCGGGTCGCACTTGGGCAGGCCACGTTTGTGGTTGAAGTAAGCGTAGACAGGCCTGACGCGAGTCCGGGCGACGGAATGTGTGCCGACGTGGTGGGTTTTTGCACGCTGCGGGCCGCGATCATGGAGGCCAACGCGATACCGACCGACGACAGAATCGTGTTCGCAGCGACCGGGCCGATCGTACTGGGATCGACGTTGCCCGAAGTGGCCGATGCCCGCAGCGCGGGGGCGCTCGAGATCGACGGCGGCGGGCAGGTAACGCTGAGCGGTAACGACTGGGTGCAAATCCTTGCGGTAGCGAACGGCGGCAACCTAACGCTGCGCAATATTCGCTTGGAGCGAGGCCGCGCCGAATACGGCAACGGCGGGGCGATCTACGCCACGAGCGGGAGTACGTTGACCATCGCGGGCTCCACCTTCAGCGGAAACTCGGCTAGGTCCTCGTACCAGGCCAGGGGCGGGGCCATCTACTCCGAAGGAACGCTGACTATCCAGAACTCCACCTTCAGCGGGAACTCGGCGGGCAGCTCCGGCGGGGCCATCTACTCGTCCGAGTGGGGCACTGTGAGGATCGAGAATTCCACGTTGAGCGGCAACTCGGCATCGGAGCTTGGCGGGGCCGTGTCCTCCTTTAGGCAACTTTATGGCTTCGGGGTGCGCGTGGTGGACAACGAGGCCGGGAGAGACGGTGGAGGTTTTTACCTTCGAGGCAGCGCGCACGTGAGCGCATCGACCTTCGCGCGTAACAGGGCTCGTCGCGGTGGAGGAGTGTTCAACACGGGAGCGTTGCAGCTTGTGAATGTGACCCTTTCCGAGAACGCCGCCACGGAAGACGGCGGTGGCTTTTTCCACGACTCGCTCTTCGAACTGGCGGAGGTGGTTTTCACCACGTTTTATCTCAACACGGCGGGTGGGCGAGGAAGCGCGATTTTCGACGACACAGGTGCAAGCAGGGTGAAGAATTCGATCGTTGTCGGGTCGGGGGAGATTGGCAACTGTTTTGAGGTTCCTCTGTCGCGGGGGCGCAACTACTCCACGGACCACAGCTGCCCGGGGTTCACGGTTGCCACGAGGGAGGAGCTGCGGCTAGGAGCGCTTGCTGACAACGGGGGTGCAACGGAAACCCACGCGCTGCTTGCCGGCAGCGTGGCCATCGATAGTGCGCCGGATTGCAACGACTTGCGGGGCGGTGTGGTAGATTCCGACCAACGAGGGGCGCCGCGCCCATGGGGGGCAGCGTGCGACGTGGGGGCTTACGAAGCCGGCGCCACCCCGCCAACGCCAACACGGACAGCCACTGCGACGGCCAGGGCCACCTCGACGCCAACGAAGACGCCAACGCAGACTGCCACCGCTACGGCGAGCCCTACACCAACGCCAACACCGACACCCACTGCAACGGCCAGCGCCACCTCGACGCCAACGAAGACGCCAACGCAGACTGCCACCGCTACGGCGAGCCCTACACCAACGCCAACACTGACACCCACTGCAACGGCCACCCCCACCTCCACGCCAACGGAGACACCGACCGACACCCCGACCCAGACGCCGACACCTACGGAGACACCGACTCCGACTCAAAGCCCAACCGACGCGCGTACACCCACGCTTACGCAGACCGCGACGCCCACGTTCACTGCAACGGAGACCGCTACGCCCTTCGCCACAGAAACACCAACAAGGACCCCGGTGCCGGGCTGCCCTGGCGACTGCAACGGCGACGGGGAGGTGACCATCGACGAGCTGGTCATGATGGTCAACATCGCCCTTGGCACCCGGCCCCTGTCGGACTGTGCGGCTGGCGACTCGACGAGGGATGGAGAAATCACCATCGACGAAATCATTCGGGCAGTCACCCGCGCGTTGAGCGGGTGTTGAGCTGCCCACCAGCAGCTTCCGTGGACCCCAAGGCTACCAGCCGGGAGAAATCGAGCGCGGTCATGCAAGCAGGCGGAGGTTCTTCCATTGTTTCTTATCCTTTTTGACAACCAGTTTGGCTCGTGTTATACGCCGCGCGCTTCAGATCCCCTCCGGAAGGAGAAGTATTGCTATGGCCTTGTTTGGCAAGGACGACAAATCACAACGGTCCGAGGATGCCAGGCCAGCGTTTATCAGCTCTCCGGGCCTCCCAGGCGAACCCGCGCCAGTCGAGCCCAGTGTCCAGGCTCACCTGGGCAAGGGTAGCCGGGTGGAAGGAAAGCTGAGCTTCGAGGGGAGCGTTCGCATCGACGGGCAGGTGGACGGAGAAATCCAAGCGCAGGAGGCGGTGATCATCGGTGAGAGCGCTGTTCTCAACGCTCAGGTAACCGCAGGTACAGTCATCCTCACAGGGAAACTGACCGGAGACGTGGTTGCGCGAAAGCGCGTCGAACTGCGTGCTCCGGCGCGCCTCCTGGGCAACATCACGACCCCATGCCTCGTCATTCACGAAGGTGTGATTTTCGAGGGGCGCTGCTCGATGGGTAGCTCGCAAAGCGAGGGGAAAGCGACCGCTGCGGCCCAACCTGCCGCTTCGGCAGAGCGTGCCAAGGTGGCCCAATTCCCGCGCGACGAGCGGCCTAGCGTAACGACTTCGTTGGGAGGTGGAAAAGCTACGAGCTCGTAGGCTTGCATTCTGCTGCGGTTTTCTGTTTGCACCCTGCCAACGCCTCTTTACGGTTCCTCGCCGCCGAGGCCCGAAAGAGGCGTTTGTGCGTTCATGAATAGAGGTGGTTTTCTAATAGGCTGGATTATCAACGCTTGTGAAACGGCTCTGAGAAGAAGGCGTTCTCGCGATGTTAACGTTTCCGCCTGATTACACGTTTTTGGTGCAAATTGTCTCGTTCCTGATCTTGTGGCAGCTCTTGCGCCGCTTGGCTTGGGCCCCGATGCTGCGCGTGCTCGAGGAGCGGGACGAGCGAACGATCGGCTACCGGAAGCTCGCCCGGCAGGAACGCACTGCTGCCGAGCAGGCAGCCCAGCGATACGAAGAGGAGTTTGCCCGCGCCCGGGCCGTGGTGATGGCCGAGCTGCAAAATGCCCGGAACCGAATCGCGAGCGAGGAGCAAGCGCTCCTGGCCGAGGCACGCACACTTGCCCAACAAACGCTCCAAGCAACGCGCGAGCAACTCGCTCGCGATCGCGCAACGGCACGCGAAGGATTTGGGCGGCAAGCAGAAGTTGTGGGCAAGGCCATTGCGCAACAAGTGCTGGGAAGGTCGTGGTCATGAAGCGCATTCTTTGCCGGTTTCCCTACGCTTGCCTGCTTTTCGCTGTTTCGGTCGCAGCCGCTGGGCCCGAACAACACGGCGCCGGGGGCCACGACCATCACGGCATCCCGTGGGCGACGTTGTTTTTCACCTTCGTCAATTTCTCCCTCTTCGTGTGGTTACTGGCCCGGTATGTCTGGCCTCAGGTCCGACTTTGGTTGCGGGAGCGGCACACGACGGTTGTGCAAGAACTCGAAGCGGCGGCCCAAGCACGCCGCGAAGCCGAGGAGCTGCGCCGGCAATGGGAGCAGCGCCTCGCTCAATTGGACGAAGAAATCGCGCGTCTGCGCCAACAAGTGGAGGCGGATCTGGCCCGCGAGCGCGAGCGCGTGCTGCAGCAAGCACAGCGAGCTGCCGAAGCAATCCGCCGCGACGCAGAGCGCACCGTGGCTGCAGAAATGCGCCGCATGGAAGAAGAGCTGCGGGCAGAACTCGTGCAGCAAGCGATGGTCATTGCGCGCGACCTGATTCGGCGCCACTGGAGCGCGGCGGATCAAGCGCGCGCAGTCGACGAATTTTTACGGCAGGTGCAATCATGAGCGCAGTTGCCCGGCGCTACGCCAAAGCATTGTTCCATCTCGCTCGCGAGGCAAACCAGTTGGAGCAAGTTGCCGACGAGCTCGACCAACTTGTGACCCTCGTGACCAGCCCGGAACTCGCTCCCGTATGGAACAACCCCCTACTCAACGCACAAGAACGGCGCGAGATCGTGGCCGTGTTGCAACGCCAGTTGGGGTTCAGCGACCTACTGGGCCGGTTTCTTTCCTACCTAGCCGATCACAAGCGTCTGCGAGAATTGCCGGCTATCCGTCAGGTCTACCAGCAGCTTCTCGACGAAGCGGCCGGCCGCACGCGTGCACGGATCGTCAGCGCGCTGCCCCTCTCGCCTGAACAAGTGGAACGACTGGTTCAGTTTCTCGAACGACGCACAGGCAAAAAGGTGCTAGCGGAAACGGTCACCGACCCTTCCCTGCTCGGAGGTTTTCTCGTCGAGGCCGAGGGCAAGGTGTACGACGCTAGCGTCACCAATCAGCTTGCTTTGCTTGCCGCTCGTCTCGGCGCCGGAACATCCCACTGAGGAGGAGATTCATCGACGATGCAAATTCGACCAGCCGAAATCAGCGAAGTCATTCAGCAACAGATCGCCCAATATGGGCGCGAGATCGAAGTACGGGAAACAGGCCGAGTGCTGTCGGCCGGCGACGGAATCGCCCGGATTTACGGACTTACCGAGGCCGCGGCCGGAGAACTTCTGGAATTCCCGCACGGCATTTACGGCATGGTGCTGAACTTGGAAGAAGACAATGTCGGCGCCGCGATCTTCGGTGAAGCGCATTTGATCAAAGAAGGGGACGAGGTACGCCGGACCGGACGAATTGCAGAAGTGCCTGTGGGAGAGGCGCTGCTCGGACGGGTCGTGAACGCCCTCGGACAGCCCATCGACGGAAAAGGTCCCATCGAAGCCACGGAAACACGCCGGATCGAGCTCAAAGCGCCCGGCATTGTTTGGCGCCAGCCCGTGAAAGAGCCGTTGCAGACGGGCATCAAAGCCATCGATTCGATGATTCCCATTGGCCGTGGCCAGCGCGAGTTGATCATCGGCGACCGCCAGACAGGCAAAACCGCGGTCGCCGTGGACACGATCATCAACCAAAAAGGCGGCGACGTTTTTTGCATCTACGTTGCCGTGGGCCAAAAACGGTCGACGGTCGCCCAAGTCGTGGAGAAACTCTCTCGCTTTGGCGCAATGGACTACACGATCGTGGTCGCAGCCACGGCTTCCGAGGCGGCCCCGCTGCAATTCATCGCTCCCTACGCGGGGTGCGCCATGGGCGAGTACTTCCGCGATAGCGGGCGACACGCGTTGGTCATTTACGACGACCTGTCGAAGCACGCCGTGGCTTACCGCCAACTCTCCCTCCTGCTTCGCCGGCCGCCCGGACGCGAAGCGTACCCAGGCGACGTGTTTTACCTCCACTCCCGGCTTCTCGAGCGCGCCGCAAAAATGAGCGACGAGCGCGGCGGCGGCTCGCTCACGGCCCTTCCCATCATCGAAACCCAAGCGGGAGACGTGTCGGCCTACATCCCGACCAACGTGATTTCCATTACCGACGGGCAGATTTTCCTCGAGACCGACCTGTTCTATTCCGGCGTGCGCCCCGCAGTGAACGTCGGGATCTCGGTGTCGCGCGTGGGTGGCAACGCCCAAATTCGCGCGATGCGACAAGTTGCCGGTTCTCTGCGCATCGAACTCGCGCAGTACCGCGAAATGGCCGCCTTTGCCCAGTTCGGCTCCGACCTTGACGCGGCCACGCAGCGCCAACTCGCACGCGGGAGCCGCTTGGTGGAAGTGCTCAAGCAAGGCCAGTACGAACCGTTGCCCGTGGAAAAGCAGATCCTCATTATCTACGCGGCGACAAACGGGTACGTCGATCACCTGCCGGTGGAAGCGGTGCGCAAGTACGAGGCGGAACTGTATCGTTTCGTCGACAACCGGCATCCCGAAATCTTGCAAGCCATCCGCGAGAAAAAGCAGCTCGACGACGCTCTCAAGGCGCAAATCAACGCTGTGCTCGACGAGTTCAAAACCATCTTTCAACCCTAAGCGCTGTGATTGGGAGCCATGGCTAGCCTCAAGGCAATTCGCAAACGGATCGCCTCGGTAAAGAACACTCAGAAAATTACCAAGGCGATGAAAATGGTCTCGGCGGCCAAGCTGCGCCGCGCGCAGGAGGCCGCGACCAACGCGCGCGCCTATGCCGAGAAGCTCACCGAGCTCATGCGCCATGTCGCAGCCGCCACCGCCGCCAGCACCCACCCCTTGCTCCAACAACGCGAACCGTACCGCTCGGTGGATTTGCTCTTGGTCACGGCCGATCGCGGCTTGTGCGGCGCATACAACAGCAACCTGATTCGTCGCGCCGAGCAAATTCTTTCCGAGTTCGGACGCGACAAGGTGCGGATCACCTTCGTGGGCCGCCGTGGCTTCGACTACTTCAAGAAGCGGGGTGTGATCATCGCCGACAAGCACATCAACTTGTTCGGTGGGCCCGACGCCGCGCTAGCGCACCGACTTGCCGACCAGCTGGCCGCCCAGTTTGCCGAAGGCCACACCGATGCCGTGTTCGTCTTGTACAGCCACTTCCGCTCGGCGCTGTCGCAAGTACCCACCGTCGAGCGCTTACTCCCAATCGCTCCCGCAGCCGTGGAGGCCAACGGCGCGAGAGAGTACGTCGTCGAGCCCGACTCCGCCAGCTTGCTCGATCGGTTGCTGCGGCAATACGTGCGCATCCTCGTACAGCGAGCGTTTCTCGAAGCCCTTGCCAGCGAGCACGCTGCGCGCATGACCGCAATGGATAGCGCCACGAGCAATGCCGCGGAAATGATCGACCGCTTGACCCTCGAAATGAACCGCGCCCGGCAAGCGGCCATTACCAAGGAACTCATGGAAATTGTCAGCGGCGCAGAAGCACTGAAGGGATGAGAGGTTTGCCAACATGAACATGGGGAAGATTACACAGGTGATTGGTCCAGTCGTCGACGTCGAATTCCCGAACGGCGACCTGCCACCGATTTACAACGCGCTTCGGGTAAGCAACCCGTCGATCAGCAGCCAGCCGTGGAACCTCGTGCTGGAAGTGGCACAGCACTTAGGGGAACGCACCGTCCGGTGCATTGCCATGGACGCCACCGAGGGCCTCAAACGGGGCATGCCCGTGCAAGACACTGGCGGCCCCATCAAAGTGCCTGTCGGCCCGCAAGTGCTGGGCCGCATTCTGAATGTCGTCGGAGAGCCCGTGGACGAAGCTGGGCCCATCGAGGCGCAGGACTATTACCCGATCCACCGCGAGCCGCCCAAGTTCGTCGACCAGGCCACGGAAATCCAACAGTTCGAAACTGGCATCAAAGTCGTGGACCTTCTCACCCCCTACGCCCGCGGCGGTAAGATCGGTTTGTTTGGCGGCGCCGGCGTCGGCAAGACCGTGTTTATTCAAGAGCTCATCTCCAACGTGGCCACGCACCATGGCGGGTATTCCGTGTTCGGTGGCGTCGGAGAGCGTACACGCGAGGGGAACGACCTCTGGCTGGAAATGAAAGAATCGGGCGTGATCTCGAAGACCGCCCTCATTTACGGCCAAATGAACGAGCCCCCTGGTGCTCGTGCGCGCGTCGGCCTGACCGCCGTCACCACCGCCGAGTACTTCCGCGACGTCGAAGGCAAGGACGTGCTGCTGTTTATCGACAACATCTTCCGTTTCACCCAAGCGAACTCCGAGGTGTCCGCTCTCCTCGGCCGCATCCCCTCAGCCGTGGGGTACCAGCCCACGCTGGCAACCGACCTCGGTGAATTGCAAGAGCGCATCACCAGTACCAAGCGCGGCGCCATCACCTCCGTGCAGGCGATTTACGTGCCGGCCGACGACCTGACCGACCCCGCACCGGCAACCACCTTTGCGCACCTCGACGCCACCACGGTGCTTTCGCGCGCGCTCACCGAAATTGGCATTTATCCTGCCGTGGATCCTCTCGACTCGACCTCCCGGATTCTCGACCCGAACATCGTGGGAGAGGAACACTACCGCGTGGCGCGCGCCGTGCAGGAGGTGCTCCAACGCTACAAGGACCTGCAAGACATCATTGCCATCCTCGGAATGGACGAGCTTTCCGAAGAGGACAAGCTCATCGTTGCGCGTGCCCGTAAAATCCAAAAGTTCCTGTCGCAACCGTTCCACGTGGCCGAAGCATTCACGAACATCAAGGGCGTCTACGTGAAGCTTGCCGACACGATCCGCGGCTTCAAAGAAATCGTCGAAGGCAAACACGATGATGTGCCGGAACAAGCCTTTTACATGGTCGGCACGATCGAAGACGCGCTCGAAAAAGCGCGCCGGTTGGCAGCGTGACCTATGGCGAACCGCATCTTGCTCCGCGTCGTCACTCCCAAACAACCGGTGCTCGAAACCGAAGTGCTGGAACTGACTGCCCCTGGCACCGTGGGAGAGTTCGGGGTGCTGCCGGAACACGTGACGTTCCTTTCGTCGCTCGAGTCGGGTGTTCTCCGGTACCGGAAGCCGGACGGGGAAGCCGCCATCGCGATCCGGGGAGGCTTTGCAGAAGTTCGCGATAATGTCGTGACCATCCTGGCGGACGAAGCGGTGCTGGCCGACGAAATCTCCGTGGAGACCGCTCGCGCGGAGCTGACCGCGGCGGAGGCCGAACTGAAACGGCTCGATGCGTCGAGCACAGAATACAGCACCGCCGAGCAGCGCCGACGTTGGGCGGAAGCGCAGCTCGCGGCGGCCCGGGCACGCTCGGCACCGCTTTGATGCCGGCACCCGAAGCGCCTCCGACCCCGGCCTCGTTGCGCCGACTCCCTGCCTCGCTATAGAGTGCCGCCGTGTCGGCAAACTCGCACGATTGGATCCCGATCGCCAACGCACGCGACGTTCCCGAGCGCTCCACGCGCAAGTTTGTGGCCAACATCGACGGGAACGAGGAGGAGTGTTTCCTCGTTCACTACGAAGGCCGGTTTTACGCGTACGTAAACCGCTGCTGTCACGTGCCGATCACCTTGGACTGGGTCGAAAACCGTTTTTTCACCGCCGACGGCCGCTACCTGCAGTGCGCGACCCAAGGAGCGCGCTATCTCCCGGACACCGGCGAATGCGTGGCTGGCCCCCCGTGCGGCAAGTTTTTGCGCCGCCTTGACGTTGCAGTCGTGGACGGAGTTGTGTACGCACGCGCTTCCCAAACCGAAACAGACCAAACTCATCCGACAGGGGGAGTGTATGGCTAAGCAAGATCGTCGCTGGGAAATTCGCCGCCGGCGCAATCGCCGGAAGAAGCTGGCCAAGCTGCGGCTTCGTTACAGCGCCGCGCGAACCGCTGCGGAGCGCGAAAAAATTCTGGCGAAAGTACAGCGCGTGGCGCCAACCGTCACCCGGGAGCAGTTCATCGCCAGCGTGCCGGCGCCGACACAGCCGACCCGCCCAGCAACCCGCCGAGGGGCATCGCGTACCGCTGCCGGATCCGCGGCAAGCGCGTAAACGAACCCCTCCATCCTCATGCCGACGGCGGAGAAGTTCCTCCGGAAGTTCCCGCCGACGAACCGGCACGCGGCGAGAACGACCGCTCTCGGGCGCCGGCGGTGTGTGTCCTTCCTAATCAACTTTTAATCGATCGGACCCTCACCGAAGGCAAACATGGCTGCTGTGTACAGCAGTGCGTGCTCCCAAACGTGCGGGACGTCGTTTTGTGGCCAGTAATCCGGCGCAATGCCGTCGCCGTTCCGATCCACCTGCACGCGGCCGTAAGACTCGGACATGTGCAGGGTGCCATTGGTGGTGATGTTGCGCACGAAAAACTTCACTGCGCGTCGCGCCTCTTCTAGCATCGCTCGGTCGTTCCGCTGGCGGGCCAGGTACGCCACAGCCACGAGCGGTTCCGCATTGTAGCCACTCTCAGGGGCGGTTCGTTCGAGGATCACCTGAACTCCTTGCCGCCACAGGAGCTGCGCGTGCGTGGTCGCCAGCGCGTCGCCAGGTCGGAGAAACTTCACCGGCCAAATCACCCACGGACCGCGTGGCCCCTCCAAATGAGGCACGGGTTCGGAGCGGAGGAAGTGCCGCGGGATTGCCTCCTCCAGCTCGGCTGCTCGCGCCTGCCATCGCTCCACTTCCGCGCTATCGAAGCCGCAGGCACTTGCAGCCTCGATCGCGGATCGGAGTGCGAGCAGCACGGTTTGCGCACCCAACAAGCTTTGCGTCAGCGGGATGGTGTCGTCCTCGTTCGCGTAGCACTGGAGGTTGTTCGTTTCGTCCTTGCAGTTCGCCAAGTTCGTCGCCCCGAGCGAAATCGACGGACACACTTCAGCCAGGTACTGTGTGCGTGCCTCCGGGTCGCGCAAGAACTTGGCGTGTTCCCACAGCGTCCACACCACCAACCCGGCCGCGTCGATTTCAAACGAAAGTGGCAGCCCGGGAATGGCTGCTTGCGGGTCGGTGTAATAGTTTGCCTCTACGGTGCCGGCAGGTACGCAGTTTGGGTACACGGGCCGCTGGGGATCGCACGGGCCGAAGTCGTACAGCGGCGACCACGGTGCGGGCCGTTTGCGCTGCACGCGCGCATAAAAGCGGTTGTGGCGCGTGACCAGATCGTGATAACCGGCCAGGTCCAAGGCGTAGTTGATGAACGCGCCGTCGCGCGGCCAGTCCTCGCCATACGGAGGCTGAGTGTTCACGCTCGCCACGATTCCTCCGCTGGCTTCGTCCATTGCCGTGCGGATCACCGCGAGGGAACGCTTCGCGAACGCCAACACCACAGGGTCGTCGGTTTGCGGCAAGCGTGCTGGTGCGAGGAACCGTTCCCACCAAGCTTCGGTGGCACTGCGCTGCGCCTGCGGGGATTGCGCACGGGCAGCACGCAGCAGCTCGTAGGCGCCGTCGCGCGTGTCGGCAATCGCGATGTCGATCGTTGCCGAGGCAACGTTTCCCGAAAACGTCAGCCGCTTTGCCAGCGCCGCGTTGGCCTGGCAAGCCGCGATCGGCGAGCCGGATAGTTGCCCGTCCATCGCATCCGTGTAGGCACTTTCTGCATCGTAGGTCCATTGCAAACGGCTGCGGCACTCGCCGAGGGGCCCGTCCGGATGGGTGATCTGGCGCTCGCACTGAAAGGCAATCCGCACGAACTCCGCAAACGCATCCCCCAAATCGAACACGCGGATCGTGTTTTCGGTCAGCCGACTTTGGATGCGGCAAATGTCCGTTTGGTCGAAACCGCACTGGTACCCGTCGTCGCCACCACGCGCCCCGGCGGCAATGTAAACGCCGGGTTCCCCCAGCTCGCGGATCAAGCTTGCCACTTGAGCGCGCAAGGCATTTCCGTCGCCAGGCTGCCGCAAGATTTCCGACACTCGGGCCAAGCGGTGCGGGTTGGCTCGTTCGCTTTGCGGCAAATAGTGCAGCAGGGCTCGTTCTTGTTCGTCGTACACAACCGCGTGGTCGTTTTTGAAATCCAATGCCCAGTCGGCAACGGCAAACAGCGCCTGCCGCGCCATCGTAGGCGCAAAATTGGCATAAAAGATCAAGGTGGCTTCACGGACAGGCGACGTCGGCTGGCGCTCCACCTCGTAGTGGTTCACCATCACGTTGGCGTCCGGAAGAATGAATTGGTAGGCGCGGACCTCCAACCCCAACGCCGTGTTCCGCATCGTGGTCACGGCCACGTTCGACGTATCACTCGTGTAGGTTTGCTCGTGCTCCCAAGGCAAATCCCGCAACCACGTAAAGCCCCGCTGGCCAGTACGAGTCACATACGCCAGCCCTGGGAAGGCGCCCGCGCTATCCAGCGCCCCAAAGTGCGGCTTGAGCCGCGCGTCGATTTCGTTGGAGGTGAGATAATCGATCTGGTCGTAGTAACTGGGGCTCGGCCATTTGAGCGACGTGACTTCACCGCATAACGAAACGGTGCTCGTCATCCTCCCCGAACCCAGCGCTGCGTTCGTATTTGTTGCACCCCACTGCAGCTCGAACGGGTTGGGCGCATCGGGCAGCACTCCCAGCAGCGGGCACGGAGGTCGCTGTGCTGCGGGCGCGCCACCTGCAGGCGGCTCTCCATCGGACCCACATCCCGCAAAGACCATGGCTGCCAACAAACCGACTCGCAGCCACGCGAGCGTGCGGCGCACCGTTCGCTTCACGATCATCCTCCTCGACAAGTTCCTTTTGGACACAACTCCCTCGCTTTCGCAAGAATTCGTTTCCCCGACTCGGTTGGCCAAGCGTTGCTTCGACCATCGCAACGGCCGCTTGGCAGCGTGCCTTCACGCGCTCACGCGCACCGCCAGGCCTAGCGCAGTAATGCGGCCTGCCAACTCTTCGAGCCAACTCTGCGGCAAGGCGGCAAGATCCCTTGCTTCCGGTTGCGCGGAAGGTCGCGCGAGCGAGTACAGGAGCACGCCTTTCAGCGGCAGCCGTTTTTCCTGCTGCCGAGCCAAAAACTGCAAGTAAGCCTGGATTTCCTCTTCGGGCGGTGGCGTACCACGCCAAGCAAAGACGCACGTTTGAATCCACGTCGGACAACGCACCGCCGCGATCTCCAGGTTTGCTTCCACACGCGCGGGCGAAAGCCGCGTACCGTTCACTTGCCACAGTCCCGCGGCCGTCGCGCGATCGAGTTTGAACCATACCTCCCCGCTCAGTTGCGCCAGTTCTTCCAACCCGCTCTGGAGGCTTTTTCGGTGCATCTGGCTGCCGTTCGTAATCAGGACCGTTTTCACCTCCGGGCCGATGCCAAGCCCTTGCCGCACGCCAGCAACCACCCGGATACACTCCACGAACTCCCTCGCGGTTGTCGGCTCTCCGTTGCCCGAAAACGCAATGTCCCGAAAGACTCGTGCCTCCGGAGGCAAGTGCCGCTGCAAGTAATCCCCCTGCAAGACCTCGCGCAAAAAGCTCTCGAGCTCCTGCCGGAGCTGGTTCAAGTCCACCGCTGGTGCAGCCCCCCGGGTGAGCCCTTCGACCTGGCAGTACACGCACCGCCAATTGCACGCGTTGTTGGGGTTCAAGTTGATGCCCACCGACAAGCCCGCCGAACGGCGCGAGTACACTGGGTACACGTAGCGCAAACCGGCGCGATCGCGCGCATGATCCGAGGTGGTGAGGACAGAACTTCGTAAAGACACGACCCTCATGTGTAGACGCCGGAGCGCAAGAAACAACAACGCTTTGCCTTTCGGGCCCGACTCGCACGCTGGAACCCAGCAGCGCGGCGGAACCCTCCCCCTCCGCTTGCCTGACGCAGCGCAACATACTAAACGTTCAGTATGTCCTCTGCGGCACCGGTCTCCAAAGACGATTCCCGCCGCGAGCTTCTCGCGGTCGCCATCGATTGCTTTGCCACTTACGGTTACGCGGCCACGTCGATCGATCGGATCGCCAAGGCAGCCGGGGTGACCAAGGGCGCCGTGTACTACCATTTCAAAGACAAGGAGGAGCTCCTGCGCGAAGCGGTCAAGCACCGCTTGGGGCAGTTCGAGCGCCGCGTGGTGCAAGAAATCAACGCTCTTTCCGATCCGGCGGATTCCATCCGGGCGCTCGGTCGGATCTGTTACGAGCACGCCACGAAGAGCAATCACCGCCGGCTGATCGTTACCCTCATGGTCGAGGCGTTGGACACCTATCCGGCGCTCGATCGGCTGTTCCGCAACATGATGCGGCGCTTCCGGGGATTCGTTGCCAGCCTCGTGCAACAAGGCCAAGAACGTGGGCGTTTCCGCAAAGAAGCGGACCCGGAGTTGGCAGCCGGGTTGTTTGCTGGGGCGGTGATGGGACTGGAGATTCAGTTCTACCAAGATCCGAGCGGCTTCGACCTGCGCCGTGCACTCGAGGAGCAAAGCGAACTGTTCCTTGCCTGGCTCACGGGGCCCAATGGCGAGGTCAGGAAAAAAAGGAGGAAACCACCATGGTAAGTTTCGAACCAAGCGACGAGCAAAAGCTCATTCGCGACACTGTGGCGGCCTTTGCCCGGGAACAAGTACGCCCGCAGGCACGGCCGAGCGACGAGAGCGGGGAGATCCCCTCCGCGCTCGTGCAGCAAGGGTGGGAGCTTGGACTCACGCAAGCTCTCGTCCCGGAAGAATTCGGCGGAACTGGCGAGGCGCACAGTGCCATCACGAGTGTTTTGCTCATCGAAGAGCTCGCATGGGCGGATCTTTCCATCGCGTGCCATTTGCTCGCGCCGCGGCTCGTGGTCATTCCCGTGGTCGAGGCTGGAACCGAAGCGCAACGACGGGCCATTTTGCCGCGATACGCGACGACCAATTTCACGGCCGGCACGGCCGCAGTGGTCGAGCCACGGTGGGACTTCGACTTAGCCTCGCTTGCGGTGAAAGCCCTGCCCCGCAACGGCAACTTCGTCTTGCAAGGGAGGAAGTGCTTCGTGCCGCTCGCGGCGGAGGCGGAACACATTCTTGTGTTTGCCCAGCTTGGCGACAGCGGCGAGGTGGGCGCCTTCTTGGTGGAGCGCGGCACTCCCGGCCTCCGTGTGGTGGAGCGCGAAAAGAACATGGGTTTGAAGGGGCTTGCCACGTACGAGGTCGAGTTCGACCAATGCACCGTTCCTGCAGACCAACGGCTCGGAGGCCCCGAGGGTTGCGACGTCAACCGGCTGTTGAACCTCCAGCGCGTCGCGCTGGCAGCCGCGGCCGTAGGTGTGGCCCGTGCCTCTTTCGAATACGCTCGCGACTACGCCAAGGAGCGCAAGGCTTTCGGTGTCTACATCGCGCAAAAGCAAGCCATTGCTTTCATGTTGGCCGAAATGGCAATCGAAATCGACGCCGCCCGTCTCCTCACCTGGGAGGCGGCATGGAAGCTCGACCGCGGCGAAGATGCTACGCGCGAGGCCGTGCTCGCAAAGCAATACGCGGCCAACATGGCGCTGATGGTGGCCGACCGCGGCGTGCAGATTCTCGGTGGTCACGGCTACATTCGTGATCATCTGGTGGAACTGTTTCTTCGCAACGCGCGCGGATTCGCCACCTTCGAAGGCTTACTGACTGCGTAAAGCAATCGAGAGAGAAAGGAGCAGCGAGTCATGATCGACTTCGAACTTCCCCCGCAGGTCAAACAAGCGCGCGACATGGTGCACATGGTCGCCGAGAACATGATGCGCCCGATTTCGCGCGAATACGACGAGCGAGAACACGAGAAACCGTGGGACTTCCTCAACGCCATGTGGGAGGCCTCCAAGGCAACCAACCCGGTGAGCTTTGGCGGAGGCGGCAAGAAAGACCCTTCAGCCCCGTCCGTGCGCAACTTGCAAACGGTGGTTTCCATCGAGGAACTTTCGTGGGGCGACGCAGGCTTGTACCTCTCGATCCCGAACCCCGGCCTGGGCGGCGCAGCCGTGGCAGCAGCGGGCACACCGGAACAACGCGAACGCTTCCTCGCTCGGTTTCGTTCCGGCCCGCCCAAGTGGGGAGCCATGGCCATCACCGAACCCCATTGCGGCTCGGATACCGCCGCAATCACGACCACCGCGGTGCGCGACGGCGACCACTGGGTCCTGAACGGCACGAAAATTTTCGTCACCAGCGGAAAAATGGCCGCTCAGGAATCGGATGGCTTCGTCGTCGTCTGGGCAACCGTTGATAAGTCCGCCGGACGCGCGGGCATCAAAGCCTTCGTGGTCGAACGCGGCACTCCGGGCATGACCGTGGTGAAGGTCGAAGACAAAATGGGTATCCGCGCCTCGGACACGGCCATGATCGTCTTCGAGGACTGCCGCATTCCCCTCGACAACATCTTGGGCAGCCCCGAGGTGAAGCAGTCGACAGAGGGCTTCAAGGGCGCCATGGCTACTTTCGACGCCACGCGGCCAGCCGTGGCAGCCAGCGCCATTGGTATTGGCCGAGCGGCGCTGGATTTCGTGCGCGAAGAACTCGAAAAGCACGGGATCAAGATCCGGTACGGCGTGTCTCGCAACAAACTTACGGCCATCGAGCGCGACTTCATGGACATGGAAGCGAACCTGCACGCAGCGCGCTTGCTCACGTGGCGCGCTGCGTGGCTCATGGACCAAGGCCGACACAACAACCTGGAGGCTTCCATGGCGAAGGCCAAGGCCGGCCTCGCCGTAACGCAGGTGACGCAAAAAGCCGTCGAACTCCTCGGACCGCTGGGATACTCGCGCAAATACTTGCTCGAGAAATGGATGCGCGATGCGAAAATCAACGACATCTTCGAGGGGACTCAGCAAATCAACCTCCTCATCGTAGCTCGCCGGATTCTCGGCTACTCGAGCAAGGAACTGAACTGATCCTCCAGCGGCGCACGCGCTTGCGTGCGCCGCTTCTTCCTCCCTTTCCTCACCGGCCTTCGAACATCCCGCGCCGCCCTTGAATCTCCTTCGCTGCCGGAGCGCCTTTCGGCGCTTCCTGCAGAACGAGGCCCTCGACAGATGTCGGGTTCCGAGGTTACTGAGGACCTGGTCAGTCACGCCTAGCCCGGACCGAATCTCCTCACCTTCTTTGACAAGCTGGGAGGTTCGCTGTCCGTTCGTGCGCCCTGCTTGCGGCTGCGGCTGCACTTGCAGTAGGGTCGCCCGTTCATGGCTGTGCTTCGGATCGGACTTCTTGGCGCTGGCGTCATCGGCTCTGCGCACGCCGCGGTGCTGCAACAAATTTCTGCGGCGATGCCCGGGTGTCTCGATCTCACTGCGGTCGCGGATCCTGATCCCAGTGCGGGCGCGCGTGCTCAGGCAGCGTTCGGGTTCCAGCGCGTGTACACGGAAGGCCACGCGTTGTTGGACCGCGAGCGCTTGGACGCTGTGTTTGTTTGTGCACCCACGGCTTTTCACGCCGCGTACGTGGAACATGCTGCCGAGCGTGGTTGCGCAATCTTTTGCGAGAAGCCGCTGGCAATGTCCTACGCCGAAGGCGCAGCGATGGTCGAGTGCGTCGAGCGCCACGCAGTGCCCCACCAGATTGGCTTGGTTTTGCGCTTCTCCGCCGTGTACAACGTCATGCGATCCTTGCTCGACAACCGAAACCTTGGCGTGCCGCTGGCGGTGGTGTTTCGTGACGACCAGGTCTTCCCCATCCGAGGGGTCCATTCCAGCCCTTGGCGAGCCGATCGGGCCCTCACCGCAGGCGGAACATTGATCGAGCATGGTGTCCACGACCTCGACTTGCTCGCGTGGTTTTTTGGCCCGCCGGTCTGGTTGCAGGCATGGCAACGAAACGTGGCAGGGCATCCAGGCGTGGAAGACTACGTGGCCGTAGAACTCCGCTTCGCGAACGGACTCCAAGCCCAACTCGTCAATGTCTGGCACGACATGGTTCAGCGCCCCTCGAACCGCCGCCTCGAGATCTTTTGCCAGCGCGGCTTCCTTGCCAGCGATGCGGACTTCCTGGGCGATCTTACGTGCCAGTTTGGCGACGAGGCGGAGGGACTGCTCGCCGCAACGGAGGTCCTCCAACGATTCCAGCAACTCCTTCCGCCGAGTATGCCCTCGGCGCTGCGCGAATTTGCCGGCATTGCCTACCTCGTACAGGATTTTGCCTTTGTCGAAGCGTTGCGAAACGGCCACCGACCGCAACCCGGGCTCGAAGTCGGTCTCGAGGCCCAACGCTTGGCCGAAGCCGCCTATCACTCGGCCGCCACAGGGCGCGGTGTAGAGCTGGCCTCTTATTTCCCCACGACACCCCCGAGCGCTCGTCCCTAACGTGCCAAAGATGTAGGGGCACAGCGGCGCCGTGCCTTCACACCACACGGGAAATGCGGGTGGGGCACACGATCCTGCACCCTACCGCCGGGCAATGGAGGGGCGACCCGGCGGGTCGCCCGGCGGGGCCGTGGTGGGAGGGCACCCGGGATGAGGTCGCACGACGACAGGATCGACCCTCACCCGGCGCTGCGCGCCGGCCTCTCCCTGCCAGGGAGAGCCGTCTTTTCTCTGCCGTGCAACTGCATGTGCAAACCGTCACTCCGTCGCACCAAGCCACGTCGACTCCTCTCCCTCGCCCTGGCTAGGGCGAGGGAGAGGATGAAAGGTGAGGGAGTGGGTCGAACGTCGATGCACGACGACAGGATCGACCCTCACCCGGCGCTGCGCGCCGGCCTCTCCCTGCCAGGGAGAGGCGTCTCTTTGTTGCTTCGTTGGGAACAGGCAACAGCGTTCGCTTCCGGTGTGTGGTGGAATCCAGCTTCCTGCGCCACCATGAGGGCCTGCTAAGCCGTTGGCGGGTGTTTGCCGCCGCTACCTCCCCTGCACGATAGCCTGTCCGGGTTCGCGTTGCCTTGCCCGCGCTTGGTTTCTTCTGGCGGCTGTGGCACACGGCTCCCAGGAGGAATTGCCGTGCCAGCGTTGCGGTCGTTCGAAGGATTGCGCGCCGTCGTCACCGGCGCTTCGAGTGGAATTGGAGAGGCTCTAGCTCTACGGCTGGCAAAAGAAGGCGCGGATGTCGCGCTCGTGGCGCGGCGAACAGCCGAACTCGATCGGGTCGCTAGGGCCATCCGCGACCTCGGTCGGAGAGCCTTGGTCGTACCGTGCGATGTCGCCCGACGCGACGAAGTATTTGCGAGCGCGGAGCGCATCTTGGCAGAGTTCGGCTCCGTGGAGCTACTCGTGAACAACGCCGGGTACGGCGGCCATCGCCCGTTCCTCGAGTGGGACATCGACGACATCGAACGCATCATGCAGGTGAACTACTTCGGTGCGGTTTACTGGACCAAAGCTCTGCTGCCCAAAATGGTGGAACAACGCCGCGGGTGGATCGTGATGATGGCCTCGGTTGCCGGGAAGCTCGGCGTGCCCGACGAGAGTGCTTATGCAGCCACCAAGTTTGCGATGGTCGGCCTCGCGGAAGCCCTGTCGTACGAAGTGGAAGACTTCGGCGTGCACGTGCTCACCGTCTGCCCCGGAGCAATCGACACGCCGTTTTTCGACGAACAAGCACGCCGCCGCATGCCCGAGGTGGCCAAACGGATGATGATCGAGCCGGCGCGTGTGGTGGAAGCAACCATTCGCGCACTGCGCGCGGGCAAGTACGAGGTCACGGTGCCTCCTTTCATCCGCGCCGGCTACATCGTGCGCGCGGTCGCACCGGGGATCATGAGGCGAAACATCAAACGTGTCGCCGCGCCGCCACTAGCGTAGAGGCGTTGCATCCAGTGGCTGCCGTTTTTATATCCCCGCCACTTTGCAACGCATGTCTCGAGCAACCGCGACCGCACTGGCAGTTGTCCGCGTACCGAAAGGTGCCCCGCGTCCTTCGGACGCGGAGTTTCGCCGAGCTCTCGATGAAGATTTGGCTCGGCTCGGCTTGGAACCCCGACACGAAATCCCGGACTTTTGCGTCGCTGGCCCTTTTCCGGTCAGTCTCGACGGCCAGGAATTCGACGAGTACGTCGTTTGGGAGCGGTAGCTCCGCCGCGCTGACAGAAGAAAAACACCCTGCCAAGGCCGACGCCTGGATCGGCGGCGCGGGTGTTTGATGGCACTTTCAGGATGCGGACGCCTACGCGCCGCTCCGGCGCGAAAAAGAAGATCAGCAAGTCCCGGCGGGCGCCCCGGCAGCGCCCGCCCGACCTCCGTGCTCAAGTTCCGTGGGCTTTGCGGGCCGCGCTCTTTACCCTCGAGTGGCTTGCTGTTGCCCTTGCCGCTTGCGGATACGCACTTGCAGTGTTCGGTCGCACCTTTGTCGCGGCCTCTTGGGTCGCGCCCTTTTGGCTGCGCGTGACCACCGCCAGTGCAGTGAGTTTCGCGGTAGCCACGGGGTTGCTTGCTGGCTGGTCGCTCGTACGCACCCGCCTGGTTTCCTTGCACACAATGTTGCCCGCCGGCTTGGTTTTGCTCTGGCTCGCCAGTGCGTGGTGGATCGTGCAACGAACTTGGGCGCCCGACGTCTACGCCGATCTGCAGTCGGTCTTGGCATCCCGCGAGGAGAGCGAGCGGCAACGCCTTGCCCACCAAGTGTACGCTGCATATCGCCGTGCGAATTTGCAGGAGTACGCAGCGATCTTTCGCCGTGCGGAGCCGTTCGTGCCGGTGATCGAGGAGGCTGCGGAACGATTTGGTTTGCCGCACGAAGTGCTTGTCGGGTTGGCGGCCACCGAGTCGTCCTTCTTGCCGCGGCGTAGTCGCGACGGCGGACAAGGGCTGTTCCAAATCACCCTCGTCCCGGAGGCAGCACGCCGCGCCGCGGAAGTGATTCTTGGCCAGCAGCGGCTCGACCTCGACAACCCCCGTCATAACGTATTCGTGGCGGCAGCCACGTTGCACTTCTACTGGCAGCAGCAAAAAGGCGATCTGTTCCTTGCTCTCCTGGCGTACAACATGGGCCCCCAAAACGGCGGCCTCCAGTACGTCATGGAGCGCTATGGGGCCAAGGACTTCCTCACCATCCAGCCTTATTTGCAGAGCCTGCCAGCGGACTACCCGATCCGCGTGCTGGCGGCGGCGCTGGCGTACCGTGTTTATCGCCAAGAAGGCCGCCTACTGGCGTACGAACAGGGAGAGAACGCGCGGCGCGTGCAGAGCCTCGGGATTCCTGGGCTCGACTAGTGAAGGTTCGTTGGCGACGGCTCTGCGGCCCCTCCCTCGGGACTGCCGTTGCCCTCGCCATTCGCGCCGTTTGCGTGGTCGCTTTCTCGTTCTACGAGCCGAGCCACGGCCACAACCCGCTCTTCCGGGTCGAGCTCGATCAATCGCACTCCCTGAGTGTTGCGGCCGATCACCGAAACGTCCCGCACGGGAAAACGAATCACGCGCCCCGTGTTCGTCACGAGCATCGCCTCGTCTTCTTCCTGGACCATCTGCACGCCCACGACTTTGCCCGTGCGTTCGGTCACGCGCATGGTAATGATCCCTCGGCCGCCACGCGCTTGCACTCGGTACTGTTCCATGGACGTACGCTTGCCGTACCCCTTCTCGGCCACCGCCAGCAACGTGGCCGCAGGGTCGACCACGTCGAGGCCCACCACGGCATCCCCGTCGTCCAACAAAATCCCGCGCACTCCGGCGGCAGTCCGGCCCATGGGGCGGACATCCTCTTCACGGAAGCGAATTGCCTGGCCCGCTTCGGTCGACAAGATGATTTCCCTCTGACCGTCCGTGAGGCGCACGCCAATCACCTCGTCCCCCTCTTCCAGGGAAATTGCCGCGATGCCCGCACGGCGGGGATTTGCAAACGCAGCCAGCGGCGTTTTCTTCACCGTTCCCTTGCGGGTGGCGAAAAACACGTACGCGTCTTGCTGGAAGTCCCGCACGGGCAGCACGGCGGAAATTTTTTCCTCTGCGCCAAGCTGCAACAAGTTCACGATTGCTTTCCCTCGCCCGCTGCGCGCCGCCTGAGGGATCTCGTGGACCTTCAGCCAAAACACCTTGCCGGACGTCGTGAACACCAGGAGATACGCATGTGTGGAGGCCACGAAGAGGTGCTCCACGAAATCCTCTTCCCGAGTGGTCGCCCCAATGAGGCCTCGGCCCCCCCGTCGTTGCGAGCGGTACTCGTGCAAGGCACTCCGTTTTACGTACCCCGCATGAGAAATGGTCACCACCACTTCCTCGTCGGGGATGAGGTCTTCGGCGGAAATCTCGGCAGCGTCGTCGATGATTTCCGTGCGCCGTTCGTCGCGATACTGCTGTTGAATTTGCCGGAGTTCTTCGACGATCAAGGCAGACACCTCGCGCTCGTCCGCCAAGATCTTCCGGTACCGCGCGATGCGCTCGATCACTTCTTCTCGCTCTTGGAGCAACTTTTCGCGTTCCAAATTGGTGAGCCGCTGCAAGCGCATGTCGAGGATGGCCTGCGCTTGGCGCTCGCTCAGGCCCAAGCGGTCCATGAGCGCCGTACGCGCTGTGGCCGGGTCTGCGGCTGCACGAATGAGTTGGATGACCTCGTCCAGGTGGTCCAACGCAGCTTTGAGCCCGTCCAGAATATGCAAGCGCTCTTCTGCCTGGCGGAGTTCGTACGCGGTGCGGCGCCGAACGACTTGTCGGCGGTGGTCGAGAAACACCTGCAGCGCTTCCCGCAAATCGAGCAAGCGAGGTCGGCGGTCCACGATTGCCAGCATGGTCACGTTGAAGGCAGTTTGCAGGTCCGAGAGTTTGTACAGCTGGTTCAACACCACCTCGGCGATGGCATCCCGCTTGACGTCCACAACGATCCGCAGCCCCTCGCGGTCCGATTCGTCGCGGAGGTCGGAAATGCCCGTGATGCGCTTCTCGTTCACCAGCTCCGCGATGCGCTCGATCAAGCGCGCTTTGTTGACCTGGTAGGGGATTTCCGTGATGACGATGCTTTGCCGCCCACTTTTCGGGTCGGTTTCGATGGCGGCCCGTCCACGGACGACGATGCTGCCCCGCCCCGTCGTGTACGCGTCGCGAATTCCCGCACGGCCGAGGATCAAGCCACCTGTGGGGAAATCCGGACCGTTCACGTAAGCCATCAAGTCCTGGTTGGTCAGCTGTGGCTGCTCCACCAACGCCACGAGCGCATCGATGACCTCGGACAAGTTGTGTGGAGGAATGCTCGTCGCCATTCCAACGGCAATTCCCGCCGCCCCGTTGATCAGGAGATTCGGGATGCGCGCCGGCAGCACCACGGGCTCTTGGAGGGTCTCGTCGTAGTTCGGGACGAAGTCCACCGTTTCTTTGTCGATATCCGCCAAGAGTTCGCTGGCGATCCGCGCCATGCGGATTTCGGTGTACCTCATGGCAGCCGGCGGATCGCCGTCGATCGACCCAAAGTTCCCCTGCCCGTCGATGAGCGGGTAGCGCATGGAAAAATCTTGCGCCATGCGCGCGACAGCCTCGTAAACAGGCGCGTCTCCGTGCGGGTGGTACTTACCGATGACGTCGCCGACCACGCGCGCGGACTTCTTGTAGGGCTTGTTCCACTCGTTGCCGAGATCGTACATCGCGTAGAGGATCCGGCGCTGTACGGGCTTCAAACCATCCCGCGCATCGGGAACGGCCCGACTGATGATGACGGACAACGCGTAGTCCATGAAGGACTGTCGCATCTCGTCTTCGATATTGACCGGTAGTCTTTGCCCTTTGGTGGCTTGATCCATGTGCGTGGCCTGTGTTGGGTGAGCGATCGCTCCGTCAGATATCCAGATTGCGCACGTTCAGTGCGTTTTCTTCGATGAAGCGCCGCCGCGGTTCGACTTCCTCGCCCATCAGCGTCGAGAAAATTTCGTCCGCTTCGTACGCGTCCTCGATTTTCACTTGCAGGAGGGTGCGGGTCTCGGGATTCATGGTCGTTTGCCACAGTTGCTCCGGGTTCATTTCCCCAAGGCCCTTGTAACGCTGTATGTCCACTCCGTGTCGCGCCTCGTCGAGCACGTGTTGCGCAAGGGCGCGCAACGACGGTACTTCCACTGCTCGGCCGTCGTCGCGCAGCACATACGGTGGGTCGCCAAGGGGTGCGAGTTCGCGGTAGATGCGGGTCATTTCTTCGAACTCCGGCGAGCTGGCAAACGGTAGGTCCAGCAAGAAGTCCCACGTACCTTCGGTACGCCGGAGCCGGACACGTAACCGGTAGCAAGAGTGTTCTTCGTCGGCTTCGATGCTGACAGACTGTTCCGCACCGTCCCCGGTAGCGGTTTGTTCGAGCTGTTTTTGCAACGCTGCCGCTAGTCCTTCCATGGCCTCGCGGTCGCCGAGTGCCAGCGCGTGGAAGCGCCCATCGCGCAGCAAGTATTCCAGCACCTCCCGTTTGCGGTGGTGGCGTTCAGCCACTTGGAACAAACGCTCCAGTCGCCGCACACGGCGCACAATGTTCTTGATTGCCGGGCCTGCCCAGGTTTGCCCGGTCGTCGGCGACTCCATCGTGAGCTTTTCCGTCGCCAGATCCAGCAAGTAGTCCTCCAACGCGGCGTCGTCCTTCAAATACCGCTCGCTTTTCCCCTTCTTCACGCGGTACAGCGGCGGTTGCGCGATGAAGATGTGGCCGCGTTCGATGAGCTCTTGAAACTGGCGGTAAAAGAACGTCAGCAGCAAGGTGCGGATGTGGGATCCGTCCACATCCGCGTCGGTCATGATGATGATCGTGTGGTAGCGAAGCTTGGAAAGGTCCTTGTCTTCACGACCAATGCCCGTGCCGAGCGCCGTCACCAGCAGACGGATTTCTTGCGAGCTTAACATCTTGTCGAAGCGGGCTTTCTCCACGTTGAGGATTTTTCCCCTAAGCGGAAGAATCGCTTGGTTGCGGCGATCTCGGCCTTGCTTCGCCGAGCCTCCGGCAGAGTCTCCCTCGACAATGAACAATTCAGACTTGGCAGGGTCGCGCTCTTGGCAATCGGCGAGCTTCCCCGGTAACGAGCCCGAATCCAGCGCACCCTTACGCCGTGCCAGTTCTTTCGCCTTTCTCGCGGCTTCCCGGACTCTGGCAGCCTCTAGTGCCTTGGCGGTAATGCGCCGCGCTTCGGTCGGATGCTCCTCCAGGTACGCACTCAGCTTTTCGTTCACCAAGGCCTCGACAAAACCGCGAACATCGCTGTTCCCGAGTTTGGTTTTCGTTTGCCCCTCGAACTGTGGCTCCGTGACTTTGACCGCGATGACTGCAGTCAGCCCCTCTCGAACATCTTCGCCCTGCAGGCCCTCAGCGTCCTTCTTGAGAAGCCCGTGGGCGACTGCGTACTGGTTGATGGTGCGTGTGAGGGCGGCTTTGAACCCGATGAGATGCGTTCCACCCTCCACAGTGTTGATGTTGTTGGCGAAGGAAAAAATCGACTCGCCATACGACTCGTTCCACTGCATGGCCACCTCGACTTCGCAACCTTCGCGGCTGCCATGCAGGTAAATGACATCTTCGTGGAGGGGCGTTTTTGCCCGGTTTAAGTGGCGGACGAACTCCTCGATGCCGCCGCGGTAGAGAAACTCGTGCCGCTTTTGCGTCCGCTCGTCCTCGATGCTGATGCGCACACCACGGTTGAGAAACGCAAGCTCCCGCAAGCGCTGGGATAAGATCTCGAAGCTAAACTCGGTGTTTTCGAAGATCAGCGGATCGGGTTTAAACGTGACTTTGGTTCCCCGTGCGCTGGTTCGACCCACCTCGCGAAGCGGCGCTTCAGACTTGCCCCGCTGGTACCGCTGGAAGTAAACCTTGCCGTCGCGCTTGACCTCGACTTCCAGGAACTCGGAGAGAGCGTTGACAACCGACACCCCGACACCATGCAGCCCCCCAGACACCTTGTAGGCTCCGCTGTCGAACTTCCCGCCCGCATGCAGCCGGGTCATGACAACTTCCACGGCGGACACACCGAGCGTCTCGTGGATGTCCACCGGGATCCCTCGACCATTGTCCTCGACGGTCACCGATCCATCGACGTGGATCGTCACCTCGATGTTGTCGCAAAATCCCGCAAGGGCCTCGTCCACAGAGTTATCCACAACCTCGAAGACGAGATGATGGAGCCCCCGCTCACCCGTGTCCCCGATGTACATCCCAGGCCGCCGCCGGACGGCTTCCAGCCCTTCGAGAACAGTGATTTCCTTCGAGGTGTACGTCCCGCTCGTACCCTCCTCCACCACCCTACCTGCGCCTACACCCTCGGCCAAAAGCTGTTTTTCTTGCACGCGCACACCTTAGCAAATCTGGGCCGGGCGGCAAAGCGTGAAAAGCGAAAAAAAACCAAATAAATTCAATCACTTAAGCGACATGCCCGAAGCGAAAAAACGCTTTTTGTGGTTGCCGCTGTTCACACCTCTCGACCTAGCTACCCGACCCATCGCGGCGGGTCTCACACAACGCAGTCAGATTCCTTGACTGCCCGCCCGCTGCAGCGAAAGAGCTCGCATCCCACGGAGCAGAAGGAACGCACGGTTCCAACCTTCAACTGCGCAAGTGGCGCCGCCGAAACTTCGCTACCGCCGCAACGCGTGAGGCGGGTTCGGAGGCCTCGCGGGGGCTGGCCGCCGCTATCTCAGTCGAGGCGCATGGGCATCACCACGTAAAGCAGGTCGGGTTCCGCGGAGGTACGCATCAGGGCTGCAGTTTCATGGTCCAGCATGCCAAGCTCCACGGGCGCGTCCCCTGGCAGCAAATGCAAGATTTCTAAAAAGTACTTGGCATTGAACGCCACTTTGAACGGCTGGCCAGAGTAATCCACGTCGATTTGCTCGCCCGCCTCTCCCACCTCTCGATTGGCCGCAAACAAGTCTAGCTTGCCCTCGGAAAGTTCCATCCGAACGCCGTTGGACCTTTCTTCGGCCACAATGGCAACCCGCCGCAAAGCTTTGGCCCACCGCCCTGCAGGCACGGTCATCACCAGCGGAGAGTCCTCCCGCAGGACCGACTCGTAACTCGGGAATTCCTCTTTGATCGTACCTGTGGATAGTTCGACGTCCCCAACCGTGAGGGTAACGCGTCGGTCGGAAAAACCGATTTGCACCTCGCCACTGGCGGCATCCAGCACTTTCAGCATTTCCGCTACCGCCTTGCGGGGAATGAGCACCCGCTTGTCCGGACGCACTCCCTTCACGGCGCGGCTCACCATGCTCAAGCGGTGGCCATCGCTAGCCACAAAGCGGAGCATGTTGTCTCGCCGCTCCACACACACTCCATAAAGCGCAAAGCGAACTTCGTCCGTCGACGCTGCCAAAAAAGTCAGCTCCAAGCTGCGACGAAGAATTTCTGCATCGATCGGGATGACGCTCTTCGAAGGACCGTCAGGGCCCTCCGACAGTGGGAACTCGGCGGGGTCCACCCCGTGGATCCGAAAACGCGACCGACCTTGTTGTACCTCGAGCCCGTGCGGCTCTCCGGATCGAATCTCGATCTCCCCCTCGTCGAGGGAACGGACGATCTCGTAAAGAACGCGGGCATTCGCGGTAGCTGCGCCCTTTTTCACGCCGGTCGCCCCACACTTCCGCCGGAGACTCATTTCTTGGTCGGAAGCGAGGATGGTGACTTGTCGCGGCTCGGCGTTGATCAGGATGTGCGCCAACACCGGCAACGTGATTTTTCTGTCGACGATCCCCTGCGCCAAGTAAAGAGCACCCAGGAGCTCATCCTTGCTGATGCGAAATTGCATGGTCGTCTCCTCCCACTCTTATTCGTGTAAAGAAAATTCTTTTTCGGGTTCGTAGTGTGGGCTGTGGATATGTGGAAAAGCGCTTCTGGCCTGGTCAAGAACGCTCCCCGACCTGTGGAAGGCGGTGAACAGTTTCGCGGTGATCAGGGAAGAAACTGGGCTCGGTTGGTCAGCTTGCATGTTCTTTCCACAGTTTGAGGTTTGGTTCCGTACCACTTTCAATTGCTCGACGTAATGCCTCGACCGCCGCGCGTAGCCGATGATCCCCAGCCTGACGTCGCTCTACAGCTTCCACGGCATGCATGACCGTCGTGTGGTCGCGCCCGCCAAACTTCTCGCCGATGTAGGGGAACGAGGCCTCCAGGTACTTCCGGCAGAGGTACATCGCAACTTGGCGAGGAATCGTTACGGCACGAGTTCGTCGCCGCGACCGCAGATCGGTCACTCGGACCCCAAAGAACCGCGCAACCAATTCCTGGATGTGCTCCACTGTTAGGCGCATCGTGCGGCTCGACGACGCTTGCAGAACTTGCTTAGCCAGCGCGAGGTCGATGTCGCGACGCTGCAGCAAGGAAAAAGCGAAAATTCGGGTGAATGCGCCTTGCAATTCGCGGATGTTGTTCCGGGCGTGTTCGGCAATGAACAAAGCAACGTCTTCGGGAAGAGATGTGCCTTCCGCTTCCGCCTTCCGTTGCAGGATGGCGATGCGCGTTTCCAAGTCGGGCGGTTGGATGTCGGCGACGAGGCCCCATTGGAAGCGGTTGCGCAGCCTCTCTTGAAGGCCGAGCAACTCGTTCGGAGGTCTGTCCGAAGTCAGGACCAGTTGTTTTCCGCGCTCGTACAGCGCGTTGAACGTGTGGAAAAACTCCTCTTGGGTGCGTTCTCTACCGGCAAGCAATTGCACGTCGTCGAACAGGAGCGCATCGAGATGCTGGAACCGCGTCTTGAACCGGGGCACGTCGTCAGCGCGGATTGCCTGCACCAACTCGGCCATGAACGAGTCCGCAGTGACGTACCGTACACGCCAGTCGGGATGGTCTTCGCGAAGGCGCGTGGCGATTGCTCGCAACAGGTGCGTTTTTCCTAGCCCGACGCCTCCGTAAAGGAGCAGAGGGTTGTATTGCGTTCCGGGATTCGTGGCCACCGCGAGCGCTGCCGCGTGGGCGAACTGATTCCCCCCGCCAACAACGAAGTCGTCGAAGGTCTGGCTCGGCCGAGGTTCGTTGCTTGTCGCGTCCGTATCCGCCGCACGCGAGTCATCGTCGAGCACCGGAAACAGTTCCCGCTGGGGAGAACGCACAGCGCGGATCCGCACCTCCACCGGCAGGCGGACTCGCTGCCGCAGCGAGTCCTGGATGTGGGGGAGTAGCCGCTCTTGCGCGAAGGTGACCAAGCCAGGGGCCGTTTCGAGAACCACGAGCTTGTCGCGGTGACCGGAAAACTGCAGGTGTCCGAGAACAGCCCGGTCCTCCTCGCCTAAGGCAATCGAGTCTCTCAGGTGCTCCAAGACTTCTCGAACTTCCTCCCGCATCGCTTGCATCCAAGCACCAATCGAGGGCGCCTTATACACCAGTGACGGCCCAGAATCCACAAGATATCCACAGGGAATGCCCTTCATGTTGCATCCGCGGTATCGGCACCCCGAGGCGGCGGTTCACTGGCTTCGTTGAGCAGATCAGGGGTTCGCGCTAGCGAGTGGGCCATGAGTCCCTCGTTGTCGAGCGCATTGTTCGCCCGTGCCCAGCGATGCATTCCCGGAGGGGTCAATAGCCCGGTACGCGCTTGGCGCGCGGTCGGGGGGGAGCCGCTGTTTCTCTCTCGGGGCAAGGGTTGCGTGGTGTGGGATGTGGACGGGCGTTCTTATGTCGACTACGTCGGGTCTTGGGGTCCATTGATTTTGGGGCACGCGCACCCCGAAGTGCTCCGCGCGATTCATGACGCCATGCGCGACGGCACCACGTTTGGTGCTCCTACGGCCGCGGAGGTAGCGTTCGCCGAGAAGGTTTGCGGCGTCGTGCCATCGGTGGAGCTGCTTCGGCTAACGAGCTCCGGAACCGAGGCAACGATGGCCCTGTTGCGTGTTGCCCGCGCATATACGCGTCGCAGCCGTGTGATCAAATTCGATGGCTGTTACCACGGCCATGTGGATGCCCTACTGGTACAAGCGGGCTCAGGAGCGGCGACCCTGAGCATCCCCGACAGTGCCGGAGTTCCCGACGCTGTCGCTCAGGCCACGCTCGTGGCACGCTTTAACGACCTCGCAAGCGTGGAGCAGTGCTTCCAACGGTTTCCTGGGGAGATCGCAGCGGTCATCGTGGAACCGATCGTGGGGAACATGGGCGTGATCCCGCCGAAGCTGGGGTTCTTGGAAGGTCTCGCCGAGGTTTGCCGCCGCGAGGGCGCGCTGTTGATTTTCGACGAGGTGATGACCGGCTTTCGCGTCGCATGGGGCGGCGCACAAGTGCGCTACAGCTTGACGCCGGATCTTTCCTCCTTTGGCAAGGTGATCGGTGGCGGGATGCCGCTCGCGGCCTTTGGGGGTCGGCGAGAGATTATGGAACTCGTGGCGCCGCTGGGGCCCGTGTACCACGCTGGAACGCTTTCAGGAAATCCGCTGGCAGTGGCGGCAGGGTTGCGCACGCTGGAACTGCTGGAGAACGCGGGAACCTACGAGCGTTTGGAAGAACTTGGTCAACGCCTCGAAGAAGGGTTGGAGGAAGCGATCGCCGAGGCAAAGCTGACCGCTTGCGTGAACCGGGTGGGCTCGATGTGGACCGTGTTTTTCGGAGTCGCGCAGGTGGCCAACGCCGACGACGCTCGCCAGTGCGACCGAGACTTCTTTCGCCGCTGGTTCCACGGAATGCTGGAGGAAGGTTTCTATTTGCCACCCTCCCCGTTCGAAGCAGCATTTCTTTCCCTGGCACACACGGAAGCGGAAATCGACGCTACCGTTGCAGCGGCGAAGCGCGTGCTGCGCCGCTTGAGTTCGGGATAATGCCGTTCGACTCGCGTACCATTGCCCGTCTCGGGCCCCTGATCGCTGGCGGGACAGAGCTGGCCGTCAGTGTCGTGGGCGGGGTGATTGCAGGCTACTACCTAGATCGCTATTTCGGCTCGGCTCCGTGGCTGACCCTGCTGTTCACGTTGGCAGGGCTTGCAGGCGGCTTGAGCCGTTTGCTGTGGGCACTGAAACGACTCGAGAAAACACAAGAGGCGAAGACGGTTGAAGTTGACGCTGACAAGCGTGATTGAGTGGTACCTTGCGGTGTGTGCGGCCCTTGCAGCCTTGGCATTGTGGAGCGGGCTGGGGGATGTGTGGAGTCTTGCTGCAGGTTGCTTGTGGGTACTGGCGAACGTGGGGGCGTGGTCCGTGCTCGTTCGCACCCTCGTGGCCGCGCGGATGGGCGGCATCGTGAGTACCCGCGCGCGTCTTGTTGCCGTCGCAGCGCTTGTGGTGAAGTTTTCTTTGTTCCTAGTGGTTGTGGGAGCCCTGTGGCTCCGCGTACGGTTAGAACCGCTGAGCTTTGCGGCCGCCGTAGCCAGTTTCACCGTTGCGGCGGTGTTCGCAGCGATGACGGCGCCGCGGGCAGCGGCGTTGCGAGAGGCATGAGACGATGGAGCACGCGTTCGCCTGGGTGAGCTTGATTCCGGGATTGCGTGATTTGCCAGCGCATACGGTGCACGCCACGCTGGTGATGCTTTTCCTCGTGTTGTGGGCATTGCTTGCACGACGGCAGCTTGCCCGAGTGTCGGATCCAGTGGTGCCCGATGCCACGCTGACTTGGCGCAATGCCATGGAGGTGTTCGTCGAGTGGTTTATCGGGTTTATCGAGGGAGTGTTGGGTCCGGGCGGCCGCAAGTACCTGCATGTGTACGCGACCTTCTTTATTTTCATCCTCACCGCGAACTTGCTCGGGCTCTTCCCTGGCTTCGCTCCGCCCACGAGCAATTTCAACATCACCTTCGCTCTCGGGGTCACTTCGCTGGCGTTTTACGTGACGTTCGGCCTCAAGCAAAACGGCAGCGCGTACTTGAAGCACCATCTCGGCCCAATCATCTGGCTGGCGCCACTGATGCTACCGTTGGAAATTGCAGACAACTTGATCCGCCCGGTCTCTCTGGGCTTGCGTCTCTTTGGCAACATGACCGGCGACCACTTGGTGCTCGAGATCTTCACGGATCTCACCAAGCTGGTCATCCCGGTGGCTTTTTATGTTCTCGGTGCCTTCGTTTCTCTCGTGCAGGCTTTCGTGTTCACCATTTTGAGTGTGGTTTACTTGTCACTTGCGATTGCCGACCACGGCGAGCATGAGCATCACGGTGCTCATGGTCACGCGGAGGCGCACGCGTGAACGAGGACGCGGACGTGAAACTGTGAAACAGCGCTGCACCCACCGCACCAACTGGTGGCGAGGAGGACAGAGAAGGTAGGGTGCTTCGGTGGCGGCAGCGAAAATCCAAAAGGAGGTTGGATATGGAGAGAGTCGTTCGGTTCTTTTTCTGGCTGGTCACCGTGATGGTGGTCGCCCTTCCGGCATTTGCCGAGGATGGCAGTGCCAAGGGTTGGATCGGCCTCGGCGCCGGGTTGGGGATCGGTATTGCCGCAGGTGGCGTTGCTCTTGGGCAGGGCCGTACCGGTGCCGCAGCGATGGAGTCGATCGGTCGCAACCCGAACTCGGCGGATCGCATCCAGACGCCGATGATCATCGCCCTGGCCATGATGGAAGCCTTGGCGATTTACGCTCTGGTCATCACGTTCTTCCTCCAGGGCAAAATCTGACCGTTCTCGAGGTGTTGCCGGGGCGGCGAGCGTTCGAGCCGCCCCGGCCCGCTTCCGCGCATCTCGCCTGCTAAGGCCTCGCGGCTTGCCATGCGGGGCCTGGGCGACGCACCTCTGTGGCCCAACTGAGCAAAATCCTGGCTTCGTTCTTTTACGTTGGGTACGTCCCCGTCGCCCCTGGCACCTTTGGCTCTGCGGCGGCCATACCCCTGGCCATCGCCTTCGCTCGGCTGGCCGAATACCATTGGCTCGCCGCCGTGGGGGCGTTCGTGCTCCTTACGGCGGCCGCATGCCCGATCGCTGGCCAGGCAGAAGCTGCGTTCGGGCAAAAAGATAGTGGCCGGATCGTCATCGACGAAGTGGCCGGCTACTTGGCTGCCACGCTTCTGTTGCCCGCATCGTGGTCCGTGCTGCTGGCTGCGTTCGTGTTGTTCCGGTTGTTCGACGTGCTGAAGCCTTTTCCAGCTGGTTGGATCGACCGCGAGCTGGGCGGCGGCGCCGGTGTCGTGCTCGACGATGTGATTGCCGGCTTCTACACGCAAGCAGTTCTACGCGTCTTGCTTGCGCTCGGTTTATTGTAGGCCTGACCCGGAAACGGCTGCGCTTGTTCGTCCTATGCCGCGCTGCCGTTCTGCAACGTCGAGGCTCGGTCGTTTGTGAGACCGTGTCGCGTCGTGATGCGATCGACCGCGGGCAGGGACTCTACGCTCTCGTGTGCCGGTCCGTTGTCATGCCGAGCCATCTTCACGCCATGGTTACTCTTGCAGCGGCTGGCTCCATGCGCTCAGGGCTGGGAGGGTGAAGGCGGTTCCTGCAAGGCAGCGAGTTGTCGCGACAGCTCTTCCGGATCGGTCGCCGGAAGTTTGCAAGTAAAATTCTGGCACACGTAGGCGGTTGCTTTGCCGCGTTGCATCGGTTGGCGGGAGAGGAAGGGGAGAAGCGCCTGGGTGCGACGATCTTGCGGGTCGTGCAACACGAGCACGGCGCGCGGCAGGTAGGCCTGCTGCACGGTTTTCCACAACGCCACCGTGTCCTCGCGCTTGGGTGGTCCCACCACCACAATCTCCTGCCGTGGGCCGAGGGCGAAATCCAATGCGAGCAGCGCGAACATGTACGCTGTGGGCGCCTTCGCAATGTCGCCGCTGTTGGCCACAAGCACCGCGCGGCCTCGCTCTTGGTACTGGGTGTTTTGCTGCAAATGGCCCGCGCGCAGCAAGGCGAGAGCAGCAACCGATGATGGCGCGGGCGCCGCAGTGTCCTCGATCACCCAGGGAGGCGCAACCAGCCGCTCGTGGTCGGAGGCCGTGAAGCGGAGCGTGTTTTTCTCGTTGTCCCAAAACAACCGCAGCATCGAGGCAAGCAATCGGTCGCTTTCCTCCAACCAACGCGGCTCTCCAGTCGCTTCGAATAAACGCTGCAAGCCGTACGCGAGATACGCGTAATCCTCGAGGAACCCAGGCGTACCGAGCTTGCCTTTCACCCAACTGCGGTGCAGCCGGCCGTTGGGCTGCATGTGCTCCAGGATCCAGGTCGCGGCGCGCTTGGCCGCCTCGAGGTACTCGGGCTGGTTCCACTGGGCGCCGGCATCGGCCAGCGCGGCGATCATCATGCCGTTCCAGCCAGCGAGGATCTTTTCGTCCCGCGACGGGCGGGTGCGCTGCCCGCGCACCGCTAACAGCGCGGCGCGGACACGCAGAATTTTCTTCATGAACGTTTCCGTGCTCATGCCGCGCTGGCGCAAAAAGTCCTCGGCGGGCACCGGAATCGAGAGCGGTGCCGGGCCTTGGTTGTCGGCGAGACCAAAGAAATCGGCCACCCAGGGGCCGTCCTCCGGACCCACGGCTTGCAGCACTTCTGCCCGGGTCCACAGGTAATACTTCCCTTCCTGGCCCTCGCTTTGCGCGTCTTCCGCCGTGTAGAACGGCCCTTGCGGCGAGCGCAAGTCGCGCAGCACGTAGGCGAAGGTCTCGCTGGCCGGGCTGATGTACTCCGCGCTCCGCGTGATCCGGGCTGCTTCGACATAGGCGCTGGCAATGGTGGCCTGGTCGAGGAGCATTTTTTCGTAGTGCGGCACCCGCCAGGCAGCGTCGGTCGCGTACCGGTGGAATCCACCGCCGAGTAAATCGTGGATTCCTCCCTGGCTCATGCGCTGCAACGTGAACAACGCCATGTGCCGCGCGGTGCGGTCGCCCGTGCGCTGCGCGTAACGGAGCAGGAACTGCACCACGTGAGGTTGCGGAAACTTCGGGGCCTTCCCGAAGCCGCCGTTGGTCGAGTCGAACAGTTGCGTGGCATGCACCGCTGCGCGCCGCAACACGACTTCGTCCAGCGCACCGCCGGCAATGGGGCCCGCCGCGCGCAACGCATCGCGAAGCGACTCTGCAGCCTCGGTTGCCGCTCCCTCTTGCTTTTGCCACGAGGCGATGACCGTGGCGAGCAAGCGCTTCATCCCCGGCCGGCCCGCACGGTCGTCAGGGGGGAAGTACGTGCCGCCGTAAAACGGGCTGCCGTCGGGCGCGAGGAACACCGTGAGCGGCCAGCCGGAGTTGCCCGTCAACCGCTGCACAGCGGCAATGTACACCGCGTCGATGTCGGGACGTTCTTCGCGGTCCACTTTCACGCAAACGAAATCGCGATTGAGAAGTCGAGCGATTTCCTCGTTGTCGAAGCTTTCTTCTTCCATCACGTGGCACCAGTGGCAGGTGGAGTAGCCGATGGACAAAAAGATCGGCTTCTTCTCACGCCGCGCACGCGCGAAGGCTTCCTCGCCCCACGGGTACCAGTCCACCGGGTTCTGCCCGTGCAGTTGGAGATACGGGTTCGCCTCCGACACCAACCGGTTCAGATAACGCGGACGCCCGTCCGGTCGGCGGTGCCGCGAATGCACTGGCTTGCCAGCATCCTCCCACGCCTTCCACAGACGCTGAACCAGCTCGGGCTGGAGTGGCGGCGCGCCGGGCAGTTGGATGCGGTCGTCCGCAGCGAACGCCACTGCGGCGACCAGCGCAACGCTGAGCGCTGCAAGGAACCTGATTCTGCGCATGGCAACCACGCACTATGGAGCTTGGCCTAGCGGTTGTCCACAGCATCCGTGGACCTTCCACGCACCCGGGTTTGGTCGGCGGAACATCTGCCAGCGAATGATGGGCGCGCCGTTTCAAGCCAGCGCACCCGGCGGTCGGTGCCGGTGCCGGTGCTCTGCCCAGGCCGCGCTGGAATCGACGATGGACCGGATCGCCACCCACGGAGCGCGGCGTAAGTGGAAGGGGCGCCGGGGACAGCTCGCGTTGACCCTGCGCGCGGTGGTTCACTATGTTGCTCGGACGAGTCTGGCGATGGCGGCCATTTCCGTGAGCGCACGCGACATCGAGGAGCGCCTGCAAGCCGTGCAGCGGCGCTGGCGTTGGCGCGTACGCTTGCACGCTGGGGCGTACGCCTGCAGTGTGGCTCTCGTCGGTGTCGCTGCTGCAGTTTGGTGGGGCGGCGCCGCCGTTCGGACGGCTCCCTCGGGATGGCTTGTGATGCTCGTGGCCTCCCTCACCGTGCTGGGTACTTTGCTCGCAAGCTGGCCGGTGGAGCGCTCGATCGACCGCGAGCGCACTGCCGCCTGGATCGATTCGCGCGCTGGTCTCGCGCAGCGGTTTTCTACGTTCGTGTCCATTCCTCCCGAGGCCCAGCGTTCCCGCTTGTTTCCGGTGCTGGTGCTGCAGTTGGTACGCGCACGGTCGCAATACGAGCCGCGACAACTGATCCCGTGGAAGCCGACAAAACCGCTAGCGGCTCTGGGTGCCGCTTCGCTGGTGTTGGTGCTCGCGTGGAGGCACGCGGAGCCAGCGCACCCGCCGCCGCTAGCGCACCGCAAAACCGAACCGGCTTCGAACCCGGAGCGGGCAAGCCAAGTTGGGAAGGAATCAGGGGAAGCGGCCAGGTCCCGCGAGCCCGGCGAGCACGAGGCCGCGGTCGAGGACGGCACGGAGACGGCGGAGTCGCTTGCAGCCGGCGACGCGGCGACGGCGCGCGCGAGCACGCGAGAGCGTGCTGTGCGCGGAGGCCAGGACTCGCAGGGGGCGGGCGGCCCGCTTCCCGGCGCTCGCTCGAGTAGCCGACAAGGACCAGAATCGCGCCGCGCTGCTGCGGGTACGGCAGAAGGCGGCGGCAGCGGAGAAGGGCCGCGTCCGCGCGGAGACGGTTCTGCGCCCGGTGGCTCCCCCGCAGATGCGGCTGCACTTGCCCGCGGAAGCGCCGGCGGATCGAGCGCAGCGTTGCGGCCGCCGCAACTGGCGGGAAACGCGAGCGAGTTGCCGGAAGCGGCGAAGCCCGGGGCGGATCCGCAACGGCGGAACGCGGGGCCGCCGGCGCCGCAAGGCCAGTCGCCGGCGAAGGGACAAAGCGGTGCGGGTAGTGGCACCGATGGTACGGGGCTGTATGGCGCGGCCGCGCCGGCGCGGCGTGGTGAATCGGGCGCGCAATCGGAGCCCATAGTCGTCACGTTGCCGGCGACGACGTTCGTGCGCCGCGGCGTCGAGCCTCAGGGGCGAGGCGCCGGAGGGGGCCAGTCGCTGGACGCACCGGAGGCGGCTCCAGTTCCCGGCAGCGGGGCGGCTGCGCCGATCGAAAAGCCGCTGCTCCCAGAAGCGTACCGGGAGTTGGCGCAGCGGGTGTTTGCGAGGAGCGCCAAGCCATGACCACACCGCAGCGCAACGTGCAGCAGTTCGTCGATACGTTCACACGGTTGCGGGCGGAGCTTCAGCGGGTGATCGTCGGGCACGACGAACACCTCGAGCAAATCTTGGTGGCCTTTTTTGCTGGGGGTCACGTGCTCATCGAGGGGCTCCCTGGAACGGGCAAAACCCTCATCGTGCGCAGCCTCGGCGAACTGCTGAATTTGAAGTTCGCGCGCGTGCAGTTCACCATCGATTTGATGCCGGCAGACATTACCGGCACGCGCATCTTGGTGGAGGAAAACGGTCAGCGCACGTTTCGCTTCCAGCCGGGCCCGCTGTTCACCCATGTTTTGCTTGCCGACGAAATCAATCGGGCAACGCCGAAGACGCAATCGGCGCTTCTCGAAGCCATGGCGGAGTTGCAAGTGACCGTAGCTGGCCATTCGTACCCGCTGCCGCGCCCGTTTTTCGTGTTGGCTACCTTGAACCCGATCGAGATGGAGGGAACGTACCCGCTACCGGAAGCGCAGCTCGACCGCTTCTTGTTCAAAGTCGTGTTGCGCTATCCCTCGCATGACGAGCTCCGCCGCATCTTGGCAAGCACGACAGGAGCAAACGTACCCAGCCTGAAGCCGCTGTTTGCACCCGAGGAAGCTGCAACCGAGGTCGAGCGCTTGCGCGCGCTCGTGCGCGAGGTGATCACGGCACCGCAAGTGGAGGCCTACGCAGCGGCGCTCGTGCGCGCCACCATTCCGGCGTCGTCGAAGTTCGTTCCTCCCGGCGATGCTCCGTTGCCTCCCGACGAAGCCATCAACCGCTACGTGAGCTTCGGGGCAAGCCCGCGCGGAGGCCAGGCCTTGCTGCTAGGAGCGAAGGTCCGCGCGTTGCTCGAGGGCCGCGCGCACGTGACGTACGAGGACATCGACGCCGTGGCGGTGCCGGCGCTGAGCCATCGCTTGGTGGTGAACTTCGCGGCCTTGGCCGACGGGGTAGAACCGCGGTCGCTCATCGAAGGCATCCTCCAACGCGCCCGCCGCCTGCACGCGCGGGGCAACTGACCATGTGGGGCAAACGCACGGCGCGCACACCCCAGGCCAGCGACCCAGCGGCGCCGACCGTGTCGCTGCCGCTCAGCTTGCTGGGCAAACTCGATCGGCTGCAATTCATCTTGCCGCGTCCGACCGCTTTGCGCGAAGGCACGGTGCGCGCCCGCAGCGCGCCCGCAGCGCACGGGTTCGAGGTGCACGGCTACCGGGAGTACTCGTGGGGCGAGGATTTGCGCCACCTCGATTGGAACGCGTACGCCCGCACCGGCGAGCTGTTCGTGCGCGTGTTTCGCGCCGAGCGAGAAAGCGCCACGTACATCCTGCTCGACACGTCGTCTTCCATGGCGGCGCCGGAAACGGCGAACAGCAACTTGGGCTTCGGACGGCAACTGGTGGCCGCCCTGGCCTACGTGTGTTTGCGCCGCCACGAGCCGGTGAGCGTGGCCTTGCTCGGGGGCGAAGCTGCGCGTTGCCAGCGGTCACCGCTGTGGCGGCACCGCCAGCAAAGCTTGGAGGCGGCGCGTTTCTTAGCGGTGGCACGCCCGTCGGGGCGTGCCGACGTTGCCGCCGCGGTGGCGTCTTTCCTCGACGTCGCCCTGCACCCTGGAATCGCCGTGCTGGTGTCGGACTTTTTCTACCCGGTGGAGCAGGCGGCTCGCGCCTTGGCGTTGCTGCGTGCCCGCGGGTTTGCCGTGGTGGCGGTACACTTGCTGCGCGCAAGCGATGTCGACCCGACCCTGCCGGGTGGCGTGGTAACGTTGCGCGACGCGGAAACCGGCGAGGAGCGCACGCTGCATTGGAACGCGCGCACCCGTTCCATGTATCGGCAAGCGATCGAGCGCCACGCGCAAGCGTTGCGGGCGTGCTGTCACGACCAGGGCCTGTATTACGTGCGGGTCGACCCCGACGCGGGCCTCGAAGCTGCCTTGCTTGGTGCCCTGCCGCAGGCTGGCATCGTCGGGTAGGCGCCGACCGGGTTCACGAGCCATGGGTCTGGCGGAACCCCTTGCCTTGAGCTTCGGCGCCCTCGCGGGCATCCTGCTGTACTTGCATTGGCAAGCTCGGCGGAAGCGTGCGTACGTGGTGCCGGCGCTGTTTCTCTGGCCAAGCGAACCCCCGCCGCCGCGGCGCCACCGGTGGGATTGGCTCTTGTTGTTGCAGCTTCTCGCACTGGCTGCCTTGGTGGTGGCGCTCGCCCAGCCGTTTGTCGAGCAGGCCGTGCCGCGCGCGCAGATGCGCCACGTGCTCATCGTAGATCGCACTGCGAGCATGCAAGCACGCGTTGGAGCCGGCACGCGTTTCCAAGCAGCCGTGGCGGAAGCCCAGCGCTACCTGGCAGAAGAAGTCGGAGCGGGAGACGCCGTGGGGTTGATCGCTTTGGGCGAGGAGCCCGAGCTGCTCGTGCCGCCAACCGCGGATGTGGCACGGGTGAGCCAAGCCCTCGGTGAACTCGTGCCGTACGACTCCGCAGGCAGCCTGGCGCAAGCGCTAGCGCTCGCCCGATCGCTGCAGAGCCAGGCTCGGGGCGGGTTTCGCGTGGCCGTGTTCAGCGACTTTGCCGATGCGGCTTTGCCCGAGGCAGCCCTCGCGGATGCCAAGGTGTTTCCGGTGGGAGAGGGCGACCGCAACTTGGCGATCACGGCCGTGGAGGTGCACCAGCGACCATGGCAGCCGGCACGAGATACGCGAGCCTCGGTGCGTGTGCGCAACTATGGAAGCGAGCCGAGCCATGGGTTGTTGCTTGCAGAAGTGCGTGGCCAGGTCGTGCTGCGGACCGGCTTCACGCTCGCGCCTGGGGAGGAGCAATCGTTTCTCACGGAGCTGCTGCCCGGGCCAGGCGAGTTGGTCGCCTCGCTAGTTGCCGACGACTTGCTGGCGGTAGACAACGTTGCGTGGGCGTGGGTAGCGGAAACGCGGCCGCTCCGGGTGTGCTTTGTGTCGCCCCAAACGGAACGCTGGAGCGATCTAGAAACGCTGGCCGCCGCGACCGGCGCGCTGCGCTGGTTGCCGCGCACCTGTGCGCGGAATTCGTCGGACACCGATGTGTTCGTGTTCCATCGGACTCCACCGCCGGAGGATCTACACGCGCCCGCGTTGGTGCTTGCGCCCCCGCCCGATGGCAGCCGCACCCGCGGGCGACTGCGCGACGTCGCCCTTGCGGGCTGGAACTCCGACCATCCCGTGTTTGCCGGCTGGAGCCCGGCGTTCCCCATGCCGTTCGCGCAAGCGCAGGAACTCGTGTTGCCGCCGGACGCGGTTCCCTTGTTGTGGGGCCGTGCCGGCGAGCGCACCGTGCTCCTCGGTTGGGCCACGGAGCGCCAGCCGCGCCAAGTGTGGCTGGGGGTCGACGCCGTGAGCGAGTCGCTCCTTGCTCCAGACGCATTCTCTCTGGCCGTGACCCTCTTGCAAAGCCTCGCGTGGCTCGACCCGCGGGAGCAGCCGGTGCGTTCGTGGAGTGCCGGAAAGCCGTTCCCGGTGGCTGGGCTGGGTGGAGCGGAGGTAACGTTGCCGGACGGAGCGCGCGATCGGCTTCCGCAGGCAGGAATGGCGTACGTTCCTCACTGGCGCGGGCGGTACGAGTTCCACCAGGGCGCCGGGAGCACGATTCTGCTGGTATCGGCGTACGATGCTCGCGAGGCGGCCATTGCCCCGCAGCGGGTGCCGGCCTCGTTGCGAGCCGGGTCGGAGAGCGACGGCGCAACGGCGAAGCAGCGGGTCGACTGGGCCCGGGCGTTTTTGCTCGCCGGGCTCGTGGCGTTGGCGTTGGAAGCATGGTTGGCGCGCGCTCGTGCGCAGGAGCGGCCGGTATGAGCTGGAGCTATGTGTGGAGCCACCTTGGCGAGGTCGCCGCTGGGTGCGCGGATCCGCGGTGGCTCGTGGCCTGCGGTGGAGTGGCGTGGTTTCTCTACTGGGCCCGCCGGAGCCCGCGTTGGCCATGGCCGGCCGTGGTGCTGCGCTGCGTTGCCTGGTGCAGCGTCGTGGCCGTGCTTGCGGGCGTGCATTTGCGGGTGGCCCTGCCCGAGAAGCCCATGGCCATCGTGGCGCTCGTGGATCGGTCGCACAGCATCGATGAAACCGGTCGGGCGTGGCAAGAGCGCTATTTAAAGGAACTCGACCGCTGGCGAAGCCCGCAGGACCCGCTGGCGCTCGTGGTCTTCGCAGGAGAGCCGACCGTGCAGCGCTGGCTAGAAACTGGCTCGGTTCGCTTGCCGTTGGCGCCTCCGGTGGATCCGGAGGCTACGAACATTGCGCGCGCCTTGGAGGCAGCGGTCGCGCTCGTGCCGAGTGCGCTCGATCGGCGGTTCGTGTTGTTGAGCGACGGCAACGAAACCCAAGGCGAGGCGCGGAGCGTTGTTACCACCTTGCGAGCGACAAACACCCCGCTGTACGTAGCGGTTCCGCCACGGGTTCCAGCGCCTGGTACCGCGATCGAGCACCTGCATGTGCCGGCCGTGGTGCCGGCAAACACGACGGTGGCGTTGCGCGCAGTGGTGGCGCATCGCGGTGCACCGCAGCGTTGTGCGGTGCGCCTGTGGGCCAACGACACCCTGGAGCACACCGGCAGTGCAACGTTGCAGGAGGGTACCTCGGCGCTGTCGTTGCACTGGCGGGCGGCAGTGCCAGGGGCGTACCACTTGCGCCTCGAACTCGAACCGGAAGCCAGCGGTCAGGGCGCTATGGCAGCGAGCCGCGGGTTCGACGTGTCGGTGACCGCGCCACCGCGGGTGTTGTTGGTGGGTAAGCGTGTGCAGTCGCCGCTGGCGCAGGCGGCCGAGGAGCAAGCGTTCGAACTGCGTCGGCTCGAGCCTTCCGGACTTCGCGCCGGGCAAATCGATTGGGACGCCTACCATGTCGTGGTATGGGAGGAGCCAACCAGCACGGTGCCGGCAGACCTTTGGGCCGAGCTGCGGCGCTATGTGCAGCGTGGGGGCGGGCTCGTGGTGGTCGGAGGCGAACGCACCTTCGGGGATGTGCAGTTGCGTTCCACGGCGCTCGCGGAGCTGCTGCCGCTGACCATCGAACCGCGGCGTCCGCCGCGCCCGGAGCGCGAGCCGCTTTCGCTTTACCTGCTTGTCGATCGCTCCAACAGCATGGGCTACCACATCCACAACCGGATGCAGCGCAGCGAGGACGAATCCAAGCTCGCCTACGCCCGGCGTGCGGCGCTGGCCTTGGTAGAGCAACTGCGCGACAGCGATCGTGTGGGGGTGATTGCGTTCGATTCGCAAGCGCACGAAGTGGCGCCGCTAGCGCCCTTGGCCGAAAATCGCGGCTTGCTCGAGCACAACGTCGCACGTTTGCAGCCTGGCGGAGGCACGGACTTTTACGACGCGCTGCAACAAGCAGCGGCGGCGCTCGTGCGGCAGCGATCGCGGCTCGCGCACATCATCTTGCTGACGGACGGCGACACCAACCGCAGTGCGGAGGAGCACGAGCCCGTGCTCGAGCTGCTCGAGCGCAGTGGCATCACGGTCACGACTATCCGCATTGGCGACGACACCGTAAACTTGGAGTTTCTGCAAGCCATTTCGCAGCGCACCGGAGGGAATTTCCATCATGTGCGCGACGCGAGCGAGCTGCCGCAACTGCTCTTGCGCGACACTAGCCGGGCGCTGAGCCAATCGCCGCGCGGCAGCCAGATGTTCGCGGTGCGGCCGGGAAACCGCAGCCAGGTTTTGCAGGGCATCGACTGGACCGATGCGCCGCCGTTGCACGGCTATGCGTTCGCGCACCTCAAGCCCGAAGCCGAGGCCTGGTTGCGCATCGCCCAGCACGAGCGCTCCGACCCCCTTTTGGCCGGCTGGAGTTTCGGGGCCGGGCGAGTGGTTGCCTTTGCTGCCACGTGGGCAGAAGGGGCCGAGTCGTGGCTTGGCTGGCCGGCGAACACGCAGTTGTGGGCGCAAGTGCTGCGCTGGAGCGCGCGCGACCTCACGTCTCGGGACGTCGCTGTAAAGGTGCGACGGGCGGACCACGTGTGGCAGATCGTGTTGGAGTCGTTTGCCGGCGACCAGCCCGCCGAAGCACGCGGCCGTTTGGTTCTCGGGGACCACGTGAGCGATTTGTACTTTCGCCTTGCCGGCGATCGCGAGCTCGCGAGCGCGGTCGCGGCCGAGCCAGGACAAGCGGGCGAACTCACGATTTGGCTCCGCGCCCCCGGGCGAAGTTTGGAGGAGCGGCGGTTTGTTGTGTATTTCCCGCGCGACGGCGGCCACGGAACCGGCGAGGCCGTGCGCGAGCCGAACCTTGCGTTGTTGGAAGCGCTTGCGCGGGAAACGGGCGGCGCCGTCGATGCTTCGGCTCGCGAGATTGCAGCACGCCCCGCAGGTGGCAAGCAGTTCGGAACCAAAACCCTCGAGTGGGTCTTCCTCCCGCTGGCCATGCTTGCCTTTGTCGCCGACGTCGCCATCCGCAAGCTCCGGCCGTAAAGATCCGCACCGCAACGATGGCGGCGGATGCGGGCGTCCATCACCCCGTTCGCATTACGATCATCCTGGCGCGTCGGTGGGGCGGTTCGCGAACCGCCCCTGGTACGGTGTCGGTAGGGTGCAGGTCGCGCCGACATCGTGCCCACGCGATACGCCTCACTAGGATCGCCCTACGATACCAGTAAACCCTGGGGTCGCCGTGGTCGTCCCGGCAACCGACTGGATCGCGCTTGTTCCCGCTCCTGTTGTCCGTGTGTGACGACAGGGTGACGAAATGTTGTTCTGGCGCAAATGACCGGCGTCGCCGCTTTGTGCTCGGATTAGCACAAACCGAAATCTTGACCCTGCTTCGTCTTTGGGTGTAGGGGCCGCCTTGGTCCCCGGCAGCGCGCGGGGCCAGGGAGGAACAGGCGATGCAATCTTTGGGGCACTCCCAAATCCGACGGCAGCGGGGCGGACAGCTCTGCCAGCACTCACCAGGTGCGCGCGGTGAATCCAGATTCCAGGCGGCCGAACACGGGCACTGCACCTTGCCTTCTGCGGCGGTACATCCCCCACAAGGCTACCCCTGGCCACTCCGGGACCCACTTGCCGCTTTGCAGCAAACTCCAGACCCCGATCCCGTCTACCGCGAACAAGGTGGACCTCTAATTCGAAGGATACCGCGGCGTTGGGCGCTTTGGCTGGGCGGGTTTGCTGATGACAAACCTGGGGGGTTCGGTGAGACTGGTCAGCCGTCACCATGGTGAACATCGCCCTCGGCACCAAGCCCGTCTCGGAATGCTCGGTCGGCGATACGAGCGGCGACGGTGACATTACCATCGACGAGATCATCCAAGCAGTGAATCGGGCATTGAACGGGTGTTGAAGAGTAGAAGCATCAGGAGCGCGATTGGGGCGGCGGTTGCGAGGAGGGAGGAGCCAGCACACCAGGGGATTCGATGAAACAGGGATACGCGAAGCCGCTGCCGGCAGTCGTGCTCGGCGGGGCAGCGGCCGCCGCGTTGATGACATCCACCATCCTGAGCAGGCAGGGGCCAGCAGCCCGCAGTGCTGCGGCGGTGGCAGTACGGGAGGAGCTTCCTGAGTCGGACTCCGAAGCCGGTGCTACGCGGGGTGGTTCCCTCGACTCCGACCAGGCGGGCACGGGGAGAGTGCGAGCTGGTATCGCCCCAATCTCTTCACCACCAAAGGCGACACGGTCGATCCTGGTGCGGTTGAGCAGCGCTGCGGCTGGTGCCCTGGCGCTAGATTCTCACGGTAGTCCCGCATCGCTCAACCGCAGGATCGCGAGCAAGCTTCAGTCCCTCGCGGAGCTCAACCAGCGCCTGGGCGTGGGGCCTGCGGAGCCCTTGCTCCCTCTGGGAGTGCGAAAGCACCGGAATCTCACTACGCATACCGCGGCACTGCGTGACACAATCGCACGAACCCTGAAGGTGAGGTTGCGTGACGGCGTTCGTCTCCAGGACGCGCTGGCGGCGTACCGCGCCGACCCGAACGTAGAGTACGCCGAACCCAATTATCTGCGCTACACGTCCCTCACGTTGCCGAACGACCCGCGGTTTCCTGAGCAGTGGGCACTCCGGAATACTGGTCAGTCGGGTGGCTTGGTGGGGGCTGATATCCGCGCAGCGGAAGCGTGGGACACCGCACGCGGAGCGCCCGGCGTCGTCGTCGCCGTGATCGATACCGGGGTAGATTGGAACCATCCAGACCTGGCGGGAAATATCTGGGTGAACACGGCGGAGCTTGCCGGCCTCCCGGGCGTCGACGACGACGCGAATGGCTACGTCGACGATGTGCGCGGCTGGGACTTCGTCAGTGTCCCCCCTGATTGGGTGTCACCCGACGAGGACCCGGGGCCCCGTGACAACGATCCCATGGACTTCAAGGGCCACGGAACCCACGTGGCAGGGATCGTGGCCGCGGTGACCGACAACGCTACCGGCATCGCCGGAGTGAGCTGGTATTCGAAAATTATGGCGTTGCGCGCTGGTTATGCCGACCCGGAAGGCTCGGGATTGTTCGAGACCTCGGACGAGGTTGCCGCCATCGTTTACGCTGCCGACAACGGCGCGAAAGTGATCAACATGAGCTTTGGCGGTTTCGAGCCGTCCAAAACAGAGAAAACTGCCCTCGATTACGCATCGGCACGCGGCGTTACGTTGGTCGCAGCGGCGGGCAACGATCGCTGCCGATGCCGAGAGTTCCCTGCCGCCTACGCTAACGTCATCGCGGTCGCGGCGTCGGATCGGAACGATAACTCAGCTCGGTTTTCCAATTTCGGCCCGTGGATCGACGTTGCCGCCCCCGGGGTCGACATTCCCAGCACTTACCCGAGTGGCGGATACGAAAACTTGGCCGGAACCTCGATGGCCGCCCCGCACGTGGCGGGGGTGGCCGCCTTGCTCGCGGCGCAGCACCCGGACTTTTCACCCGGTAAGATCCGCCAAGCACTGCGCTTCTCCGCGGCCGACCGTGGCCCGGCGGGGTGGGATGAACGGTTTGGCTACGGCCGCGTGGACGCGGCGGCGGCGGTTAGTCTTGACGCCATCTGCGAGGCCCAGATCGACACACCGGCCGACGGTGCGAGTGTCTCCGGTACCGTCGAGATCCGCGGCACGGCTCGTTGCGACGAGTTCGATCACTATGAAGTTTGGTGGGGCGAGGGTAGGACGCCGGCGAGTTGGAATCTCGTCGCCAGTGGAATGGCCGAGGTGAATGGTGGAATCCTTGGCTCGTGGGAAATTGACAGCGAGATCCGAGGACCAGTGACGCTGCGACTCGACGTGGTGGACAGAGCTGGGCAACGCTTTATCGACCGCCAGGTCATCAGGGTGCGAGGTCCATGCCCTGGATCGGACCTTGGCAACAGCATCCCGATATCGGTTAGCGACACAACCGAAGGGTTCGCCAACGACCTTGGCGGCTCTTGCGGTGGCGGCTCGGTGCCAGAGCGCACGTTTGGGTGGACCGCGCCGGCTACGGGGACGTACGTCATTAGTACGTTCGGTTCGGGCGTAGACACGGTGCTCTACGTGCGCGACGGTACATGTGACGGCGAAGAGCTAGCGTGCAATGACGATGCCGTTGGTGCGGGCTGGTCCTCGCGTGTCGAGGTAACGCTTGTGGGCGGGGAGTCAGTAGTCATCGTGGTCGATGGGTATCCAGACAGCGGTGGCGAGTTCGTGCTTTCCATCTATGAGAAGCCGCCGTGCCCCGAGACGGACCTCGGGAGCGCCGCGCCGGTTACGGTAACGGGGAGCACGATTGGCGCCGGCAACGAGCTGAGTGGCTCTTGCGGGGGTGGCTCGGGGCCGGAGCGCACGTTTGGGTGGACCGCGCCGGCGGCGGGCATTTATCAAATCGGCGTTCGCCCGCAGGGTTCGGGTGACTTCGACTCGGTACTGTACGTGCGGGACGGCGATTGCGGCGGCAGGGAATTGGCTTGCAACGACGATACAGTGGGGGTTTCCGGCTCCGAGCTTGTGCTGCGGCTGGATGCAGGGCAGAGCGTGGCAATCGTGGTGGAGAGCAAGGGGAGCAGGGGCATGGAGTTCACGCTGCGAATCGAGCAGGTAGCGTGTCCCGGAGGAGATCTGGGGAGCGGGGTGCCGGCGCGCGTGTTCGATTCGACATTGGGAGGACCGAAGCTTCCGATTGTTGGCTGCGTGAGCCGGCTCGCACCCGTGCGTACGTATCGCTGGACCGCCCCTGCTGCCGGACGATACGGCATTACCTCCTCGGCGAATTACAACACCCTGGTCTGTGTGCTCGACGGCAATTGCGGCGGCCCTGTGTTGGCGTGGAGCGACAGGCCGTACTACCAGCCGTCGTGGCTGGCCCAGACGACAGTAAGTTTGGATGCGGGTCAAACAGTGGTGTTGGTGGTCGGCGGTACCGGAGGAGCCGGCACAGGCTCGGCGGGAGACTTCGAGTTGTACGTGGACAAGTGGGACTATTGCCCCGAGACCGATCTCGGCAGCGCTTTGCCGGTGTTGGTAAGCGGAAGCACGTACGGAGTTCCCAACTTCGACGGTGCCTCGTGTGGCGGTTGGGGCGGCCCGGAGCGCTCGTTCCAGTGGACCCCACCACGAGCCGGGACGTACACCTTCCGCTCCGAGGGCTCGGTGCTGTACGTGCGCGACGGAGGGTGTTTCGGCACGGAATTGGCCTGCGTCGGGCCGTACAGCCTGGACCCGGCGACGTTGGAGCTGGATGCAGGGCAAACGGTGGCGATCGTGGTGGACAGCCAGGAGTGGTACTACGGGCGCGAGTTCCAGCTCGACATCAACTCCGTACCGCCCCTGCCAACCCACACTGCCACCGAGACTCCCACGCCGACGCCGACGCCCACGCCGACAGACGCGGCGACCAGGACGTCGACGCCCATCCCTACGCCGACGTGCTCGTTGTGCTGGGGTGTACAACCGCCTTCTGTGGATCCTCTGCCCGCGGAGACGACGGACTCCAACGTGCGGGTGACAGGCACCACGTGGGGCTGCGTCGCCGGGCGCTCGCTGCGAATTACGCACGAATCCTTCTACTACAATCCTGGATGTCCGAGCAGCTTCGACGTTTTAGTTCCGCTACAGCCGGGGGCGACGCACCACCTCTGGGTGTGCTTGGTGGCTGGGTGTTACAGTCCGTCCTGCTGCTGTCCGGAAGCATGTGCCGGGCCGTTCGTGATCCAGCAAGTGTCCGCGAGCACACCCACACCCACACCGACACCGACACCAACCGACACACATACGCCGGTCCCGACTCCTACACCGACCCCCACGCCGACAGACACGGCGACCAGGACGTCGACGCCCACCCCTACGCCGACGATCACGCGGAGCCCAACGTTTACGCGTACGCCAACTCCGACCGCAACGTTCACCCACACACCGACGCCAACCCGCACGCACACTGCGACGTTCACCCCCTCACCCACGGCACCGCCGACGTCGACGCGAACCGCAACGTTCACCCCCACGCCCACGGCACCCCCCACGTCGACGCGGACCGCAACGTTCACGCTCACGCCGACGCCGACACGGACGGAGACGGCGACGTTGACACCAACTCACACACCGACGCCGACACGCACGCACACCGCGACGTTCAGCCCCACGCCCACGCCCACCGCGACGCCAACGTGGACGCAGACGGGAACGTTCACGCCCACGCCGACGCCAACCGCCAGTCAAACACCCACGCCGACATGTGCGCCGACGGGCACGCCGTACTGCAGCGACCGGTGCCTGCCTTGCCCCACGATTCGCTTGGGCTGTTATGCCGTTCCGTGCGGCGAATGCATCCAGAACCCGGTCTGCAGCTCCGGCGAGGTGTGCGTCCCCCGGCCCGCGGGATCAGGTTGTTGTGCCTGGGCGACCGTCACCCCAAGCCCTGTCCCGTGCGCGGGCGACTGCGGCGGCGACGGGCGAGTGAGCGTCGACGAATTGGTCAAACTGGTGAACATCGCTCTCGGCAGGCAGCCGCTGTCGAACTGCTCGGCAGGCGATACGAACGGGGACGGCGAAATCACGATCGACGAGATCGTCCGGGCCGTAAATCGCTTACTGGCTGGGTGTGGCGACGGCGCATCGGAGTGAAGCGATGTCGGGTCGGATCCACCGGGTGCAAGCTCGGTAAGCACTTGAAAAAGAATCGTTGGAGGATCATCGGCAAGCGAAGAACTCTATGGCAGAACCGAGGTCCAGCGGACTCCGGGAGGCAGCGTCGATCTCGGCGATCGTGCTCGCTGTCTATGCTCAGTGGATCGTTCACCGGAATCCTTACGGGTTCTGGGGCTGGTTGCTGTTCGTCGTGGCAGCTTTGTCGATGGCAGTGGCGGCAGGCCGACCGGAGCCCGTGGCGGCTCCCACGGCCGTCGAACCACTCCGCCCCTCAGGCACTGCCGGCCGCATCGGTTTCGGATTCCTCGCCGTGTTGGCCTGCGCGGGCGCGACCTACGGGGCCGCGGCCGGGTGGCACCCGGTGCTGCCCCTCGTGTCGTGGGGGGCCAGTCTCATCCTCGCCTCGCTAGCGGTCCGGGGCTGGACCGCAGCGCCCCCGGCGCGCGTGCGCCAGCCATGGTCGGCGCTGGAAATCGCCGCGGTTGCGACGCTTTTGGTGGTAGCGGCGCTGGCGCGCACGCTGTGGTTGGACTCGCTACCACGCGCCTATTTCGGTGACGAGCCGCGGGTGGCCGCGTTCCTGTATCGCGAGTACAGGGGCGGACGGATCCCGAACTTCTTCACCATGGGTTGGAACACCTGGCCGGTTGTCGGCCTCTCGCTTCAAGGGATCTTCGTTCCGTGGCTCGGACTTCACATGACCACGCTGCGTTTGTCGGCGGCGCTGTTTGGCACGCTCGGGGTGCTGGTCACGTACCTCCTCGCACGGGAACTGGGAAGCTGGCGGTTAGCGCTGCCGGCCGCGTTTTTGTTTGCCGTCTGCCGCACGGCGATCGACTTCAGTCGCTTGGGAATCGCCCACTCGCAAATCCTCTTCTTCGAGCCCCTTGCGTTGTACCTTTGGTGGCGCGGCGTGAACGGCGGACGGGCGCTGAGCTATTTGTGGGCCGGCATCGCCACCGGCTGGTGCATGTACTCTTACAACGCAGGGCAGCTCGTACCGCCGCTGCTGTTCGCGTGGATGGGGCTCGCTGCTGTGTTCGCCCCAAGGTGAGTGGCGAGCTACTGGCGTGCAGCCGCACTGACCTTCGCGGGCTTTGTTTTGACGCTGTTTCCGTATGCGTTTTATTTCACCGATCGTTTCACGTTCGGGTCGAATTGGTACCAGTGGAGCTTTATGGCTCGCGACCGTCAGGTGCTGTCGCAGATCATCGAAACCTGGCGAGCCAGCGGTTTCGACGCAGCAGCTTCGATGCTTTGGCGGCAGGTGCAAACGACCTGGCTCGGTTTCCAGGTGCTCCCCGGCGGTGGTTACGTGCTTGGCTACCGCGGAGGCGGCATGCTCGACGACATCTCGGCGCCGTTGTTTGTCCTCGGCCTCGCCATGACCGTGCGCCGTTTGCCTGGGGGGCGCGAGGCGTTCGTACTGTACTGGTGGTTCGTGACCTTCGTCGTCGGCGGCATCATGACCAGCGCGCCACCCTCGTTCGTGCGCATGGTGGGCCTGCTACCCGCGGTGTCGATCCTTGCAGCACAGCCGTTGGAGCTGATCGCGCGCATCGCGCCTGACCGGATCGCGCGTGTTGGCGGAGGCCTTCTCGTGGCTGCGTTTCTCGGTGCAGCGGCGTGGGAGAACTGGCGCACGTACTTCGTGGAGTACCCCGCTCGGCCTGCCGACCCGGTGTCGGAGGTGGCCCGCTACTTAAAGCGCCAGCCTGCCGACCATCGCGCCGCGCTGCTGGGCAGCGAACACTGGCTGAACTTCGATCACGAAATCTTCCAAATCGAGTTCCCGGGTCGGCTGCGGGACATTCCCGATCCTCAACATTTTCTCCCGATCCGCGAACCGGTCGACCATCCGCTGATCCTGGTTTTTGCGCCATCGCAACATTCGCTGGCCGATTACGCGCTGGGCCTGTACCCCGGCGCATCCGTCGACGTGATCGAGGCGGACCTGCGCGATCCGCGCGGCATTCGCGTCGTAACGATCTCTCCCGAGCAGGCGCGTGCGCGTGCAGGTCTTCGGGTCGCAATGCACGGGTCGGATGGAGCGGGTACTCCCGGAGGCGTAGCGGATCCTTTCGCGACCGAGCTGCCCGCAGCCGGCGCTCGGGAGCGAATCGTGTGGAGCGGCCGCCTTTACTGGGCACCGCTCGAGTCGACTACGCTGACCTTCGAGGCTACGTCCGGGGCAGTGCTCCGCTTGGGTGACCTCGAACCTCTCGCTTCCCGAGGAGAGCCCATTTCGCGGACCGTCGAACTCGCGCGCGGCTGGCACCCCATACGGATCGAGGAGCCGCTGCCCCGCACCCGCCCGATCGTGCTCAGCGTGACCGAGCGGGACGCCAAACGGGCCTTCACACGGTGGGACATGGATCCTCACCCGGAAGCACAAGGCCTGACGGCACGGTACGAGACCAAGGAGCGCACCGTGAAGGCGATCGATCCGCAACTCGACCTCTTTGCCGTCGAAAGCCTGTTCCGGTCGGGTAACGAGCCAATGGTGCGGATGCCCTTCACCGTGTCATGGCGCGGCGCGTTGCGCGTCGAACACGCGGGCACGTACGAGTTCGAGGCCATCGGTAGTGGTCCGTATACCGTACGCCTCGACGGTGCCGAGATTTTACACGGCGCGCCGCGAATCCCAGAAGAGCCACACGTTGGTCAAACGAGCGTGGAGCTCGCTCCGGGGCTCCATCCCATCGTCGTCGAGTTCGACAGCACTGTGCCTGCCCACACGACCCGCCGCATGTTCCAGCTTTACTGGACGCCGCCGGGCCAGGGCAAGCATCTCGTTCCCGCCAGCAATTTCGCTCCCGTGGAGGGAAGCCATCGGCGGCAATCCCGGAAGCGTTGATGTTCCCCGGGACGCCACGAACGCGCCCCGACGGAACAGTTGCGTTGCGCACGCACGACGGGTGCGGAAACGGCGCGCGCACAACCGATGCGTAGGCCGTGCGTAAGGTTCGCGACGAATGCGCGGATGACGACACACCGGTGCCGTTGGATGCGTTGTAGCGATGCCCGACCCCCCGGTTGCGTGTGCGCACGCAGTGCACGCATGGGATCGCCGGGCAGAAACGCCTACCGCCCCAGCCAATTTCCGGTCAAGGAAGACGGCGGCTGAGGTCTTCCAGCAGCCGCTCTACGCCGAGCCGCGCCAGTTCTTGCGCGCTGAACCAGCGAGGCCCAGCGCGCCAAAACATCCACCAGTTGAACAAGTTCGCGGTGAGCGGTTGCTGGGTGCGATCGAACCGCGCTTGCCAAAGGATCTTGCCGCTGTGCACGGAAACCAACGCCAGTCCGAAAGACACGGATGCAGGTGCCTTCGCTCCGTATTCGCTGCCTTGCCGTTCGACAACGCGATCCACGGTTCCGAACAGCACCGCGTCGGCACCGACGGCACGTCCCAAGGCGACAGCGCGTTGTTCGACGCTGCCGCTGCGGTCGAGGCGTTGCAACGCATCGAGCACCGTGAGGTCCGGGACAAAGCGGAACCGAGGCGACTCTGCGAGCACCGCATAAATTTGGGCCGTGACCATGTTCTCGGCGCCTTGTGGGAGCCGATCCGGATCGGCGTCCGCCGCCCGTTCGAGCGGAAGAACGGCAATCAAGGATACGGGTTCCTCCAGCGGCTCGCCCTTGCGGAACCAGGCGCATCCGCTCGCAAGGACAAGGCAGAAGCCCACCAGGGCGGCTGCATGGAAGCCAGCGATCACGCGTGGGCGCATGAGCTTACACCGTGAGCTTGATGCCAAGTTCGCGCAACTGCTTCGCGTCCACTTCGCTCGGTGCGTCGGTCAACAAGCACACCGCTTTTTGCGTCTTCGGAAAGGCAATCACATCGCGAAGCGAGCTAGCGCCCGTGAGCAACATGACAAGCCGGTCGAACCCCAGGGCGATTCCGCCGTGCGGTGGTGCGCCAAACGCCAAGGCATCCAACAAGAAGCCGAACTTTTGCCGCGCTTCGTCCTCGGCAATCCCGAGCAGCCGAAAGACTCGCTCCTGAATGTCCGGGCGATGGATTCGGATGCTGCCGCCGCCAAGCTCGGTTCCGTTCAGCACGATGTCGTACGCCAGAGCCTTGACTTCGGCGGGCGCGCTCTCGAGTCGTTCCCAATCCGACTCGCGTGGCGATGTGAACGGATGGTGCACGGCGACGTAGCGCTTTTCTTCTTCGTCCCACTCCACCAAGGGAAAATCGGTCACCCACACGAACTCCCACTGGCTGCCCGTGCGCAGCCCGAGTTCGTCCGCCAAGTGCAGCCGAAGGTGGCCGAGGGAATCGTGGACCACTTTGGCGCGTCCGGCGACGAACAGGAGCAAATCGCCCGGGCCAGCCCCGCACGCTCGTTCGATGGCAGCTTTTTCTTCGGCAGAGAGAAACTTGGCGATGGGCGACTGCCATCCGTCGCTCTGGATGCGTACCCACGCAACGCCCTTGGCGCCAAACGGCGCGACGACCTGAGGCAGGCCGTCGAGGTCGCTGCGCGACAACCGACCGCCATCGGGCAACCGCAACGCTTTGACGATGCCGCCGGATTCCAATGCGCCGCGGAACACCTGAAACTGCGTGCCGCGCACCGCAGCCGACACGTCCACCAGCTCCAAACCAAAGCGCAAGTCCGGCCGGTCGGTTCCGTACCGGGCGATCGCCTCGTCGTAGGTCAAGCGGGGCACTGCGGCGGGCATCTCCACGCCGGCCAAGTGGCACGCCTCGCGCAAAATCCCCTCGGTCACGCGCATGACGTCTTCCGGTCCTACGAACGACATCTCCAAGTCGACCTGGGTGAATTCTGGTTGGCGGTCGGCGCGCAAGTCTTCGTCGCGGAAACAGCGGACAATTTGGAAGTAGCGGTCGAAGCCGGCAACCATGAACAGTTGCTTGAAGAGCTGTGGCGACTGCGGCAAGGCGTAAAACTTGCCCGGGTTCACCCGGCTGGGCACCAGATAGTCGCGAGCGCCTTCCGGCGTGCTGCGCGTGAGGAACGGGGTTTCCAGCTCCACGAATCCTTCGCGGTCGAGGTAGTCGCGAATGGCTTTGGCAAGGCGGTGGCGAAACAAAAACCGCGCTTGCGCTTCCGGGCGTCGCAAATCGAGGTAGCGGTACTTGAGGCGCGTAGCTTCGGCCACCTCGGCAGCAGTGTCCAAAGAAAAGGGCAGCGGGCGCGCAAGGTTCAGCAGCCGCGCTTCCGTGGCCACCAGCTCGACTTCACCCGTTCCTAAGTTGGGGTTCACGGTCTCTGGCGTCCGCTTGGTCAGCGTGCCACGCACGGCAAGCACGGCTTCGTTGCGCAAGTGCTCGGCCACGGCAAACGCCTCCGGACCGCGCATCGGATCGAATACGACTTGCACGATGCCCGTGCGATCTCGCAAGTCGACGAACACCAGGCCACCGTGATCGCGGCGGCCGTCGACCCAGCCGACGAGCGTCATCGGTTGGCCGGCATGTTCTGCGCGCACTTCGCCACAGTAGTTCGACCGGCGCCAGTCGCCCAAAGCCGCCAGAGTTGCGCCTGGTTGTTGTGCTTGTTCCCGTTCCTGCATGCAGTCACCTTGTGCGTTCGGCCAGTTCCTGCCCCTGCGGCGTGGCGACCTCGCCCAGCGAGGCGAGGTATTGCCGCACCTGCCCGGCGCTCCAATCGAACGCCACTGCCCGGGGATAGTCTCGTTTGCGTAGCATGTCCCGCACCGTTGCGGCACGGGATTCGAGTTCCGCCTCGCCGACAATCAGGACGAACGGCGCGCCAGACTTGTCGGCTTGGCGCATCTGGCTCTTCAGGCTGCGCGCTGCGGCGCCGAGCTCCACCTTCAGTCCTTCGTTGCGCCACCGGTGCGCCAAGACCAGCACATGCGCCTCGGACTCCGCGCCGAGAGGCGCAAGGAAAATTTCCGGTGCGAGCGCAAGTTGCTCGTCCACCGCGATCCCCAAGGCCAGCAACATGCGCTCCACGCCCAGGGCAAAGCCGATTCCCGGTACGTCAGGACCGTCGAGGCTCTTGACGAGGCCGTCGTAGCGCCCGCCTCCGCCTACCGCATTTTGCGCCCCCAAGCCTTCTGCCTTGACCTCGAAGGCCGTGCGCACGTAGTAGTCCAGCCCGCGCACGATACGCGGCGCTAGCACGTACGGGATCCGGGCGTGGTCGAGCGCCTGGCGCACGGCGGCGAAATGCTCGCGGCACGAGCTGCACCAAAATGCCTCCATGACGGGCGCTTGGGCCATGAGCGCCGCGCACGTGGGCACCTTGCAGTCGAGCAAACGCAAGGGGTTGCGTTCGAGCCGCCGCTGGCAGTTGTCGCAGAGTTGGCTGCGATGAGTCTCGCCGTAAGCCCGCACCGCTTCGCGGTACGCTGGTCGGCAGTTCGCGTCGCCCAGCGAGTTGAGCTCGATAGTAAAGTGGTGGATTTCGCAGGCAAGCAACAGGTCGTGGAGCAGCATCAGCACTTCGGCATCGATGGCCGGATCGTCGCGCCCGAGCACTTCGGCGCCAATTTGGTGGAACTGGCGCAGCCGTCCTTTCTGGGGCCGCTCCCGCCGAAACATGGGGCCGAAGTAGAACAGTTTCGAGACCGGCTCTTTTTGCCAAAGAGCGTGTTCCACGTACGCGCGCACCACTCCGGCTGTGCCCTCGGGCCTGAGCGTCAGCGAGGTCCCATCGCGGTCGACAAAGGAATACATTTCCTTCTCCACGATGTCGGTCGTGTCGCCAATCGAGCGGGCGAACAGCTCCGTGCGTTCCACGATCGGAATGCGAATTTCCGCGAAGTGATAGCGGGCGAACAAGTCGCGGGCGCGAGTTTCCAACCAAGCCCAGCGCGCGCTGTCTCCCGGCAGGACGTCGTGGAACCCCTTGACGGAAGCGATTTTCATGTTGGGACCTTGCGCGGCAAGGTGCGACTCGGTAACAAAGGGGTCCCTTCAAGTCAACGAACGGTCCACGCCCGTGGAGCCAACATTGCAGCTCACACGACGGTTTTGGCACTTCGCTCCCTGCCCCGCTCGCCGTTCTTGGCTTCTCGCCTCCTTGGTTCTCGTGTGCCTCGCGAGCGCCGCGCGAGGAAGCGCCCAACAGGTGTGTTGCCTCTGCGTGTTCACCAACGAGCAGAACGAAGTGTTTTCGTTTTGCGGAATGTCCGATCCCCAAGGGAACTGCGGCCTCGGGTGCGACCCCGTTCCGAACGCCGACTGTGTTCAAGGCACGTGCGTGCTGTTTACACCCACGCCAACGAACACGCCGACCCTGACGCCGACGCTCACGCTTACCCCAACGCCCACGCTGACCCCGACGGCTACCCCGTCGTTCACCTTTACGCAAACGCCGGTACCGACACCGACCCTCACGCCCACTCAAACGCCGACGATCACGCCCACGTTTACCCGCACGCCCACGCGCACGTCGACGCCGACGACGACACAAACACCGACGCGGACGAACACGGCCACCGTTACGCAAACGCCCACGGTCACTCCCACGCGCACGGTGACCCCGACCCCCACGAACACTCCAGGAGATCAAGATTGCTGTCAGGTGGTGTTGGTAAGCCAGCTTGCCTGCGCCGCACCTTTGATGAACGACTGCGGGCCTGGCGTGATCGTGTATGGGGCAACGTGTTTGGACTCAGGCCTGTGCGCCACGTTCACCCCCACCTTCACCCCGACAGAAACGCCGACGGTCACCCCGACGCCCACGTTCACCCATACGCCCACATCGACACCGACATCGACGCCGACCTTGGGCGCGAACGACTGCTGCCAGTTGGTGTCCGCCGGCCCCCAGTTCTTTTGTGGCGTACCGTCGGGCGCGGCCTGCCCGCCAGGAGCCACCCCGATTTACAAGGCTCTTTGCGTTGCTGGTGCGTGCATCACGATGACCCCCACGATCACGCCGACGGCAACCGTGACTCCTACGCCGACAAACACCCCCATCGCGTTTCCAACCTCTGGTCCGAACTGCATGGCCCTCGCGCCGAACGGTCCCGCGGAGGCCCCGGCCAATTTCGCGTTCGGATGCACGCAAAACTGGCAGTGCGTCGGAGGGAACGACGGCGACGCCACGTTCGTGTACTTCAACCAAGACACGTCCGCCTTGGGGGAGCGCGTGGACATGTACAACATGGAAGACGTTGCCCCGCGTAGCGAGCGAATCGTGTCGGTCGACGTGCACATCGTGTCCCGCTCTCTCAACGGCAACCCGCGGAGCACGGCGGCGCCCCTCCTCCGAGGGGGCACGCAGACCATTTTCTCCGGGCCTGCGCGCGCCGTGGGAACGCAGTACGTGGAAGTCGTGCAGCGGTTCTGTCAGCGGATCGCCCCCACTCCGGGTCCGCCTCCTTGCCTCAATCCTGCCTTTGGCACGGAATGGACGTGGGCTGACATCAACCGCATGCAAGCGGGCGTGGCCCACCAAGTGGGGACCAACGATGCGGTGCGCACGACAAGCGTGTGGGTCGAAGTGTGTTGGGAAGTTCCCACACCGACACCCACGCAAACGAGCACGGCTACGCCCACAGCGACGCTGACGTTCACGTCGACCCCCTCGCCGACTCCAAGCTTCACGCCCACGTTTACGGAAACGCCAACGCCCACGGTCACACCCACTGCCAGCCGTACGCAGACGCCGACGATCACGCCGACGTTTACGAGTTCCCCAACAGCGACCACGACGAGCACGCCCTCGCCTTCGCCCACCGAAACCGCGACCTTCACGCCGACTCGCACACCTTCCAACACGCTCACGCCCACTCTCACCCGTACGCCGTCGCTGACGCCGACGCTCTCCCCCTCGAACACACCGGCGCCTTCGCCCACGGCAACACGAACGGTGACTCGCACCCTCACGCCCACGTTCACGGGCACCCCGCTCCCGACCGCGACTCCGACCTCCACGCCGATTCCCCCCTCCCCCACGGCTTCGGCTACGGTCACACCGACGCCAACGTTGACGGGTTCGCCGCCGACCGCCACCGCCACCCCCCTGCCGAAGATCCCGTTCCTGTTCGGTTCTGGTTTCAACCAAACCGATTGCATCTTCGAGTTGGCAACCTCTTTGGGCTTCCAAACCGCCGCGCAGCGACTGACAGGGCTCGAAATGGACGACCCGCTCCTGGATCGGCAGCTCTTCCAAGTGATCTATGTTCCGCCGGATCTGGGGCTCGATGACTACATCGTCCTGCAGCGGCTGGTGGCACCTGGAGGTGTGATCGAGCGGTTCGTGGCCGATGGGGGCGTAGCCGTGATCCACGTGGGCGGGCGCTTTGGCGATCAGCAGAACGTCGCTCCGGGCGGGGTGGGCTTTGCCCGAGTGCGCGCGCACGACGAGGAGTTCATTGTCGAAGCAAGCCACCCGTACTTCATTGGCGAAGGATTTGGCGGCGTGGCGTTGAGCGAACAGGACTTCGCCAACTGGGGATCCACCGACGAGGGAGTGCTGACGAATTTGCCCGCCGATGCCACGGTGCTGCTGCGCAATAGTGACGGTCCGAGTATGGCCGAGTATCGTTACGGCGAGGGACGCGTGATCGTGAGCACGCTTGCCTTTTGCTGGGAGGGCCGGCCTCGCTCGAAGGGGGCGCCCACCACGAACTTGTTGCGCTATGCTCCGTTTTTCCTCGGCAGCGCGGCAACGCCCGCGCCAACGGTAACTCCCACGGGCACGCCCACGCCCACGTTCACGCGAGCGCTCACGCCAACGCGGACACCGACGCGGACCCGTACGGCGACGCGCACGCCGACAGTGACGCCTACAGCTTCGTACCTAGTGGGCGACGCCGACAATAACGGCATCGTGGACGAGGACGATTTGTTCTCCCTGCTCGCGATGCTGTTCGGCGAAATCCCTGAAGTGATCGAGGCCGACGTGAATCGCGATGGGCGCGTGACCGCCGCCGACGTGCCCGCCCTGTTAATTCTACTCGATGCTGCGGGTCGACGCTGACGTCGGTTCGTGCCGCCGTTAGCGCGGTCGCGCCCCCCCTCCGGTCAGCGGAGCCCGTGGTTTGGGCGGGCCCGACTTCTCCACGAACTCGAGGAGGTCTCCTTCCAAGGTGCGCAGTTGCTCCAGGATTTTCCGCGCCAAAGGCCTGAGTTCCGGCTTTTCCTCCGCTTCGGCTAGGGAGTACTGCTTGGAGGCGAGGGTCCGGGTTTTGCCCTCTTTGTCTTCGGCGACCTCGGTGGCTTCGAAGGTCACGACCGTGTCTCCCCCGGGGCTGTTTTGCAGCGTGAACGTCGTAATCAAACGCTTCTTTTGCGCCGGTGCCGGCGTGGGCGCCGGGGTAGGCTCGAAGGGCCCCAAATCCCACACCACCGGCGGTGGCCCGAGCTTGGTTCCGGTCACCGCTACGCTCATTAGCGCCAGCGCCACCAAGGATTTGCCGTACATGTGCGTGCTCTCCGTGCGAGCGCTTGTACCAGCAGGCCCTCGCAGGAACAATGCACAGGAGCGTTCTGGGTGCGGTCCGCGCTGCCTTGTGCCGCTGGCCGGAACATGCCTAGAACGGGCAACGTATGCGGGTCCTGTACTTCGACGCCTTTGCTGGCGTGAGCGGTGATATGACGGTCGGGGCCCTCCTGTCTCTCGGGTTGCCGCTCGAAACCGTTCGCGCCGCGCTTGCCGAACTTCCTCTGCACGGAGCCGAAGTCGGTGCGTTCGAGCGGACCATAAATGGGATCCGGGCGTGGAAATTCCAAGTTCACGTGCCGGCACATGCCCCGCACGCCCATCGCTCGTTTCGCGATATCCGTGCCATGCTCCTAGAGGCCAAGCTCGAGCCCGGCGTCCGGCAGCGCGCCCTGGACATCTTCCAGCGACTGGCGGTTGCCGAGGGGCGGGTGCACGGCGTTCCGCCCGACGACGTGACGTTCCACGAAATTGGCGCTGTCGACTCCATCGCGGATATTGTCGCTGCCGCAGTTGGCCTTGCGTACTTTCGCATCGAAGCTGCGTACACGAGCAAGCTCCCGCTTGGCAGCGGGTTCGTGCGCGCTCAGCACGGAACCCTGCCCGTGCCGAGCCCAGCCACCATGGAGTTGCTGCGCGCGTTCCCCGTGCTGCTCGGGGCGGGCGAGGGAGAACTGGTGACACCGACCGGCGCGGCCATCGTGGCGAGCGTGGCCAAGCCGGGGCCGCCACCGCCGCTGGCGGTGTGTGGAGTTGGCTACGGCGCGGGCGAGCGCGAGTGGACCGACCGCCCGAACGTCCTGCGCCTGCTGTTGGCGGAACCTGTGGTCGCGGGCGTCGAGGACGACTTGTTCGTTGTCGAAGCCAATGTCGACGATGCGGTGCCGGAGTGGTTCGACTGGATTTTCGAGCGGCTGTTTGCGGCAGGTGCTCGCGACGTTTGGCTCACGCCGGCGCAAATGAAGAAGAATCGGCCGGCAGTGACGGTCCACGCACTCGCCGACGCCGGCGCGCAAGCCGGCGTTGTCGAGACCATGCTCAATGAAACGCCCTCGCTGGGCGTTCGCGTCTACCCAGTGCGCCGCCATACGCTCGTGCGCGAGGTCCGAACCGTACAAACCCCGTACGGGGAGATTCGGGTCAAACTGGCGCGCATGCCCGACGGACACTGGAACGTCGCTCCCGAGTACGAAGACTGCCGAAAGGCCGCGGAGCAAACCCGCACGCCCTTGAAGCTCGTCTACCAGGCTGCCCTCGCTGCCGCGCTGGGAAACAAGTAAGCTTCAGAGGCACGCCGGCGCACGCCAGCGGTGATACCGCCTCGGTGCCGGGGAGATCCCGTTCCGCCGGATATTGCGGCGCCGAGCCCGTGCTCGTAGCCTCGCGAGAATCGCGGGATTCGGCCAAACACGCATCTGTGTGCCCGTAAGATCACCGTCTGTCGAAGGGCGCCGGATAGACCGCGCACTCTCCACTTCGAAGAAGCACGGTTTCCACCTTCCGTGCCCGAAGGGGGCTGCGGGCACAGCGAGGACCATGGGGCAGAGAGGCGCAGCGTGGATCGCGGGGCTGTTCCCGTAGGCGGGAACGACGGTGCTGCCGTGTTGCGCCAGTGGAGGGTGCAGAACGTGGCAGGAAGATTGCGTTGCCGCCGTTTGGGGTCGTGCCGGCAGCGGAGGACAAACAACGCGAAGGGAGACTCGAGGCCATGGCAAGGGAGTTTTACGAGCGGCTCAGCGCGATGGACCGGTTTTTCCTCGAAATCGAGGATCGCAACGTCCACATGCACGTCGGGGCTGTAGGGATTTTCGAAGGAGGCGACTTGGTCGACGCCACGGGTGCTTTGGACTTGCCGCGCATCCTTCAGTTGGCCGAACGCGTCGTCTCCGAGGTTCCACGCTTGCGGCAAAAGATCCACGTCGTGCCCGGGTTCGGACATCCCGTTTGGTACGACGACAACCGCTTCAACATTCACTACCACGTTCGGCACACCGCCCTTCCACGACCGGGCAATGAACGGCAACTGAAACGATTGGTGGGCCGCATCTTGTCGCAGCAACTGGATCGGGGAAAGCCGCTTTGGGAACTGTGGTTCGTCGAGGGGCTCGAAGGCGGCCGCTTCGCCACGGTGAGCAAGGTACATCACTGCATGATCGATGGCATGGCGGGCATGAGCCTGATGGAGCGATTATTGAGCCCAGAGCCGAAACAAAAATCCGTACCGTTGCCGAAACCGTGGCGCCCCCGGCCGCTGCCGCCAGACTGGAAATTGGTGCTCGATGAAATTGCCTATCGTGCGGGCTTGCTCGATCGCGCGGCGCGGTCGGTTCGTTGGGCGACCAGTCACCCCGCGGAGGCAGTGGAACGTGGCTTGGCCTTGGCTCGGGGGACCATCGAAGCGTTGGTGCGCGGATTCGAACCCGCATCCCCCACACCATTGAACCGGCCGATTGGTCCGCACCGCCGGTTCGACTGGTTGCGGATGGACTTGGACTCGGTCCGTGCAGTGGGGCAGCGCGCGGGTGCCACGGTCAACGACGTCGCCCTCACCGTTACGGCCGGCGCCATGCGCAGCCTGCTTTTGCGGCGTGGCCTGGACCCGGACCACCTCCGGTTGCGGGTTTTGGTGCCGGTAAGCGTACGGGCGCCGGGGGAGCGCGACGTTCTGAGCAACCGGGTGTCGCTGTTGGTGGTGGACTTGCCAGTGGGCGAAGCCGACCCGGAACGCCGACTGCAACTCGTGCACGCGGAGACCACGAAGCTCAAAACCTCGGCCCAGGCAGAAGGGGCTGCTGCGTTGGAGGCATTGAGCGATCGGACCGTCGCGTCGTTGTTCGTGACCTTTGCGCGACTGGCGGCGACCGCGCACTCGTACAATTTGATCGTGACCAACGTTCCGGGTCCGCAACGCCCGCTTTACCTGCTCGGCTCGCGGCTCTTGGACATCTATCCCGTGGTTCCGTTGTTCGCGGACCAGGGGCTGGGCATTGCCTTGATGAGTTATGCCGGCGGTTTGTACTGGGGGTTCAACTCCGACTGGGACGCGATGCCGGACTTGCACGACTTCGTCACGGCGGTGGAAAAGGAATTCCGCACGCTGGAGGCGCGGATGGTCCGCACGGAACACGCGCCGAAGAAAAAATCCACAACGCGGCAGCCGCGGCTTCGGGCAAGCGTTGGCTAAAGCGCCTCGGCAAACAGCGCGCGGGGAAGAAGTTGCAAGCGAGCTTGAACTTCGGGCCAGACGGCGTTGGCGCTCTGGCCGCGCTTGATTGCGACACTCCAGGTTTTTCCTTCTTCTGTGCGCAACCAGTGGAAGATGAGCCAGCGACGGTCCAACGCAACTTGCTCGACAAACCGCACCTGCGCCGCCGGCCTTTGGAAGAGAGGCCAGAGCGAGTCGAACGCCGCTTTTGCCTGCGCGTGTCGCACGTTGCACCTGGCTGCCACATCGCCATCGCAGATGGCCCAGAGAGACACGTGATTTGCCCGCGCTGCCGGCTGAACGACGACCGCATCTGCTCCCCGACGCACGGAAATGGCGAGCAGCCGCTGGGCAGCCCGCACACGCGTTTCCCTCACCAGCAGCCGCTCGGCTCGTTCGAAGGCCAACGCTTCGGCCAGGGCTTCGCGCTCTCGTTCCCACTTGCGCAAGGCGACCCGCGAACCGCAAAGGGTCTGCACAGCTAGCAACAGGGCTCGCCCATACTGCCCCGCGGTCACGCCGCCCTGGCACGGGGCCATGCACGTGCGCACGCGGTACCGCCAGCAGCGCAGCCCTTCGTTCGGTGCGGGTAACGGGTCGTCGCACGTGCGCAGCCCAAAGGCATCGCAAAGTTCTTCCAGTGCCTGTCGCATCCGGCTGTGCGCCGTGAAGGGCCCGAGGAACCGGCCAAGCGGCCACGGCTCGGTGGTCATCACGAGCCGGGGAAAGCGCGACCGCAAATCCAACCCAATGTACGCGTACCGCTCCGGATAGCGCAGACGGCGATTGAAGCGCGGGCGTAACTCCTGCACGAGCTCCACCTCCCGCAACAAGGCAGCGAAGTGAGAACCCGTGCGTTCGTACGCAACCGTGGCGGCAAATAGCTGGAGCATCGTACGCTTGCGGCGTTCGGGCGCGTGTTTGGCGAAGTGGGTTTGGAGTCGCCGGCGGAGAGTCTTGCTCTTGCCCACGTACAGCACGGCGCCTTGTGCGTCGCGGAACACGTACACGCCGGGCTCGTTCGGCACCGCGGCAAACCGCGGCGCGTGTTCTTTCACCACCAACGTCTCCATCCACGCCGTCCCCGCAGCGGTGGTGCATTTGGCACCAGCCCCAACCCGATGCAAGCCTCAGGCCTCCGTCGAGCCGAGGCTACGCTCGGCGCGCACCGGTGCAGTCAGCAAATGGTTGCATCGCCGGGGGTGGAGACATCGGAGCTCGCTTCTCGCGGGTCTCCTGCGGGATCGGCGGATCGATTTCTCCATAGCGCTGTTGACGGGTAAACCCGCATCCGTTTACTTGGGGCGCCACGAGGAGGGCAAATCCATGTTGTGGAAATGGCTGGCTGTGGCGGCAACGGTGTTGAGCTTTGTGGCAGGAGCGAGCCTCGCGGTCGATGGCGAGGCGTTGTACAAGGAAAAATGCGCGAAGTGCCACGGGGAAACGGGCAAGGGCGACACCCCGACGGGAAAATCGATGAAGGTTCCGTCGATGGTCGCCGACGCCAAAGTTCGCGACGGTTCACCCGCTGAGTTGATCAAGGGCATCCGCGAGAACAAAAAACACAAGGAGCCCGTAAAAAAACTGAGTGACGAAGAGCTGCAAGCAGTCGTGCCTGTCATCAAACGGCTTGCAGCAGGGCAGTGAGGTTCGTCTTCGGCTGCTTGGCGGCCCATCTGCGTGCCCTGGGAGCGTCAGCCGCGCGCGTGCGCTGCGGGGGTTTTCGCTCTCCTTGGTTGCGGAGAGCGGTAGGGGCGAAAAATTTTTCGCCCCTACCGCTGTTAGGCGTTCGTCCCGCTCCGTTCAGGCACCGACGACCACGCTTTTGATATTGGTGAACTCCTTGATGCCGTAGCTGCCGAGTTCACGCCCGTATCCCGAGGCCTTTACGCCGCCAAAGGGTAAGCGCGGATCGGAGTGCACGACGTCATTGATGTGAACCGCGCCCACATCGAGTTGTGCCGCCAGCTCCTCGGCGCGTCGCAGGTTGCGGGTCCAGAGCGCGGCGCCGAGTCCGTAGCGAGTCGCGTTTGCCAGGCGGATCGCATCAGCCGCGTCGCGTGCGGAAATGACTGCGGCCACGGGACCGAACAGTTCCTCGTCGAATGCAGGCATGCCGGGCCGCACGCGGGTCAGCACTGTGGGCGGGTAAAAGAAGCCGGGACCAGGAAGAGGTTGGCCGCCAAGCTCCACCCGGGCGCCGAGCCGTTGGGATTCCTCGACCTGACGCTGCAGGTTTTCCACCAAATCGGCGCGTGCAAGCGGGCCGATCCGCGTGTCGGGTGCAAACGGGTCGCCCACCTTCATGCCGCGCATGGCGCTGACAAACGCAGGCAAAAAGCGGGACATCGCGGCGCGCTCCACGATGATGCGTTTGGCCGCGATGCAACTTTGCCCGGAGTTGATGGTGCGCGCCTCGGCTGCCGCAGTAGCGGCGCGGTCGAGATCGGCGTCGGCAAGGACGATAAACGCGTCCGACCCGCCAAGTTCCAGGACGCACTTTTTCAGGTGCTCGCCTGCCAAGCGCGCGACCGCACGCCCGGCCTGTTCGCTACCCGTGAGCGTGACCGCAGCAATGCGCGGGTCGGCAATCAGGCGCGGAACCTCCTCGGTTTCCACCAACACCGCTTGGAACAATCCGGAAGGCGCCCCAGCTCGTCGCCATGTGCGCTCGATCGACAGCGCGGCCATGCTCACGTTGGCGGCGTGTTTCAGTACGACCGTATTCCCGGCCATCACAGCTCCGGCCGCGAACCGAAACACTTGCCAGTACGGAAAGTTCCACGGCATGATTGCCAGCACGACACCCAGAGGGTCGAAGCGCACGTAGCTCCGGCGCGCCTCGGTGCGCACTTCTTCTGGAGCAAGAAATTGTGGCCCGTGTTGCGCGTAGTACTCGCAGACCCAAGCGCATTTCTCGATTTCGGCGCGGGCCTGAGAAAGCGGTTTGCCCATCTCGCGAGTCACCTCGCGGGCTAACCGCTCGCGTTGCTGGCGCAGCTCTTGCGCGATCCGTTCGAGCAACTGGCTCCGTTGGCGCAAGGGCTCTTGCCGCCAAGCCGCCGCCCGTTTGTGTGCTCGCGAGAGCACGCGGTCCACGTGGGCACGCGAATGCGGCTCGAAACGACGGAGTGTTTCGCCCGTGAATGGGCAAACGGAAACGAGGGGCATGGGCTAGGAACTTAGCCTGCCTCAAGAGGCCGATTCCAGACAAAAGCTCGCTCGCCTGTGCGTGGGAAACGAGCAACGCAAGCTGGCGGCTTCCTTATAGAAATAGAAGCAGGAAAATCCGGCCGGCGTCGTTCGTCATGCGGCGTTGCCCGCAGGCAAACGCCAAACGCACTGCTCGCAGCAGCTTTGCCCGGCTGCGCGGAGGGAGCACCAGCGCACCGAGCGGATGCAGACTCCGCTGCGTCGCTGCTCGACCACGTCCACTCGCGCGCGCTCTTGCTTCACAGGGCAAACCACCGAGAGCACGAAGCGGCGGTCGGGCCCCTCCTCTTGGTCGCGCAACAGGAAGAACGCGAGAACCATGAGGGCCATGACCACCGTGGTGACAATGGCGACAACGATCCCTGTGTCCAACGCTGTCATGGAAGGCACCTCCCAACAGTTGTTTGGTGCAAGCAGCCACCGTGCCCTAGGGGTTGGCGTCGGCGGAAGCGCCGGTTCGCCGGTCACCGCTCCTGTTTCTGCAAAAGGCACCGTGGAGATTCCTCGAGCTGCAAAACACGTCCCTTCCCCGGACGTCCGGCCCAAGGCGGCGCGGTGCGCGAGAAGACGTGCTAAGGGGCAGGGCGTCCATGGGTGTACGGCTTTACCGCAGCAATCGGCTCGAATGTTTGGTCGACAAACTTGCCGAGCTCTTGGAATCGACGCCGCATCCACCTTGGCGGCAGCGGACCATCGTGGTTCCAGGGTCGGGGTTCGACCACTGGCTTAGCTTGGAGTTGGCGAAACGCTTCGGGATCTGGGCGAACGCTCGCTTCCCGTTTCCACGCAATTTTTTCGAAGGGCTCTTTGCGGCTGCCGGGTTGCCTCCGCTGGAAGGGCAAAATGTGTACGAGCCGCAAAACCTGGTTTGGGCGATCGCGAAGGAACTACTACCATTGCTGGATCGGCCAGAGTTCGAGCCGGTGCGGTTGTATTTGGATACCGTTCACGACCCTGCCTCGGCTTCTGGCGAGCGGTCCGCCACCGGTGCGGCTTACGTTTCGTTGTGCGCACGGCTTGCCGAGGTCTTCGATCATTACGGAGTGTACCGGCCGCAGTGGCTCCACCGATGGGAGGCGGGTCACTACGACAGCAACGATTGGCAAGCGGTGTTGTGGCGTGCCATTGTGAGCCGGTTCGGCCCGCAGCATTTCAGTGCGCGCGCGAAGCGTTGGGTGGAATTGCTGCGCGAGGGGCGCATCTCGTACCTGCCGCCGCACTGCATCTTGTTTGGAATTACCCACTTGCCACCGCTGTACGTCCAACTGTTGGCGGAACTGTCGCAGCGAACAGAAGTGCACTTGTTCTTGCCCAGTCCGTCGCCTGAGTACTGGGCGGAAATTCGCTCGCGTAGGCAACTGTGGCGGGAGCGGCTAGCGCGCTGGGCCACGTTGCCAGACCTCGAGGAGTCCGTGGAGCAGTACGAGGGCAATCCGCTCCTGGCTTCGTTGGGCCGCGTCGGGCGAGAGTTTCAAGCGATCGTCGAGAGTTCTCTCGAGTACGAAGATGTCGGGGCCTACGAGCGGCCAGAGGGGTCGAGCATGCTTGCCGTCCTCCAGCGCGACATGTTCGATCTTGTCAGCCGCCCGAGCGCCTCGGCTCCACCGCTGCCTTTGCCCGAGGGAGATCGATCCATTCGTATCCACTCGTGTCACAGCCCGCTGCGGGAGCTGGAGGTGCTGCGCGACCAGTTGCGAGCGCTGCTGGAAGCCGATCCCACCCTCAAGCCAGAAGACATCCTCGTGTTGTGTCCGGATGTCCGCGCGTACGCTCCGGTAATCGATGCAGTGTTCGGCAGCGACAGGGACGACCCGAGTCACATTCCTTACTCGATCGCCGACGCGGCAGAAAGCTCCAGTCCGGGTGCGAGCGAGGCGTTTTTGCTGGCGTTGGACCTGCTTCGCGGCCGAATCTCGGCTGGCGAGGTGTTTCGCTTACTCTCGGCCGACGCGGTCCGCGCCCAATTCGGGATCACCGATGCCGATGTAGAACTTGCCCGGCAATGGTTTGGGCAGGTGGGCGTGCGCTGGGGCATCGACGGAAGCCACCGGCGGGCCTTTGGTTACCCGGAGTTCTCCGAGCACAGTTGGCGGTTCGCCTTGCAGCGCTTGCTGTTGGGCGCAGCCATGCCCCCCGACCCAGCTCGGTTGTTTCGGGGCGTCTCCCCGTTTCCGGAAGTCGAGGGCGAGGGTGCAGAATTTGCCGGTAAACTAGCGGAATTGTGCGAGCGGCTGTTTGCTTGGCACCCGCTGTTGCAAAGGACGCGACCGGTAGCCGAATGGAGCACCATTTTCGACCGCATCCGGCGCGAACTCCTCTCGGATCGCGATGCCTATGCCCACGAGCATCGCGAGCTTGCCAGCGGCATTGCAGAACTCCGAGCCGGAGCCGAGTTGGCTGGGTTCGATGCGCCGGTGCCGGTCGACCCGCTCCTGCCTTGGCTTTCCGCGTGGCTCCAACGCGAGGGCGGGACGTTTGGTTTTCTCCGAGGCGGTGTGAATTTTTGCGCCCTGCGCACGACGCGCTGCGTGCCCGCGCGGGTAGTCTGCCTGGTGGGCATGAACGATGGAGCATTTCCCCGTGGAGCGGTGGCCTTCCCCATGAACAAGGCGACGCACCAGCGCGAAGTGGGAGATCCCGACGCACGCGAAGAAGATCGATTTTTGTTCCTTCAAGCCTTGCTCGCAGCACGAGATGCGTTTGTGGTGACGTACGCAGGCAGAGATATCCGCAACAACTCTGAACGTCCGCCGGCCGTCGTCGTGGCGGAGCTGCTCGACACCATCGACCGCACGTTCGTGGCGCCGCCCGGGCCGGGTCGGGCAAGCCAAGCCGTGCTCGTGCAGCATCCGTTGCAGCCGTTCAGCGCGCGCTACTTTCGTGGAGACCCCGATTTGGTGAGTTTCTCGGCCGCGCTGTGCGATGGGGCGCGGCGTTCGCTGGGCAAGCGGCGAGCGCCACAACGGCTCGTTCGCGACTTGCTCAATCCGCCCAGCGAGCGGGTCGTGACCGTGGACCAATTGGTCTCGTGGGTAGAACATCCTCCGGTGGGTTTCCTCCGCCAGCGCCTGGGACTTGCGCTCGGATTCGACGTCGCGGCACTGGACGACGACTTGCCCGTCGACTTGGAAGGATTGGACTTGTGGAAAATTGGCAACACGATCCTGGAACTTTGCGCACAAGGGATCGAAATGAACGACACCTACGAGGTGTTGCGCGCAATGGGGCAGTTGCCGCCAGGGCGCCTTGGCAGGGAAGAGTGGCAGCGTGCGTGCGAGGATGCCCGGCCGCTTTGGGGGCACATCGAGCCGTACGTCCGGGGCGAGCGACGATCGCCGATCGACCTCGACCTTCAGGTGAACGGCTGGACCATCACGGGAGCCCTGCGCGGGGTATGGAAGGAGGGACAGGTGGTGTGGACCTTTTCCCGGTTGAGCGCAAAACACATCGTCCAGGCGTGGGTCCGGCACTTGGTGCTGTGCACCCTCGCGATGCGCTCCCAACAGCGGGTCCCCACGAAAACCCTGCTCATTGGCCGCAGTGAGAAGAAGCAAGCCCGGCGGGGAGAACGGGAGACCGTGCGCGTGTTGGAGTATGCCGAAGAGGGCGCTGCACAATCTCTTCTAGGTTCTTTGGTGAACCTGTACGAGTTGGGCCTGCGGTACCCGTTGCCGTTTGCCGTGGAGGCGGGTTGGGAATTTCTCCATCACCCCGACGACAGGGCCAAGCAAATCCAAGCGGCTCGGGCGAAATTGCAGGGAGGCTGGCAACAGCAACTCCCGGAGCGGCAGCAGTTCGCGTATTGGCTGCTGTACCGCTCGACACAGCCAAGCATCGACGATCTCGAGGGAGAGCGGCCCGCCGCGGTTCCGTCGTTCGCCGAACTCAGCGAAGCCATCCTGGAGCCGCTTCTCGCCCCGGGCAAAATCGTGGAACGATAGAGGAACCGGTGCTGTGACAAAAACACCTTCGGTCCTGGATCCATTGCAGGTTCCTCTTGTGGGGACGTTCCTCGTGGAAGCCAGCGCCGGCACGGGCAAGACCCACACGATTTCCACCTTGTACTTGCGGCTGTTGTTGGAGCGGGAGCTTACGGTGGATCAAGTTCTCGTGGTCACGTTTACCAACGCCGCCACGGCGGAACTCCGCGATCGGCTGCGTGCCCGCGTGGCTGTGTTGCTGAAAGCGTTGGAAGGCCACGACGTCGCTGATCCTGAAGTCGCGGCCCTTGCCGACATGCGCGCTGACAGCGTGCAACGGCAGCGTGATTGCGCCCGCTTGCGAGCGGCGCTGTACGCCTTCGACTTGGCGCCGGTGCACACGATTCACAGCTTTTGCCAGCGGATGCTGCAACAGTACGCGTTCGAGGGCGGTAGAGTGTTCGAGGCCGACATCGCTTTGGACGCGGATCGGTGGATCGCTCGGGCGGTCGAGGCGTATTGGCTCTCGTGCATCGAGCAGCCCGCTGATCTGGAGCCGCTGTTGGAACCGAACGAGGACGGTGCACAATCCATCCCGAGCTTGCTCGATGGTGGAGCACGCAAGTGTTTGGAAGACCTAGCGCGCCTGGTTCTGCGGTATCCGGCGCTGCACATCGAGTGGCCGCAGGGGAAGGATCCTCGTGTACGGGCGTGGCGGAAGTTTTTGCGCGAGGGCGTGGAACGCGTGCGCGCTGCCGTGGCCAAAGAGCGGGCCCGACAGAGGCAGCGGAGTTTCGATGATTTGGTGCAAGAACTGCGGGAAGCCTTGCGCGCGCCTACGGGCGACCAGCTTGCGCGATTTATTCGCCAGCAACTGCCGGCTGCGCTGATCGACGAATTTCAGGATACCGACCCGGTGCAGTATGAGATTTTCCAGCGGGTGTACGGCGGGCAAAACGGCTGCAGCCTGTTTCTGATCGGGGACCCTAAGCAGGCAATTTACGCGTTTCGCGGGGCCGACGTGTTCGCTTACTTGCGGGGCAAACGCGACGCACAGTGCCACTACACCCTCGCGCGCAACTACCGATCCGCCCCCAATCTAGTGCGAGCCATCAATGTGCTGTTCAGCCAGCAAACGCAGCCGTTCCTCATCGACGGAATCGATTTCTATCCGGTGCAGTCCGCGCTGCCTGAGATTCCCGAAGCCGCTCTCGAGATCGTGTGGCTTCCATTGGAAGGGAACCGTAGCCTCACCAAAGATTGGGGCGAACGCGAACTGCCGCGAAGGGTCGCTGCGGACATTGCCAGGTTCGTTGCGCGTGCCCCGCAGTTCGAGGGACAGCCGGTCAAGTACTCCGACGTGGCGGTCTTGTGCCGTTCGAACCAGCAAGCCGCGGCAATGCAACGAGCTTTGCGGGGCTTGGGAATTCCGTCGGCACTGGAGAGCGAGTTCAGCGTGTTCGACACGCCGGAGGCGATGGAACTCGAGCTGGTGCTGGCGGCAATGTTGCAGCCGACGAGCCACGGGCGCGTGGGAGCAGCGCTTGCCACGTTACTCATGGGGCTCGATGCCGCGGAGTTGGTTGCAGTGGAAGAGAACGATTCTGCTTGGGACGAATGGTCGCAACGTTTTTACACCTGGGGTGAAATTTGGCGGCGCTCAGGCATCCTGCGTGCCTTGCAGCAACTATTCGACGACCAACAAGTGTTGCAGCGCGAGCTCGAACGCATCGATGGCGAGCGCGTACTGACGAACCTCCGCCACCTGGGGGAACTCCTGCACCAAGCAGCGGCCGAGCACCGACTGGCCCCCGAGGAGCTACTGCAGTGGCTCGGCGTCATGCGGCGCGAGAAGGAGCTGCGTTCGTCGGACCTTGGCCTTGGCGAGGCCGCCCAGTTGCGCCTCGAAAGCGACGAGCGCGCTGTGAAGATTGTCACCATTCACAAAAGCAAAGGCTTGCAGTACCCGGTGGTGTTCTGCCCCTTCGTGTGGGACCAACCCTCATCCAATCGCAGCAAGCTGTTGTTGTATCACCATCCGCAGCGGTACGACTTGCGTGTAGCCGTGCCCCCGATCGAAAACGAAGCAGCCTCGGGGCAAGCAGAACTCGAGGATCGCGCTGAAGCACGGCGCCTTCTCTACGTGGCGCTCACCCGTGCGCGGTACTACTGCGTGGCTTACTGGGGGTCGTTTGCGAGCATTCGCAAATCGCCGCTCTTCGGTCTCATTCACCCAGAGCTGGAAGCCGAGAGGGACACGGCATCGCGTGGCAGAAAAAAGAAGACCGATTTGACCGACGAAGACATCCAGCGAGCACTGGAGCGCTTGGAAGAGCGATCGCAAGGTGCCATCCGCGCGCGCAGGTGGCAGTCGCCGGCCAAGACAGAGCGGCCTCTGGAAACATCCAGTTCAGGCGACCCGCTCTCTCACCGCGAGGCAGTGCGTTGCTTCGACGAAATTCGCTGGCAGGTGGCCAGTTTTTCCTCTCTGGTGCACAAGGCGGAAGAGCTTCCTCCACTCGCCCGCGAAGGGTTCGACCACGACCCGGTTCCGGTTGCGATCGCCGATCGAGAAATCCCGCCCGACCCGCGGCTCGCATTCTGGCGCACGCTGCCGGCGGGTGCACGGACCGGTGAGTGGCTGCACGCAGTGTTGGAGCATCTGGATTTTGCCCACCCGATCGCCGAGCAGCGAGGGCTGCTGGAGAGAGTGGTAGAACGGCAAGGGTTGAGCTTGTCGCTGACCGACCTCGAACGGACACTCCAAGCTGTGGTCGACACACCTCTGTGCGATGGACTGCGACTCCGGGACGTGGACCGTGCTCGGCGCGTGAACGAAATGGGCTTTGTGCTTCCCGCTGCACTGTCCGGCGCGACCCGGCCGCGCGGCATCGAGCCAGCGGACGTCGCAGCGGCGTTGGCTGCCAAGGGATCCAACGACTTCGTGCGTCGGTACGCAATGCGAGTCGCGAAGCTTCCCTTCAGGTCCTGGCAGGGATTTTTGAAGGGATACATCGATCTCGTGTTCGAGCACGGGGGGCGCTGGTACGTTGTCGACTACAAGTCGAACGACCTCGGTCCGGGGATTCGTGATTACGGTTCCGAGCGCCTCGCGCTTGCGATGGAACAGCACCATTACGTCCTCCAGTACCATTTGTACGTCGTGGCGCTCGACCGATTCCTCCAGCGGTGGCTTACAGACTACGACTACGAACAGCACTTTGGCGGCGTGTTTTATCTGTTCCTGCGCGGCATGGATCCCGGGAATCCTCCGGGAACGGGCGTGTTTTTCGATCGGCCTTCGCGGGAACTCATCGATGCGTTGTCGAACTTGTTTCGACACGGAGGTGACCGATGAACGGAGCGAGCGCTTGGGTGGAGGAACTGCTGGCGCCGCTCGACCGGCACTTGGCGCACACCCTGGCAGAGTTGGGGCACGACCTTCGTCCGGAAGTGCGCCTCGCGATCCAACTATTAAGCGCCGCCGTGCGCCGTGGTCACGTATGCCTCGACTTGCACGATCCTCTGTGGGCGTTTCGGACCGAGCGGGTGGCCCCGACGGACCCGCTGCCGCCGCCTGCAGAGTGGATGCGGGCGCTGCGAGAAAGTCCGTTGGTTGGTGAAGACCCGGACGACACCCCGCTTGTACTCGATCGCGCTGGGCGCCTCTATTTGCGCCGTTACTGGAAATACGAACGGCAAGTGGCGGAGGAATTGGCCCGCCGCGCGCAACTGTGCGACGACGGTCCCTTACCCGACTCGGTGCGCGAGCTTGCGCGGGAACTGTTCCATCGGGAGGACGGAAACACGGGAGAGTTGGACTGGCAACAAGTCGCCTCGTTGGTGGCGCTCCGACAGCGGTTTTGCGTGATCACCGGCGGACCAGGCACCGGCAAGACGTACTCGGTTGCCAACGTGCTTGTGCTGTTGTTTGCGCTAGCGCAGGAGCGACGCCTGCGCCCTCCCCGCGTGGAATTGCTGGCGCCCACGGGGAAGGCCGCTGCCCGCTTGGCGGAATCCTTGGCGGCGAACAAGAAAAAAATCGAGGAGCGGGGTTTGCCGCTTGCGGCACAAGTACTCCCCAGCATTCCCACCGAGGCGAAAACCATTCATCGCTCTTTGGGAACCCGGGGAGAGTCGGCCGTGTCGTTTTATCACGATGCGGAAAATCCGCTGTTGGCCGACGTGATCGTGGTCGACGAAGCCTCGATGATCGACCTCGGATTGATGGCCCACTTGCTCGCGGCAGTGCCGCCTGAGGCGCGTCTGATTTTGCTGGGCGACGAGTACCAGTTGGCCTCCGTAGAAGCGGGCGCCGTGCTGGGCGACATTTGTAACTTGGGAGCGGGAAGCAGCTTTTCCGTTTCGCAATGGAGGTGGCTCGAGCAACAGTTCGGGCGCACCCTCCCAGTGCCGGGTGGGGCGCCGCCGAGGCCAGGACTTTGGGATTGCGTTGTGCGGCTGCGCAAGAACTATCGCTACGGGCGCGAGAGCGGTATTGGCCGCCTGGCAGAGGCCGTGCGCACGGGCAATGCCGACGCGGCGTGGGAAGCCGTGGAGAGCAGTGATGGAACCGTGAGCAAGGCGCCCACGCTTCCCCCGTGGGAGCTTTCCGAGGAGCTGGCTGTGGCGTGCCGAGAGCGCTTTGCACCGTACCTGCGGGCGCGCGATCCGGCGCAGCGGCTGGAGCAGTTTGGTACGTACCGAGTTCTTTCGGGCAATCGTTACGGGCCTAACGGGTCCCTTGTCCTCAATCGAGCCATCGAGCGCGAACTGGCCCAGGCGGGATTGCTCGCCAACGTGACCGAGCGCTGGTACGACGGTCGGCCGGTGTTGGTGACGGAAAACAACTACTGGGTGCGTTTGTTCAACGGCGACTTGGGGATTGTCATGGTCGCTGCCAACCAAGAACCGCGCGTCGCCTTCCCTGGCGCAGGCTCCAATGCGGTCAGGCTCGTCGCGACGGGCCGCTTGCCGGCGCATGAAACCGCTTTTGCGATGACCATCCATAAGAGCCAAGGCAGTGAATTCGATCATGTGGAGGTGGTGTTGCCGTTGCCGGGTTCGCCGCTGCTGACCCGCGAACTTCTGTACACGGCCATCACCCGAGCCAAGAAGTCGGTTCGCGTGCATGCGGACGAAGCGGCCTTCAAGGAAGCTGTACGGCGGCGCACAGAACGTTCTTCAGGCTTGCGCGACGCATTGTGGGGAAGTCGGTAAGCAGCGCGGCGTTTCGCTTTCGCGCTTCGGAAGGTGTTGCTACACAGCCGCCGTGCCGTTGCTCGAAGTCCGCGACTTGCGCGTGAGTTTTTTTACCCCCCGCGGCGAAGTACGGGCAGTCGATGGAGTGAGTTTCACCATCGACGAAGGGGAGACCTTCGGTCTGGTGGGGGAGTCCGGTTGCGGGAAGAGCGTGACCGCGCTCAGTCTGCTGCGATTGCTCGACGGCAGCGGTCGGATCGTTGGCGGTGACATCGTGTTTGCGGGGCGCACGTTGCTGGCGCTGAGCGAAGAGGAGATGCGGTCTCTACGCGGCGATCAAATTGCCATGGTGTTTCAAGAGCCAATGACCTCGCTAAACCCCGTGTTCACGGTGGGTTACCAAATTGGCGAGGTGTTGGAGGTGCACCGGGGCATGAGCCGCAAGCAAGCGCGTGCCGAAGCCATCGAGCTGTTGCGGCTCGTGGAAATCCCCGAGCCGGAGCGGCGCGTGGACGCGTACCCTCATCAGCTGAGCGGTGGGATGCGGCAGCGGGTGATGATTGCCATGGCGCTTGCATGCCGCCCGCGCTTGCTCATTGCCGACGAGCCGACCACGGCACTCGACGTCACCATCCAAGCGCAAATTCTCGACCTGCTGGCTCACCTGCAGGAGCAGTTTGGCATGGCCGTGTTGTTCGTGACCCATGATCTCGGCATCGTTGCGGAGCGGGCGCGCCGAGTTGCCGTGATGTACGCGGGGCGGATCGTGGAAGAAGCAGAAACGGCAACCCTCTTTCGCAATCCGCTGCACCCGTACACGCGAGGGCTGTTGCGCTCGATCCCCCGGCTGGGAATGCGCGTGCGGCGCTTGGCAGCCATCCCGGGCAGCGTGCCCGATCCGCTCGCGTTGCCTTCGGGCTGCCGGTTTCGCGACCGCTGCACGTACGCCGTGGCCCGTTGCGGAGAAATCGATCCGCAACTCGAGCCGTTCGGGGATTCTCGAGCGGTTGCGTGTATCCGCGCACAGGAGTTTGTCGAATGAGCCAGGTGGGGCATGGTGGTAGCCGCCCGCTGGTGGAAGCACGCGGGCTCGTCAAGCATTTCCCTGTCCGGCGAGTTTGGGGCCGACCGCGGGAGTTCGTGCGCGCGGTGGATGGGGTCGATTTGCACATCTTTCCGGGAGAAACCTTGGGCGTGGCGGGAGAGTCTGGCTGTGGGAAGTCCACCTTGGGGCGCCTCTTGCTTCGCTTGCTGGAGCCGACGGCCGGCGAGCTTCGCTTCGACGGGCGCAATTTGCTCGCGCTGAAGCCCAAGGAACTCCGCCAGTGCCGGCGGCACCTGCAAATTGTCTTTCAGGACCCCTACGGCTCGCTCGATCCGCGCATGCGGGTTGGCGACATCGTGGGTGAAGGGATCGACATCCACGGCCTTGCTCGTGGGGCGGAGAGGAAGGAGCGGATTCTCGCCTTGCTCGAGCGGGTGGGCCTACCGCGCGACGCGTACGATCGGTACCCGCACGAGTTCAGCGGCGGCCAGCGCCAGCGCATCGGGATTGCCCGGGCGCTGGCAGTGGAACCACGCTTTATCGTTGCCGACGAGCCGGTATCGGCGTTGGATGTTTCCATCCAAGCCCAGATTGTGAACTTGCTCCAAGATCTCCAGGAAGAGCGCGGGTTGACGTACTTGTTCATTACCCACGACTTGCGATTAGTGGAGCACATCAGCCACCGGGTGGCCGTGATGTACCTAGGAAAAATTGTCGAGCTGGCCCCGGCCGAAGAACTGTATCGCAACCCGCGGCATCCCTACACGCGGGCGTTGTTGTCGGCAATTCCGGAGCCCGACCCCGAGCGGCGCCGAGAGCGCATCGTGCTGCCCGGTGACGTCCCGAGCCCGATCGCCCCTCCTCCTGGTTGCAGCTTCCATCCCCGCTGCCCGTTTGCGCAGCCGCGTTGTCGGGAGGAGGTGCCGCAACTGATCGCGAACGCACACGGCCATGCGGTGGCCTGCCATGTATTTCCGGCGTGAGGGCTTTCCCGGCGCAGGAATTTCCGCGTTCTTCGTTTGCACGACGCGTGTGCACTGGGTATGACTCGCCCGAGAGGCGAACGGCGTGGCGTTTTGGAATCGAGATCCCGGCCAAGAGCGATCACAGGAGGTAGCCACTCCTCCGACGCAGGAAACGGCGCGCAGCTCGGCGCCGAAAGCTCCGGAACCCCCGGTGGGTCATCACCCTTCGGTGCGACAGCTTCTCGGGCGCGAAACCACGGTTACCGGCAAGCTCAGCTTTAACGCCCCCACGCGGATCGATGGCGTGCTCAACGGGGAGGTGCGAGCGACCGATTTGCTGGTGATTGGCGAGGAAGGCAAGGTCGACGGTGCGGTGCGGGCACGGCAGCTCTTGGTGCTGGGCGAGGTGCGCGGCGAGGTGTACGTGGAAGGCCGGGCGGAAATTGGGGCCAGCGGCCGCCTGTTCGGCAGCATCCGCAGCAAGGACCTGGTCGTGCAAGCCGGCGCGGTTCTCGAAGGCGACTGCAAAATTGGTCAGCCCGCCTGAGGCTCGTCCGATTCCCCCAGCTTCGCAGTGTGGAGTGGACCGTGGTGAGCACTGAAGAGTTGCGCCTGCCGGTTGGCGGGGGAGAGTCGGTCGGAGTGACCTTGGCGTTGCCCAACGCCAAGCCAGAGCCAACTGCGGTGCTGCTGGCACACGGCGCAGGAAACGATCGCTTTGCGCCCCTTCTCGTGCAGGTGCAGCAACGCTTGGGAGGCAACGGGGTCATCTGCGCGACCTTCAACTTCCTGTACAAAGAACGGGGCCGCCGCATTCCGGATCCCTTGCCCGTGCTGATGGAGACCTATCGCGCTGTGGTGGGCGCTTTGCGCGCGCGGCTTGCCGGGACAGTAGAATCCTGGGTGCTCGGCGGAAAGTCGCTTGGCGGACGCGTGGCTTCTCATCTCGTGGCCGAGGGGGAGCGAGCTTCTGGCCTCGTGTTTCTCGGATACCCGCTGCATCCAGCCGGCAAGCCCGAGCAGCTTCGGATCGAGCACCTGGCCCGTGTGGCTGTGCCAATGCTGTTCGTGCAAGGCACGCGCGACCCGTTGTGCAACCTGGGCGTCTTGCAGGAATTGCTCGAGCGGTGGCAGGCCAGCGGCACTTTACGTGCGAAACTTGCGGTGATCGAGGGCGGGGATCATTCGCTCGTGGTACCGCGGCGGCTTGGCCGCAGCCAGGAAGACGTCTACGAAGAGGTCGCGCGCATCGTCCGGGCTTGGCTGGACGAGCTCGCCGGTTGAGCGCACCCTTCTTGTTCCAGGAGGCAGGTATGAGCGAGGAAAAGAAACAGGTGAATATTCCCGACCAAATCCAGATCCAGATCGACCCCGAACACGCGAGCGGGGTGTACTCCAATCTGATGATGATCAGCCACCGCAAGGAGGAATTCATTCTCGACTTCCTCTTCGTACAACCGCAGCGCACGCCGCAGGGGCAGATGTTGGCAAATTTGCGCGCTCGGGTGATCACGTCGCCGGAGCACATGAAGCGCATTCTCAAGGCAATCGAGGAAAACTTGGCGCGCTACGAAGCGGCGTACGGGCCGATTCAAGCGGCCACGGACATTCCGCGAGTGACTCACTGAGCTTGCGGCTCGGCGCGCCGCTTGCGGTTGAGTCGGTGGTAAAGCGGACGTAACTGCCGGTACGCAGCGAGAAACTCGCCGTACAGTTCGTCGTACAAGGCCCGAGTTGCGGGCGTGGGTTGGAAGGTACGGTCGATCGCGACCCGTCCTTCGAGTTCTTCCGGAGCCAACACACCCAGGGCAACGAAGGCTGCAAACGCTGCCCCCACGGCATTGGCCACGCGCGGGTGGGCCGGCCGCAGGATGGGGCATCCAAGTACGTCGGCGAAAATCTGGCACCACAAATCCGACACCGCTCCGCCCCCGATGAAGCGCAGGTCAGGAAAAGTTTTGCCGACAAACTTTTGCACGTGGTGCCGAAGCCAGCGCATATTGAAGGCTACGCCTTCCATCACTGCGCGCACGTAGTGCGCGCGAGTGGTCCGGTGGCTTTGGTTCAGGAACGCACTGCGGGTCCACGGATCGTCTGCGGGCACGAGAACGCCGTTGATCCACGGCGTGAAGAGCAGGTTGTCGCTTCCCGGAGGAACCGAAGCGGCGAGGTCGTTCAGGTACGCATAAGGGTCGGTCGTCGGGGCAACGGTCGGATCCCCAGGAGGAAGGAGCAAGCTGTCTTTCAGAAATTCCAAACAGCGCCCTGCCATGCCTTGCTCGGCAGCAACCACGTATCGCCCCGCGATGGCTGCTGGCATGGTGGTGAGCATGTGGCGCAAGTCGCTGCGCTTCCACGGCACGTGGCAACTCATCCAGGCCGTGGTGCCGACGTAAAAGTACCCGACAAAATCGCGCACCGAGCCGGCGCCAATGGCAGCCGAGTGGCCATCGCAAGAACCCATCACCACGACCGTATCCGGCTTCAACCCAAGTTCCTCGGCAACGTGGGGGAGGAGCGGTCCGAGAACCGAGTCGACCGGTTGCAAGGGGGGCAGCTTTTCTTGCTCGATGCCGGCCCAAGCCAGCAACTGCGGGTGATACGCGACGCGGCGAGGGTTGCGGATGTCCGTGAGCCAGTACGGGAACATCGTGCCGTACGAGGCAGCCACGCGCCCGGTCAAACGGGCGTTGAGGTAGTCCATCGGCTCCACGAATTTGTAGGCGGCGCGGTACAGGTCGGGGCGCTCGTACTTGAAAAACAAAAGGTGCCCGAGGCCATCCATGCCGGAACGAGAGGGTGCGCCTCCGGTCAGGCGAATCCACGTGTAGAGCTTGTAGGCGGCGTAACCGGAAACAGAAGGCCAACCGCGCACCACCTGGCTGACGTAGGGCGCACCACGGGTGTCCATCCAAGAAATGGCCGGACCGAGTGGATTGCCGTGTGCGTCGACGGGTACGGTGACCGCCCACTGCGTGGTGCACGCGACCGCGGCCACCTTGTGGGCGAGATCCGGCGCCCCTGCCACGGAGTCGCGGGCCGCCGAGCGAACCATTGCCCACCACTCGTGAGGATCCTGCTCGGCGCCCCCGCCGGGCAAGAGCTTCGTTGTAATGGGGCGGGTTTGCACGCTGGCAACTTCGCCGCGGGAAGACACCAGCGCAGTCTTCACGGCGCTCGTGCCCATGTCGATGGCGAGTACCCACGGATCGCTTGCCGGCACGTGCCCTGACCTCCTTGTTGTCGAGAAACGTTCGAAGGGCGCACGCTAGCGCGGGAGAAGAACGCAGAGCAACTCTGCGCAGTACAGGCGGGCTCCTGCAGCCTCTCCCACGATACGGCCGGAATCGTCCCGCCGCGTTGAGTCATCCTGCGCGTGACCAAAAATGGGCAGGCTCGTCCTGCTTGCGGACAGCGACCAAAGCGCTCAGAACGCAGCCTCTTGGATCTCCCTGAGCGTGCGGCCCTGCGCGTCTTTCCATTCGGTCCGCCCATTTGCCGATCGACCCAGGAGGACGTGTTGTGCTTCTCCTCGCGTTCAACCTCTTCTGCTTCCGTGCCCTCCTCGAATTCTGCCCGGCCTCGGAGCTTTGATTCTTCGGGCAGGTCCAGCTTAGCGAGACGGCTCCCGTAGTAGATCGGCACCGCGGCGCCGTCGTCCACTGCTTGCTGGATGTCGTAAATCGAGATGTAGTCGCCGAAGACGGCGCGGGTGTTTTGGTCGTGCAGTTCGCGGGGCGTTCCCGTAAAACCGATGAAGCACGCATTCAGGAGCGCCGCGCATGTGGCGCGCGAGGCCGCCGAGATGCGCTCAGATGCGCCACGGATCTTTCGGTTCCAGGGTAACAACCGCTGGATTCTCACGGTTCACGGTCCATTGCACGGGATTGTTCAGGATGTAGTCCCGGATGCGGTTCAACGATTCGTCGTCGCGGATGATGTGATCAAAATAATTTCGTTGCCAAACCCGCGCGCCGGGCGTGCAGCGGTGTTCGTCGATCCGTTTGGTAGCGGCGGATTTGAACGATCCGACAGACAATGGATGCAACCGATTGACGTTGCGGTCCGCACGAGCATGTGCGGCGCATCGTCGTTCGGCAGTAGGGGCGACGCATGCGTCGCCCCTACGTGCGGTGCCACAATCACAATAATTCCATGCACGTGATTGGGCATCACCACGAATTCATCCAACAGGACATGGGGAAAATATTCGGGGATCGCCAACCAACATTCCCGAACAATGTGCCCGATTTGATCGAGGCGCATCACACCTTCCGTCAAGTCGCCGAACAAACACGCCCGGTCCTTGCTGCAGTTGGTGATGAAATACGCGCCGGCTTGGGTGTAGTCGTACCCCTGGAGGCGAATGCTACGTCGGCGGAGTTTTTCTGGACGGTGCGTCATAACCTGTCTTTTTCAAAAAGGGCGGGGGCCCTACTCCCCTCCCCAAAGGGAGAGGGTTGTTGCGTTGCCAGCGGCCGTCCATCTTGGCCCGGACTGGCTGAAAACCACGAACCACGCCTTGAAGAGCGCCAGCGCCATGGCCTCCAGCGTCTCGCTCATCCGCCGGTTCAGCTCGATCTTGTCGTCCAGCGTGCCGAGGATGTGGGCAATGGCGAGTTGTTCATTCTCTTTGAACTGAGGCCACGGTACGTTGGCGAGCTGGTCTGCGGAGACATTTGGGAAGGTTGACCCGGTTGCCTGAGCCAGCAATCCGGAAAGCGCGTGTTCGATCACAGCACGCACAAAAGGCCGAAGCTCCGTTTTGTGTCTTATAACGGCAACACCTCGGCCCATCGCATACTCGCGATCTGCCTAGTTCATGCGACCTGTGGTCGAACCGCCAACGCAGAATAGAACGTCGCCTGGCCTTGCACGCTTTCGCGCATCGGTTGTGAACTGCACAGGTGACGGATGATGAGGCCCGAATTCTGTCGGTCCATTTAAGAGGGGAATACCGAGACCTTCAGCGTTGCAGCATGCCCATGGCGGGAACTGCCCCATAACGACTTCCGCTGGGCCAGCGAGACGCCTGGCTGCCATAGCCCAGCTCCTTGAGGTTGGCGGCGATGGGGCGTCGAGCTTGGCGGCTTCGGCCTGTTGCCCGCGCGCCATGCCGTGTTGTCGTTTCCGGGTCAGGCCTCTTTCTCCTCAGGCTCTTCGAACAGTTGCAGATACGGTTCGAAGCGGAAACGTCGGTTGCGGGCATAACCGGTAATCTCGCGCAGCAATCCGATATCCACCAAACGGTTGACGAGCTGGTTCGCGCCGGCGGGCGTCACATCAAGCCACTCGCGCACGGTGCTGACGGTCACGATGGGATGATTGAACAGTCTTTCCATGATCCGGTGGCCGTTGCCTGCGGCGCGGCCGAGCCTCTCGGTAATGCGCGCGCGATAATCCGCGCGCATCCGCAGGATGGCCGCGACGGTCTGTGTCGCCTGGTGGGCGACCTCTGCCACGCCGCGCAGAAAGAAGGCGAGCCAGCCCTCCCAATCGCCCGTGTCGCGCACGGCTTGGAGGCGGTCATAGTATTCGGCGCGATAGCGCTTGAAGTAGTGCGAGAGATAGAGGACCGGACGGGCAAGTCGTTTCCGCTCGGTCAGCAGAAAAGTGATGAGCAAGCGGCCCAGACGACCATTGCCGTCGAGGAAGGGGTGAATGGTCTCGAACTGGGCGTGCGCCAAGCCGATTTGGACGAGCACGGGTAAGGGGCTGTCGGAGTGCAGGAAACGTTCGAGGTCGGAAAGCGCCTGCGGCACCTCGTGCGGCGGCGGCGGCACGAAGGTCGCTTCCCGCAACGTGCAGCCGGCCGGGCCGATCCAGTTCTGCGAGGTGCGCAGTTCGCCCGGCGCGAGCCGCCCGCCGCGCACGCCGCGCATCAGCTCGGCGTGAATCTCGCGGATAAGCCGCACGGAAACGGGCAGTTCAGCCAGGCGGGCCAAGCCGTGGTTCATGGCGCGGACGTAATTGACGACTTCGGAAACGTCGGCGGGAGCCCTCGGATCGTGCAACCGCGCTTCTGCTGCCAAGAGGTTTTGCAAGGAGCTCTGCGTGCCTTCGATCTGGCTCGAAAGCACCGCTTCTTTCCGGACGTACATGAACACGAAAAGGTCCGGATTGGGCAGGGTGAGGATGGCTCCGTCCAGCCGACCAAGGGCGTAATCGGCCTCGGACAGCAGCGCCCGTAGCAGACCCTCCAAATCCACCGGCGGGTCAGGCGGCAGCGGTGTCGGGATAAAGGCCCGGTAGCCTTCCGGCTGCAAAACGTAACGGCCGGCGCGGGATTGCTTGTTTTCGCCTGTGTTCATCATGGCTCGGCTAGGATCGCATCTTAAACGCTGCGTTTATCACAGCACCACGGGCGCGTGCATAGGCAACGCAACGACAATGACCTGCCATAGCCCAGCTCCTTGAGGTTGGCGGCGATGGCGGCACCGAGTTTGGCGGCTTCGGCCTGTTGCTCGCGCGCCATTCTGGTTTGTCTTTCTGGATAACAGCGCGTTGCTGTCAACCTAACGCTCATATTTATGAGCGCGCTCATATTTAATTTGTGCACGCTCATATTTTATTGCCTCCGCCCTTAATGTAGTACGTCCCCTTGCGCATACCTTGGCGAACCAGGCGACCATCTTGCACCAACCGGCTAAGCAGACGCGTCGCCTGATAAGGACCGAGCCGGCATAGTTCGGCTGCCTCGCGTCGGGTGATTCGCCCGTGCTTTTCCACGTATTGCAACACCATCTGTTCCTGCTGCAAAGGCTCGAAGCCGCGCTGGCGCACGTAGGCGGCAGGTTGACCCAAACGGCGATAGGTGGCCGCCGAGAGGTGCCAGGTGCGGCCTTTGCGCTCCCCGCGCGGTTCCACCAGTCCTGCTTCCACCAAGCGGTTGAGCACGACACGGACGTCGGATTCGGGTTTTTGTGTGAGGCGGGCTGCCTCTTCGGTGGTCAGGCGTCGGTCCTGCCAGAGGGCGTTCAGGAGCAGAAGTTCATCTAGACCTAGGTTGCGACCGGCACGATCTTCTTCGACCACCAAGCGGACAAAGTCGAGGTTCGCCTGCCCGCCGGGCAGGACCACGACGACGCTGGACTCGTTGCTGCGGTCGTAGGAGGGGGCGGGCCGGCCGTTGCGCAACTGCTGATAGAATATGGTGTCAATGCCGCGGGCCGTGCGTTCGACGATGCCCGCGCGTTTAAAGGCGTCGGCCAGGAGAGGGTTACGCGGACGGGGCGCGGTCACCAGCAGGTTGTCCAGGCGGACACCGTCCGGGAAGCCGCCAGGGTTGGAAATCTCGATGCGGTCGTCGTGCCATTGGACGTGAACAGCGCCCAAGCGGGTGTAGTCGCGGTGAATCAGGGCGTTGGCGAGGGCCTCGCGGACGCGGCGGGCGGGTAATCGGGAACGGCCACCCGCAGCATGCCCACGAGAATTTCTTGCTCGCGGTTGCGGGCAGCGAACCGCTGCTCGAATGCTTCCATGAGGCGCAACAGCGGCCAGCGGAAGAAGTCGTTGACCTCGACGCTCTGCCCGCGGAGGACCTGGAAGGCGGCCTCGTGCGTGGGCAGGAAACGCCGCAGCGAATCTTCCTTGCCGAACAGGAGCAGGCCCAGAACGCGGATGCTGCGGACCTGCCCGTTGGCTTCTACGGCACCCAGGGCTTTGGCCAGTTCGAGGTTGGGCAATGCCAGGAGGGACTGGTCGCCAGCGCGGTGCTCGCGGATGCTGCGGCGGAAACGCTCGAATTCCAGCGGGTCCAGGTCATCCCAGGAGACCTCGGGGATGACCAGGGCCGAGTAGTCCTGCGCGCCGCGGTCAGCCTGGTGCGCGTGCATCTCGTGGAAGAACATCGGCAGGCAGCAAGGGCGGCCGTCGCCGCCGAGCGCCCGGCGGAGGTAACGGCCCGAAGTCGTGCCCACGGGAGCGAACTGGGGCGGGACTTCAACGACGATGACTTCCTTGCCCGAGCAAGGAACGACCTCGATGCGCGGGGTGAGCGACGGCCGGGTTCGGTTGGCGATGAGGGCCGTCAGGCGGACGGGGTCGGTTCGCCCGGATTAGTGACGGGGGCGGGCGCCGGTAATGCGGCCGTCGTCTTCCACGCCGATGAGCAGCCAAGCGGGTGTGCCGGCGCCGCGATTGGCCAAGCAGACTACTGCCTCCACTAAGTCGTCGTCGGACAGGGGGTTGCGTTCTTCACCCTTGAACTCGACGTCGATAGATTCGCCAGCGGCGATCAGTTCATGAAGGCGTTCAGGTGTCATCTCGGGTTCTCCTAAAATCCGAGCTCTTGCAATTTCTGGCAATCGCGGCGTCGAGCTTGGCGGCTTCGGCTTGGTGCTCCCGAAGCTGCGCCACCAACCGAGCCATCTTGACTTCGAACGGTTCGTCGTCTTCATCCTGCTCGGCGGCGCCGACGTAGTGGGCGGGAGTGAGCACGTAGCCGTGCTGGCGGATGTCATCGAGCGTGGCAGATTTGCAAAAACCCGGAATGTCGCGGTAAACAGCGACACCCTCAGCCGCACCCCTCTCCCTTTGGTACAGGGGAGACCCCGCTTCTCCCGTGCAAGGAACCACAGGCAGGCACGGATTTGGGTCGAGTAAAAGAGCTGGCCGGCGAGGGCGACAATCTAGTCCACCAGGTCCGCCTCGGTGATGTTCACCCTTGCCGGACTTGTTGGAGGACATGGCATCATTCTTCAAGGAAGAAGTCGTGGTCAACCTTTTTGACGCCGTATGTAGATACAGGAGACACTCCGACGCCGTACTCGAACATGAGCTCGGCCAGCCGCTGGCCATCGATGAGCACGATCTTGATTTCGAGTCGGTCTGCATAGTCGATCGCATCTCTCGTGAAGCTTGAGGTGGTGATGAATACTCCTTTGCGGGCACGGAGCCCCTGGAGTGCTCCGGCGAACTTTTGCAATTCGGGTCTGCCAATAGGTCCTTCCCAGCGCTTTGCTTGGAGATAGATCACATCGAGCCCGAGCCGGTCTTCCTTAATGACTCCGTCCACACCCTCGTCTCCGCTCCGGCCGACAGCCTGCGCAGCTTCTTTGTATGAACCACCGTACCCCATTTTGACCAACAGCTCTACAACGAGACGCTCGAAGAACTCAGGAGAGGCTTTCCTGACCAGTTCGAGTAGCTCGGATAGAATGCTTCGCTTGTGCATGTCATACGCGCTTGCCAGAAGCTCTTCAGGGGTCGCTCCTTCGATATCTCGTTCATCGAACTCGCTTGACGCCCGGTTTCGGGAGGATCGAAAGGCCCTGAACTCCTCGAACTGCATGAGGAAATTCACGTCAATGCTCTCTGGTTTTTGCTTGAGTACCTCCAAGCCCCGCCTGGTGATGCGCATCCAACCGCGCCGCGGTGCCTCCAACAGCCCAGCATTCTTGAGGTATGTCCTTGCCCATCCTACCCGGTTGTGAAAGATAGGCTGCTGCCCGCTTGGAAGGAGAGCTTTGCGCTCCTCCTCGGTCAAGCCGAACTGCTGCTCGAGCACAGATACCACGTCGCGTAGCCTGTGTTCCTTTCCGTCCTCCAACAGCTCAAGGAGAGGCAACATTAGCGATTGGTAATCAGGAATGGGCATACTTCATCCCTCCATGGTTGCCAGAATAACATGCGTAATGCTCCTCGAAGGCATCGGAGATGTACTTTGAGGAAGATGAGCCCCAAGCGACGTGTTTCTACTCCGCCGCGTCCATCGAGCCCCTGAGGGCGTTGGCGGCCGCCCATAGTTGCGCCTCGAAGCCAAGGGTGGCTGAGGTAGACTTTTGCTTCGCGGTTCGCATTCGCCGGTGTTGCACGTCACGATCTGCACCCATTCTGGTTCCCTCCTTTCGTTCCTCTGCCCGGCGGATCGCTAAACCCATCATGGCGAGACTGCCAGTTGCGGTCAAACGTCTGCATCATGGTTTGCCGGATCGTGGCGCGCCCGATGCAGATAGATCCGCATGGGAACGTGGGGCGGGCTCGAACGCCGCCCCACTCGGGTCAGTAGCGGGGGGAGGATTTGAACCTCCGACCTTCGGGTTATGAGCCCGACGAGCTACCAGACTGCTCCACCCCGCGACAATGTTGCGAGCGGTACTTGGTAGCGAGAAGGTAGGATCGAGTCAACTTGCGGCGCTGTTGGCAGCGACCGGGATGCAGCGAGGCAGGGCGACCGACAAGGAAATTTGCATCTGTGATTTCGAATTGGCGCCGGCTTCGAACGTCGGACGAGAAACGTTTGTGAGGAGGTGCGGACGATGGTGATCGCGCAAATCTTGTCCGGCGGTCGTGGATACGTACTTCCGTTGCGCAGCGGGTACGATCGCGAACTGATGGCGCAAACGCTGCAAAACTTCCTCAAACGCAACGACACTGCCCTCGTGCGCCTTGGTGCCGAGGTGTTTTTAGTTCGGCGGGTGGGTCCTGGAGTGCGGTGTTCGAGCTGCGACCAACCGGCCTATGGCGTCCTGTGGCCCGAAGGGCTTTGCACGCGCTGCCTTTGCGAAAAACTCCCTCGCGTAAGCCACGCACTCGTACGCGCAGCGTGACCGCGTTCCCCTTGGCGCGGCGGCTCCGTATGAGCTAAGGGCTTGCGCCTACCACCGCAACGACAAAGAGGGAGGGCTTCGCGGCAGTTGTGTTGGCAATCGTCGTCATCTTAGGATTTCCGCTCGCCCTCCTAGCCCCGTGGTGCGTGCGCAAGCTCGGCCCAGTGGGGGCACCGCGCTTGTTCGTGGCGTACCCGCTGCTCGTCTTCGTTGTGGCAGCACTGACTCCCCTCGACCCAGCGCAAGTACAAACTTCGTTCGCTTGGGCTCCACGCTACGGGTTGCGGTGGTCGGTATTGGTCGACGGGTGGAGCCTCCTCTTTACTTTGTTGATTTCCGGCATCGGCGCCCTCGTGGTTGCGTACGCTGGGGAGTATCTGCGCGACCACCCGCAAATTGGCCGATTTTACTTGTATCTCCTTGGCTTCATGGCGGCGATGCTGGGGGTGGTGTTGGCGAGCAACCTCCTGCTCCTGTTCGTGTGTTGGGAACTCACCGGCTTGTTTTCGTACCTGTTGATCGGCTTCGAACACGCCAGCGAGAAAGCTCGCAAGTCTGCCCTGCAAGCGCTGCTGACCACGGGTGTGGGAGGGCTGGCGTTGCTCGTTGCAGCCGTGCTCCTGTACAGCGTCGCAGGCACGTGGGAGATTTCGGAACTCCTCCGCCGCCCCGAGGCGTGGCCGAGTACGAACATGGAATTGTGGATCATCGGGCTTCTTTGCTTTGCGGCTTTTACGAAGTCGGCCCAGTTCCCGTTTCATTACTGGTTACCGGCTGCCATGGCCGCGCCCACACCAGTGAGCGCCTACCTGCACTCTGCCACCATGGTGAAAGCAGGGGTGTTCTTGCTGGCACGGATGACGCCGTTGTTCCAGGGATCGCGGGTGTGGCACACCACTCTTCTTGCAGTTGGCGGCGCCACAATGGTCGCCGGCGCTCTGCTGGCCGTGGGCCAGCGCGACCTCAAGTTGTTGCTGGCGTACTCTACGGTCAGTGCCCTGGGCACGCTGGTATTCTTGCTCGGAGTGAACGATCCGGCAGCGCTGGCTGCGTGCGTCGTGTTCCTTGCAGCCCACGCGCTGTACAAGGGCGGGCTGTTCTTTTTTGCCGGAGCCATCGACCATGCCACCGGAGAGCGAGATGTCGAGAAGCTCGGCAGATTGTACACTCAACTACCGTTCCTCGGCTCGGTGGCCACGGTGCTCGCCCTGTCGATGGCCGGGATCCTGCCCACCTTCGGGTTCGTTGCCAAAGAGTTGGCCTACGAGACTGTGCTGCATGCAGGCCCGTGGGGCATCGCTGCGGCACTCGTCTTTGCCAGTGCGCTGCAGGTCGCTGTCGCAGGCTTTGTCGTAGTTCGTCCGCTGTTTGCAACTGCCCCGCGCGCACCCTCTGTGCACCACGCGCCGGGCTGGGAGATGTGCCTCGGGCCTGCGCTGCTCGCGCTTGCAAGCTTGATCTTTGGCCTGGCTCCGTTTCCTGCCTTGCAAGAAGTGCTTCGAGGTGCGGCCACCGCTATCGCCGCCAATGGCGTAAGCTTGCAATGGAAACTGTGGCACGGGCTCACGCCCGCGTTTTTGCTCAGTCTGGCAACGCTTGCTTTTGGAGCCGTGGCGTTCGCGCTCCGGCGACAAGTGCTCGCGGTTACAGAGCGTGCGCGGGTCGTTGCGGGACTGGGGCCCGCCGCCATGTACGAAGGCGCAGTTGCCGGCCTCCTGAAGGTGGCAGCGTGGCAAACGCGCAAACTGCAGAGCGGCAGGTTGCGTTCCTACCAGTCGCTGGTTTTGCTCGTGGCTGTGGCTGCTCCTGTCTTTGCGTGGTCCATCGTCGGGTCTCCCGACTTGCCGCCGCTGGCTGCGCGCCCGCCGTTTGTGACCGAAGTGGTGGTCTTGGTCACCATGCTGGCAGGCACGGCCGTCGCCATTGTTGCAACCTCGCGTTTGACGGCCATCGCTGGCCTCGGCGTGGCGGGTTACGGGGTCGGGGTGTTGTTTTTGTTGTTCGGGGCCCCGGATCTGGCCATGACCCAGTTCGCCATCGAGACGCTCACGGTGCTCTTGTTCGTGCTCGTGTTGTATCGCTTGCCGAGGTTCGAAACGCGCTCCGATCCGGCGACCCGCGTGCGCGATGCCCTTCTTGCCAGTGCGGTGGGGTTGGCCATTGCCGGGTCGATGGCCGTGGTTCTCGCCCGGCCAACCCCTTCGGTCTTGGCGCCATTCTTTCTGGCCGAAAGCGTGCCATCTGCGCACGGGCGGAACGTCGTGAACGTCATCTTGGTCGACTTCCGTAGCCTCGACACACTGGGAGAAATTACCGTGTTGGGGCTGGCCGCCATGGGTGTGGGCGCTCTGATGGCAGCGTGGAGAAAAAGGCCATGAAGTCGCTGATTTTGCTCACCACTACGCGGCTGCTCTTCCCGCTCATGGTCTTGCTGTCCGTATTCTTGCTCCTGCGCGGCCACAACGCCCCGGGAGGTGGATTCGTGGGCGGACTCGTTGCGGCTGCCGCGCTGGCGCTGCATGCGTTGGCGCACGGCATGGAACCTACCCGACGGTTGCTCCCGTTGTCTCCCGTGGCGTGGATTGCCGCCGGACTGAGCTGTGCGCTCTTTAGCGGGACGATCGCGTGGGCTTTTGGGCAGCCGTACCTCACCGGACTTTGGCTGCCGGTGTCGATTCCGGTCTTGGGCTCTGCCGGTACGCCGTTGTTGTTCGATCTCGGTGTGTACTTGCTGGTGATCGGGATGGTCACCCACGTGTTGTCGTTGCTGTGGGAGGAGTGAGTGGAGTTCCTGTTCGCAATCGTCATTGGTGCGCTGTACGCAGGGGCGTTGTACCTCATGCTGCGGCGGAGCATCGTGAAGCTGCTTCTCGGTCTGGGCCTTCTCGGCCACGCTGCGAACTTGTTGCTGTTTTCCACGAGTGGCTTTGCGCGATTGGCACCGATTGCCGACGAACACGGCCACCTTCCGACCGGAGCAGTTGCCGATCCGGTTCCGCAAGCGCTGATCCTCACTGCCATCGTGATTGGTTTCGGTGTGCTGGCGTTTTCCGTGGTGTTGGTGAAGCTCACTGCTGCGGCGGCGGGGACCGACGATGTCGATGCGCTGCAGACCTCCGAGGAGTGAGGTGTTTCGGTCGAGCACGGTGCTGACGTGATTGCGCGACTTCTCCTGATCGTTCCCGTATTGATCCCGTTGGCAGCAGCAGCGCTTTCCTTGCCGGTATCTCTCCCGAGGCAGCGCGCCGTGGCGTTGGTTGCAGCGACAGGGCATTTGCTGGCAGCGCTTGCGTTGCTCGTTGTCGTTCAGGAGCGTGGGGTGGTCGTGGTGCAAGTAGCTCGCTGGCCTGCGCCTTTCGGGATTACGTTCGTTGCCGACATGTTCAGCGCCCTCTTGGTGGCCACGATGTCCGTGATCGCCTGGATCGTGCTGGTGTATTCCACCGCCTCGATTCCGCCGGAGCGCGAACGGCTCGGTTATTACCCGCTGAGTTTGGTGCTGCTGGCAGGAGTCAGTGGTGCCGTGCTCACCGGTGACTTGTTCAACCTCTACGTCTGGTTCGAAGTTCTGTTGATGGCTTCGTTCGTGCTCCTGACTTTAGGTGGGGACCGGCCGCAGCTCGAGGGCGGCCTCAAGTACGTTGCCCTGAACTTGATTGCCTCGGCGTTCTTCTTGACCGGAGTGGGGTTGCTGTACGGCAGCGCTGGCACGTTGAACATGGCGGATCTTTCCGTGCGCTTGGGAGCTTGGCCGCTGTCGCTGCCAGCATTTGCGGGGACGCTTCTGTTGTTCGTGAGCTTCGGCATCAAAGGTGCGGTGTTCCCCTTGTTCGGCTGGCTTCCGGCCTCGTACCACACACCGCCAGTCGCGATTACGGCTTTGTTTTCGGCCCTGCTCACCAAAGTCGGAATTTATTCCATGATTCGCATGGGCACGCTGGTGCTACCGGAGCCTCCGGAAGCGTTCACCAACGCCATTTTGGTTGTGGCCGCGCTCACCATGCTCACGGGGGTGTTAGGAGCCGTCGCGCAAATGGAAATGAAGCGCCTGCTCTCTTTCCATATCGTGAGCCAAATTGGTTACTTGGTGTTCGGGTACGGTCTTTACAGCGTCGCTGGGCTCACGGGCGCGATTTTCTTCTTCGTGCACGTGTCGGTCGCGAAAGCAGCGTTGTTTTTGGTCGCCGGAGAACTGGAGCGATGCTACGGCACGACACGCTTGGCGCAACTCGGGGGCGCGTACCGCGAACAACCGTTGCTGGCTTGCGCGTGTTTCACGGCCGCGATGGCGCTAGCCGGGTTGCCCCCGTTTTCAGGCTTCTTTGCCAAACTGCAGCTGGTCGTCGCGGGGTTGCAGCAAGCAGCATTTTGGACTGTCGCTGTGGCTTTATTGGTGAGCATGCTCACGCTGTTTTCCATGACGAAGATCTGGGCAGAAGCGTTTTGGAAAGAGTCGATACGAAGCCAGCGGACGCACGACGTCCCCGCTGGGATGCGTTGGAGCACGGTGGCGCTAGCTTCTTTGAGCCTCGCCCTGGGCCTGTTTGCTGAACCGCTGATGGGGCTCGCACAGCAAGCGGCGGAGCAATTGTTGGATCGGAAAGCCTACATCACCGCAGTGCTCGGAGAAGTCTAATGGCGCTGTTGCACTTGGTTTTGTCCGTTCTCTGGCTGGTGCTGACCGGACGTTGGTCGCTTGGCGAGTTCCTGTTTGGTGCGCTGTTGAGCTACTTGGTCCTGTGGCTCACTCACCCGCACGGGCCCGACACGTACTTTGCGCGCGTGTGGAAAGTCGCACGCGCTCTCGGAGTGTTCCTGCGGGAGGTCGTGATCGCAAACCTGAGGGTAACGTACCACGTCTTTGCGCCGCTGCGGCGGATGCAACCGGGAATCGTCGCCGTGCCGTTGGACGTAAAGAGCGATGTTGCCATCACCATGCTCGCGAACACGATTACCCTGACCCCGGGAACGTTGAGCCTGGATGTGTCCACAGACCAGCGCACGTTGTACGTCCACGGCATGCGCATTGGTACGCCGCCCGAATTTCGTGCCGAGATCAAATCGGTGCTGGAAAAGCAGGTTCAGGAGGTATGCGAATGATTCAGACAGTAGCGTTGTGGGTGGTGTTGCCGGTTTTGTCGGTGGCTGTGTTGCTGTCCGTGGTTCGCCTTGCCATCGGGCCCAGCCTGCCAGACCGGGTTGTTGCGTTGGATTTGATCACGACCATTGGCGTCGGCATCGTTGCTGGAGCCGCCCTGGCGTGGGAGCAGCCCCCGCTGCTCGACGTAGGCACGGTGCTGGCGCTGGTGTCTTTTTTGGCCACGGTGGCATTTGCGCGATACATCGAACGAGGGATCCGCTCATGGTCGTCGAATGGGTAACTGTCGGGCTGTTGCTTGCGGGTACGTTTTTCATGTTGGTTGCAAGTATTGGCGTTGTGCGGATGCCAGACGTGTACTTGCGAATGTCCTGTACCTCGAAAGCCGCAACCCTGGGCGGGATGTGCCTGTTAACTGCCTACGCGTTGCAACATGTGAGCGACGCTGGACTGGCAGTGCGCGCCATCGCCACGGCGGTGTTCCTCATGCTTACCGCGCCCGTGGCGGCTCATATGATTGGACGGGCTGCATATCGCCTCGGTGTTCCTTTGTGGGTTGGCTCGTGCTGCGATGATCTCAAGGGTGCGTATTCTGCGGACGGCAACACCCTGCGAAGTCAGCCGGCGGTCGCCGTAGCGGAACGGCACGGGCAGCCCTAGTCATGGCGCTGTTGCTGGCGCTTTGCGGGCTCGCATTGCTCATCGCCGGGGCAGAAAGCCTCGTGCGTGGTGCCGCGCGTTTGGCGACGGCGGTTGGAGTGAGCCCGTTGTTGGTGGGCCTGACGGTGGTTGCTTGGGGGACCAGTGCGCCCGAGCTGGCGGTGAGTTTGGCCGCAGCCGTTCAAGGGCAACCAGACATTGCGGTTGGCAACGTTGTCGGAAGCAATGTGTTCAACGTGCTGTTCATTCTCGGAGCGGCAGCCGCCGTGGCTCCGCTGGCCGTGTCGCAGCAGTTGGTCCGCATCGAAGTGCCGATTCTCGTGCTGGCCTCTCTGTTCTCCTGGTATTTGGCCGCGGATGGTCAAATTACGCGGGGCGAAGGATTCGCGTTGCTGGCCACCGGACTTGCGTACACGGGGTTTGCTCTCCGTACGGGCGCCGCTGCGGAAAACCAGGTTCCCACGGATGCAGTCGATGGAGCCGCCATGCGAACCCTTGGTCACGTGGCGCTGGTGGTGGTTGGTTTGGCGGCCCTCGTGTTGGGCTCGCGGTGGTTCGTTGCTGGCGCGGTGCACATTGCACGTTGGTTCGGTGTATCCGAGCTGGTCATTGGTTTGACGATTGTCGCCGGTGGAACGTCGCTGCCGGAACTCGCCACCTCCATCGTCGCTGCAGTGCGGGGGGAGCGTGATATTTCGGTGGGCAATGTGGTGGGCAGCAACCTGTTCAACTTGTTGTTCGTTCTGGGTGGTGCGGCTGCGGTATCGGGCTACGTTCCGGTGGCCCAAGGCGCGTTGTCGTTCGACTTCCCGGTGATGGTTGCCGTGGCGGTAGCGTGCTTGCCGGTGTTCTTTACCGGCCACCGGATTGCGCGCTGGGAAGGCTGGCTCTTCTTCGGGTATGGCATTGCATACTGGACGTACCTGTTTCTTGCCTCTGCGCACCACGATGCCTTGCCTGCGTTCCACGTGGTCATGCTGGCGTTCGTGATTCCCCTGACGCTCGTCACCGTTGCCGTCAGCGTTGCCCGCCAGATCCGCAGCGATTTGCGCTCCGCCAACGTGTAGGGTTTTGCCTGCGCCCAGTAGCGCGGAGCTCCACCCCGGTTGACGCATCGCGTGCATCGGCGCATCCGTGGAGAAGGCCGAGAGGCAAGGGAGGGAGGCCGCGAGCGATGGACTTTGCCGTGCCAGCGGAAACACAGGCGATTTGCCGGCAACTGGAACAATTCATGGAGGAGTGGATTTATCCGCTCGAGCGCTCGCGCGAGCGTTGGGTCCTGCAAGAGGGCGGCCCCGCGTACCCGCCGGCGATTCGGGCCCTGCAGCAAAAGGCAAAGGAACTGGGGTACTGGGCGTTCCACCTCCCCAAGGAAGCTGGCGGTGCAGGGCTACCGTTCATGCAGTACGTGTTCGTAAACGAGATCCTGGGGCGGAGCCCGATCGCGCCCGTGGTTTGTGGTTCGCAGGCTCCCGACTCGGGCAACGCGGAGATTTTGTGGCGCTTTGGCACCGAAGAGCAAAAAGAACGCTGGCTTCGTCCGCTCGTGGACGGCGAAATTCGGAGCTGTTTTTCCATGACGGAACCGGAAGTTGCTGGCTCCGACCCGCGTTTGCTGCGCACGACCGCGGTTCGCGAAGGCGACTACTACGTCATCAACGGGCACAAGTGGTTTACCAGCGGAGCCCACGGTGCCGCCTTTGCCATTGTGATGGCACTCACCAATCCGGAGCGCGAGAACCCGTACCTGCGTTACAGCATGATCATCGTCCCGACGGATACCCCTGGTTTTCGCATCGCTCGGGGAGTGCCTGTTTTAGGCGACGATGACAACCACCATGCGGAAATCTGGTACGAGAACTGCCGCGTGCCGGTAACGAATCGCTTAGGTGAGGAAGGCATGGGCTTTGTGATTGCACAAGAGCGCTTGGGCCCAGGGCGTATCCACCACTGCATGCGCTGGCTTGGCATGGCGCAGCGGGCGTTCGAAATGATGTGCCGGTATGCCAATCAACGGTACGCCTTTGGCAGCACGCTAGCCCGCAAGGCGAACATTCAAGACTGGATCGCCGAAGCTCGCGCCGAAATCCAAGCGGCACGGCTCATGACTTTGCACGCCGCATGGAAAATCGACACCGAGGGCGCGCACGCTGCCCGCGAGGAAATTTCGCTGATCAAGTTTTTCGGCGCGCGCATGCTTCACAACGTCGTGGACAAGGCTGTGCAAGTGTTCGGCGCCGCCGGTGTGTGCGACGACCTACCCCTTTCGCACTTTTACCGCCAGGCGCGCCTCGCGCGCATTTACGATGGTCCGGACGAGGTTCACAAGATGGTTGTGGCGCGCCGCATCCTCGAAGCGTACGCCGACAAGTCCGACAAATCCTCGGCCGCGTCGTGAATTGCCCCAGCGAGCACGCAACGATCGTGGACATCTTGGGGCGACCTGGTGGGTTGCCCCGGTGCGAAGCAGAAGATACGGGCGGCTAGCGCACTTGACCCTCAGCGGCTTTCTGCCACGACGTGGATTTTTGCTGCCCCGCGCGGGCGGCGCAGTTGTGCGCGGAACGTGACCTGGCTGTGCGGATCCACCGTTGCCGAACTCACTTCCGCAGGCAGGGAAACGAGCGGGGTGCCGGACTCGTCGAGCACCTGAACCGTCACTCTCAGGTTGCGTGCGCGCCCGGAACCCCGGTTCTCCACGATACCGGACACGAGGGCCGTTTCCTTGTCCGGACCCGGCCCTTCGACCACGTCGAGAATCGCGAGTTCCGGACGCTCCGGAACCACAATCTCCTCCTCTACGAGGATTTTGGGCGTGGGTTCCGGGAGGAGAACCGGTTCCGGTGGCTGGCGTGGCACGCAGCTCGCTGCGGCCAAGGCGACGAAAAACAACCAAGAAGGGACTTTTTTCATTTTGGATCCGCCTTATCGCGTGCTTGCATGTGGAAGCCAAGAGTCCGTTGCCGCTCCGCAGGCTCGTTGGTAAGAACGGGACTTCATGACGCCGAGTGCTCAGCCGTTGTCCGCGTCGACGTTTCAAGCCATTGCCGACAAGATTCTCGCTGGCGGCGAACTCGACCGAGCCGAAGCCCGCAATGTGTTGCACGCGCCAGTGGAGTCGCTCCCCGATTTGCTTTGGGCCGCGTATCGCGTGCGGGAGCGGTTTTACGGGCGGCGGGTCAAGCTATGCCAGCTCCGCAACGCGCGCAGCGGTTTGTGTCCGGAGGATTGCCACTACTGTTCCCAGTCGGCCATCTCCACTGCGGCCATACCGCGGTATCGGCTCGACTCGGTGTCCGAGCTGGTTGCCGGTGCGCGGCGAGCAGTGGCGGCAGGCGCGACCCGTTACTGCATGGTGACGAGCGGTCGGGGTCCGAGCCCGACCGACATTGCCCGGATCACGGCTGCAGCACGTGCCATCAAGGCGGAGTTTCCGCGCTTGGAGCTATGCGCTTCCCTGGGATTGCTGGACGAGGCGCAGGCGCTGCAGTTGAAGGAAAGCGGAATCGACTACGTGAACCACAACTTGAATACCAGCCGCCGGTTCTACCCGGAAATTTGTTCGACCCATACGTTCGACGACCGCGTGGCAACCATTCGCGCTGTGCAAGCCGCTGGGCTACGCACGTGCTGCGGTGGCATCATTGGCATGGGCGAGAGCGAAGAAGACTTGATCGATCTGGCGTTCGACTTGCGAGCTTTGCGTGTGGACTCCTTGCCGGTGAACTTCCTCCATCCCATCGAGGGCACCCCGTTGGAAGGCCACAACGAGCTCGACCCGGCCCAATGCTTGCGCGCGCTTTGTCTGATGCGCTTCGTGCGGCCGGATGCGGAAATTCGCGTTGCTGGTGGCCGTGAGCTCCATCTCGGTTGGTTCCAGGCCTTGGCGTTGTATCCGGCGAATTCCTTGTTCGTCGATGGGTATCTCACGACTCCGGGCGATGCCGCTGCAGAAGTACAGCGCCTGGTCGCCGCCCTCGGGTTCGAAGTGGAAGGTTAGTTCCGTTCAAGCGAGGCGCTTCCACGCAACGTCGAAGCCGGAAGCGTCCCCAAGCACTTCTTCCGGGGAAAATGCTTGTGCCGGAGCGAGAACACCGCGCCGGTCGAAACTCGGCTCCTGCATGCGCACTGCAGCGGCTGCAGCCACAGCAGCGGTGATGCCGTACGGATCGCGTCCGGTAATGATCATTGCTTCCTTCCGGGCTTGACCCCCACGCACTCCGCGAATCTCGAGAAAAATCAAAAAACGGTCGCGCGCCCGCACCTCGGGTGGCGGCCCGCTCGTCTCCTTGCCCAGAGCCCATTCGGCCACGGCAACGAGCGGGGTTTTGGCCACAAGCCGCGCTGCAGGCACCAACCATCCGGCAGCCAACGCTGCCAGTCGCGGCAAGGCCAGGTACGCGCGAACGGCTCGCGTGCGGATGTGGCGCGGGATGGTCAGGATTTCGGCTCCCGGAAAACTCAGCGCAACCAGCGTACCCCAGCCTTCAGGCAGCTCCACCTCCCGGCGATATCGGGCAGGCGGCAAGGGGATCCATTTGCCCTCTTCGTAACCGAAACCTTCTGCGCCAAGCATGCGCAACACGGAGCGCTTGGTTCCCTGGCTAGCGTGGAACTGTGTAGCGTAAATCACGTCGATCGAGGCCACATCGCGGTATCCGCGAGCGAGCACTGCGGCGCCGCAATCGGCCAAAGCAATCTCGTAGGCATGCGCGGGGACGACCGCCACGCCAGCTTCTCGCGCTTGGTGGTCGCGCGCCTGTACAGCGCGGATAAAGGGCTGCTCCCCGGTCGTGTCGAGGTAGTGGCTCCCGGCTGCCAGAGCCGCATCGACCACGGGCTCGCCAAGGTCCACGAACGGGCCAGCGCAATTCACGATCACGCGACTTTTCCTCGCGAGGGCTGCCAGCGAGTCGGGGTGCGATACGTCGGCAACGAACGTCGAAAGCCCGCCGTGAGTGCGCGCCAATGCCGCTAGCTTCTGTTCGTTCCGGCCCGCGATCAAAGGGCGCACGCCTCGGCGTACGAGCTCTTCCACCACCAGGCGGCCAGTGTATCCCGTGGCCCCGAAGACCGTTACTCCGCGCTCTTCCATACCATGTCGTTTCGGCTCATGGGCCCTCCATGTCAAGCCCGTACGGACTACCTTACGGAAGCAAGGTCTGGTAGAAGGGAGACATGGAGCGCAACGTCAAACTGCTGTGCATTCGGCACGGCGAAAGCGAGGGGAATCTCCACAAGGTGTTTTGCGCCACGCCGGACGTTCCACTGACACCCTACGGGCGACAGCAGGCGCGGCTGACCGGCTTTTACCTCCGAGCCGACTTCTCCCCGGGCCGCATCGTTTCGAGTCCTTACCGTCGGGCGCTGGAAACCGCGGAAATCATAGGCGAGGTTTTGCAATTGCCGGTGGAGGTGGAAGAGGATTTGCGCGAGCGCGACATCGGCGAGTATGCCGGGTGCCCGTACGAGGTGGTGCTCGACGATCCGAACTACGGCAAAGATGCCCCCTGGCGTTGGAGACCTCCAGGGGGAGAATCGCTTGCGGACGTCGCCGAGCGGGCGGTGCCTGCGGCGTGTCGGATCGCAGCAAACAGCACCGCTGCGGAAATCGTGGTCGTGAGTCACGCTGGCGTCATCGCCGCATTGTGCGCTGCGGCACGCGGGAACAACTGGGACGGCGTCTCGGGCCCACTGAATGCGGAAGTCTTGGTGCTGGAGTACGCCGACGGGCGACTGCACCTGCGCGAGTAAGTTCTAGCCCTCGTCCCACCGCTGGTGGGAAATCGCCCGATGCGCGGCTTGCACGAGCGGGTTCTACAATCGTGCAGGAGCGGATGTGTTTGCGCCAAGGGCGGCTTTGTGAAACAAGCGCAAACCGCGAGGAGGTGACGTATGACGCTGTGGATCGAGCAGCCGGTAATGCGCTTGTTTGCCCTCACGTACTTGCTGCTCGTGTTGAAAATGCTCGCCGTAGGTTTCGTCACGAGTTACTACCGCATGCGCAAGCGGGCATTCGCAGTGCCCGAAGACTACGCGATGCAGGGACTGTCCCCACGCCAGGTGGTCGACCCAGATGTGGAACGTGCCCGGCGAGCCCACCGGAACGACCTCGAGAACATCTTGCCGTTCTTTGCCGTGGGGTTTTTCTTCGCGCTCACGCAACCGTCGTTGGGTGTGGCGCGTGTGTTGTTCATCGGGTACCTGCTGGCACGTGTGCTCCACACAGTGTTTTACCTCGCTGCGCTCCAACCTTGGCGCACCCTTGCCTTTGCCGTTGGCCAAGCGATTACGGTCGTGATGCTCCTGGCCACGTTCGCACGCATCTGGTGAGCGGCTGCCGAGGCGCTTCATTCGGCCACTCGCTGCCAGCTCCCGTCGGGCAGCCAGTGCGCGCACAGCCCCGGTTGCAGTAAGCCGGCAAGGATCCGCGCACTGTCGACAATGCGTGGCCCCGGACGATTGAAGTACGCGTTGCCATCGGTGACGTACGTTCGGCCGTTGCGCACGGCGGGCAGGCGGCTCCAGACCGGGGCGGCGCGCAACACGTCCAGTTCTGCCAACGTGCGCTCGATGGGAAAACCACATGGCATCAAAATCAACACCTCTGGAGCTGCGGCGAGAATGGTTTCCCAGTCGCACGGGCGACTGCTGTTCCCTGGCGCGGCAAGCAGCGAACGTCCGCCCGCGATGTCAACGAGCTCGGGCATCCAGTTGCCAGCTACCATGGGCGGATCGAGCCACTCCAGGCACAACACTGCCGGGCGGTAGCGAGCGCGGGCGGTGCGCTTGCGTACGGCTTCCAACTCCCCTTGGCAATTTTCCACAAACTGCCGGCCTTCGGCGCCGCAACCCAAAGCGTCGGCCACACGCGCGAAGTCCGACCAAATCCCCTCGAGGTCGTGCGCGTGCAACTTCACCACCTCGAACTGCAAGCGAAGAGCTGCCCGTGCCTCCTCCACTTGGCTCGCGGGCAGGGCGCAGACCTGACACTGGTCTTGCACCAACACCACGTCAGGCAGCAGTGCACGGAGCATGTCGGGAAGTACTTCGTACAGTGGCTCACCCAGGGCCAACGCACGGCGTACCTGCTCATCGATGGTGCGCGAGGTGCCCGTGGCTTCGAAGCGAGGCCGGGTAACCTTTGGCAAGGTGGAGACTTCGGGTGGAAAGTCGCACTCGTGGGAAACCCCCACCAACGCGGCTGCGCGGCCCAGGGCACACACGAGCTCGGTTGCCGCCGGAACCAGGGAGACCACACGCATGCGGGGAAGGGCCTCGGCCAAGGGGGAAACGCAGCGCCGCTACATGTAGCGTCTGCGATCCACAGGTTGGTCCGGTTCCAGCTTGTCGCCGCAGGTGGAACCGCAATACGTACACAAGTATTCGAACTTGTTGCCTTGGGGCAGAATGAGGAGCAGTCGCTTTCGTACCGGCACTGCCACCCGACACTTAGGGCAAAGCAACAAAGAAGCTTCGAGCTGGTCAAAACTGTCGCGTGCCATCGCTGACCTCGAGTTGTCGGGAACCGCACCTACCGTTATATGCCGCCCCCGACAGCGTCAACTGCTTGCGGGATTGACTGTGATCGACACCACTCACGAACGATCGCCGGGGGTCGCGCGCCGCCGCGTTTACGTGGAGACCTACGGCTGCCAGATGAACTTGGCCGACACCGAACTGTTGCTCGGGTTGTTTCGCCAGGGAGGGTACGATCCAGTGGCGGAACCCGAGCAAGCGGACGTGATCTTGCTCAACACCTGCGCGATTCGCGAGCACGCGGAGGAGCGTGTCGTGGGTCGGCTGGGCGATCTGTTTCGGCACAAGGCACGGCGACCCGATCTTCAACTCGGGATCGTCGGCTGCATGGCTCAGCATGTGCGCGACCGGCTGCTGGCACGCTTGCCGTTCGTGGACTTTGTGGTCGGCCCCGATGCCTATCGGCGGCTTCCGCAGGTGCTGAACGAGCACCGCCCCGATCCGTACATCGACGTCCAGCTCGACCGCACGGAAACCTATGCCGATCTGGTTCCGGAGCGCGAAGCTGGGGTGCGGGCGTGGGTGACCATCATGCGTGGTTGCGACAAGTTTTGCACCTTTTGCATTGTGCCCTACGTGCGCGGCCGCGAACGCTCGGTGCCGATGGCGCACGTTCTTGCGCAAGTGGAACAACTCGCCCGCGCGGGCTTTCGGGAGGTCGTGTATCTGGGCCAAACCGTCAATGCATACCACGACGGGGAAGCGGACTTTGCCACGTTGTTGCGGCGGACCAACGAAATTCCGGATCTGCTGCGCATTCGTTTTACTTCACCGCACCCGGCAGACTTTACCGAGGCGACCCTCGAGGCCTTGGCCACTTGCGAGAAAATTTGCCCCTATGTGCACTTACCAGTGCAGTCGGGGTCGGACCGAATCCTGGAACGCATGGCGCGGGGATACACGGTCGAGGCATACCTGCACTTGGTCGAGCGCTTGCGGAGTGTGCGGCCGGATGTGGCGCTGAGCACCGACGTGATTGTCGGGTTCCCGGGCGAGGAGGAGGCGGATTTCGAGGCAACTCTGCAGTTGATGCGCGAAGTTCGCTTCGATCAAGCGTTTATGTTTCAGTACTCTCCGCGCAGCGGGACCAAAGCGGCACGCTGGCCGGAAACCGTCTCGCCGGAGGAAAAGCAGCGCCGGCTCCAGGCCGTCATCGACCTGCAGGAGGCAATTGCGTTCGAGCGCAACCAGGCTTGGGTAGGCCGGGTGGTCGAGGTGTTGGTGGAAGGACCTGCACGCAAGAGGGACGGGGCTTGGTGCGGGAAAACCCCGCAGTTCAAAACGTGCGTGTTTGCGGCTGACGAAGCACCACAGGTTGGAACGTTGGTGCCGGTGCGCGTTCGCAGCGCGAACTCTCATACCTTGTTTGGCGAACCGGAGTTTACGGCATCTGATGGCGCGGCGACTGTTGGCGGCAACGGCAGGTGAACTTCGAAGCAGCTTCCCTTGCCTGGGGTGCTGTCGACGCGGATCGTTCCGCCAAGGGCGTCGACCAGCCGACTCGTGATGTAAAGCCCGAGCCCAACTCCTTCCGGAAATTCTTCTGGAGCTGCGCGCTCGAACGGGTCGAAAATGAATGGCTGCTTCTCTGGCGGGATGCCCACACCCGTATCGCACACTTCCAGCAGCAGCTCTGTCAGCCCCGCGCGAATCCGCACGCGCACTTCGCCTGCGGGGGTAAACTTGAGAGCGTTGTCCACCAAGTTGCGCACGATCATCTTGAACTTGGTGCCGTCGATGCGGGTCGAAGGTAAGTCTGGCGACACATCCCAGCGAAAGGCCACCCCAGCCGGAGTTCCACGAAGCACGAATTCTTGATGCAAGGCCTCGCACACGTGATCGAGCGGTTCCGTGGCGTCGGGAGCAAGGAAACGGCCGCCTCGGCTAAGGGCGAGGGCCACTTGAATGGTGTCCAGCGCGTGACGAGCGAGCGCAGCTTGACGGTCGAGCGCTTGCTGCACCGTGGTCGGTTGCGAGGAATCGGTACATCCGTCGCGAATCACCTCCGTGTAGCCGAGGATCGCGGCGAGCAAATTCCGTAACTCGTGCGACATGATCGCTGCAAACTGAGCATTGATCTCCGCTTGGTGGCGAGCGGCTAGCGACTCTTGAAACAGGCGGTAGCGCAGCTTTTCGGCGCGGAATGCGGCAAGCACGCTAATCAAGGCGGCGAACAGCGGGCCCGTCAACTGATGCGGCAAATCGTTACTGGGCCAAACGACTCGGCCGGTATAGAACAACGCAGACCAGTACAGGCCGAGTGTCCCGACGGCGGATATCGTCTGTGCGGCGGGGTGCCATGGCAGCAGCGTGGCCGACGCCAGCAGTTTCACCGAAACGAACAACGCGGTCCCAGAGGTCGGAGTGCCCGGGTAGAGAAGCCCAGCAGTGATGCCCAGGGTGTACACTGCGTCCGTGCCAAGAGCCAACCAGTGCGGTCGCTGGCGGGCGACTTCGAAACGAACCAGCAGCAGGCAGCCGGCCGGGGAAGCCAAAATGATGGCAAGCCAAGGCCAGTCCGTCCAAGCCCGCCCAGGCGTAAACACTGCGACAAACAGCACGAACAGGACGGTAATCACCAACAGGGCCGCCGCGACTCGCTGGATCTCCTCGGCAAGCAACGCTTGGCGATACGGGCGGTACGCCTCCTGCGCATGGCCCACCTCGCGCCACAACCACTTCGTCACACGGCCGCCCGCATCGTTCATTAGATCGTATCGGGCCTCAGTTAAGAAAAACTCGCAGCAAAGCTCAAGTCAGGAACTCACCGCGCAACCGCAACGGCCCCACCGTGGCGGCCAAGCGACGTTCCAACTGGCGCATCTTTCGTGCTTCGGCCGGCGATCGCTCGTGATCGTAGCCAAGCAAGTGGAGCAATCCGTGAATCAACAAAGTGGCGAGTTCTTCCTCCAGAGACCGGCCATGCTCCTCGGCTTGGCGCCGGGCTGTATCGACGGAAATCACCACGTCGCCCAGGTGCTGCTCGTCTCCGGGGATGCGCTCCCCTTCCCGCACGGGGAACGCGAGAACGTCGGTTGGCCGGTCCTTGTGACGGTACTGGCGGTTGAGCGCTTGAATCTCCGCGTCGCTCACCAAGCTTACGCACACCTCGGCGCTTGCTTGCCCCAGGTGTTCTAACGCGCGCTCGACAAAGTCCCCGAGGGGCCGTGTGCGAAGGCCGTGAATGCGCCGACGGGCGAGGACAGTAACGGGCATACGCCTCGTCGAGGGAAAACGTTTCCGCGGCGCTCAGCTTTGCTCGCCGCCGTCTTTGCTTCCGTTTCCGGGGCGGGCAGCAGCGGCACGCTCGTTTTGGCGCTGGCTTTCGTAGCGGTCGTACGCCGCAATGATGTCTTGCACCAAGCGGTGGCGCACCACATCGCGCTCGCTGAACAGGCAGAACTTGATGCCCTCGACGCCGCGCAACACTTGTTGTGCTTCCTTGAGGCCCGAGGCACGTCCGGCGGGCAAGTCGATCTGGGTGACGTCTCCCGTAATGACCGCTTTGGAGCCATAGCCGAGGCGGGTGAGGAACATTTTCATCTGTTCGCTCGTGGTGTTTTGCGCCTCGTCGAGGATCACGAACGAATCGTTCAACGTGCGGCCGCGCATGAACGCCAGCGGTGCCACCTCGATCACGCCGCGCTCGATCATTTTCTGCGCGCGGTCAAAATCCACCATGTCGTGCAAGGCATCGTACAAGGGGCGCAGGTATGGGTTGACTTTTTCTACCAGATCCCCGGGTAGAAACCCGAGTTTCTCGCCTGCTTCGACTGCCGGCCGGGTCAGAATCATCCGCGCGAAGTTGTTTTTCATGATTTCCGCTACGGCCATGGCCATGGCTAAATAGGTTTTGCCCGTGCCGGCCGGGCCGATACCGAAGACAATGTCATACTCGCGGATGGCGTCGATGTATTCTTTTTGGGCGACGCTTTTGGGTGTGATGATCCGTTTGTGGGAAGAGATGTAAATTGTGTCCAGAAAAATGTCGCGAAGATTGGCATTACGGTCGCGACTCAAAATCCGGACCGCGTAATCCACGTCGCTCGGATAAATCGGATAGCCCTTTTCCACCACTCCGTAGAGTTGGCTCAACACACGGGCGGCCAGCTCGCACGCAACCGGGTCGCCCGTGACATGGAGGGCGGTGCCACTGACCCCGATGCGCACGTCCAGCAACCGTTCCACCGTCTTGACGTGCTCGTCGTGGTGGCCGAGCAGGTCCTGAAAAACCCGAGGGTTGGGAAAGCTCAGCTCGAGCTCGTGAACTTCTCGACTGGTTTCTAGCAACTCCGTTTCAAGCGACAATTTCGAAAACCGCCTCGAGGGCCTCTGGTAATTTTTCTGGCTGCTTGCCTCCTGCTTGGGCCAGCTCCGGTTTGCCACCTCCGCCGCCGCCAATCAATGGGGCAATGCGCTTTATAATGTTGCCTGCTGGGTAGCGCGGCGCAAGGTCTTGGGTGACGGCAACGAGCAACAAGGCGCGGTCGCCACGCCGCGTACCCAACACGACCACGCCAGACCCCAAGCGCTGTCGAAGCTGGTCGGCAAGCTCGCGGAGACTCGAGTCGTCCAACCCCTCCACTTCTGCGCTCAGCACGCGCACGCCATTGACGGTACGGGCCCGTTGCAGCAGCAAGTCGGTTTGCCGGCTGGCAAGCTGGCTTTGGAGTTGGCGCAACTGACGCTCCCACTCGCGTTGTTGGGCGAGCAACTTTTCCAGCCGCTCGGGAAGTTCCTCTTCCGGTGCGCGCAGAACTGCACCCGCACGCTCCAGCAGGTGTTCGCGCTGGTGTAGCCACTGCCACGCACCGTCTCCCGTGAGCGCCTCGATCCGGCGCACCCCAGCGGCCACTCCTTCCTCGGAGCGAATTTTCAGCAGGCCGATATCTCCGCTGCGGCGCACGTGGGTACCGCCGCAAAGTTCGGTGGAATATTCCCCGATCCGGACCACACGCACGACATCTCCGTACTTCTCCCCGAAGAATGCCAGTGCCCCCGCTTTGAGGGCTTCGTCGTAAGGCATCTCTTCGGTCCACACCGGGTCGTTCCACCGGATGCGCGCGTTCACCTCCCGTTCGATGGCCGATAACCGCTCCTCACCGACGGGGCCAGCGTAGGTAAAATCGAACCGCAAGCGATCCGGAGCCACCAAGGAACCTGCTTGGCGAACGTCGCGTCCTAACTGCTCGCGCAGCACGGCGTGAAGGATGTGCGTGGCCGAATGATTGAGCCGGGCAGCGTCGCGCCGAGCACGATCGACGCGGAGACGTACGCGCTGACCGACACGGAACCGACCGCGCTCGACCTGCCCGATGTGCACGATCAAGTTGCCGCGCGCCTTTTGCGTATCTCGCACCTCGATGCGATCCCCCTCGTCGGTTTCGATCCACCCACAGTCGCCCACCTGGCCGCCACCTTCCGGATAAAGGGGTGTTTCGGCGACGACGACATGGACCGGTTCCCCGGCACGCACCTCTTGCCGTAAGTCCCCCTGGCTTTGCAAAGCCAGAATTTCCGACTCGAATTCGTACACGAAGTCTCCGAGGAAGCGGCTTTCGAGGGCCCGGGTGGTGGCGAACGCGTCCGTCAACAGCTCCGCCTGATCCAGCGAGGCGCGGCGCGCTTCGCGGGCTCGACGGCGCTGTTCCTCCATGCAGCGTTCGAATCCCTCCGTGTCCACCGCAATGCCGTCTTCGCGAAGAATGTCCTGGGTCATGTCGAGCGGGAAGCCGTACGTGTCGTACAGCCGGAAAGCGACCTCGCCTGGTAACACTCTTCCTCCGGACAACCGCAGGCGACGCCGCTCGTCTTCCAGCAGCGCCAAACCCTTGTCGAGGGTTTCGGCAAAGCGTTCTTCTTCCTCGCGTAAAACCGTTTCGACCTCCGTTTCGCGTCCGCGCGTTTCCGGATAGGCAGCGCCCAAGATGCTGAGCACTGGCCGCACGAGCTTCCACAAAAACGGCTCCTCGAACCCGAGGTGGCGCGCATGCCGGGCTGCCCGACGCAACACGCGGCGCAGGACATACCCACGGCCTTCATTCGACGGCCGTACGCCATCGACGACCAAGAAGGTCAGAGCGCGGCTGTGGTCGGCAAGTACTCGGAAAGCAACGTCGTCGGCCGCGTGAGCGCCGTAGCGCTTGCCCGAAGCGCGCTCGACGAACTCGATGAGCGGGCGAAACAAGTCCGTATCGTAGTTCGACGGCACTCCTTGAAGCACTGCCGTTACCCGCTCCAAGCCCATGCCGGTGTCCACGTGGCGAGCAGAAAGCTCTTGCAACTCTCCGCGCTCGTCGCGGTTGTACTGGATAAACACCAAGTTCCACAGCTCGATGAAGCGGGCGCAGCCAGCGTTGACGCCACATACGTGCCCAGGAACGTGCTTGCGGTCGCACAATGCTGGACCGCGGTCGATGTGAATTTCTGAGCAGGGACCACAGGGACCGACCTCGCCCATTTCCCAGAAGTTGTCCTTCTCCCCGAAGCGCAAAATTCGTTCGGGCGGAATGTCGGTGACCTCGCGCCACAGGTTGGCCGCCTCGTCGTCGGTGTGGAACACGGTGGCGTAGAGCAAGTCCTTCGGCAGACCCCACACCCGCGTGAGCAGTTCCCAAGCCCAGGCAATGGCCTCGCGCTTGTAGTAGTCGCCAAACGACCAGTTCCCCAGCATTTCGAAAAAGGTGTGGTGATAACCGTCGCGCCCGACTTCCTCGAGATCGTTGTGCTTGCCCGACAGTCGCAAGCAGCGCTGGTAATTCACGGCTCGCGCCACAGCGCGGCGCTCGGTGCCCAAGAAAACGTTCTTGAATTGCACCATGCCGGCATTGGTGAACAACAAGGTCGGATCGCTTTCCGGCACCAAGGAGGCGCTCGGAACGAACTCGTGGCCGCGTTCTCGAAAGAACTCTACGAACTGGGAGCGGATGTCGGATCCGGTCATGACGCAGCTCGGCATTAGCAGGCTTCGCCGAGAATGACCACGACAAGGCCCTCCGGAAAGCCGCGGTTGAGCAAGAAGCGGTAGGCCCGGGCCCGCTGCCGCGCGTCGCTAGGCACGCCCGAAAAGCGTACACCGAGGACCGAGCGGGCAAGCTGCTCTTCGTCGGCAAACACTTCGTCCAGCACGCGGCTCGCTTTCGCCCCTTCGACGCCCCGAGCGTGCAAGTCGGCTGCGGCGCGTAGGCGTCCGTACCCGCGCCGGTGCCAGTAAGCGGCACGAGCGGCAGCCAAACGCGCATCGTCGACGTAGCCGCACTGTTGCAAGCGGCCGAGTACACTCTCGGCGACTTCAGGAGCGAAGCCACGCGCGGTCAGATACTGCTTGGTTTCGCTGGCAGAACGCTCTCTGCGGGCCAGCCAGCGCACCGCCTGCTGCCAGGCAGCTTCTTCAGAATCGTTCGATTTCCACTCTCGGCGCGCCGCCGACGCCTTCGCGTCTTTCGAAGTCATCCCAGCGAGTGTCACTGGTGGACGAGATCCCGCGGAGTTTCAAGTCGAAGTCGCCGGGGTTCGTAGCGTTCCGCAACGCTTCTTCGCGCGTGATCAATCCGCTTTGGTAAAGCGCCATGAGCGACTGATCGAACGTTTGCATGCCGTAGCTCACGTGCCCTTGCGCAATGACTTCGCGGAGATCGCGCAGCTTTTCTTTGTCAGCGATGTATTCCCGCACCCGAGCGTTGGACACCAGCACCTCGACCGCAGGGACCATCCCTTGCCCATCCGCGCGGGGGATGAGTCGCTGGCTGATCACCCCCTTCAGGACGCTAGCCAGAATCAGGCGTACCTGGTCGCGCTGATGCTCGGGGAACACGCTAATCGCGCGAGTAATGGTTTCTGGGGCGTCGAGTGTGTGCAGGGTGCTCATGACCAAGTGCCCGGTTTCCGCCGCCAAAATGGCGGTTTCAATGGTCTCCAGGTCGCGCATTTCGCCCACAAGGATCACGTCGGGGTTTTGCCGCAACGCAGCTTTGAGTGCAGCAGCAAAGCTGACTGCGTCGAACCCCACCTCCCGTTGGTTGATGAAACTCCGTTGGTCGCGGTGCGTGTACTCGATTGGATCCTCGATGGTAATGATGTGTGCTTGGCGCGTGCGGTTGATGTGGTCGATCATTGCAGCGAGGGTGGTGCTTTTCCCGCTGCCAGTGGTCCCCGTGACCAACACCAACCCGCGGCGCTCGTCGGCGATCCGCTCCACCACGGGGGGAAGGTTCAGCTCCGCCACTGTGCGCACAACGTTGGGGATGATGCGCACGACCATGCTCAAGGCGCCTCGCTGGCGGAATACGTTGACCCGAAACCGACCGAGCTCGGGACTCTCGTAGGCCAGGTCTGCCTGCAACTCGGCAGCGAACCGACGCCGGTGGTAGTCGTCCAACACCGTGTCTACCGCTGCCTCCACAATTTCGTGGGTCAGCGGCAGTGCCTCGGGCATGGGGACCAAGTCGGCGCGCAAGCGTACCGCAGGGGGTGCGCCAACCTTGAGTAGGACGTCCGAGGCTCCCAAGGCCATTGCGCGGCGCAAGATCTCGTCCAGGTGCATAACACGCGCCGCTTACAGCAAAGCGCGTACCGACCGCGGAAGGGGCACAAGCTCTTGGTGCCCGACTGACGCGGGTGTCAAAAGCAAATGCTTACGCACCCCGCGTGCTTTTTTTTGTGTCGCTCCTGGGTGGCTCGACACTCGGGGGTTCCTTCCGCAGAGGAGGAAGGCCCATTTTGGTTCGCACGCGGTCTTCGAGCTCCTGTGCAATGTCGGGGTGTTCGCGCAAGAAGTCTTTCGCGTTTTCGCGGCCTTGGCCGATGCGCTCCCCGTTGAACGAGTACCAGGCCCCGCTCTTCTCGATGATGCCTAAGTCGGTTCCAAGGTCGACGAGTTCCCCTTCCTTGGAGATCCCACTGCCGTACAGAATGTCGAACTCGGCTTCTTTGAATGGTGGGGCCACTTTGTTTTTCACCACCCGCACTTTCGTGCGGTTGCCAATGACGTCTTCGCCCTGTTTGATGGAGCCGACGCGGCGGATATCGATCCGTACCGAGGCATAAAATTTCAGCGCGTTACCCCCGGTGGTAGTTTCCGGGTTTCCGAACATAACGCCAATTTTCATGCGGATTTGGTTGATGAAAATGACGATGGTCTTCGAGCGCGAGATGGTGGCGGTGAGTTTGCGAAGAGCTTGGGACATGAGCCGTGCTTGAAGGCCCATTTGCGGTTCGCCCATCTCTCCCTCGATTTCCGCCCGAGGAACCAAGGCGGCAACCGAATCGATCACCAACACGTCGATTGCGCCACTGCGAACCAACGTTTCGGCGATTTCTAACGCCTGTTCTCCGTGGTCTGGCTGCGAGATGAGCAGGTCTTCCACGCGCACTCCCAGTTTGCGCGCGTAGCTGACATCGAGCGCGTGCTCGGCGTCGATGAACGCTCCGATGCCGCCAAGCTTTTGGGCCTGCGCGATAATTTGCAGGGCAAGCGTCGTTTTGCCCGAGGATTCGGGTCCGTAAATTTCGACCACGCGGCCGCGAGGCACGCCGCCTACACCCAAGGCAATGTCGAGCCCGAGGGAACCAGTGGGGATCACTTCGATATCTGCCACCTGCGACTGGTCCCCCAGCTTCATGATGGCGCCTTTGCCAAACTGCTTCTCGATTTGGCTCAAGGCCAAGTCCAACGCACGTTCACGATTCGGATCTAGAGTCATGCTGTTTCGCCCTTTTTCTTCCCCAGAGGTATTTGGCACAAGCGCGTATATACCGCACCTCCGGGCCGTAAGTCACTTTCGTACAAGATCAATTCCGTTACCTCGCTGGCGCCCAAGGGTTCGTCCAAGTACGGCTTGATGGCTTCTTCCAGTGCGTCCCACCGATGCAAGCTGCGGAAACGTCCGAGCGTGAGGTGGGGCTGAAATGCCCGCTCCTCGGGGGCAAATCCGAGCGGGGCCAGTGCTTGGTCGAGCTCCCGGGCCACTTCGGTCAGTTGCCCACCGTCTCGCACGCCGACCCACAGGACCCGCGGTCGCTTGAGGGACGGAAACGCCCCGACACCGCGCAACTCGATTTGCCACGGAGCATGATGGTCGGCCACCGCCGACATTGCGGCTTGGACCGAAGGCAGGTCGGCTTCCCGAGTGGGCCCGAGGAACTTTAGTGTAATGTGGAGGCCATCGGTGCGCACCCAGCGTACATCCGCACGCGTTTTGGCAAAGGATGCTAGCAGCGCCGCAATGTTCTCTGCCAAGGCGGAGTTGACGTCTACGGCGATGAAGGTTCGAATTCGTTTGTTCTCTTGCTGTCCTTTTTGCTCTGGATTCATGCCCGTGCCGGCCCCCGATTGGCCGCTCGCTCTCCCTGCTCATGTTGCTGTGCATGACGGGTTGCCCGCCACAGCTTAACGAAAACGGAATCTTTCCGGCAGATCAGCCCCAAGTGCGTGACGACGCAGCCAGTCCAGCGCAATTTGCGAGGCCAGCACTTTGACCCACTCGCGGTTTCCCCAAAGCTGGTAGCGACGCGAAAACACGTGCGAAGCGGTCGCGAGCGCGAAACACACCGTGCCCACTGGCTTGTCCGCCGTTCCCCCTTCGGGGCCGGCGATGCCGGTCACACCCAGCCCGACATCTGCGCCAAAGCGCTCGCGCACGCCCCGGGCCATTTCCTGTGCGGTTTCCTCGCTAACGGCCCCGTAGCGCGCCAAGGTGTCTGCACGCACTCCGAGAAACGCTTGCTTGGCCTCGTTGCTATAGGCCACCACACCCCCGAGAAAGTACGCCGAGCTGCCAGGAACGTTGGTGATCCGGTGCCCGACGAGGCCGCCCGTGCACGACTCCGCCAATGCAATGCGCCAGCTGCGCTGGCGCAAGTATTCTCCGACAACCGCTTCCATCGTCGTGTCGCCCTCGGCGTAGCAGTAGGCCCCCAGGCGCTCGCGGATGCGATCTCCAAGTTCCGCAAGCGTGCGCGGGGCAGTTTCGGGGTCGCCATGCACGGTCAACCGTACGGAAATTTGCGGAAACGCCGCGCGAAACGACAGCCGCGCGCGGTCGGCGGGTACGAGCCCGGCGACCAGCTCGTCCAAAGCCGACTCGCTGATCCCGAATGTTTGGAACACGCGACTCAAGTACACCACCGGCCGCCCGCGATGTTCCACCAGCCAGGGCAGTACCTGCTCTGTGAACATTGGCTTCATTTCGCGGGGCACTCCCGGGAGGGCGAACAAGTGCCTCGGGCCGTGTGGGGTGTCGGCATCCACCCGGAACCCCGGCGCTGTGCCGAGGGGATTCGGCAGAACCACCGCACCCGCAGGAAACTGCGCCTGCTTCAAATTGTTCGCTGGCATTTCGCGCCCCATGGCCGCAAACCGCTGGCGAATCGTGTTGGCCACATCTCCGTGCAGTACCAATGGCCGGCCGAGCACTCGGGCAAGCGTCTCGGTGGTCAAGTCGTCGGCGGTCGGACCCAGCCCTCCCGTGCTGATCACCGCTTCTGCGCGTTCCATGGCTTGCTGCCACGCCCAAGCAATGCGTTCCGGGTCGTCCCCCACAACGAGGATCGCGACCACGTCGAATCCTGCACCGACGAGATGATCCGCGAGGAACGTTGCGTTGGTGTCGGTGGTTCTTCCCGTGGTGAGCTCGTCGCCAGTGCTCAAGATGGCCACTTTGTCGATCATGCGCTCAGCGTTACCCGATTGCATCGAAAGGCGCCAGCGTGGGCATTCCAAAGGGCGAGCCGCTCCCCGCCGGCGCGCTTTTGGCGCCAAAATCCGAAGCGCCGCGAGCGCTACCTGGCTCGCCGCGATACCACGCCGCTCTCTGACTGACCTCGCCATGTCCCACATCTAGGTGTTGTGGAGACGGGCGGGCAGAGGTGGCCGTTCGGAACCGCTGCACCTCAGCGGGAGTAGTGGTGGAATGGCCTGGGAGCGCGGGCGTCTCGCCTGCACGAAACTGCTGGATCCCCACCTGCGTGGAGGACGCGCTCTTTGCGGTGTCCATGCCGCCGTGGACATACGTTGCATCCCCACCTGCGTGGAGGACGCTACACGACCGTTTGCCTACTCCGCTTCGATCCCCACTCGCCGCTACAGCGGGCAACATCCCCAGTGTCCAGAAACTCGAGATATGCCCGTGCTTCGTGGGGTCGGGCCTTTACTTTGTACCCCATAGGCACGGGGGCGACCCATTGGGTCGCCCATGGGATGCGCTGAACGCTGGCGAGCAGCGTCGCCTTCTGTGAGACCATCGTGCGCGCTCGTCGCACCCCGATCCACTGCGATGGAATCGCCGCTGCCAGGCACGGGGCGGGATCACAGACGACGTGGACCCTCAGAGGTCGCACGACGACAGGATCGACCCTCACCCGGCGCTGCGCGCCGGCCTCTCCCTGGCAGGGAGAGGCGTCTTTTCTCTGCCGTGCAACTGCGATGTGCAAACCGTCACTCCCTCGCACCAAGCTACGTCGACTCCTCTCCCTCGCCCTGGCTAGGGCGAGGGAGAGGATGAAAGGTGAGGGAGTGGGTCGAACGTCGATCCA
>Ga0101941_1000139_pt1 | contig 182917 bp, 158 predicted proteins | sample DewCreD2012metaG_3_FD_75242 | JGI IMG/M metagenome (GOLD analysis project Ga0101941, IMG submission 75242) | Hot spring sediment bacterial and archeal communities from British Columbia, Canada, to study Microbial Dark Matter (Phase II) - Dewar... ... | reverse complement strand
CCTTCTACAATAGGAGATTTTTCATGTTTTGTCCTTGCAAACTTACATATATAATTACATTTATAGTAAATAAATCAAATTATATTTTCATGTTAGGTTTTATGCAAGGCTAATGCATTTTTTGTGCTTGTGCGCCCGCGTGCCGCCACTATGCTCGCAACAAGCACATTTTTGACTCAAGGCATCGCTAGCCCCCTTAAATAGTATAAATATCCGACAATAAGTCAAAAATGTTCTATAGATCGTGCGTATTTGTATAGTACAAAAGTAAATATGTAAGCGCTATAATAACTTTTGTTCATACAAATATTATCTACAAAGGAGAGGTCACATGCAAAAGAAGTCAGTATTACTCATATTTGCGATGATTTTGGTAATATCTGTTTTTCTAGTCGCTTGCGGAGGAAACAAAGTAAATGAATCAGCAAATCAGAATCCAAAAGAGAACCAGAAAGAAAATCAAAAAGAAAAGACGAGTGATGAGAAAGTCGATTTGGTTTGGATCACACATAGCCCTGAAACTGAAGAAGAAAGAGAGCTCTATCAAGTTGATATTGTAGACGCTTTTGAAGCAGCACATCCTAATGTCACAGTTAAATGGGTAGAAGCTCAAGATTCTTATGCATTAATTAGACAGCAGCTTGCTGCAGGGGCGGGTCCAGATATTATTAGTACTGGAGGACCAACTTTTCTAGGAGAATATGTGAACAGCGGTTATTTACTCCCGCTCGATCCGTATGTTGAGCAATATAAGTGGAATGAACGTTTCTATGACTGGGCATTAGAGGCAGGTAAAATTGGAGATAAAGTGTACGGGTTACCGGGTTCATTCGAAACGCTTCTTGTTTGGTACAACAAAGGAATGTTTGCAGAAAACGGTTGGGAAATTCCGACTACTTATGATGAATTAGTCGCCCTAAGTGAAGCGGCCCAGGCGAAAAAGATTATGCCTTTTGCTTTTGGTGCTTCCGATTTCAGGACCGTAAATGAATGGTGGTTATCCTCAGTATACAATGCCTATGTAGGGCCAAAGGAACTGAAGGAAGTACTTCAAGGTAATGTGTCTTTTGAAAGCGCTTTAATGAAGCAGGCAACTGAGACTTATGTGGATATGTGGCAGAAGGGTTATATTAACAACAAGCAATCGCACGCCATCTCTATGGAAGATGCATGGGGACTATTCAACAATAACCAAGCCGCTATGAAGCTCGAAGGAACTTGGGCTCTTTCTCGCTTGCAGAATGATCCGCCACCATTCGATACAGGATTCTTCGAAATGCCAAGCTGGAGAGATGGCGTTGATGCTAATTTGCCTATCGGTCTTGGAGATGCAATAGGAATTAATGCAAAAACGAAGCATCCTGAGTTAGCTGCACAATTGCTTGATTTCATCTACAGTACAACTCGTGCTGAGAAGTTAACTAAACTTGGGCAATTTCAACCTATGAATGGATTAGATGTAGCCGGTGTCGAAGGAATTGATCCACTAGTTGTTCAAGTATATGACAGAATGAATGGTATGTTAAATGAAGGAAATGCGGGTTACGTTTCGTGGACTTATTTCCCTCCGTCCGCACTTAGCTATCTATGGAACAATATTGATGCTGTTTTCTTAGAGCAAATGAGTGTAAATGAATATTTGAAAGGTACACAGGAAGCAGCAGCAAAAGATAAAGAGAAAAACATGTTATTCAATTTCGCTGATTAATTAAAATCAGATTAGAAATTCTTCACCATATTTATAATCGTACATCGGAAATAGGATAGGAGATCATTTGCTTCTTTCCTATTTCCTTTTATAAAGGCGGGAAAAGCAATGAAATCCATAGCAGATAATAATACGCTCAAATCCTCCAATCATAAAGTAATGTGGAAACAGATACTCTTCCCTTGGTTATTATTATCACCAAGTATCATTTTATTGGTTTTGGTAATCAGCGGCCCGGTAATTGGAACTATTGCGCTTTCTATGACGGATTGGACTGGAATTGGCAAACCGAATTTTATTGGTTTTGACAATTTTGCAAGATTAGCAACGGATAGTGTTTTTTATGCTTCACTATTTAATACAATGAAATGGATGATGCTTTTTCTTACTATCCCTATCATCCTATCCCTCGTTATTGCCGTATTGTTAAGCAAAGTAACGCGCGGACAAATGGTATATCGAGCGATTGTCTTTTTACCTTATATTATTTCCACAGTGGTTACTGCAAAGATCTGGCAATGGATTTATAACCCTTATGTAGGTATAAATTTACTACTAGAAAAATGGGGCTTAGGCTTTCTAACACGCCTCTGGCTAGGTGATGAGCATATTACTTTGTATGCGGTAGCCTTTGCGGACATCTGGCATTCTCTTGGATTCTATATTGTGCTTTTCTTGGTAGCATTACATCAGACGGATAAGACATTAGAAGAAGCAGGGAAGGTAGAGGGAGCTAATTCATTCCAAACCTTCTGGCATATTATTCTACCTCAGCTTCGTCCAACTCTCGTATTGATCTTGATGCTTACTATGATTTGGTCCTTCGCAGCTTTTGACTATGTATATATTATGACACAAGGCGGACCAGGACATGCTTCAGAAATGTTGGCAACGTATATGTATAAATTAGCAATCTACACGTATGAACCTGGATACGCAAGCGCTGTAGCTATGACTATGGGCCTGTTCAGCTTCATCGTAATCATTGGTTTTGGTTATATTAAGAAAAAAGGATGGGATGTATAATGCGAACTTGGTTACAATGGCGTCATATCCCATTACTAGTTATGTCGGTCTTTACTATAAGTCCTTTAATATTATTATTTAGTAATTCACTAAAACCACGCGAGCAATTCCGTTCTGATCCTTTTGGTTTACCTAATGAGCTGGTATTTCAGAATATTATTGATGCTTGGGTAAGAGCAGATTATGGTAGGGCATTTATGAATAGTGCGATTGTTGGCGTATTCACTATTGTGATCATTGTTATTTCTGCTAGTCTAGCAGCATATGCACTAGCAAAGGTGAAATTTCGCGGCTCTAATATCGTGATGGGCTTGCTATTATTTATCATGTCTGTACCCCTTGGGTTATTTCTAGTTCCTCTATTTTTCATATGGCAAAGACTTGAACTGATGGATACGTTACAAGGTATAATTCTTATATATGCTTCTATTTTCTTACCATTTAATATCTTTTTCCTAAGATCTTATTTTGTAAGTATACCTAATGAATTGCTGGATAGTGCGAGGGTCGATGGTTGTAATGAATTTAGAATCATAGCAAGTATAATCTTTCCTCTAGCTATGCCCGCCATATTAACAGTCACGTTACTCGCAGGTCTCTGGTCTTGGAATGAATTTTTCTTTGCTAATGCTTTCCTGCAGTCCCAGGAAATTAAAACAGTGGCCACACGATATATTTTGTTTACCGGACGGTTTAGCAGTGATTGGACTATGATATCTGCGGCTGGAATGATTACCGTTGTCCCCGTAATTCTGGCGTATGTGTTCCTACAACGAAGATTTATTGAGGGAATTACTGAAGGCAGCCTAAAAGGATAATTTTTAGTAATTGAGTACAATTGTAATCATGGTATTGACTATGTTATAAAGAACTTGTTCCGAAAGGGGGCAGGTCAATGAAGGTAAATATCCTGGTCGTGGAAGATGAGAAGAGGGTTAATCAAAGCATTTCTGAATTCATAACCGAATTAGGAAATCCTTATCATCTAATTGGAAGTGCTTCCAATGGTATTCAGGCCCTTGAGTTTTTTGACAAATATCCTGTGCATATCTTACTTACGGATATTCGTATGCCACAGATGGACGGTCTTCAGTTGATTGAGCATGTACGGATGAACTTTATAAATACAAAAATAATAATTTTAAGCGGATATAGCGATTTTTACTATGCCAAGAAGGCCATTCAAAACGGTGTTGCAGATTATTTGTTAAAACCATTAAAGAAAGAAGAATTGGTCTCTCGTCTGGTAAAGGAAGCATCAGAACTTTATCTGAGTACTCATACTTATGCATCTCTTATGGTTAATCAAGAAAAGTGGAATATGCCCATGACTCGTTTGGAATCCGAATTATTTGATCTAATAGAAATGGGTAACATTGAGGGTGCGAGAGAGTCGATCATAAAGTTACTGAAAGCGATTAAAAAGTTAGTAGGAGATGATTTATTTCGTCTCATCCCATTTGTAATTGATTGTTTGCTAGCTTTAAATAAACGTCTTTCCTCGGTAAAAGACATTGATTTATATTTAGAATCACGTAAGAATGAATTAAAGGAAATGTTAGTTCAACACCAACACCGATCGTTAATAGAAATTGAAGAAGGCGTAGTGGAATTTTTTGCATACTGTGCTCAGGTCATCAAGAATACGAGAGAACAGTCTAGTCCAGACGTTCTTCATCGTTGTCGGGATATTCTAAACAAATATTTTGATCGCGAAATCACACTTGTTGAAATGGGACGTTTAACTGGCGTGACCCCATCCTATTTAAGCCGTTTGTTTAAAAAGGAAATGGGTGTAAATTATACGGAATATGTGAATCAATTACGTATGAATAAAGCAAAAGAATTGCTGAATGTCCCTCATCTCAAAATGATGGAGATAGCTAATATGGTTGGTTTTAATAATGCCAATTATTTCGCAAAGATATTCAAAAGATACGAAGGAATGACGCCTAACGAATATCATGATCAAAGAATGGAACTCCATGAATAGACAATGGTTCGTTCGCTCACTCTACATTCGAATCCTCTTAATTCTAGTTGTGTTAGGACTCATTCCATTAATGGTATTAAGCGTAGTGGGATATCGTACTATATCAAATCTCATGGTTGAGATGATAGCAGAATCAAATTTGCAAACGTTGAATCAAGTACAGAATAAATTAAAGCAAGTCGATTCAGTTATTGATGATATCTTGCTTAAAACTGCCGTCAATTCTAATATACAACAGATCATTAAAAGTAAACCAGATGAAGGCTGGAACGCTTATCTCGAATCTAGATTATTCGTTGACTATATTCAATTATTGGTGATTGGCAATCCAGAGATTTACAATATCACGATTCTAAATTTTGATGGCAAAAGAATAGACAGTCAAGGAAGATTTCTATCGAACACGAGTATTGATGTACCTCCAATCTATAATCAGATCATGGATGATTTAGTGGGGGGGAGCAGCAATAAGATCATAAGCCCTATTTATCAAACATCACGCATTGACATGATATCATTCGGGAAATTGATATTGGATTTACAAACAGGTGAACCTATTGGCGTGGTCATTATTGATTTAAATTTGGGTATGATTAATAAAGGTTTGAATGATGTAAACTTGTTGCAGTCTGGAATTATTATTCTGTTGGATCAGAATGATCATGTGATTTATCATCCTGAACAGAAAACAGGAACTTCACATAAGGAAACATGGATTAAGACTTTGGAATCTATGCCATACACCCTCGGAAAAACTGAAAATGAAAATCAAATGTTATATCTACAAACGAAAATTGACGAACTGGGCTGGACATTATATGGCATTGTTCCTTACGAAGAGGTCATCAAGAAGCTAGTAGACTTTCGCTTTAAATTTAATATCTTCTTATTGATTATGATCGTAGCTATAGGCATTGTGGCTATATCCATTCGTAAAGTTTTCGTTATGCCTGTATTAACCTTGCAGCGCTTAATGAGAAAAGTAGAGTCAGGGGATTTCACTGTTCGCGCATCATCTAAGAGAAATGACGAAATCGGTCAACTGGGTATAAGTTTTAATCAAATGGTGAGACAAATAAAAGAACTCATTGAGCAAGTTTATGAAGTTAGAATTAATGAATCCAGAGCTTTATATTATCAGAAACAAGCTGAGTTAGAGGCACTGCAAAGCCATATTACCCCTCATTTTTTGTATAACACATTACATTCTATCAGTTGGTTAGCGAACCGAAAGGGAATTCGTGAAATTCAGTCTGTGGTAGATTCTCTAAGTAGCATTCTGCAGTATAGTTTGCAAACGACACCCAAAATGGTCAAATTAAGAGATGAATTCGAATATTTGAAATTGTACTTAGATATTATCGATTTTAGGTACGGAGGAACGATTGAATTTTCTTATGAATTACCAGAAACCGTCCAGCATGTATTACTGCCTCGACTTTCCCTTCAACCGATTCTCGAGAATGCGATCAAGCATGCATTTAATGAGACTAATGAAAAGAAAAGCATATCGATTATTACGGTTCAGGATAACAAAGATGTAATTGTGAAAGTTGAAGATAGTGGAAGTGGTATCCAAGAAGAAGAATTAACCCATATAAACCGCATGTTAAGTACCCCAGAACGAGATAATGAATTACACTCCGACCATAAAGATCGAGCTGGTATTGGATTAATTAATGTACACTACCGATTGCAGATGTGGTTTGGCAAGGAGTACGGAATTACGATTACGAGCACCGAAGGAAGAGGTACAACCGTACAAATCAGAATCCCTATAGAATATAAAGCTACAGACACATTGAAATAGGTTTATCGATCGCTGCGCACTATTAAAAATTAACATATACAAGGAGGTTTTAGTATGAAAGCGAGTATATTAATAGGTCCAAGTCAAAGTGAGATTGTGGAAATACCAATGCCTCAAATTAATGATAACGAGGTTCTCTTCGAGGTCAGTGCTTGCGGAGTTTGCGCGTCCGAGCTTTATGGTTGGGAAAACGGGGCACCGGGAAAACGTAAAGTTCTCGGTCATGAGCCGGTAGGAATCATCAAAGAATTAGGAAGAAACGTAAAGGGGTTTGTCGTTGGAGACAGAGTTACTGGACTCATTTATGAGGCTTTTGCACAATTTACGAAAGCGGACTATAGAAATATAATCAAGGTTCCAGAACATTTGGATGATTTGGAAGCTCTAGGTGAGCCATTATCGTGTCTGATCAGCGGGGCCAATCGCACACCATTAAATCCAGGAGACACCGTAGCCATTATTGGAACCGGTTTTATGGGCCTTGGTTTCATGCAATTAATGAGATTAAAAGGGGCCGGAAAGATAATTGTAGTCGATGTGAGGCAAGAAGGATTGGACAATGCTCTGAGATTTGGAGCTGATGAAGTTATGTTCCCTGATCAAGTTGAGGATAAATATAAAGTAGTCGAATGGGATCAAATGGACAGAGGTGTGGATGTAGTGGTGGAATCCAGTGGTTCTCAGGCTGGACTTCAATTAGCTGGAGAAATGACCAAGGTTCACGGTGTTCTGTCTGTTGTGGGATATCATCAAGCTAATCAGGGGATGCGCAACGTGAATATGCAACTCTGGAACTGGAAGGCCATTACAATAGTTAATGCACACGAAAGAAGGAATCAAGTACACGTAGATTGCATGAGCGGTGGTCTAGCAATGATCAACCAAGGTCTTTATAATATGAAGGATATGATAACCCATGTATATAGGCTTGATCAAGTAGACGAAGCTTATGGTGCATTAAAGAATAAACCAAATGGATTTATTAAAGCAGTCATTAAATTAAAATAGTGTTTGGGGGATTTAATAGTGGCCACTATTAAAGATGTTGCGAGATTGGCGGGGGTTGCGATTTCAACAGCATCTAATGCATTGAACGGCAACCCAGGTATCAAAAAAGAAACGAGAGAAAGAATTATTCAAACGGCCAAGTCTTTAAATTATATACCTAATCCAATCGCGCGGGGCCTCGTGTCAAGAAAAACGAGGAATATTTGCACCATTGTCTCGGGCTCAAAGTACAACTCCTTTTCCAATCCAGTCTATTATGAAACGATTAAGAGTTTTGCCAATAAGCTCAAGGAGAACAAGTATCTGATGAGCTTGAGTTATATTACGGCAGCTGATGAGCGTGAATACTTCCGACACATCGTAGCCGATAAATCTTGTGATGCCATTTTTATGATCGGTCCCTCGATGAAGGAAGAGGAAATCGACGCTATATTCTGCGGAAAGCTTCCAATCCTGAAATTCCAACGTAAAACTGAGAGTAAGGGTGTTTATTCAATCAGCTTTAATAACTTTAAAGGTGCATACATGGCAACGGAATATTTAATTTCTATGGGGCATAAACATATCGGATTCATTGGAATAAGACCAAACGTCAGTTTAGCCGAAGATCGCTTTAATGGTTATTCTCAAGCCTTATCTGATTACGGAATCGCTTTAGATAACTCGATTATCGTTGAAGGGGATTATTATCAGGAATCTGGTCTACTGGGAATGAAAGAAATCCTTCGTAGCTCTAAGAATATTCCCACGGCTGTCTTTGCTGCTAATGACGTAATGGCACTAGGAGCTCTAGAAGCTTTGGATCAGGTGGGCTTGAATGTTCCTGACGATATTTCCATAATAGGACATGATAATATTCCGAATTTACATTTATTGAAGGTTCCGCTAACGACCATTGCCGTACCTTTTCACGATATGGGGCTTCTAGCGGCAAACAAGCTGCTCCAAATTTTGGCTGGAGAAGATTCCGAAATGAATGAAGTTATAACCACCGTTGACATTCGGAAGAGAAAATCGGTTAAAGATATCAATTAGAAATTTATATTGAGCAAATTAATTGACCGTGTTAAACTGTCGCTATAATACGAAACGTTTCGTATTATAGTATTTCCCATATTAATTAAGCTTTTAGGAGGTAAATACCATGAACCTGATGGAAGGTAAGATTGCTATTGTAACTGGTGCTGCAATGGGAATAGGAAGAGCTTCCTCAATTTTATTAGCACTGCATGGAGCGAAGGTCGTCATCTCAGATATAAATGCCGATAAGGCACAGGAGACCGCCACGATGATTAGGGAAAACAGCGGTGAGTGTATTGTTGTCATAACAGATGTTGCACAAGACTTGGAAGTTAAACAATTAATCGAAAAAACGATAGAAACATATGGCAAGATTGATGTGCTATATAACAACGTTGGTGTTGCAATCGGGGGAAGTGTAGTTGAAACATCGGAAGTCAATTGGCATCGAGTGATGGATATTAATCTTGGCGGGATCTTCAGAGGCTGTAAATATGCGATACCTCACATGATAAACAATGGTGGTGGATCAATTGTCAACACCTCGTCCGTCCAAGCTCTAACCGGTTTTGAGGGGTGGGCGGCGTATGCAGCATCAAAAGGTGGCATTATCTCATTAACACGCCAAGTTGCTGCGGAATATGCCAAGCATAGCATTCGCGTCAACTGCATTGCTCCAGGCACCATTATGACTCCGATGAATGAGAAAATATTCGACGAATTAGAAAACCCTCAAGAGCTTATTGAAAAGTGGAACAATATGCATCCAATCGGCCGTTTTGGTCAACCAGAAGAAATCGCCCAGATTGGTTTATTCCTAGCGAGCGAAATGTCATCGTTTATTACTGGCCAATGCATCGTTGCCGATGGTGGGGTTACTATTAAAGCTGAGAAATAGCTTTTTCTTTACTCTTATTGGAAGGGGTTACAAGTTGAATATGATGACAGGCTGCAGTGTAACAGAAACTGTATTAGATCGCAAAATAAGGGCTGGTAGACTACCGACATGTTTCTGTTCATTGACGAGAAGATAGACGGTAACGTCGATATCAAATCAACATGAGAAGGAGTTATCGAATATGACAACAGGTCCATTAGATGGAGTCAAGATCCTTGATTTCTCACAGATGATGGCTGGTCCTTGGGCGACACAGATGTTAGGCGATCTTGGAGCGGAAATTATTAAAATTGAACGTCCGGGATCTGGCGAGTGGGAACGGTCTCTCGCTTCGATGGGACAATTATTGGCTGGAGATAGTCCGTTTTACTTAGCCATGAATCGTAATAAAAAAAGCTTAACTCTCGATCTCAAACACCCTAAAACTAAGGAAATTATTTATAATATCGCCAAGGAAGCAGATATTGTCATTGAGAACTTCAGACCCGGTGTGCTGGATAAAATGGGCTTCGGTTATGAAGACTTCAATAAGATTAACCCAGGTATTATCTATTGTTCGAGTACGGGCTATGGATCCAGTGGTCCATATGTAAGGAAACCAGGTCAGGATTTGTTGATTCAAGGGATGTCGGGAATGATCGACTCTACTGGGAGATTAGGAGAGTCTCCAACTCCGAGCGGGACGACGGTCGTTGATGAGGCTGCGGCAATGATGAATGTGATCAGTATATTGGCGGCCCTGCATCATAAACAGAAAACAGGAGAAGGACAGAAGGTTGAGGTCAACATGCTGAATACGGCCATAACGATGCAATGTCAGGAAGCCTTCTCCCATTTGAATTTGCATCAGCGTTGGGAGAGAAGTCAATCCGGTATTGGTTCCCCGTGGCTTTCTGCACCGTATGGTGTGTATCCGACAAAGAACGGCTATATGACGATAGCCATGGCGTCGGTTCCACTGCTCGGGAAAATTTTTGACCTCCCTCAATTGGAGAAGTATTCCGAACCCATGGATTGTTATCATGACCGTGATGTCATCAAACCCATAATCGAGAAGAGAACAATAGATAAAACAACCGAAGAGTGGCTCTCCATACTGGAGGTACATGATATTTGGTGTGGACCTGTAAATTCTTTTCAAGAAGTGTTCGATGACCCTCAAGTGATTCATAACGGTATTCTTAAAACGATGAATCATCCAAATGCGGGCGAGATCAAAACCGTGGGCTTTCCTTCTAGCTTTAGCAAAACCCCTGCCACTTATCGGTTGCATCCTCCACTCGTTGGAGAACACAATGAGGAAATTTTGCAGTCTCTTGGCTACAGCGATGAAGAAATTCTGCAGATGGCACGAGATGGTGTAACTGAACTTAAAAAGTAAGAAGGATGTGAAATAAATTGGAATCTGTCTTATACGAAGAACAAGGGCCGATCGCAATCATTACCTTCAATCGGGAAGATAAGCTTAATGCAATGAATAGTGAGGTCGTTTCAAAACTGACTGAATATTTGCAAAGGGTAAACGACTCTGCACATATTCGCATCGCAATTCTGACTGGTAAAGGTAGAGCTTTTGTTGCTGGGGCAGATATATCTGAATACAGTGAACAGACTCCTACAGAATTTAACGAATACCAACATCGGTCAAGGGCGATGTTCGATGGTATTGAGAAGAATAGGAAGGTGATCATTGGCGCAGTAAATGGTTATGCGCTCGGTGGAGGGTTTGAACTTGTACTGGCTTGCGATTTGGTTGTCGCGAGCTCCGGGGTGAAGATGGGACTTCCCGAAATTCATCTCGGCTTACTCCCCGGAGGCGGTGGAACTCAACGCCTATCAAGACTTATCGGTCGGAACCGGACTAAATATTATGTATTAAGCGGTAAAAGAATGACCTCCGAAGAAGCCGAGCAATTCGGCATTGTCCATACGGTTTGCTCTTCAGATGAACTAATGGATATAGCGATGAATTTGGCTGAAGAAATCGCTGCTCGGGCACCGCTTGCTCTTCAAGAAGGAAAACGATTGATCAACGAAGGGTTAGAAGCTTCACTAGAGACAGCAATTTCGTATGAGGGATTGATTCTGGCTAATCTATATCAAACCGCTGATGCAAATGAGGGGATTCGTGCATTTATAGAGAAAAGAAAACCCATATTTCAAGGTCAATAAATGGAGGGATCCATCATGAAATCTGTCATTGATGTCGCTCTAGCGGAAATCCTGTATGAAGGAAGCATTACAGAGCCAAGGCTAAACCACCCTGAGGGAATTTGTGTAGATCAAGAAGGCAACATATGGTGTGGCGGTGAAACTGGAGAAATATATAAATTGGCGAAAGACGGCAGTACACTGGAGTTAATTGCCACCACAGGTGGATTCGTCTTGGGTCTAGCATTTGATCACAATGGTTATCTATATGCCTGTGATCGTAAATATTCCATAGTCTTTCGGCTGAACCCAACTACTAAAAAACTCGAAAAGTTTGCTGTTGGTGGATACGGACAAAGTATGCGAATACCCAACTATCCAGTTGTTGATGTGCATAGAAATGTATTATATGTGTCAGACAGCTATGACTTTCACAATGAAGGGCCGGGGATTTGGCGCTTTGACCTAAGCACAGGCGTTGGTGAGTTATGGTACAAACATAACCTGCGCTTTGCTAATGGCATGGCTTTGTCCGCTGATGGTCAAACATTATACATTGCCGAAACCTTCGCAAAACGCGTTACGAAAATCGCTATCCATCAAGACGGCTCAGCTGGACAATCCGAGATATTGATCAGCGATTTGGGGGGGCTTCCCGATGGCCTTGCATTGGACCTCGAGGGGAACATATATGTTAGCTGTTATGAGCCTTCAAGAATATATCGCTACATCAATGAAACAGGGGAGCTGCAATTGTTAATTAACGACCCTGAAGCGCACACCCTATGCCATCCAACAAACATGGCTTTTCAAGGAAAACATCTATACACAAGTAATTTAGGCAGATGGCACATTACCCGCATACCTAATGACAGGGAAGGGTTGCCACTTCCCGTACGATATTGACGGGTGCGATCGATAAAGGCAATAGGAGGGAATAGGGTGTCAATACGATTAAAGGGAATTACGTGGGGGCATGTCCGTGGAATTTCACCCTTGAAAGCGACTACCGAACAATATCAGTACCGTAACCCAGATATATCGATTGAGTGGGATACACGTTCGCTTGAAGATTTCGAACACTATCCAATCGATCTATTAGCGAAGAAGTATGATCTCATCCTAATGGATCACCCCTTCATCGCAACCGGTGTACATAAGGATGTCATTATCGCTCTTGACGAATGGTTGCCTGAGGAGTTTTTGTTGGATCAGGCGGAGAACAGTGTAGGGAGAAGCTACGACAGCTATTATTGGTTGGATCATCAATGGGCATTAGCTGTTGATGCAGCCGCTCAAGTATCCGCCTATCGTGCTGACCTTCTTGTTGAATTGGATCTTAAGATTCCGAAAACCTGGGATGAAGTGTTCGAATTGATCAACGTTCTGCCGGATAATATGAAGGTGGGATTTCCTCTAAATCCTACGCATTCGTTCTTAAGCTTTCTAGCTATATGTGCGAATTTGGGAGGTAATGATTTTTGGGATGAGACTGATGGAATAAATCTAGAAATAGGTGAACAATCGCTTCATATGCTGAAACGTCTAGTATCGATGGTACATCCGAAATCGTTAAGCTCTAATCCTATTCATATTTCTGATATAATGTCGAGCACGAACGAGATAGTTTATGTGCCCTTGATGTTCGGTTATGCTAACTATGCTCGTACTGGATTTCGACCGCATGTGATTCATTATACCGATATTCCTACGACTCACACTGAAGCATCCGGTGGTGTTCTAGGTGGTGTGGGTATAGCTGTTTCTGCCCATTCCAAGCATAAGCGGGAGGCTGCCGAATATGCGCGATATGTAACAAGCTCTGAGGTCCAGCGAGGTCTCTATTGTGCCAGCGACGGACAACCAGGTCATCGAAAGGCATGGATGGATCCGGAAGTGAATCTGGAATCTCATGGATTTTTTGAACATACACTTCGGACTTTAGATTTAGCTTATTTGCGTCCAAGATATGTTGGATATCCAGAATTCCAAGAAAGAGCAGGTGGAATCCTCCATTCCTTGTTGATTTACGAAGGTAATTATCGCGAAGGACTTCAAAACCTCAATAAAGTTTATCTAAAAATGCGTGCAGAGAGCGTGGAATCAGAATGAAACCATTGGAAGCTTTGGTAGTCATCGAATTCAGTCAGTTACTTTCCGGTTCTTCAGCTGCTCTCCGATTAGCTGATTTGGGTGCGAGAGTTATCCAGATTGAGCATCCCACAATCAGACATATGGACCATGTATCCTATGTGAATAGGAATAAAGAGAGCTATGCAGCAGACCTAGGAAATCCAGATGATTTGGCAAAAGTAAAGAAGCTCATCTCTCAGGCTGACGTGATTATTGAAAGTTCCCGGACGGGTTCAATGGAGAAGTTAGGACTTGGATATGAGAGTGTGAAGACCATCAATCCGAGCATTGTCTACGGCAGCATTACCGGTTATGGGAAAGAAGGTCCATGGATGGATAAATCGGAGCAGAATCTAATTGTTCAATCACTTTCCGGAGCAGCATGGCTGAACGGTGATAAAGACGATCCCCCGGTTCCCTTTGGTTTAGCTATCCCCGATTTGTTAGCCGGAGCTCATCTGGTACAAGGGATTCTCTCTTGTTTGGTTCGTTCAGGATGTTCCGGGAAAGGTGGGTTAGTGGAGGTAAGCCATCTTGAATCTATTCTTGATTTTCAATTCGAGGTGTTAACTACTTATTTGAACGACGGTGGACAACTGCCTGTTCGTAGCTCAGTTCACAATGCTCATGCGTATTTAGCAGCCCCATACGGTATATATGCAACGGAGGACGGTTATATTGCACTCGCGATGGGCTCAGTAGTGAAGCTTGGAAAATTGATTGGATGCCAGGAAGTGTTGGTCTATACGAATCCCAAACATTGGTTTACACATAGAGATGAAATTAAAGGTTTTCTACAAGATCATCTGAAGAATAATACGACACAGCATTGGCTGAACATTCTTGAATCGTCCAATTATTGGTGCGCAGATGTATTTGATTGGGATAAAGTATTGATGCACGATGGATTTAAAGTTCTTGATATGATTCAGGAAGTAGATCACCCTGGACATACGCTCCTCAGAACCACGCGTTGCCCCATTCGTATGAACGGGAAGCGGTTGAAATCTTCCCGTGGAACACCGACAGTTGGTCAACATAACAAGAACATTGAATTTGAATTCAATCTGCTAACCTTATCACCTCCTGGGGTGCAACTTGCGATGAGTATAAGCAAGAATCAACCATCGTTTGAAAAACCACTTCAAGGGATAACGGTTGTTGATTTTAGCCAGTTTCTTTCCGGCCCTTCAGCTTCACTTCGAATGGCAGACCTTGGTGCAAGAGTCATCAAAGTTGAACGTCCAGATACCGGGGATATATGTAGAACCTTATATATTTCTAATCTCGAGCTCGACGGAGATAGCACTCTCTTCCACTCCATTAATCGGAATAAGGAAAGTTTTGCGGCGGATTTAAAGGATTCTAGAGATTTAGAGTATGTGAAACAGTTAATCGAGAAAGCGGATGTCCTCATTCAGAATTTCCGTCCAGGTGTAATGGAAAGAATCGGTCTACACTACGAAGCTGTGATGAAAATTAATCCTCGTATCATTTATGGGGAGATTACTGGTTACGGTACTGAAGGACCATGGAAGGAGAAGCCGGGACAGGATTTACTTGTACAGTCCCTATCTGGCGCAACCTGGACGGGTAGAGATAGGAAGGATGCCACTCCGACTCCCTTAGGGCTGGCTGCAGCCGATATGTTCACTGGGGCTCATCTGGTTCAGGGAATTCTGGCCGGTCTGCTAAGTAGGAACATTACGGGTAATGGTTGTCATGTGGAGGGCAGTCTATTGGAATCGATATTAGATTTACAATTCGAGGAACTCTCTTCATACTTAAACAAAGATCGCACAAAATCTGTGTATTCTTCTGATAGCAGGGCTGATGTTGAAGTATTAAACTGGAATCAGATGATGCAGCATGAAGGATTCAAAGTGCTCGATATGGTCCAGGATGTACGGAGGACTAACGGTGCGAGCTTAAAGACAACGCGATGTCCCATCCGGGTGGACGGACAGAAATTCACTTCACCGCGAGGTTCTCCAACAATCGGTGAGCATAATGCGGAGATAATAAGAGAGCTAATCGATAGTAATGTTAGCGGTTAATAAGCAGAGGGGGATGAAGCTTTGGTTATGAAAATTGTTGAGCAATTATTAGAAGACATTCGAGTACCTCGTATGATCAAAGTTCACCAAAAATTTCATGCACCTGAACTAGACGATGTAGTGAGCGCTGTTCATCAAACCATCAAAGAAGAAAATGTTCTATCTCGAATTATGAAGGGTGATCGGGTTGCAATAGCCGTAGGAAGCCGCGGTGTAGCCGATATTCCAATATTAGTTAGAGAAGTTGTTCATGCAGTGAAATCAATCGGCGGCCAACCATTTATTGTTCCTGCTATGGGGAGTCATGGAGGGGCAACGGCGGAGGGTCAGAAGGATGTTCTTGAACAAATGGGAGTGACTGAAGCATTTATTGGAGCTCCCATTTTGTCCAATATGGATGTTGTGGAGGTTGGAAGGCTACCTAACGATCTTCCTATTTATACCGACAAATACGCCTATGAAGCAGATAAGATTATAGTGATAAATCGAATTAAGCCGCATACAGCTTTTCGGGGTCCAGTAGAAAGCGGACTGATGAAAATGATTACGATTGGTCTTGGAAAGCAGAAGGGTGCAGAGGCGGCTCATGCATATAGTTTTAAGCATATGGCTGAACATGTTCCAGAGATGGCAAAGGTAATACTTTCGAAGCTTCCTATCATTTTTGGATTGGGTGTATTGGAGAATGCCTATGATCGACCGGCAAAAATTGTTGCTATACCTGCAGAAATGTTGGAGGTAGTTGAACCACAGCTATTGCTGGAAGCAAAGGCGTTAATGCCTAAAATATATTTTGACCCAATCGATGTATTAGTTGTCGATGAAATTGGTAAGGAAATTTCAGGCGATGGGATGGACCCTAACATTACAGGTCGTTATGCTACGCCTTATGCGAGCGGGGGACCGGAGGTCTCTAGGATTGTTGTACTCGGATTAACGGATATAACCCATGGTAATGCAAATGGAATAGGTTTGGCGGATATAACAACTAAACGGGTATTTGATGCTATTGAATGGGAGAAAGGGTATGCGAATGCTCTAACAAGCACGGTTACTGGGGTTGTGAAAGTACCCATGTTCCTTGATACAGAGGAGCTGGCTATCAAGGCAGCAATCAAAACCTGCAACGCTCCAGATCTAGATAAAGTTCGGCTTGTACGGATTCATAATACGCTGCATCTTAAGGAAATTTGGATATCGGAAAGCTTGTTGCCAGAGACGGTTGGAAGAGAGGATATTGAAATCCTATACGATTAAGAATCATCCCGTGAGTTTATTGTTATTCGGGTATAGCAACTTTTCTGTTTAGTTTGCGGTATTTTGAGGGAGATAAATGGAATTTCTTTTTAAAGAGGTGATAGAAGTGGCTTAGATTCTCGAATCCTGAATCTAGGCAAACGTTTAGAATATCATCGTCTGTATAGGTTAGAAGGTTTACAGCATAATTTAGTCTAAAATCATTAACCCACTGCGTGGGTGTTTTATCATAATGTTTTTTGATCATGCGGCACAGGTATTCAGGACTTCGGGAGCTTAGATCATGAAGTCTGGTTAGTCCTGTCGTAAAATTCTCCGTTTTTTTCATATCTTGATTTAAATTATCTAGCCATTCCGGGATCAAAGGTTGAATATGCTGATGGCGTTCAAAAAAATAATTTATAAATATTTCAGCTAATAATGCTCTTAATTCGGTTTTCATTTCATGTTTTAAATGATTAGGAATGGTTGCGAGTTTTTGGAATCTTGCGATCATTTGATTGATTTCTATACTAGTGAGGATAATAATCGGTGGATTTTCAGAAAGTAAGAGTTTTTCCGCATAAAATCCTTTTCCTAGATATTGATATAAAGCTTCCATGGTGACTTTAGGAAATGCTAAATTTAGCAATTGACAATCTCTTATTCCATGCTTTTCATAGTAGTGTATATCGTCAGGGCGAATAAAGATTAAGGATCCTTCCGTGATTAGTTGTTTATTTCCGTTGATTATATGGTATACATTCCCTTCTGTGATTAAGAACAGTTCAAAAAAATCATGATTATGCTCTCCAGTAATGTTTTTCAAGGATTTGTGATAAGCAAAATGCGCTTCCGTTTCGGGATCAATCAGGTCCTTCTCTAATAGTCTAATCATGTAGAAAACTCCTTATGATAGTTTTTGCTGATATCAATATAGCACAAAAACGGTATCGATAAAACAGAAGATTTTAATTTGAAAAAACTTTATATTAAGACCAGAATTATTTGTTTCAAATTAATCTAATCTGAAAACCATTGGAGGATGACTATGGGGACATTAACGAATCAAGAAGTCGATTTTTACGAAAAAGAGGGATATTTTCTATATCATAAGCCTCTTTTTACTGAAGAAAAGCTCAATCAATTAAATAGCATTTTTGAGGAACATTTAGCGGAAAAGGGCACTAAATTATCGGACGAATTAGATACACCTCACTTCCGGGACAAACGTTTATTAGATTATTTACTTAGTACGGAAGCTTTGGATTTAGTAGAAAGTCTAATTGGGCCCGACATTCTTTTGTGGTCAAGTCATTTCATATGCAAGGACCCTTTTAAAGGAAGAATAACTCCATGGCATGAGGATTCCTCATACTGGGAGGGTAAATTTGACAAGTATGACGGTATTGTAACGATTTGGCTTGCGCTTGATCGAAGCAATAAAGAAAATGGTTGCATGAAAGTACTCCCCGGTACACATACCAACGGATTTTCAGAATATGAAGCTGTGGATAAGAAAGACAACACGTTTCATGCTCAAATTAAAAACATTGATGAATCCAAAGCCGTTCATTTTGAATTAGAAAAGGGTGAGTGCTCCCTGCATGATTCACGCATTATTCATGGCGCTTCTGCAAATACAAGTCCTTATCGTCGTTGCGGGTACACAATGAGATTTATATCCGCATCCACGAAAATGAATCTGGATAGAAATCCTGGTTGGAAATTCTGGTTAGCACGCGGGGAGAATATTGCTGGTAATCCGTGTGAAAATTTATAAAATCGTTCCAAAGGTGGGGAAAGCGGCGTTTATCGCCCATTCCCCTTTTTATATAACCAATATAGAACAAAAAAGAGGGTGGGACATCATGAATGAGAGACGCATAAAGGTTGGTGTGATTGGGTGCGGGGCTATAGCTCAGCGTCGTCATCTGCCTGAATATAGAGAGCGAAAAGATGTTGAAATCATTGCAGTGTGTGACTTTCATCTATCAAGGGCAAAAGAAGTCTCAGAAATGTTTGGTGTAAAGAATGCCTACGATCGACATGAACAATTGTTAGCTGACAAGGAAATTGAAGCTGTATCGATTTGTACACCGAATCATCTTCATGCTGCCTTATCTATAGAAGCGATGAAGGCTGGCAAACATGTACTTTGTGAAAAGCCAATGGCGGTTACGCTCGAACAAGCTGAAGCAATGGTAAGATCAGCTGAAGAGAATGGTGTATTCCTCATGGTGGGACATAATCAAAGATTAATGCCTGTGCATCAAAAGGCAAAGCAAATTCTTCAAGAGGGTTCCTTGGGAAAGGTATTATCATTTCAGACCGTATTCGGGCACAGTGGTCCAGAAAATTGGAGTGTGGATGGCGAGAAGAGCTGGTTCTTCCAGAAAGAGGCTGCCATTATAGGTGCCATGGGAGATTTGGGCGTTCATAAAGTGGATTTAATAAGATGGCTACTTGCTGATGAGATCATAGAGGTAAGTGCGGTATATGGTTCCCTTCACAAAACTATGACAATTGATGATCATGCAATTCTGATATTAAAAACCCAGAACGGTGCTTTAGGGACTGTTACGGCAAGTTGGACGTATTACCCTAATGAAGTTAATCATATATTGTTCTACTGTGAGAAAGGAACTATGAAGATTGGTACGGATCCTGAATTCGGTGTTATTGTTGAACATATCGATGGACGTAGGGATCAATATCATCTGGACAAAATCCAAACGAATGGTATGGATAGCCAATTAAATAGTGGTGTTATCGATCATTTCATCCAAGGCATAGTATCAAAGAAAGGTCCAGAAATTAATGGAGAGGAAGGTTTAAAAGCGCTAAAAGTAATAGTTGCAGCTATTAAATCTGCCGATACCGGTTCTACGATAAAAATAACAAATTAAAAGAATGAAAATGCGCGAAATAATGAACTTATAAAAAGAGAGAGAAGGGTTTCCTTTCCCTCTCTTTATTTGTGCTATTGACACATAACTTTATATGATGAATAATGTTCCTAAAGTAATAACGTTTTCATATATGAGGAGTTAACCATGAAACTAACAATTAAGGAAGTAGCGCAACAGGCTGGAGTATCCATTGCTACGGTCTCTAGGGTTCTGAATGAGAAAGACAGAGTGAAAAGCAGCACTCGCCAAAAAGTCAAAGAGATGATCCACAAGTTAAACTTTCAACCGGATCAAAACGCGCGGAATATGATTAAGAAGGAAAGTAGAACAATCGGTATGATTATACCGGAATTATCTAATGAATATTGGTCGCATTTAGTTGACGTGCTGCAGGCAAACTTCTGGGATAAAGGATACATGTTGATTGTGGGATCTACGGATCGCAGCCTTGATAAGGAGCAGGCCTTTATCAAGTCCTTCATCGAAAGAAGAGTAGATGGTATTATATTCGGCTCATCACTTACCCCTAGGTCTGATAAGGATAATGAGACATTTAAGCTGATTAAGCAATACGGCATACCTATTGTCTCGCTAGATCCAAAATATAAGCAAATGAATTGTGTACTCGGTGATCATCTACAAGGAGCGACAGATGGGGTTGAGCATTTGATTCATCTAGGGCATCGTAACATCGCATTTTTGGGTGGTCCTACATCTCCTGATTCTAGAGAGTTGGGATATCGCAACGCGTTTATGTTAAATAGCTTGATCGTGGATGAGTCATTAATTCGACGCTCAGATTTATCTTCTACATTTCAATTCGGGTATCAAACAACTATAGATTTGATTAGTAATCGTTCTAAGTTTACAGCGATTTTTTGCTATAATGATGCCACGGCTTTTGGTGTCTTTAAAGCGCTAGAGGAAAGAGGTATGCGTGTTCCGGAGGATGTGGCCATCGTAGGTTACGACGATGTGCAAATGGCGGGCCTCTTCAAACCACAGTTAACAACCGTTCGGCAGCCGATCCTTGAAGTGGGCGAAGCGTTAGCCAAACTACTTATCGATTCGATTGAGATGGGATCGACCAGCTTCCAGGAAGTCCCTCCGAAAAGTATTAGCTTCAAGATGGAATTAATTGTGAGGGAAAGCTGCGGAAGTCAGTTGAAGACATAAGCTAAAAAGACAATAGATTAAACAAATAAATATGGCTTCCTAATCAAAATCTCACCCCATACAGTTGCTGTATGGGGTGAGATTTTGATTTCGATCTAAACAATTATAAAGGAACTTTCTTTATATTTCTTATGCTTAATTGATTAAAGTTGTACTACATTGACGCTTTTACATGATTTTTATTTTTATTTTTAAAACCATTGACAGGAGCCCAAAAAACATATAAATTTTCTGTAAACGTTTACTTAAAGTGTGATATTAATCATTGAATGATTAAATGTTCTGTAAAGAAAAGGGTGAGATTAATAAAAAGTACCAAATGACAGCGCTTCACTTTTTTTATATCCTAAATATCTCTTGGGAAATACGAAAGTAGGACAGAAAATGTAAACGTTTTTACAATTTCGGCGCAGAAATAAATATCTTAATCATAAATAAGGGGGAGAATCTTGCTAATGATTCAAAAACTGTTTAAAAATCTATTTTTGTTAGTGATCCTTTCACTTTTCACTTATTTTATCGTAGATTGGTACCTTTCAAGAGGATACGATCAAACCGCAATGAACGGTATTCCAGAGTATGTGAATATCGATGAAAGTTCGATGCTGGCGAAACAAGACATAAATGCCAAATTGGAGCCATCCTATCTCTCCTATCTTAATAAGCAGAGAGATAAAGGTGTGCAAGATACAACGGGCGTGAACATGATCATCCGAGCGGAAGATTACTCTGCCAAGAGTGACTTGGGTATACAGGTTCAATCCAATATAGGCGATCGGTCATCTCAGGTTCTTGTACAGAGTGAAGAAGACAGTTGGGTGGAGTACGAAGTTAATATCCCAGTTGAAGGGTTTTATCAGATGGGGATGTCTTATTACGCACTACCAGGCAAGCGAGCATCTGTCTTACGCAGTTTACAGATTGACGGTGAATTTCCTTTCTTCCAAGCTAAGAAAATGGAGTTTGCAAGAATGTGGCAAGAAGAAGGGGAATCTTGGTATGACAATCAAGGGAATGAATTTAATCCGAGACAAGTGGAAACCTCCGATTGGCAATATCGAGATTATCGCGATGCAGAAGGTAAGGCTTCCGAACCATTACGATTTTTCCTAACTAAAGGGCTGCACACGCTGCGTCTCAATATGATTAGGGAGCCTGCAGCTATTGAAGAGTTAAGAATATTCTCTCCCGTTCATCTTCCGTCTTATGAGAAAGTGGCAGAGCAGCACAAGTCCAATAACTATGAGGTGACGGACGGTCATCTTATTAAGATCCAAGCCGAAAGCCCAATTGTTAAATCAGATCCGACCCTTCGGCGTATCGAAGATAGGGAGCCATTGACGGAGCCCTTTAACAAAAAAGGAACTGGTTTGAATGCATTCGGTGATCTGGCTTGGAAACGAGGAGGTCAATGGGCTGAATGGTCCTTCACTGCTCCTGAAAGCGGTCTATACGAAATTGGAGCACGTTTTGGTAGTTGGTGGCTAAACGGAATACCTGTAGAACGAATTGTAAGGATAGATGGCGAAATTCCTTTCCAAGAAATGAACTCGGTTAAATTTCCTTATCAGGAGAGGTGGCAGGTCGGAGACTTTGGCTTAAGGGAAAATCCTTATTTATTCTACTTTGATAAGGGTGAGCACCGAATTCAGATGGAGGTTCAAGTTGGTTCACTTGGAGAGGTATTCGAAAAGGTGATGGATGTTTCCCGTAAGATGTCTTTGCTTAGCAGAGAAATTATTCTATACACGGGAACGAATCCTGATCCTAATCGAGATTGGGAGCTAAATAAAAAAATAACTAATTTGATACCTAGACTCCACATGATGGCACGAGAGTTAGATGATTCGATGAAAATGACATTTGAGCTTGGAGTGGATCCGACCAGTGCGGAAATCGGACAACTGAAAGTAATCCGGGATCAATTGCTTAATATGGCTGAAGACACCAATACCATTCCAGGACGGTTACAACAATTCACAGATTCACAGTCATCACTTGGTCTTTGGGTTACAAATTCGAGTCAACAGTCCTTGACACTCGATTATCTAATTGTGAAGTCACCGGATCAGCCTTGGCCTAAAGCCGAGTCGAGTTGGATAACGAAAGCTTGGTACACGTTCAACGATTTTCTACTTTCCTTCAAGAAGGATTACAGTGGGATCGGTAACGTCTATAGTAGCGAAGATGAGCAGACATTGGACGTCTGGGTCGCGATGGGTCGTGATTGGGTTCAGATTATTAAACAGCTTTCAGATGAAGATTTCACACCTGAATCAGGGGTCAAGGTCAACATCAACGTAATACCGGCTCAAGCTATGAATTTGTTAATGCTATCCACAACTTCTGGTAAACAGCCTGATGTTGCGCTTGGAGTGGAAGCGGAAGTTCCAATCGACTTTGCAGTACGTAACGCAATTGTTAATCTGAATGAATTTTCGGATTATCCGGAAGTGGCTAAACGTTTCCGTCCGGGTGCACTGATTCCTTATCATTATAACGATGGCGATTATGCGTTACCTCAGAATCAGAACTTTACGATGCTCTTCTACAGGACCGACATTATGCAAGAACTGGGGATTACCAAAATTCCGGACACATGGGAAGAGGTGATGGATATCATTCCAATTCTTCAACAGAATGGTATGGATTTCTATTACCCACATGCACCAAATGCGCCGCTGCTCGCCATTAACGAATTTTCACCGTTCTTGTTCCAGCAGCAAGGAGAGTTTTATCGAAACAACGGTACGGAATCTGATTTGGATTCCCCTGAAGCTCTAAAGGCGATAAAAATGTGGACCGGTTTATTTACGAATTATAAGATCAACAAAGATGCGAATTTCTATAACCGTATACGCTCTGGTGAAATGCCTATCGGTGTAGCAGATTACTCAACGTATGTCCTACTAGCGACCGCAGCTCCAGAATTATCTGGGTGGTGGAAAATGAAGCCTATGCCAGGAATAAGGCAGCAAAATGGAGAAATTAACCGCTCCACCGGCGGTTTAGCTCAAACCGGTATGATTTTTAAAGATACTGGTATGAAAGAGGAGTCATGGGATTTCCTTAAATGGTGGACTAGTGCAGATGTGCAGGAACGCTTTGGTCAAGAGCTTGAAGCCGTAGTTGGAGTGGAAGCTAGATGGAATACGGCTAATGTTGAGGCTCTTGAGCGGTTGCCTTGGCCGTCCGAGGATATCGATGCGATTTTGGAGCAGTGGGAATGGTTTAAAGAACGAGAAGTCGTTCTTGGTGGTTACTATACGACACGCCATATCGCTAACATTTGGAATGAAATTGTCCTGAATGGAAAAAACCATCAGGAAGCCATAGATGACGGCATTAAGGAGATCGATAAAGAGTTGCGTAAGAAACTTGAGGAATTCGGATTCGATTCTTCTGATTTATCAAAAGAAACAGGGGGAGGGAAGTAACCCGTGAATTCAACAATCGTTCAAACGGATGCGAACTATGTTTGGGTACCTGAAAGCAAATGGAAGCTACTATGGAAAGCGATGGTTGCACACCGTATATCCTACTTATTCATGGCACCTTTTCTATTCTTCTTCTGCCTATTTACGATTGTTCCAGTCATCGCATCTATGGTAATGAGCTTTTCTTATTATAACATTCTAGAAAAGCCGCGATGGATAGGGCTAAGCAATTACAAACTACTGTTCGTCGACGATGATATATTCTTAAAAGCCATAGGTAACACATTGAAAATTGCAATAGTTACAGGGCCGGTTGGTTATATTATGGCGTTCCTGCTCGCTTGGTTGATTTGTCAGATCCCGAATAAATACCGATTTTTATACACCTTTTGTTTCTATACACCGGCGATTACAAGTGTCGTCGCCTTGACTGTCGTGTGGACCTATTTGTTCTCCGGGGACCGTTACGGCATGATCAACAACTGGCTCATTCAATTGGGCATTATCCATGAACCGTGGCTTTGGCTTCAGGATGTGAGGACCATTATGCCAGTTCTGATCATCGTCTCATTGTGGATGAGTATGGGTATAGGCTTCCTCGCATTCTTGGCAGGATTGCAGAACGTCCCCCGAGACTTATATGAAGCTGGTTCCATTGATGGCGTTAAAAATCGGTGGCAGGAGTTATGGTACATTACTATTCCATCCGTAAAGCCGCAGTTATTGTTCGGAGCCGTTCTACAAGTGGTTTTCGCCCTACAGGTATTCGATGTAAGTGTACAGCTGGTTGGAATTCCAAGCCCCTTGTACGCTGGACATACGATTTTGACCCATTTATTCGATTATGCATTTATTCGATTCGAGATGGGGTATGCCTCAGCCATTGCAGTTGTCTTGTTCATTCTAATGGTAGGCCTCAATCGGTTTATCTTTAAAATTTTGGGTGAGAAGGAGGGGTAACATTGGCCAGTTCAGGATCTATAGTTAAGGGTAAAAGGTTTGACTGGGGAGGTTACCTGCTTTACACCTTCCTCACATTATTCGCCATAATTATGCTTATGCCGTTAGTATATATGGTTTCCACCGCATTCAAACCCATATCGGAGCTGTTCTTGTTTCCGCCGAAATTTTTCGTGATGAACCCGACTTTGAAAAACTTCTACAACTTACTGTTGGTATCCGGATCCTCATTTGTACCGTTTACCCGTTATGTATTTAATAGTGCCGTGGTCTCGACGGCTATCGTGGTCGGTGGGATTATCCTTTCATCCATGGCGGCATACCCACTTAGCAAGCACATAGATATGCCATTTCGCAAAGGAATATTTAACATCATTATCTTGGCCCTAATGTTCGCACCGCAGGTAACACAAATACCGCAATATTTGGTCATTAATTATCTCGGTTTGATGAATACGTATGTCGCTTTAGTTATTCCTTATCTCGCATATCCAGTCGGATTATTCTTGATGAAACAGTTTCTGGATCAAATACCGGATGCTTTGCTCGAAGCAGGAAAGATAGATGGTGCAAGTGAATGGACAATTTTTTGGAAGATTATCATGCCTTTGTTGAAACCGGCTTGGGCGACATTAGCTCTGTTCGTGTTCGTAGCAGCCTGGAACGATCCTTGGTCTTCCGCGGTTTATACAACTACTGAGGATATGAAGACACTTCCTTATGCGCTTAACACGATAAATGGAGGGAATGCCAACCTAATAGCAGCTGCGGGTACATTAGGTGCAGCGAGCCTGCTTATGGTCATCCCGACAATTATTGTGTTTGTAGTAACGCAAAAATTGGTGTTAGAAACAATGGCTCACTCGGGGATAAAGGGGTGAAAGGACATGGCCAAAAAATTATCGATGATTGCTGCTTTAACACTTATTCTCTGTTTGACTCCGATTGCTGTTTTCTCAAAAAGTCCTTACGAAGGTTATATATATGATAGCTTGAGAAATACACCAGAATCGATTAATGGCTACCTGTACAAAGACTCGATTGAGGGAATTGAGCTGAATATCGGATCATTCAAAGAACCACAGGACATCTTTGTTGCTGACGATGATACTTTCTACATTGCAGACAGCGGCAATGATCGGATTGTACATATGAACATGGATAAGGATGTACTCGGGATGATTGGATCCGAGGAAGGCGAGGGAAAGCTTTCAACCCCCAAGGGCGTCTTTGTAACTGAGGATGGAGATGTCTTTGTTGCCGATACCGGGAATCAACGTATCGTACACTTTGATCCAGATGGGGATTTCGTAAGGGATTTCAAGAAACCAGACTCTTCGTTATTAGACAGTGGCTTTACCTTTACTCCGTCTAGGGTCATCTTGGATAAAAGAGGATACATGTTTATTGTGAGTGAAGGTGCCCATCAAGGTTTGGTACAGCTTCGTCCCGATGGAAGCTTCGCTGGTTTTTTCGGAGCGAATCATGTGGATTTCAGTTTGACGCGATTGCTTGTTAAATTTATTGCATCTAAAGAGCAAAGAGAACAATTAGCGAGCGTGAGGCCACCTGAATTCTCCAACTTATTTCAGGATGAAGAAGGTTTCGTGTATACAACGACGTTCGGAATACGAACGAACCAAATCAAGCGCTTAAGTGCCGTCGGTGTCGATGTTCTTAACATCGATGAGGCGAATGATGACCAACGACGATACGGGGATTACTATATGCCTATCGAAAATTGGAGTGCGCTGTATGAAGCGTTCGTCGATGTGACCGTCGATCGAAGTGGTGTAATAACCGCCTTGGATCAAACGACGGGTAAAGCTTTTCAATATGATCAGCTTGGTAATCTATTGTTTATCTTTGGCGGATTGGGTGATCAAGACGGACTGTTCATGACACCAGCAAGTATCGGTCAAACCCTGGACGGAACCATGTACATCGTGGATAAAACACGGAACCGAATCGACCGCTTTCACACCACACCTTTTGCCACCAAGGTACATGAAGCGACAAAGCTGTATGTGGAGGGCAAATATGAAGATGCCTCTGAGCCTTGGCAAGAGGTTATCCGAATGAACAGCAGTTACGACTTAGCCTATAAAGCAATAGGTAAAGCACTATACAAAGCGGAGCACTACAGAGAAGCTATGACCTACCTTAAAGTGGCCAAGGATCGGATTGGATATTCAGAAGCATTTGTGGAACATCGCAAGGTTTTTCTTAGAAAGCATTTTGAATTAGTATTCGCAGGTATCATTATCATATATGTGCTCTATAAAGCAATCACAATGTGGATTAAACGTCGGCGACGAGCCGCTACAGTTCCGTTAAAGCTTGACGGGGGAGGAATGATAGTGAGTATTACCAATTTAGGTAAAAGCGCACTACTGCATCCCATCAACTTTTTCTATGATATTCAATTCAAAGGTAAGTCAAAAATAATTGGAGCGGTCATTATCATCTTGCTTGCAGTTGCTGTAAGGGTGCTATCGCTCATGATAACTGGGTTTTCATTTCAAACCAAAGAGCCATATCAAATTTCACTACTGATGCAAGCGATATGGATTATCGGTCCTTGGCTTTTGTGGTCGATCTCAAATTGGGGTGTAAGTACGATTATCCACGGGGAAGGTAAATTTATCGATGTTCTATCAGGCAGTGCATTCGTATTCGTCCCCTATGTGTGTTTCATGCTTCCGTTAGCGATTGTTACCAACGTTTTGACCTTGAGTGAAAACTTGATTGTCGGAGGAGTCACTTGGTTCATATATTTGTGGATCGCTTTCTTGGTATTGGCGAAAACCAAAATCATTCATGATTTTGATCTAGGCAAGGCAATCTGGATTACGCTTCTTACAATTATAGGTATGTTCATTATTATGTTTATCGGACTCCTGATTTTCGGATTAGTCAATCAAGCATTTAGTTTTATTATTAATTTGTATAAGGAAATGTCATTTAGGTTATAGGAGGGTAAAGATGCGTCTAAATATTCGGAAAGTTATCGGATACTCAATCATGATCGTGCTTTTAGTCGTCTTTATCCTCATCATTAGCCAACCACCTGAGGAACCATCGGCCAGTGAAACGACTGTAAAGCAAGAAACTAAAGAAATTGATCAATTCGGGGCTGAAGATTTAGAAATAGAAAACGATAGGTACCATTTATATTTTGATGGTCGGTACGGCAGCGTACACGTTACAGACCAACAGACAGGAGTAACCTGGGACAGCATCCCAATGATTGATGAGACGGTGCCACCCAATAATCGTCGGTACATGAGTTCACCTGTATTCATCAGCTATACCGAGGGTAAGGGGGATTCTCAGACGTACCCTTTCAAAGAGGGAGGAACATTGTCCGCGAAACTGGTGGATGGTGGAAAAGCGATTCGTGCCGATTTAGTACTGGGCAAACTTCAGATGAGCTTTTCCATAGAGTACAGACTGAGTGAAGAAGGATTGGATGTTAGCATTCCTTTTGATTCGATTGTTGATGGTGTTGACAAAAAACTTGTAGCTATTGAGCTCATGCCATTTTTTGAAGCAGCTTCTGAACAAGATGAAGGGGCAATTGTGATCCCAGATGGATCAGGTGCTCTCATTAAGTTCAAGGAGAATCACCGTCAATTTTTCTACCCTTACAGTGAATTCGTATATGGTAGCGATCAGGCATACCAGAAACATGCATACCAGAAGCTCAAGAAAAATAAGTCGGAAATACTTAGTTATGGTCCAAGAGAAAATATCGCGCTTCCTATATACGGCTTGTATAAAACAAACAAAGCTTTCCTAGCTGTGATAAATGACGGGGATGAGGATGCAAAAATTAACGCAACCCCTTCAGGTATTCGTAATATTCAATTGTATCGAGCTTCTACGGAATTCATTTATCGAAACGCTGACAATGTATTCCTTGGAAATTCTGGAGAGATTCCGATGACACTTAGTAAGATGATACCCGGTGATCGATCCGTGCGCTTTATGTTCCTGCAGGATGAGCAAGCCAATTACACTGGAATGGCTAAGGCCTATCGGAATTATCTGGTGGAGGAGGTAGGAGTAGAGCCGGTACAAGACCAGGATGTAAAGTATCAGCTTCGCTTACTCGGCGGTGTACTCAAGGATGAAATTATAGGTAGTACATTCGTTTCCATGACCACCTTTAATCAGGCCAAATCTATTATTGACCAATTAATGGATAGAGGAATTGAATCCCTTGAACTAACTATGGAGGGATGGTCGGATGAAGGGGAGTTCGGTGATCAACCGGATCACTTTCCAGCCAACCGAAAACTAGGTGGAACGAATGGTCTCCAGGAGCTGAGCGAATATGCTAGATCCAAAGGTATTGACTTGTACGTTACTACAAATTATGTAAAGCCCTTTAATAAAAGTGATGGCTTGCGAAAATCGAGGGATGTCATTCGTGGATTGAATAAGGAGATATTGAAAGTCTATAAGCCTTATGTAACCACGAAGCAAGCTTCCAATGAAATGTACTATTATTTGAAACCGAAAACCGTGTTCGAAAATTATATCACGAAGGAAGTAGATTCCTTCTCCGAGCTTGGATTAAGTGGTGTGCAATTGAACTACATGGGGAATACGCTGTACTCCGATCCCGGGTCTAAGCAGCCCACAAACCGAATAGATACGTTAAATACGTGGGTGGAATCGATGGATCTTATGCGTCAACAGGTTGGTAAGACATCGGTAGAATACGGGTTTGCCTATACTTTTGGACACGTAGACCAAATAAATAATATTCCTTTAGGTTCCAGTCAATACTTTTTCGCTGATGAAACCATACCGTTCATGCAAATTGCGCTTCACGGATTGATTCCTTACACTGCTACACCGTCCAATCTTCGTGACGATCCGAGAATAGAGCTCCTGCGGGCCTTAGAATACGGCGCTCAACCGAGCTTCGAATTGACTTATGAGGATCCTGTTCTATTGAAACGGACAATGATAGACGACTTGTTCAGTTCCAAAGCTGCGGAGTGGTTAGATCGCTCTGTTGAAGAATATACCCGAGTGTCAGAAGTATTGAGTCAGGTTTCTTATGAGGCCATTACCCATCATGAGATGCTGCAAACAGGTGTATATAGTACGAACTATGCTAACGGTATCCAAGTGATTGTGAATTACAATGAAACAGCAGTTACCGTTGCAGGTCAAATCATTCGACCATACGATTTTATAGCAGAGGGGGGAACTGACTCATGATGAGATTCATGAAAATATCAATGCGTAAAAGATACTTCCTAGAAGGGTATTCATTTATTTCATTATGGCTGATTGGGTTCCTTCTCTTCATGGCTGTCCCTCTAGGGCGATCTTTATACTATTCGTTCAATGACATGGTTCTGACAAACGAAGGGTTAGTAGGCACATATAATGGAATTGCTTTCTTTAGAGATGCATTCACTACTGACGTTGATTTCTTGCCGAAGTTGATGGCAACGATTACAACCATGGTCGTGCATGTACCGCTAATCATAATTTTTGCAATGTTTAGTGCTTTGCTACTCAATCGCCCTTTTCGAGGACGTATGGTGTTCCGATCCTTCTTCTTTCTCCCGGTCATTATTGCTTCTGGAGTCGTGCTGCAAACGTTAATGAATCAAGGTGCAGCAACGCTTCCCATATTTGTGCAATATGACCTAGCTACTGCTTTAAGTCAGTATATTCCACTAGAGATATTAATGCCGTTACTCAAAATGATGGAATCATTGACATTAGTCATGTGGGATTCTGGTGTTCAGATTCTAATTTTCCTAGCTGGGTTACAGGCAATTTCCCCTTCGTTGTACGAAGCGGCCAAATGTGACGGAGCGACACCTTGGGAAAGCTTCTGGAAGATTACATTCCCAATGATCACACCCATGATTCTGGTCAATATTCTATTCAGTGTAGTCAACTCGTTCACCAAGATTAATAATTCGGTCATGATTTATATCCATAGCGTTGCTTTCAAAGAAAATGATTACGGCTACGGAGCGGCACTCGGATGGATTTATTTCATCATCATTTTTATCATCATATTAATCGTGATGTTCATGTTTCGCAATATGGATAGTCCATATACAAGGGAAGGAAAGTGAACCATTTATGCAAGCAAAATTAGCGGGGTACTTTAATTCTCATTCTTATCGAGTCACTCGTAAACTCACTAGTAAGGTGCTGCATTATACGGTGCTAATCAGCCTTTCGTTTGTATTTATTTATCCAATTATGTACATTCTCAGTCAGTCCTTCATGCAGATAACGGATATTACCGATGCAACCGTGCAATGGGTTCCTAAGGAATTGTCTTTTGAGCACTATCGGTTTGCCTTCGACAAAATGGATTATTGGCACAGTTTCACGAACAGTGCGTTATCAACTCTAGGACCAGCCTTTGCGCAAATTATTAGTTGTTCCATTATTGGGTATGGTTTTGCTAGGTACCAATTTCCTGGTCACCGTATCCTATTGGGACTTGTCTTGTTTACATTCTTGGTCCCCCCCCAAACGATAGTGATTCCATTATTTATTTTTTTCGGAGAGTTGAATTGGCTTAACACACATTTACCAATCATCGTACCTAGTATATTCGGCCAAGGATTACGAGGAGCATTGTTCGTACTGATCTTTATGCAATTTTTTCGAGGACTGCCTTATCAATTAGAAGAGGCCGCTAGAATAGATGGTGCAGGCGCTTACCGAACTTTTATGCAAATTATGTTGCCTTTGGCGGGACCGGCATTACTAGTTGTCTTTTTATTCTCAACCGTCTGGCATTGGAACGATGTATTCCAACCGAATTTGTATTACATGATTGAGGAACATTTTAATTTACCACAGCAGCTTGCCATATTGGATACTGAAGGCGTCTTTCGTGTTCAACAGGCTAAGATGATGACGGGGGGAGGCACGCTTGCTTCTGTGCCTACCAATTATAACCGTAATATGGCAGGGGCACTGATTACTATATTGCCACTGATTATATTATATAGCTTTGCACAACGCTATTTCATCGAGGGCGTTGAACGAACAGGTATCGCAGGAGATTGAACAAAGTTCGCTCTTAGGGGATGTGATGCTTATCGAATAGTCAGGTTGAATAATAGTTGGATTTCGAAGGAACAACTTTCAAAAAAATTCAAAAAAAAGGGAGAATTTCTATGAAAAGACTATTTTCGTTCACTATGGTTTTCGTTATTATTATGACTCTTTTCCTTACTGCTTGTAATAACAACAATAATGTTGCTAACACCCCTAAAGATGAGACACCTAAGGCAGAAACACCTAAGGCAGAAACCCCAAAGGAAGAGACGCCTGCGGAGCCTGAGAAGCAGGATAGTGCAACGTTCGATCCAAACGTCTTCGTTCCAAACCTGCCTACGGATACCGAGGGTGAATTGACAATATGGGCCGCATGGCCGCTCGATTCATGGGCTGGTCAGTTCAATTCAGTTTATCCTAATGTGAAAGTCACCCTTGTCGTTATGGATGAGATTGAAGGCAAATTGAAAACCGCATTGGCAGCTGGTTCCGGAGCACCGGATATCGCTTTCCTCGATGGCGGCTTGATGGGCAATTATAATACGATCGATGGGTTTGAAGATCTATTACAACCTCAGTATAATGCTGGGCAATATGAGGAATTTTTCCCAGCTTCGACTTGGCAGCGCTTTATGTCTCTCGATGGTAAACAGTTGATTAGTATTGCAACGGATATTGCACCTGCAGTGACGTTCTACCGTGAAGACATCATGGAGGAGAACGGATTCCCGACCGACCCTGTAGAGTTCGGCGAATATATTACGGATGCCGATAATTTCATCAACATGGCTAAGGCATTAAAAGCACAGGATAAATATTTGATTCAATGGGATTCGGAGCCGCTAAGTATATATACATTCGGTATCGGCTTCTTTAACCGAAATTTAGAATGGCAGCGTAATACCGATCAGTTTGTCAAAGGATTGGATTTGTCCAAACGATTTAAGCAAGAGAAGTTGGCTTCTAATATCGACTTCTGGTCCGATGAAGGTACGCAGGCTATCTCTTCTGGTAAACTTGCCATGACCTTCCTTGGTAACTGGGGAGCAGAAGAGCTCTCAATGAAAAACCCGGACACCGCAGGCAAGTTTCGTGCGACCAATCTTCCATTTGGCGCATTTGGCGGCTGGGGTGGAGCATCACTTGGCATCACGACACAAAGCAAGAATAAGGATATGGCTTGGGACTTTATTCGCCTAATTTTATTAAACAATATTTATGCGAACAAAGAAAATCTAGCATCAGGTGGAACACCAGCATTCTTGCCAGCTTATGAAATGCTGGATGAACTTGAACAACCGAATGAATTTTTGGGCGGCCAAAAGACTGGACACATGTATCAAGAATTAATTACCAAAATCCCAGAGTCAATCAGTACGCCACTGGATGGTAAGGCACAGGAAATTTGGGATAAGGGAATTTCAAATGCTTTGGAAAAGAATATCGATTCCAAAACAGCTCTACAAAATATTCAGGATGAGATAGAGAAAGTATTAAAGAACGACATTGATAAACTTAAGGCAGAACTTCAATAACTTTAAAGTGATTCCGGAACTGCGCCTTTAACGGTGCAGCTCCGGACCTTTACAAAAAAGAGGTGAGATATGGAGCAAGTGAACAATTTGCGCAAACTCAAATGGGGGATTCTTGGTTGTGCGGGTATTGCTGATCAACACATGATCAAAGCGATTCAGCAATCTAATTCAGGTGAAGTTATCGCCATTGCCAGCCGAACGTTGGAAAAAGCAGAGCTTATAGCGGGAAAACATGGTATTCCTAGATTTTACGGAAACTATGAACAGTTATTGTCTGACAAGGAGGTTGAAGCGGTATATATTCCACTTCCTAATCACCTTCATTGTGAATGGGTGGTTCGCACCGCGGCAGCTGGTAAGCATGTCTTATGTGAAAAACCACTTGCTCTAAATACTGCAGAAGCGATCGATATGGTGAACGCATGCCATAAAGCGGACGTTCATCTGGCAGAAGCATACATGTATCGTCATCATCCTCGCTATGAACGGGCTAAGGACATTATCCATTCCGGGCAAATTGGGGAAGTTCGTGGAATGATTGGATTGTTTACATTTGATTTGTCAGGTCTTCAGGGTGATATTCGGTTCCGCTCCGATATGGGCGGCGGCTCGATATATGATGACGGATGCTATCCTATCAGTGCATCACGCATGCTACTAAGGGCTGAACCAGAAGCCGTTACGACTCATTCCATGTTTTCTCCACAGCATGGACACGTCGATATGATGAATACAGTCTTGTTGGAGTTCCCAGCTGGTGTAGGTGCCATGCTTCAATTCGGTATGTGGTGTGATGGACGTAATGAAATCCAGGTACTAGGTAGCAAAGGCAGCTTGGTTATTCCTAATGCTTTCTACTACGAACCACCAGCTAAAACCCGGATATTGGTCAATGTTCAAGGTGAAAAGACAGAAGTACAGTTCGAGTCAATTAACCATTATGTAAGTCAGATAGAGGATTTTAACAGCTACGTTCTAAATCAGCACCCCTTACCTTATTCCGGGGACGACTTGATCGCTAACACGAGAGTTATTGAAGCGGTGCTTCGATCATCCAAGGAGCGAATTCGAGTGCAATTGGGTACAGCTTAATCACATATGGGGGGTATTTATATTGCCTAAAGTATTGTCTTCAGCGCAGATCGAGCAGTTTATGGAAAAGGGATGGGTAAAGCTAGAGCAGGCGTATACGGAGAAGCACGCATTGGCCGCACAAGATTATGTATGGAAACAAGTGGAGCAGCGTGGTGTTATACGTGAAGATGCACAAACATGGACGCAACCGATGGTGAGAATTAATGAGAATTATAATACAGCTGAGTTTCGTGCTTGCAAGACAGAACGTTTAATCAACGCAATTGAGGATTTAATTGGTGAAGGGTCCTATATTAGGAGGGCTGAGCCGATTCATTGGGGCTGGTGGCCGGTTAATTTCAGCCATGGCGCAGACCGAGAATGGGATGTTCCGACTGAGAAATGGCATGTCGACGGTATTCATTATCCCCAATTTATAGACAGTAAGGAACAGGGACTGCTTATGCTCTGCATGTTCTCGGAAACCAAGCCAGGCGGAGGAGGTACACTTCTGGCGGAATACTCCCATAATATCGTGGCCAACGTGCTTGCTGAGCATCCAGAAGGGTTAAGTGTAAAGGAAGTTATTGAATTATCCACTCAGCATCCATGGCTAGCTGAGCTTGTGGGTAATGTGCCGGCTTCGGACCCTCAGCTTTCTCGAATAGAGCACTTTATGAATAAGGTGACCGTGGACAACAAAGGAAATCGTCTGCGTGTGGTGGAGACTACCGGTGGGCCAGGTGATGTCATCTTGGGACATCCATTCGTATTCCACGCCGCCTCACAGAATCATTCTGGAAAGCCTCGGTTTATGTGCAACAACCAGGCAGCCTTGTTCGATAAGTTGAACTTGCAGCGCAAGCAAGATAAAGATTACACGCCGTTGGAACGATCTATCAAACATGCAATCTCTGAATAAGGATGAACTCTATTTGATAATTAGGGAATGGTGGGTTGGATGAAAATTACAATAAGAGAGGTTGCCAAGGAAGCTGGTGTTTCCATAGCCACCGTGTCTAGGGTGTTGAATGGTAAAGATGGAATTAAACCTTCTACCAAACAGCTTGTGGAAAAGGCAATTCACAAGTTCAATTTTTACCCAAACCAGATTGCCCGGACTATGATTGTCAAAGAGAGTAAATCGATTGGATTATTAGTCCCTCAGCTTTCCAACGAATTCTGGTCCACTTTGGCTGAAGTCATCGAAGTGGAGCTTTGGCAGCACGGTTATACGTTGTTTCTCTGCACCTCCTCAACGAAGGAAGACAGTTTATTTAAGGAGAAAGCTGCAATCCACTCTTTTTTACAAAGAAAGGTAGACGGAATTATCTACAGTACATCTAGTGGTAGTCATGCAAAGTTTCAAGCATTTACAGAAAAATTGAAGCAATACCAAGTTCCAATGATTGCCTTTGATCAACGCATTCCCGGTATGAATCAAATTTACGGAGATCATATACAAGGAGCTATGGATGCAGTTAAGCATCTGATTATGCTTGGACATTCCCGCATTTCATATATAGGGGGACCACTTGTTAGCCCTGAACGTGAGTTGGGATACCGTAACGCTCATACTGTTCACAATGTGAGGGTGGATGAAAACTTAATATTCCGGGGTGAACCGAATTTCCAGTTTGGTCAAGATGCGATGAATCAATTAATTCAGTCGGGAGCTCCATTTACAGCTGTTTTCTGTGGTAATGACCTCATTGCTATAGGTGCCATTCATGCTATAGAAGGGGCAGGACTCAGGGTGCCGGAAGATGTGGCAGTGGTCGGTTATGATGATATTCATATGGCCGGTTTTTCCAAGCCAAGGCTTACTACTGTCCGACAACCGATCAAAGAAATGGGTAAAACCGTTGTAGAGCAAATATTACATTGCATTAATACCGGTAATAATTTAGATCAAACAAGTCATCTCGTATTCCCGATGAAGCTTGTCATACGAGATAGCTGTGGGGCATCTAAGAAAGATATAACTCAAGCTAATCTCAATTCCGTAATCTAACTTATTTATACGAAATCTACATTAACTATACAAGGAGATCTATCTATGAAAAAATTAAAAGTTGGACTTATTGGACTAGGGGAAGTAGCTCAAATTATTCATTTACCCATCTTAAAATCTTTAAGCGATCGTTATGAAATTGCGGCCTTATGTGATATTTCACCCACTCTACTGGCATGGACAGGGCAATATTATAATGTAAGCAATCTCTACACAGATGCTGCCGAGCTCACCCAACAGGATGATTTGGATGCCGTATTTGTTCTTAATAGTGACGAATATCATGCTGAATGTGCTATCGCCGCAGCCAAAAATAAAAAACATATCTTGATTGAAAAACCAATGACATTGACCGAGTCGGATGCGGACGCACTTATTCGTGCAAGAGATGAATCTGGTGTTCAAGTGATGGTAGGGTACATGAGACGTTATGCTCCCACGTTCACGAAAGCGCTCGAAGAGGTTAAAAGCCTTGGAGACATACAGTATGCTAGAATTCGGGCCATCATCGGGCAGAATAGATTGATTATCGATCAATCTAGTGTGGTACAACGTTTTAATGATATCCCTAAGGAAGCGATGGAGGATCGTTCAAATCGAGCGAAACGAATGGTGGAGGAAGTACTTGGCGATGCACCTCAGCAGGTTAAGAACTCGTATCGATTGCTATGCGGCTTGAACAGTCATGATCTCTCCGCGATGAGGGAATTGATTGGTATGCCGAAGCGTGTATTATCCGCTTCACATTGGAATAACGGTTATTTCATTACAGCTACGTTTGAGTATGACGGCTTCAATGCTACATTCGAAACCGGTGTTGATGACCAACTAAGATTCGATGCACATATTGAACTGTTCGGGAAATCGAAACTGATGAAGATCCAATACGACACACCATACATTAAAAGTTTGCCGATTACGCTTCATGTTACAGAGACGATAGGCGAAGCTTTTGAGGAATCCGTACATCGATCGAACTACAAGGATGCATATGTTGTTGAGCTAGAGAATTTTTACGATGTAGTGACGAATGGCACTGAACCAAAAACGACACCAGAAGACTATAAGCAGGACTTAATATTATTCAAGATGATTTGTGAAGCTTTGTTGAAAAATTACTGATGTCAATAGTAGAAGATGTTAATAAATGGGGGACCTTATCAAGGAGGGGTCCGAGATATCCCCTCCATTTCTTATTAACTACATAACAATTGGAGAAGGGGTTTTTAATATGAATATGAAAGCCAGTGTTATCGTGGGACCGCAAAAAAATGAAATTGCAAACGTTCCCATTCCTTCAATTAGTGATGAAGAGGTGTTAATTCGAATTAAGGTTTGTGGTGTGTGTGCTTCCGAATTGCATCCCTGGATGGAAGGTTCAGGAAAGCGTCCAATTTTCGGTCATGAGCCGGTTGGAATCATTGAACAAATCGGAAGCCGTGTACAAGGCTTTAGAGTAGGTGAAAGGGTTACCGGATTAATTCACAAAGCATTTGCACAGTATGCAAAAGTGAATTACCGGTTGATTGTTAAAGTTCCGGATGTCTTAGATGATCTGGAAGCGCTAGGCGAACCACTATCCTGTCTAATGAGCGGTGCGGATCGGACACCAGTCTCACCTGGTGATGACGTCGCGGTCATCGGTGCGGGCTTCATGGGTTTAGGCTTTCTTCAGCTCATGGGTTTGAAGGGAGCAGGTCGGATCATTGCGGTCGATATGCGTGAAGAAAGCCTTGAGCATGCTAAGCGTTTTGGTGCTGATGAGATCTATACACCCCACAATGTAAAGTCAGAATATAAAGTAACTGAATGGGGTCATATGGATCAAGGTATCAAAGGAATGGATGTATCCGTTGAAGCGTCGGGCACACAAGGAGGTTTACAGCTTGCCGGGGAAATGACTGCAGTTCATGGTGTTCTTTCCGTAGTCGGCTACCATCAAGGTCACGGTGGGTTACGTCATGTTAATATGGAGCTTTGGAATTGGAAAGCAATTTCTGTTATCAATGCGCACGAGCGCCGGAACGCCGTTCATATCAAACAGATGGAAGCTGGACTAAAGCTAATTGCTAATAAAAAGTTTAATATGAAGGATCTTATCACAAACGTGTATAGCATTGATGAAGTGGATAAAGCATACGATGCAATCAAAACCAAGCCTGCAGGTTTTATTAAATCCGTAATTAAAATTTACTAATCTAGGGGAGAAAACATTGAAGATAAAACTATTCAAGTCACTTTGGGAATATGTCCAATTCGAAGGTTCGCCCCTGACCATTCGTATGGATAATCAGATCGAGGGAATTCTTGATCGCATAGCGAGAGCAGGATACAGCGGCATCGAATCACCACTTCCCAGTAAAGAACAAGAGGATTGGTTTAGACGTCTTCTCGACAACTATAAATTGGAATACATTGCGCAGGTGCTAACGAAAGACGAACATAGCGAATCTTTTGCGTTGCAGGTGAGGCGTGCAGCGGAATTCGAACCCCTCATGATAGTATCGCATAGCGCAAAGGACTCGATGACATATGAAGAGCAATTGAACTTTTTCCGTAAAGCGGTTGCCATAGAAGAGGAAATTAAACCACCATTAGCTCACGAAACACACCGTGGAAGGGCGATGTTCACACCATGGAACACTTCAAGGTTATTGAAGGAAATCGATAACTTGAAAATCACCGCTGATTTCAGTCATTGGTGCTGTGTATGCGAGTCTCTACTAGATGCTGAGGAAAGTCATCTGGCAACGGCCATTGAGCGAACAATCCACATTCACGGAAGAGTTGGTTATGCTGAAGGACCTCAAGTCAGCGATCCTAGAGCCCCAGAATATGTGAAAGAATTAGAGCGACATGAAGACTGGTGGGAACGAATTGTTCAGGCACAGTTAAAACGAGGAATCGATACGATTACTTTCACACCTGAGTTTGGTCCTCCTGGTTATATGCAGGTACTGCCATACACCCGACAGCCTGTTGTCGATTTGTGGGATATTAATTTATGGGTAGCAGAACGGTTCAAAGAAAGAAATCGCCAATTATAGTCTTCATTACAATTTAAGGGGAAATGTTCGATGCCAAATCCTAACCGGATTATCCTAGACACGGATATAGGCTCAGATCCAGACGATGCAACCGCTCTAGCGTTAGCGATGATTTCGCCCGAGATTCATATAGAAGGAATAACTACGGTTTATGGTGATGTTGACACACGTACACGCTTGGCCAGAAAGTTACTTCAGCTAGGTGGACGTCGTGAAGTACCTATTTATAATGGCATCAAGGAAACGCTGTTATTAAACCGGGATGTATGGTGGGCGGGCCATGAGGGTGAAGGTGTTCTGGATGGAGATGAACACGTAGACTCGGCGGGGCATGCCGTTGACTATATTGTGAAAACGATCATGAGCAACCCTGGAGATATTACGTTAGTGGCAATCGGGCCTTTGACGAATATTGCGGTTTCTATTCTGCGCGAACCCGACATTATTCGGAATGTGAAAGAAATAATTATTATGGGTGGCGTAACTCGTCTTGGAGACAATGCACTGGAGCTTCCAGCAATCGAGCACAACATAAAGTGCGACCCGGAAGCAGCTTCTGTCGTTTTTTCTTCCGGTGCACCGATTACGATGGTTGGCTTGGATGTGACCATGAAGGTGAAGATCGGTAGCAAGGAAATCGATGAGTTGATTGCAACGGGTAAGAAGTTGAATTTAGCATTGGCTGAAGTTATTACTAGATGGTTAAAATTCATACAGATGGACAGCACAGCGATGCATGATCCTTTGGCGGTTGCGCTTCTCATTGACAAATCGCTTGTTCGGACGCGACAGATGAAGGTCAAGGTGGAATTCGATCATCGTGAGCCCAGCGGTATGACTGTGGCTATTCCTGCCGATGACGGCAACGTGGCTGTCTGCTTGGATGTCGACAACGAGCGTTTCATAAATTTGCTGTTGAATAGACTGTCCAACTAAGTATAAGTACTTGAATCAATAGGGATGGAGGTGGGTAAGCTCTTGAGAATAAAAGCTGATAGCAAGGTGATTAAGTATAGCGATGAGAATATTGTGTGCACGTTTGAACGTTCGTCAGGTCAATTAATAAACATCGCCAATGAGCATATGTCAATGACATATGAAGGTTTGTTAATTGATGTGGGTTGTGATGGCGCCTATATTAGAGGAAGCCTAGCTTTCCATTCCTTTGACCCATTGCATACATGGAATCTGCCCCAGATCGAACCTATGCGACCTGAAGAGAGTTGGGAGTTCCAAGGGTACAATGACAATTTACGAGAGCTTCAGATGTTCTATATAAAAGCTGGGCTAGAAATCACCGTCATATACACCGTGAATTGTGGCACTTTGGAGATTACCACCAGAGTCAGAAATGTGCAAGGTGGCAAGAAAATCATTAACGGGGTCGCCTTCTTACTCAAACAAGTGCCTGAAGGGTATGTCACATTTAGTTTCCCTGGCAATGTTCCTCATCAGGAATTCTTAATTTCTGAATTACAAGCGAACGAGCCTGTAATTACTGGTCTTGTAAATCCGATCATACAGACCGTTTCGGATACGGGTCATTTAAACATTTTGTTTATTAATGAAGAGGAAAAATGGGGAACTGGTGTATATAAGACGCAGGAGGACGTAATTCATTACGTGAATGTAGCTGGGGTGGAAAGCTACCTTGATGTCAATGAGAGCTTAACCTGCGGTGCGCTTTATATCCAACTAGTCGGTAAGCACAACCCCTATCTCCCCATTCGTGATTTGTATCGAAGAAAAGGCTGGAGTCCGCCAACAGACGGACATACCGATGGTGTTCTTTACTCATGCCATCCACATGGAACTATGGATTCCCGGTTTCAGGATAGGAAGACGATTCGGGAATACGCGGAGGAATTTGGAAGTCTGAAAGAAATGGGAATCGATCATGTGTGGATTTTACCTATCTTTGAGCATTTGGACCGGGGAGTTTATCATCCGACTGATCAGAAAATAATTGATAAGCGATATGGTGATGACGAGGACGTTCGTTATTTCAGTCGAACATTACATGATCTAGGTATGACATTGTTATTTGACTATGTGCCACATGGCCCCAGCCCTCACGACCCGCTAGGAAAGGAGCTAATTGAATGGGCATCGGTCCATAGGGATGGTACACCCAAACTAGAATGGGACTGCCTGTCCTTCGATATGACGAACCCAGATTATCGACAATATACAACTGAGCTCGTTGAAGAGCATGTTGATCGGTTCGATATTGATGGAAGTCGTATTGATTGTGCGATGGGAGGGCTGTCCAATTGGAATCCAGTAAAGGGAAATCGTCCCAGCCATTCAAGCCTTAGAGGTGGAGTATGTATATCAAAAGCAATTCGAGATGGATTTGTGAACAAGAACAAGAAGCCCATTGTTACACCTGAAAACTTTAATCCTGTGCCGGTGTATATTCCTTACACAGACATTTTTTATGATATGCCGCTCTACAGAGTGTTGTTCGAGTTGGAATCTACCCATATACCTCCCCAACAATATACACATAGATTAACCAGATGGCTGCATGCTGAAATGATGAGTACACCGGAAAATTATATGAAGCTTCGCTTTTTGGGAAATCATGATTCTGTTTCATGGGTATGGCAGAAGGCACGTGCAACAGCGGTATATGGCGTAGAGAAAGCAAAGGCACTGTGGGTATTAATGGCTTGTATTGATGGAATCCCCATGATCTACCAAGGAGATGAGAACGCTTCCATATATCACAAAGAGGGCCCAGATCTGCGAGGCTTCTTTAAGGATTTGTTCACAGCAAGGAAGGAATGGCTGGGTAATCACTTTGACGTTAACTATATATTCACGGGAACGCCAATCTTGGCTTTCTTAAGGACATATAAGGGACAAAAGCGGCTAGTCGTGATCAATTTGTCCTCAGAGGTAGAGAGATGCAATGTTCCTCACAAGTGGCAGGAAACCTTGTTCGGGCAAGAACAGGTCATTGAAGCCGAAATTGTGTTGGAAGGCTATGGTTATTCTATGCTAAGCATTTAACAGATGGAAGAGAAGCAATTTGTCGATGGAACGGAGGCCAGCCTTATGGCAATTCGTATATACTTTTCTATATTCATTTTGATTATCTGCATGCTTTCCATATCGGGATGTGGTATCTTTCCGCAGGAGCGTGGGTCTCTTACGCCCCCCCTTGTTGAACCTTCACAAGATGAGGTGGAATTGGTGTCTGTCACAAAGGAAACCATACGGTCCCAATTGCGAGGGATTGGCAGCTTTGAACCCGTTCAGGTGGCTACGCATCAAGCAAAAGAAAACGGAGCCATCGTATCTAGCTTACATGTCCGAGCAGGTCAGACGGTCCAGAAAGGCGATTTATTGGTTCAGCTAGATATGGAAGGGCTGGATATTCAGTTAAAACAAAGGCAATTGGATATGAAGATCGCTGAAGTCGAATTCAAGCAGGCAAAGGATAGTCAGGATCGGGATTCTATTCAGATCCAGGAATTAAAGCTAGAAATTGCCCAGATGCTGCTGAAGGAAACAAAAGAGAAGTATGAAAGCAGGACGGTATATGCCCAAATTGACGGTTTGGTTATTTTTGTGGAGGAGCTCCGTCCTGGGGATACAGTCGAAGCTTATCAGTCACTTGTTCATATAGCCGCTCCTGATCAAATGAGGTTGTCCTTTCAAGTTACGAATGTCACTGCAGCTGCTGATGTGAAGGTTGGTATGAAGGCGGACGTCATTATGGGAAACCAAAGTTTCGAAGGTACAGTCGTTCAAACCCCATCATCTGCCCCTAAAGTAAGTAACAGAGAGCTTGCGGACGAATTTGCAAAGCGTCTTTATATCGATGTCATAGACCGACCTTTATCGGCTACCTTCGGGACTCACGCTGATATTCGTATCGGATTACAAGAAAAGGTAGACGCGTTGGTTATACCGCTAGGCGCATTGAGAACTTATATGGGACGCCAATACGTGCAAATCCTTGAAGGCGAAAGCCGCAGGGAAGTAGATGTAGAGACAGGCATGCAAACGGCGACTGAAGTGGAGATCATTAAAGGGCTCGTGGAAGGTCAGCAGGTTATCTTACCTTAAATAGTAGTGTGTTATTGAAAGGAGAGAACCTTAATGGCCTTGCTCATCATGATCTTTCGAAAAGTGATGAAGAATAAATGGCTTGAGCTGAGTCTTCTGACCGGATTGATTGTTTCTGTTGCACTGGCCGCAAGCATTCCCATTTATACAGAAGCTATACTTCAGAAGATGCTCATCCGGGATTTAGAGCAGAACCAGCAGGATACGGGTTGGTATCCAGGGGGTCACTTCGCGGATATGTCGATCGATAGTGGGAAACAATCCTCGATTGAAACCACTGATTGGTTTCTGTTGGAGGAAGCTTTACCTTCATTCGGTCTTCCGATTCAATCGCATGTGAAGGAGAGAAGGACGCCTCTCTATCATTTCATTCCAGTAGGTCCTGGAGTGGATGCCAACGTCAACCGAATTGCTGATATTACGGCTGTATCAGGATTAGAAGATCATATTCAATTAATAGACGGAACACTTCCTTCCGCTAATCCAGTCAACGGGATTTATGAGGCCTTGATAACTGATAGCACGTTAAGTAAGCTGAACTTGACTATTGGTCAGATATTTGTAATTCGGGACCGAACAGCCCCCAACCCAATCCAAATCAAACCGGTTGGCGTCATTACTTATAAAGAGCTAGACGATCTATATTGGACCGGTTTGTCACTTAATCATTATAAGTCTACCTTCTTAATTCCTTTCGAGCTATTCGAGAAAGATATGACACACGGTTCCGTACTTCCGGTTGCCAGAAGCAGCTGGTACACTGCATTGGATTACACAGAAATTTCAGTCAAACATATAGATGAGGTTATCCATGCCAGCATAATGATTAAACAGCATTTTAGAGAGATTACGAACAATCATAGGGTTGGAATACCAGCAGTGGACACAATTGTGACTTTTAAGAAACGTGAAGGGGCATTATTGACTTTGCTCTGGTCTTTGTATGTACCTGTATTTTTTATGTTGGGCTGTTATTTATTAATGATGTCTTTGCTGCTAGTAGAACGCCAAAAGACGGAAATTTCCGTATTGAAAAGCAGAGGAGCAAGCCGTTTTCAGATTTTGTTTAGCTATTTCATACCCGGTTTGATCCAAGGCGTTATAGCGCTGGCTATTGGACCTCTTATCGGCATGCAGGTTGCTAAATTGTTAGGACTATCCGACGGTTTTTTATCCATTGTCCAGAGAGAGGCTATGGATGTTGCATTAACTAAAGACGCGTATATGTACGGGGCGATTGTTACTTTCTTATCTGTAGTGATGATCCTTTTCCCTGTTTACCAAGCCGCAAAATCATCGATTGTTACTCATAAACAGGCTTCGGCAAGAGCAGGTGGAAAGTCCCAGCGGTTTCTGCTCGTTACATCTCTGTTGATACTAGGCATAGCTATATACGGGTTAGACAATCATCGTAATCGTTTGGACGCGATGCTCTCATTAGGTCTGAATTCTACGCAATTAAATATGGACCCCCTGCTTTTTATTGTTCCCTCTTTGTTCATTATAGGATTGGGATTGCTGTTACTGCGAATATATCCTTTCGCCATTCGGTTCATATTTGGGTTGGGTAAAAAGTGGTGGAATGCTCCAATGTACGCCATACTGACACAGGTAAGCCGCTCCGCCCGACAATATCAGTTTATCATGGTCTTCTTAATTATGACGATGGCTATAGGATTGTTCAGTGCAAGCTCGGCTCGAACGATTCACCAGAATATGGAGGAACGTATTCGCTATGCCGCCGGAGCGGATGTAGTAATTGAGCCTCTATGGGGGAGCAGGAATATAATTTCTAGTAACAGAAGCTCATCCAATTCCTCAGCAACTTTGGGTGATAAAGAAAGGATATACATTGAACCACCGTTCTTGCCTTATTCTGATCTGCCAGGGGTGGAGAGCGTGGCTCAAGTATTCACGAAGAATGGTGTGTACATGGATAGCCCAGCTTCAACTGGGGTTGTGGATTTCATGGGCATCGTGACCGACGATTTCGGAAGAACGGCTTGGTTTCGAGACGGTCTGTTAGCACATCATTTGAACGAATATTTGAATTTAATGGCGCGAGAACCTTCAGCGGTCCTGATCTCCAAGACGCTGGCCGATCAGAAGACACTCAAGGTTGGAGACAGCCTGGACATTCAATTATCCGAATCCACGCCCATTCGATTCATTGTTTACGGTATTGTTGATTACTTCCCTACCTTTAATCCGTATCTGACAGGGAATGAGGGTGCGCGAAATCTGGTTGTTGGGCAGCTAGATTACATCCGAGGCCGTATGGCCGCTCAACCATACGACATATGGATGAAATTGAAGCCAGATGTGTCTATCCCCGAGCTCTCTGCGTCCTTGGTCGATCGTGGGATTCGCATTATAGCGATCATGGATGTAGAGGAGGAGCTGTACCGCTTCAAGAATGATCCATTTCAGTTAGCGATTGGCGGAGTAATGACACTTGGTTTTCTAATTTGCATGATGATTAGCATGTTCGGGTTCTTATTATTCTGGATCATGTCACTTCATAATCGACAGTTACAAATCGGCGTTATGAGCGCGATGGGTATGCCGCGGGGACAGCTATTCGCTATGCTACTGATGGAACAACTGCTCACTTCTGCGGCAGCGGTACTCATAGGTACCATTACGGGTATAGTAACAACCCGTTTATATGTGCCGATGTTTCAGATGTCTTTTGATGCGAATGATCAAATCCCACCTTTTGAAGTGATTGCCGATCCCCAGGACTTTATGCAATTGCACATCTTCATGTTCGCTCTGATCTTTGTGGGACTTATAGTGTTGAGTTCCCTCTTAGTGAAAATTAAAATTCATCAGGCTATTAAATTAGGAGAGGATTAATAAGGTAGATAGCAGCTTACTCATATTTAATATCAATATACTACAAAAATGGTGTAGGTATAATAGAAGAAATTTATTTGAAATGACTTTAGTATAAAGATTATGGGACATTGGACTAATCTTTACTTGTCTACATGCTGTTTAAGAAGAGCTTGAGCTTTATTCAAAAATGAATGGTGAAAGGCAGGAAAAACTATGAAAAAAGCAGCAATAATAGGAGAACGAAAAGCCGCCTTGGTAGAAGCACCTATTCCAGAAATACCCGCTGGTGGGGTTTTGGTCAAAGTTCAAGTTGCACCCATGTGTGCGGAGTACAAAGGATTTATATCGGGTAATCCAAATGATTGTCTTGGACATGAAGCTGCAGGAATCATCGTTGAATCATTATCTACTATGTATCAAATTGGAGAACGTGTCGTGCTTATGCCTTTATCATCCTGTGGCTTATGCCGTTTTTGTGAATCAGGAGACTACATTCATTGTGAGAAGAATCCAATGAAAGATGCCTCCATTGCTCAATATGTAGCTAAACCTGCATTACTTGCAAGACGTATTCCAGATGATGTGTCATTCGAGAAAGCGTCTCTCGCTTGCTGTGCACTAGGTCCATCGTTCGGAGCGTTTCAATCACTTGGTGCCAGTATATTTGACACCATATTAATCACTGGTCTTGGACCCGTTGGTCTGGGAGCTGTAGTTAATGCGAAATATCTCGGTGCCCGTGTTATTGCAGTGGATACAAACCCCTATCGTATTCAACTGGCCAAAGAATTAGGCGCTGATGTCGTGCTTGATCCTACGGATCCCGATATTCAATCTTTGATCCGTAATCTGTGTAATGGTAGAGGTCCGGATGGCGCAGTGGAATGTTCAGGAGCCCCAGCTGCCCATCGACTTTGTATTGACGTGGTTCGACGTAAGGGCTGGGTCACCTTTGTAGGGGAAAGTCATACCGAGACCCCAATCGTCATTAGCAGAGACTTAATTCGTAAAGGCCTCCGTCTAGTTGGGTCTTGGCATTATAATTTAAATGATTTTTCTAAGGTGATGCAGGTGATTCAACATTCTACGGTCATCGATAAACTAATTACACATGTATTTCCGATGAGTCAAATTCAGGAAGCATTCGAGACTTCAGCATCACAGCTTAATGCCAAAATATTAATTAAACCTTGGGAATGATTAATAAATAATAGGGTAAAGGAGTTTTACAATGATACCTACTTTGAATCCAATGACGACAGGTCGTCATGTCCCATTTATTGATTTTTTGGATGCAGCATCCGAAGCAGGATTTCCTGCTATTGAATACAGCATCGACCCATTTGGGAAAGTGGCTATTGAACAATCTGAAACGGCGGCAATTGAGCTCTTAACTTCACGGAAATTACAACTTGGCTGCTTCATGCTGCCCGTGGAATTTCGTAAGGATGAACAGACATTTCAGGAGCAATTAAAGCATCTTCCTCGATTAGCCGCCTTAGCCCGTAAGCTGGGAACAGATCGGTGCTGTACGTGGATGCTGCCATCTACAGATGAACCTGTAGCTGAGTATACTAGCCGCTTTATTCGACGTTTAAGAACGATTGCAAAGATACTAGGAGAGCATGGTATCCGCTTCGGTATTGAATGGGTTGGACCAAAAACGATGAGAACAATGAAGCATGACTTCATTCATACCATTCCTGGTACTTTGGAATTTATTGATGCGATCGGTGAGGATAATACAGGGCTGTTGTTCGATAGCTTTCACTGGTTTACCTCTCATGCCAGTATAGAAGATATTCTAGATTTAACTGAGAAACAAATTGTACTCGTCCACATTAACGATGCACCTGACAAACCCAAAGATGAACAGATTGATATGGAACGTCTGCTCCCTGGTGAAGGGATCATTGATCTAACTGGGATGTTGGGTGCACTCAGACAAATTGGATATAATCACTTTGTATCCGTAGAAACCTTCGGTGAAGAGCTACCCAAGATGCACCCAAGAGATGCTGCCATCAAAACTAAAAAGGCCATAGACAAGGTTCTGTTAAATGAATCGACTTGATAATTGGGAGAGGTAATAGAATGGATTGAGAAGCTTCTGGACCTTCAAAAGTTCGGGAGTTTTTCTTATGATAAATTAGATATATGGAGACGAACATACTCAAACAAATATTTTTTTGGTGAGCATGCCCATTGGAATCAATTCGTAGCAAATAAACGAGCCACATCACCACAGTTTGCATGTGAAAAGTGCGGAGCAGGAATGTATCCAGAGTATTACAAAGGGTACATGGTTATGAGTATAGGATTTCGGACGTAAGAAAGACCATGAAAGCTCAATTCCGTTGAAAGACACCTGCCATCTATATGAGATTTGGGTGTTTATGCAGATGGTTAAGATGCGTGTGCAAATCAGATAGGAGTAGGGCGGTTGAGGAAGTGTACATTGTTACTCCGGCGTTGGGAAATGAGAGTTCAGAGGAGGATTTAAAAGCGTGAGTATCAGCAAAAAAATAGATGGATTATTTGTTGAGTGGAGAAAGATATATACATCACGTTATTTTGTCGAGGATGATTTGTTAAGTGAGGAAGCCCGAATACGTCCAGCACTTAATGTGGTCGTACTACTTAAAGAAGCAACTGAAGATGCTAAGAATCCCACAACTGAGGAATGGAAATATCAAGATTTCATCGCGGAAAGAGGATATTTGAAAGAGAGAGGTACTACTTGGCCAAATCTAATAGATGGCAATGACTTATACATATTTGATGGCTGAACTTAAGAAAATATTGTAAAGTCAGAGTGAAAGGGTGCGATATGTAGCTTTAACCTCGTTCCATTTGTGGAAATACCGTCTTCACGATCCTTCTGGGCTTGCCGTAATTGATATAACACGTCCTGATCTTTAAAGATCAACGATGTCATTAGTTGCTCCAATTGCTCTTTTGATAAAGACATCATGATCACCCACATTTGAACAATTATAGCATAGGTAAGGATCAAATTAAATTATGTGTGACGACCTACATGTGTGTTAAGGCACTAATGGTAAAATAAGGGGTATCTTAGGAAAGAGAGGACATATGAGATGCAAGATCAACTTCAACCTGACCTCGAAAAGATACTTAGTAAGTTGGGTATAAACGATATCTTGGAATTACTTAGCGAGCGAATATCGGGTAGTGAATTAAATTCCTTACTTCTGAAGATCTTTAGTGAAAAGACAAAAGGATCATCCGCAAATGATTTATTTAAAAGATATAGAGAAAACCGATTCGTACATCCAGCAACTGTCGATGCGATATTGTTAAAACAGTTAGAATTAGATGTGTTAAGAATAGCAGCTCAACATTCAGCCACAGCAGTGCAATTATCACCCGTTGCACCATTGGGTTGTGCTTCTCTGGTAGCCTCGGTCGATCAGAATAAAATTATTTCCGCTCTTCGAGGAACGGAAGTTGTTTCGGATGCTACTAACCTTTTGGCATTACATATAAGTGACTTGATTAAGAAAAAGTTATTGGATAATCGCGAAAGTTTTATTCGTCTATGTACAACACATAGGCATGTCAGGGCTCAATATTTTGGCGATGCCCCTGGAATGCTTACGCATTTTCATTTGTTTTGTATGGTTACATCTGGTGTAGATAAAGGCTCATACGGTTTTGAGGTGCAGTCATTGTGGGAGCATATTAGGGTTTACCGAGATATTTTCAAATCATTATTCCACTCTGAAATTGAAGTTATCCTAAGTGCTCGCGATGGTTATAAAGATACGGATGGGCTATTAAAGAGAATTATAAAACACGGAGATGAAAACTTCGTTAAGGTAGCCATAGGGGAAGCTAAGAAGGACAATCCATATTATAAAGGACTTCAGTTTACGATTAAGACAACGATTCAGGGAAGAGATTATTATATTGGCGACGGTGGATTTGTTGATTGGACACAAAAATTATTGAATAACAAAAAAGAACGCTTGATTATAAGTGCAATAGGTTTAGATAGACTACTTATTGAATAGATAATTTAGCTATTTTATAAGACAGAGGGTGAACGGAATACGATGATTGGATAATAAGCGGTGAAGATATAGTTCCATGGGTCGTAAAGAAGGATCCAGTAAATTTTATGGCTATGATAGAGTTTTGTATATACAGGATTCTGAAGAGAAAATTATTGATGAAAATTGGGTGCCGCATTCAACATTATGGTTAATAAATGAAGTAGGTAAAATCGTCGGAGCAGCAAATATAAGGCATAAACTAATTCAAATGTTATTGAATAGTGGGGGACATATCGGTTACGGAATTCGACCATCACACAGACGTAAAGGATATGCGACAATTCTTCTATCACTAGCATTGCAACATGCTAGAAAACTTGGATTATCGTTTACGATGTATAGAGGATAATGGAAACATCATTAAGCAGTTCTGGGTTCAATTGTAGTTTCTTATAATAAGAACATAGAAGGACCTATGAGACATGGTGCCAGCCATCGAATCACTAAGGTCCTTATATCTGTTCAAGTCAGAAACTTCCGAAGATGCTTAGTGCCATCATAGGAGAATAAGACTGGCTTTCCCTCGACAGTCGTTTCCAGATGGACAGCCTTGCCCCACAAGTTGTGTAAGTAGGGAAGAGTTCGCTCTACATACTTCAAATCAAGCTCGATACCTTCATAAGAATGGCGAATGTACATTTCCCCGTTGTTCGAGTAGTCACCATCCTCGATGATGAGATAGGGGAAACCTCCATTGACTCGGGATTCGATTAGCTGATCTCGGACATTCTCCCAAGCCTTTCCTGTAATCTTCCATTCGGGTCCTTGCTTCTCGAATACATATAGATCTAAATCTTCAACTAGCTCCTTGGTTAGATAGTTGCGGATGAATGAAGTGTCCAAATCGTACTCGCGAACCTCGAACAATTTATCCCGGTCATATCGACGCTCAATATCCTCGAAAATCTTCACACCCAGATGATATGGATTGATGCTGTGGCGAGAAGGCTGTAGCACAGAAGCGTTCAACTTAGCGAATTCGACTATCTCTTCTGTGGTTAGATCCAGCTCCCGTAGAATACGAAGATGCCAATACGAAGCCCAGCCTTCATTCATGATCTTCGTCTCCAGTTGTGGCCAGAAGTAGTACATTTCATCTCTGATTACACCTAGCACATCCTGCTGCCAAGGCTGCAGCTTACGTGAATGTTGTCCGATAAACCAGAGTAGATCTTTCTCCGGTCGTGCAGGGAATTTTATCTGTCCTGGAGGGAGATCTACTACTTCCTTCTTTCGATCATCCACTGACCATAGATCGTCATATGCCCCTTCAAATCGATCGTTTCGTTTCTCTGCATTCTTATCTAGATGCTGTTCCGCTCGATTACGGTCCATCCCATACGGATTAATAATGGATGGATTAATGTGCTCTTGAATAGCCATTGCTGCATCGATGAATGCCTCGACAACCTCTGTTCCATAAGTAATCTCATATTGGCGAATTCGAGAGGCCGAAGCTGACATACTCTCGACCATATTACGATTAGTCGCTGCAAAACGGGCATTATTCTTAAAAAAGTCACTATGTGCAAGTACATGGGCAACGATTAACTTGTTCTGAATTAATGAATTTCCGTCTAATAAAAAGGCATAACAGGGATCAGAATTGATCACAAGCTCATAAATTTTACTTAATCCGTGATCATATTGCATCTTCATCCGATGAAAGCTCTTTCCAAAGCTCCAATGATTGTATCTTGTAGGCATTCCGTAGGCTCCAAAGGAGTAAATGGTGTCCGAGGGGCATATCTCATACCGCATGGGAAAGAAGTCGAGTCCAAATCCGGAGGCGACTTCGGTAATTTCTGTAATCGCATATTCTAAATGCCGCTTATCATCGTCCCAGCTCATAGCTCGACAGCCCCCTCGGTAATGGAGAAAAAAGACTTTAAAGCGGCATAAACCTCAGATTTCTCACGGATTAGACAGGTTTTAAAATTGGGGTGCTGGATTCCCCGATAAGCGGACATCAAGGTGCTATTGCGATTATACTGATTGATTTCTCCATACCCGAATAGATTTGTTACTTCCAAAAGCTTCTGCAATAGCTTTAAACAGCGTTCATTATCAGATGATAAATTATCGCCGTCGGAAAAATGGAAGGGGTATATATTGTAGCGGGAGGGAGGATATCGCTCATCAATAATCTCAAGAGCCTTGCGATAGGCAGATGAGCATATCGTTCCACCACTTTCACCACGATGGAAGAAATCCTGCTCTGAGACCTCCTTGGCTTCAGTATGATGAGCAATGAATACAATCTCTACATGCTCGTATTTACGTCGTAGGAAGCGGACCATCCAGAAGTAGAAGCTCCGTGCGACATACTTCTCGAACGTACCCATGGAGCCGGAAGTATCCATAATGGCTAGAATAACTGCGTTGGATTCTGGTTTGATAATATCCTCCCAGGTTTTATAACGGAGATCGTCCGGTGAGATACCACCGATACCGGGGTTGTGATTTAAGGCATTACGACGCATATTCTCAAGTATGGTGCGCTTCTTATCGAGATTAGACATCATACCTTTATTGCGAATGTCATTAAAACGGATATCTTTTACAACAAATTGATCATTTTCTTTACGTTGTAAGTTAGGAAGCTCGAGTTCGGCGAAGAGAATATCCTCAATATCATTTAATTGGATTTCTGCCTCATAGACATCATCACCTGCTTGATCGCCCGCACCTTCACCTTTGCCAGCGCCAGTAGTGGGTGTTGGATCAACACCGAGTACATCGCCAACCACACTATCTCCATCCCCCTGTCCCACATGCTTCGATTTTTGATGATTAAATCGGAAGCGATATTCGTCTAAGCTACGAATAGGCACTTTGACCACCTGTTTGCCTCCAGAGATAACAATACTCTCTTCTGTTAGTAGATCAGGCAAGTTCTGCCGTATAGCTTCATTCACCTTCTGCTTGTGCCGTAGTTGATCCTGATGACCCTTGCGGTGCAAGGACCAATCCTCTTTGGAGACGATAAATAACGGTTCACTCATGAGAGACACCTCCTACAAGTTTTGTGTAACTTGGTGCCTTACGAAGTAAAGGCAATACTCAAAACTACCTCGTAAGCATAAGCAAAGTTTTGTGTAACTTGGTGCCTTACGAAGTAAAGGTAATACGCAAAACTACCTCGTAAGCATAAGCAAAATTTTATATATAATGGCCACGCAAGCGGATGATAAAACTACATTATAAGTACCTACTCTGTATGTATATTCAGAACAGGAAGCAATAAATACAAACAATCGAGCCTGATTAGCATTAACGAATCGTAATCTTACAAATATGTATGAATCTCTGTACTTATTTGCTATATAATTCAGAAAAAGTTTGATGTAAGATCGAATATATAATAACTTGGACTAGGTGTGATTAAAAGGAGTAGAGAGGAAGAGGCAACGATGATTAAGCGTTATCCACCAATTAGCAGTAAATTAGCTGTCTTTATGCATGGTGCTGATTATAATCCTGATCAATGGCAGCATTCACCTGAGATATTAGATGAAGATATACGTTTAATGAAGCTAGCAAAGTGTAATGTGATGGCGATAGGAATTTTTGCTTGGCATGCTTTGGAGCCCGAGGAGGGCACATATTCTTATGAATGGTTGGACCGTACATTAGATAGGTTTCAGGAGAATGGTATATATGCTTGGCTCGCCACGCCAAGTGGAGCGCGTCCGGCTTGGATGTCTGAGAAGTACCCAGAGGTTCTCCGTGTTGGTGGGAATCGAGTTCGTAATCTGCACGGTGCTCGACATAATCATTGCTACACCTCTCCTGTTTACCGAGAGAAGACATTGTTAATCAACCGGAAGCTTGCAGAGCGTTATGGACAGCATCCGGCGGTAATTGGTTGGCATATCTCCAATGAATTCGGAGGAGAATGTCATTGCGATCTATGTCAAGAAGCTTTCCGAGGCTGGCTGAAACGAAAGTATGGCTCACTTGAGGCATTGAATCTCACTTGGTGGACATCATTCTGGAGTCATACCTATACAAGCTGGTCACAAGTAGAATCACCAGCTCCACATGGAGAGACTGGTGTGCATGGACATAATCTAGATTGGAAACGTTTTGTTACAGATCAGACTGTTGATTTCTGTCGACATGAGATTGCACCACTTAAGGAACTAAGCCCGAATCTGCCTGTGACTACCAATATGATGGACTTGTTCGAAGGATTAGACTATTGGAAATTCGCTGATGTGCTTGATGTCATTTCATGGGATGCCTATCCAACGTGGCATGACAATAAAGAGGGTGAGGATCTTAGTAAGGTTGCTGCTTGGTTTTCATTTAACCATGACTTGTTCCGTTCTATTAAGGGTGGACAGCCATTCATGCTTATGGAGAGCACACCGAGCTTAACGAACTGGCAGCCGGTTAGTAAGCTTAAGCGTCCAGGTATGCATAAACTTTCCTCCTTACAGGCGGTAGCACATGGCGCAGATACGGTTCAATATTTTCAATGGAGAAAAAGTCGGGGATCTAGTGAGAAGTTTCATGGTGCTGTAGTTGATCATTGTGGCCACGAGCACACTCGGGTGTTCCAAGACGTGTCAGCCTTGGGCCAAAGCTTGGAATGCATAAGTGAAATAATCGGTACGACAGTAGATGCTAAGATCGCCATTATCTTTGATTGGGATAACCGATGGGCGGTCAAGGACTCACAGGGACCACGTAACTCAGGTATTCATTATGAAGAAACCGTCATGGAGCATTATAAAGCACTCTGGGAGCTTGGGGTTTCCGTGGATATCATCAACTCGAATTCCAAGTATTCCACATACAATATCATCATAGCACCTATGCTATACATGGTAACTACAGACGTTGGAAAGCGCATTGAACAATTCGTAGATTCAGGTGGGACGCTGGTAACGACATATTGGTCTGGTATCGTAGATGATAATGATTTATGCCATCTGGGTGGTTTTCCCGGACCACTGCGCAAAGTACTAGGAATTCGTTCGGAGGAAATTGATGCACTCCATGATGGAGAAACGAATCAATTGGTTTACTTGGGTGAATCGTTGCAACCATCGTATATGGTTTATGAGCTATGTGATCTCATTCATACTGAGGGAGCCGAGGTTCTAGCTGTTTATGGTGAGGACTTCTATGTGGGGCGACCAGCATTAACTTTGAACACATTCGGTAAGGGCAAAGCTTATTACATAGCGGCTCGAGCACACGCTTCATTCTATGATGATTTTTATACAAATCTAGTTTCGGATTGTAACATTCCCCTTGCGATAACAAGTCCACTGCCAAAAGGAGTTACCGCTCAAGTTAGAACGGATGGAGACTCGAAATTTGTATTTCTATTAAACTTTAGTGGAAGAGAACATTATATTCGGCTAAATCATCATGCCTACACAGACATGGAGACAAACAAGCTCATAGAAGAGGGCATAACTTTATCTATCCATGGATCTTGTATATTGAGATGGTAAGAGAGATAACAATTGAGAGCCTGGGAAGTGTGTAAAGTGCTATAATAAGAGCACACTATTCTAGGAGTCGATTCGAGCATGATTGCACAAGCCAAACAAATATTACAGGACTACTATGGTTATTCTACTTTCAAAAAAGGCCAAGAGGAAGTTATTCGCAGTATCCTTGAAGGTCGTGACACTCTTAGTATTATGCCAACAGGCAGCGGTAAGTCCGTCTGCTACCAAATACCCGCTTTATTACTAGAAGGTACTATTGTTGTAATCTCTCCACTCATCTCTCTAATGAAGGATCAGGTAGATGCGCTGCAGCAGATGAATATCCCTACTACCTTTATTAATAGTTCACTTACAGCTTCAGAGATTAATCGGCGAATGAGAGACCTAGCAGAAGGTCTCTTCAAGCTTGTTTATATTGCTCCGGAGAGATTGGAGTCAGAACGTTTTCAACAGATGATGAATCAATTGAAGGTACCTTTCGTAGCTATAGATGAAGCTCATTGTGTCTCACAGTGGGGACATGATTTTAGGCCCAGCTATATGAACATTCGAAGATGGATTAAGCAACTCCCAATGAAGCCTACCGTTGCAGCCTTTACTGCAACTGCTACCACTAAGGTGATTGATGATATATCTGCTAATTTATCTCTGGTAAAGCCTCTACTCGTAAGAACGGGCTATGCTCGGGATAATTTGGCTTTTTCTGTGATCTCTGGAGTGAAGAAGAAGGACTATATGTTGGATTATCTCACTAGTCGCAAGCATCAATCGGGCATTATCTATGCTTCCACTCGTAAGGAAGTGGATGATTGTTATCGCCAATTGGTCAAGCTTGGATTTAAGGCGGGGAAGTATCATGCAGGTCTATCAGAAGATGAACGTATTCGTTTTCAAGATGAATTCCTATATGATGATATTAAGCTAATGGTCGCAACGAACGCATTCGGAATGGGAATCGACAAGTCGAATGTGCGCTTTGTTATCCACTATAATATGCCGAGGAATGTTGAATCTTATTATCAGGAAGCGGGTAGAGCAGGCCGTGATGGGGAGCCTAGTGAATGTTTACTACTATTCTCTCCACAGGATATAATTACACAGAAATTCTTGATTGAGCAGTCAGATACGGATGAAATTCGGAAGAGAAGCGAATATAGTAATTTACAATACATGATAGAATATTGTCATACGACACAATGCTTACAGAAGTATATCGTTAACTATTTTGGTGATACCGATTATGAGAAGTGTGAGCAATGCAGTCAATGCCTGGACACCCGAGAGTTTCAAGACGTTACATCAGAAGCACTGAAAATTTTCTCTTGTGTCAAACGAATGGGCCAACGGTTCGGTGTTACGATCACGGCTAAGGTTCTAAAAGGATCTAAGGATGCCAGGGTTAAGCAATTTGGATTTGACAAACTATCAACATTTGGTTTATTAAGCCCGTATAAAGAACAGGAGATTATCCTTCTTATAAACACATTAATTGCTGATGGTTATTTATCGTTATCCGAAGGTAAGTTTCCCGTGATTAGTTTGAAGTCACGGGTACTCCAGGTATTCGAAGGCAATGAACAGGTGTTCCAACGCAAAGCTCCCGAAATACAAAGCTCAGTTAGGAATAACGTTAACAGCATTTTATTCGAAGCGCTAAGAGCAATGAGGAAGCAAATTGCTGACAAAGAGCGAGTCCCGCCATTTACAATATTCCACGATTCTACGCTAAGGGAAATGTGTGAACTTCTCCCGCAAACCGAGGAAGATATGCTTGCGGTTAAAGGCTTGGGAAAAGTTAAGCTTCGTAAATATGGACGAGCGTTTATAGCTTGTATTCGCGAACATGCTGTAGTGAGCTCGTGAGCATCATCCTATTAACCTGATGTGAGATCGTCAATCTCATTTAGATCAATGGAATATACCTTTTTCTCATCGACATGATAAGCTGTTATGTTACCAGTTTCCCAGTCGAAATTTAGAATTCTACAGGGTATGTTGAGTTTTTTGCCTTTTTCCTTATTAATAGTAAGACGAACTAATGATTTATTTTCCTTAAATTTTTCAATTTGCTCCATTATCGGCTGTTGTGGCGTTTTGGCAGTTTTTGTTTCGGTTACAGTCTTGTATTCTTTTTTGGCAATAGTTACTTGGTTCTTCTGATCAGTAATCGCTCCAGATTTGGGTTGATTGATCTTTTCTTTAGGTTTTTCTAAATTAGCTGCAATAATATGACCTAGATTAATTCCTTTAATAATTCGATAATCTGTCACCTGGTCAACGTTGAGAAGGTGAGTTAGGACTTCAAGTGCATGTCCGTTTGTTCTTCCTTGAACAAGTACTTCAATAGAGAATAAATAACCATTTGGCTCTTCAATAGCTTCTATCTTCTCATTCTTGATATTCTTCTCACTCATGTGACTCACCCCCGTGTCTAAACAATTGCCCTAATTGCTCTGAGAACGGGGGATGGATTATTCCCTTTTCCGTTATGATCGCTGTAACATATTCGTTCGGAGTAATGTCAAAGGAAGGATTGTATACTTTTATGCCCTCGGGTGCTGTACGTTTGCCAAAGCCCAGTGTAATCTCATCAGCTTCACGTTCTTCTATGGGTATGTCAGCTCCAGTAGCAGTAGACATATCAATGGTCGACAAGGGACACGCTACATAGAATGGAATGCCGTGGGCTTTGGCTAGAACGGCAACACTGTATGTTCCAATTTTATTGGCGACATCACCATTAGCAGCAACACGATCTGTTCCGACAATAACTGCCTGTATCCAACCTTTGGACATAATCATTCCGGCCATATTATCACATATTAGAGTCACATCGATTCCTGCTTGCTGAAGTTCAAAAGCAGTTAGTCTGGCTCCTTGTAGAACTGGTCTTGTTTCGTCAGCGAATATTTTTAAGTTCATGCCCATTTCTTTAGCCAAATACATGGGAGCTAATGCAGTGCCGTATCGAGCTGTAGCTAGACCACCTGCATTACAATGGGTTAGAATACCCATTCCATCCTGGAATAGGCTTAAACCATGTTCTCCAATCATACGGCAAACATGCTCGTCCTCTTTCTGGACTAACTTTGCTTCAATAAGAAGAGCTTGCTTGATCTGTTCTGTAGAAAGAGTTTTATCATGCTCAATGAGTGAGGCTGCCTTGTTCTTCAGTCGTTCTAATGCCCAGAACAAATTGACTGCTGTTGGTCTAGCGGTTGATAAGAATTGTGCGGTAGTTGTTATCTGCTCCAGTAAATGGAGAAGCTGACTATGGTTAGAAATTGTTAAGTCAGGTTGTTCATATCCGCGAATTCCTAGGAATAATCCATATGCTGCAGCAATGCCGATAGCTGGGGCACCTCTGACCTTTAGATGCCGTATAGCTTCCCAAACATCCTCAGCGGTTTCGAGTTTCAAATAAACGATGTGCTCCGGTAGTAAACGTTGGTCTAACAAGTCGAGATAGGTATCCTTCCAACGCATGGATTGCAATATGGTTTCTTCTGAAGTTGTGTAATTATGCTGCATGGGTTAGTCCTCACTTCTAATTATGTTAGTATTAGTATATAGGAATATTGTTTGTAAGAAAATATTTCGCGTAAATTATTATCTCTTCGCGTATTCGACAAACGGACTTTCTAGTTTGTTCCAAGTGCGTTATAATGAAAATGTAAATGAGAATCATTGATAATCAATTAGAATTATTATAAACTAATAAGAACTCCTATTTGGAGTTTCTCTCAATGATTGCATAAAATAAACCATATTTCTGGAGGTAAATTCACAATGAGCCAATCACCAAAATTCATAATAGATGGACTTAAGGCCACTATTGATGGAAAAGAAATTCTTAAGGGCATCGACATGGAATTAAATGGCGGCGAGATTCATGCTGTTATGGGACCAAATGGAACAGGTAAGAGCACATTAGCTTCGGCTCTAATGGGTCATCCTAAATATGAAGTAACTGAAGGCACAGTTACAATTAATGGGGAAGATTTATTAGATATGGGCGTGGATGAACGGGCTCAAGCAGGTTTATTCCTCGCTATGCAATATCCTAGTGAGATAACGGGCGTTACGAATGCAGACTTTATGCGCAGTGCAATTAATGCTCGTCGAGATGAAGGTAATGAAATTTCTCTTATCAAATTCATCCGTCAGATGGAGAAAAAGATGGGCGAGCTTGAAATGGATCCACAATTTTTGCATCGCTATCTGAACGAAGGCTTCTCTGGTGGTGAGAAAAAACGGAATGAAATTCTTCAGATGATGATGCTAGAGCCAAGTGTTGTTATTCTGGATGAGATTGATTCAGGTTTGGATATTGATGCACTTAAGATCGTTGCCGCAGGTGTCAATGCTATGCGTAGCGAAGATCGTGCTTTCTTAATAATTACACATTATCAACGTTTGTTGGACTATGTTAAACCGGATTTTGTTCATGTCATGATGCAAGGACGTATCGTTAAATCCGGCGGACCTGAATTAGCATTACGTTTAGAAGCAGACGGATATGATTGGATTAAGGAAGAGCTAGGCATTGTTGATGAAACGGTTGGTCAAGAAGAAGAGGAATTTAAAATCCCAATGAATACCGTAGCACCCAAATATTAAGATGAAGCTGGCCGCTTTTCAAGGAGGATAACCAAAAATGACGATACAAACTGCTTCACCAATAAGTGCAGCTTCAATTACAAGCTTATCCAAAAGTCTCAATGAACCAAATTGGTTAACTGAATTACGTACACAAGCGATCGAAGCTTCAGCTAACTTAGAGCTTCCAAAGCTAGAGAAAACAAGGATTGATCGTTGGAAGCTTGATGCTTACGGGAGCTACCAAGCTGCTGAGAGCGTGACATCTGTGTTGGATTTACCTGAGAAGGCCCGCTCTTTTTTGGAAGAGGGTAAAGAATATGATAATTTAATCGTTCAACGGAATTCGACAGCCATTTACAAATCAATTTCTGAGGAATTGAGTAAACAAGGTGTAATTTACTCAGACTTGGCTAGTGCGCTTAAGGACCACTCAGAGTTAATTAAGCAATATTTTATGAAAGCTGTTCATATGGATGAGAATAAGCTTACTGCGCTTCATACAGCATTATGGAATGGTGGTGTATTCTTATATGTTCCTGCAGGTGTAAAAATTGACTCTCCACTTCAATCCATTTTCTTAACAGACAATGATGATGCTGCCTTTACTCCCCATATTCTTATTATTGCCGAAGCTAATAGTTCAGTTACTTATGTAGATAATTATACGAGTAACGACCTTGCTGGCAACCTGGTCCATAATGGGGTTGTCGAAGTGTTTGCCAAGAAAGGCTCTCATGTACAGTTCGCATCTGTCCATAATATGGACCGGACAGTCATTGATTTATGTTATAGACGTGCAATTGTGGATAATGATGCTCGCATTGACTGGATTATCGGTGAGATGAATGATGGCGAAGGTATGTCGGATACGACTTCAATACTTAAGGGTAAGGGCTCATCTTCTGATGCCAAAGTTATCTGTGTAGCGACCGGCGACCAGAAATTGAACATTACAACTAGAGCTGTTCACTTTGGAATGCATACATCGAGTGATATGATTACTCGTGCTGTACTTCGTGATTCCGCTACAGCGATCATTAACGGTATCACCAAAATTGAGAAGGGCGCTACACACTCTAACGGACAACAAACTGAACGAGTGCTCATGCTTAGCCCAACTGCTCGCGGTGATGCTAATCCTCTTCTACTTATAGATGAGGACGAAGTTAAGGCTGGCCATGCAGCCAGTGTTGGTCAAGTAAATGTGGAACAGATTCATTACCTCATGTCTAGGGGTATATCTTTAGAGAAAGCTATGAAGCTTATTATATATGGTTTTCTTGCTCCCGTTGTAGCTGAAATCCCTATTGCCGCTGTGGAGCAGCAATTAAGGACGGTAGCCGAAAGGAAGCTGGGGCAATGATCGGGTCACATATCCGCAGCCAATTCCCTATTCTACATCAGCAAATGAACGGTCATCCACTTGTCTATCTGGATAGTGCAGCGTCGTCTCAGAAACCAATACAGGTTATTGAGGCACTTAAGTATTATTATGAGAATGATAATTCTAATGTACATCGTGGTGTTCATTCACTTGGTACTAGAGCAACAGATGCCTATGAAGGTGCCCGTGAGAAAATAGGTCGATTCATTAATTCTGAATCCCCGGTACAAATTATTTTTACTCGAGGAACCACAACTGCTATAAATCTTGTCGCTTCTAGTTATGGTAGGTCGGTATGTGGACCTGGGGATGAGATTGTAATTACTCCCATGGAGCATCACAGCAATCTTATACCTTGGCAGCAGCTTGCTAAAGTCACGGGTGCTACACTTAAATATATACCCCTTCAACCAGATGGTACTATTCATCTGAGTGATGTAGAAGCGACAATTTCAACACAAACCAAGATTGTCTCTATAACCCATGTATCCAATGTATTGGGCGTAATTAATCCCATCAAGGAAATCGCAGCTATTGCACACAAGAATGGCGCGAAAATTGTTGTTGACGGTGCTCAAAGCACGCCGCATATGAAGGTTGATGTTCAGGATTTGGATTGTGATTTCTTTGCATTCTCAGGTCACAAGATGTGTGGTCCAACAGGCATCGGAGTATTATATGGGAAGAAAAACTTGCTTGATCAGATGGAACCCATTGAATTTGGTGGAGAGATGATTGATTATGTTGAGCTTCAGAGCTCTACCTGGAAGGAGCTTCCCTTCAAGTTTGAAGGAGGTACTCCAATCATAGCAGGTGCCATTGGTTTAGGTGCCGCCATCGATTTCCTTGAGGATATTGGAATGGACGAGATTCTGAAGCATGATCGTGAAATTACGGCTTACGCTTATAATCGGTTAAGTGAGATTGATGAACTAAAGATGTATGGACCTGCAGAGAATCGAGCTAGTTTAATTACATTTAACCTAGGTGATGTTCACCCTCATGACGTATCCACTGTGCTTGATGCAGAAGGAGTTGCTATACGAGCAGGGCATCATTGCTGCCAGCCGCTGATGAGGTGGTTACAAGTATCTGCTACAGCACGCGCCAGCTTTTATCTGTATACTACAGAGGAGGATGTTAATCGTCTGGTTGGTTCATTACTAAAGACAAAGGAGTACTTTGGCCATGCAATTAGATGATTTGTATAGAAGGGTCATCATGGACCATTATAAATCTCCACACAATAGCGGTACCTTTGATGATGGTGCTGTAACCGTAGAAATGAATAATCCTACATGTGGGGATAGCATCTCATTACAGCTTCTACTCAAAGATGGTATTATCGAACGAGCGAAGTTCAAGGGTGAGGGATGTTCCATTAGTATAGCATCGGCATCCATGATGACAGACGCTGTCAAAGGCAAGAAAATTGAAGAAGCTTTACAAATTGCCAATGATTTCTCGGCAATGATGACTGGAGAAGATGCGGAATTTGAATATGAAGATATTCAAGCGCTATCAGGTGTTACCAAGTTTCCAGCCCGTATCAAATGTGCCACATTATCTTGGAACGCCATGAAGAAGGGCGTTGCATTGTCCGAGCAAGAGTCAAAAACTTAGCTTTTGCTTACGAAGTAGTTTTATCGACCACTCGCGTGGTCATCAAAAACTTAGCTTATGCTTACGATGTAGTTTTGTAGAATGCCTTTACTTTGTAAGCCAATACGCTTAACAAAACTTTTAGGAGGTTATAACCATGGCTAGAAAAATGCCGGAGATGGAAGATTATAAATATGGTTTCCGTGATGAGCACAAGTCTATATTCCAATCAGGAAAAGGCATAAACAAGGAAATCGTTATGGAAATCTCACGTATGAAAGATGAGCCTCAATGGATGCTGGATTTCCGCTTGAAGTCATTAGAACAGTTTTTCAAGATGCCAATGCCTCGTTGGGGCGGTAATATGGACGATTTGGATTTTAACGAAATTCAATACTATGTTAAGCCCTCAGAGAAGCAAGGGAAAACGTGGGAAGAGGTTCCTTCAGAAATTAAAGAAACCTTCGATAAGCTTGGTATTCCACAAGCTGAACAGAAATTCCTTGCCGGGGTTTCTGCTCAATATGAATCGGAAGTTGTCTATCACAGTATGCAGAAGGAGCTATCCGATCAAGGTGTAATTTTTACAGATACGGATACTGCTCTTAAGGAATATCCTGAAATTTTCCGTGAGTACTTTGGAACAATTATTCCTCCAAGTGATAATAAATTTGCTGCCCTGAACAGCGCGGTATGGTCTGGTGGTAGCTTTATCTATGTTCCGAAGGGCGTAAAGTGTGAGGTGCCTCTACAAGCATATTTCCGCATTAATTCTGAGAATATGGGGCAATTTGAGCGTACTCTCATCATCGCTGATGAAGGAAGCTTCGTGCATTATGTAGAGGGTTGTACTGCTCCGATTTATAGCACTAATTCACTACACAGCGCTGTTGTTGAGATCATCTGTCGGAAGGACTCTCGTGCACGTTATACGACGATTCAGAACTGGGCACCGAATATCTATAACCTGGTTACGAAACGTGCAGTTGCAGAAGAGAATGCTACGATGGAATGGGTTGATGGCAATATTGGTTCGAAACTAACTATGAAGTACCCAGCCGTTGTTCTCAAAGGCAGAGGTGCTAAGGGTATGGTGTTATCCATCGCTGTAGCAGGTAGAGGTCAGCACCAAGACGCTGGCGCTAAGATGACCCATCTTGCTCCAGACACAACATCGACCATTATCTCTAAATCGATTAGTAAACATGGTGGTAAGGTTACTTATCGTGGATTAACATCATTTGGACGTAATTCACAAGGCTCTAAAGCCAATGTACAATGTGATACATTGATTATGGATAAGGAGTCAACATCAGATACTATTCCTTACAATGAAATTCTTAATGACAATATCACTTTAGAGCATGAAGCTACAGTATCTAAGGTTTCTGAGGATCAATTGTTCTACTTAATGAGCCGTGGTCTCTCACAAGCAGAAGCAACACAGATGATCGTTATGGGCTTCATCGAACCATTCACGAAGGAATTACCGATGGAATATGCGGTAGAAATGAATCGCTTGATCAAGTTTGAGATGGAAGGGTCTATCGGCTAATTCATCACAACCGTTAATAAGAAAAGGATATCCCCGCAAGAAAGGGATATCCTTTTTTCTGTTACCTATAAGGACGGCGAAGCCGTATATGCTTGCGGATATGTTTTAATTAAATAAAGGGATCCGCAAGCTTAATTACTAAAGCGCTAAGTACATATACCAGGATCACGAACATAGATAAGAAGCCCAGTAGAAGCCCCGACCTAGCATATGTAGAATGTCTAAAGCTCTTCGCTCCGAACACGATGGCGATAATACCTACAATGAGCCCAATAACTGCTGTTATAGCTAATAAATTCAAACTTACTGCGACAATACCACACACAAATGCACTCTTCGCTAATCCACCTTGAGGGTTTGAGGAAGCTTGCTCCATATTAGCTCATCTCCCTTATATTTCTATCTAATTAAGCTCTTCTAATTTAAGTTTCCCCACATTGTATCATATCGATGTATATTTTGGGATGGTCCGACTCAACATAATAGCTGTAAACCATACTGATTGGTGAAAAGGAGCGCAGTTATGAAGCGGTTATTCCACACACTGTTTATTACTTTGTTATCCATGGTCATCTTACTCACAGGATGTAATATGGGTGCTGACAAGGAAGGTCAAGGGAAGAACAATCAAGGAGCACAAGACCAGGGAGATCAATCGACAGTTCGCGTTAGAAATATGGATACAGGTGAGAAAAACCAAATTATTGAAACCAGACAGCAAGATGCAGTAATCCCTATCCTGAACCACAACGGTAAGGAATATATCTCCCTACGCAAATTAACTGAGGTCCTGGAATTTCGACTTGATGTGAATGAGGAGACTCATATGATTCGTATAGGAGATAATGATATTGCGTATGAGATCCCTACTAACTCCACGAATGCGTTCAAAGAGGGCGATTTAGTTAATATGGCTAGCCCTCCTGTATCGATTGAAGGCGAGACATATATCCCAAGAGATGCCGTAGAAACAATTTTCGGTGAAGCGATGAATTATACTTGGACAGCTCGTGAATTACGTATAGAACCGATAAAGGATATGACTGCAGAGGAAGCAGATCAATTGCCTGATTTCCAAGATGATCCAAATGATCCCAATAAGGACAATATGGATACCACTTTCTTATCCACAGAAGCTTCTACTGGGGTAGAAAATCTGGCTCTAAAGAATGTGAATTCAACAAAGCTAATCAAAACTGCCAAGAAGTATATAGGTGTCAAATATGACTTTGGAGCTGGTCCATACCCCAAAACGAATCGATTTGATTGTTCAACATATACACAATATGTTTATTCCAAATATAATGTCAATTTACCTCGACTCTCCAGAAATCAGGCGAAGAAGGGGATTGCAGTAAGCAGAACAAATCTGCGCAAAGGCGACCTCATGTTCTTCTACTTACCGGGTAGATATAAATCCAATAAAATCGTAGGTCATGTTGGAATGTATATCGGTAATGGGAAGATGATTCATGCTAGCACTAAGCCGAAGAATGGAGTGCAGATCACTAGTATTAATAAGACCTTTTGGAAAAAAACGTATTTAAGATCAAGAAGAGTTGCAAGCTAATTAGATTCAAATGTGAATTAGCAAAGGACAGCGAATAATTCCGCTGTCCTTTAAACATTCTAAATAAAAATTGTATCGATTTCATATAGTCTATTCTTGGATAAATCAATAAATTGATCATTAATTTTGACCAATGGACGGAATACATCAGAAGGATTCGTCATAATAATATGACCGATTTCTCCAGTTTGCATAACTAACTTCTTGCCGATAAAATTCGGTACCATCTTGCGAATGAAGGAGTGTACAATCTGCGGATCAAGCTCACTGAAGCTTAGTTTATGCAATTCTCTAAGCACAAACAGCAAATCTCTTTTCTTCTGATAAACACGAGAAGTGATCATCGCGCTATATACGTCTGCAACAGCTATAATTCTGGACATTGGGTGTAGCTTGTCTTTGGTTAGGTTATTCGGATAGCCTGTACCATTAAATCGCTCATGATGCTGAAGGGCTACTAAACCAATTTCTTTATTCGTTTGTAGTGATTTTTTGATAATGTCATATCCAAAGGTTGTATGATTTTTCATAAGCTGATATTCCTCATCGGTCAATCGATCAGGTTTATTCAGAATGATCTCATCAATTTTACTTTTCCCTATATCATGTAAGAAGCCTGCTTTTCCTGTTAGTAGAGCGTGCTCCTCTGAAAGTCCAGTCCATATAGCTAGATAATAAGCAATCATTCCTACTTGAACACAATGTTGGTAGGTATAATCATCTTTATTGTTTAGTGTTAAGAGAAGTGAAACCACATCCTTCTCCTTACTAAATTGCTCCATAAGAGGATCTATATTCTGGTTAACAATTCGTTCGTCAATTTTACCTTCTGCTCGGACTTGATCGAATAAGCTTTTCATTCCTGAGACTGCTGATTCAAATTTAGGAAGAACATTATTAATTATCGATTCAACCTTTGGATTCTTCTCTACTTCCATGACATAATCATTGCGCATGAAGATGTCCACATATTCGATATTATGTCGGAATAGTTTGCTGATATCATCCCCATTGAGTATGGTTTCAGATGTTAGCACATGTAATCCATTATTATTGAATACGTTAGAATTTAATTGATCCCCTATGTGCAATTCGGTCACGTGGATTCTCATGGAACTCTCCTTTTAACTAACTTCAGGAACAATATGTATACCTTTATATTAGCAAGATTATAGAAATTTGACAATAATGAAACCCCTTACAATTACATATATATACAAAACGATCCAATAATCAAGTATAAACGGCTTTTCCGTCCTGACTACCAGTATTATGGTCCCATTTGACTACCTTTCCACTCGGAACCGTCTTCCCACACTTCTTTTTTCCAAATTGGAACAATTTCTTTAAGTCTTTCTATTGCATATTTACTTGCTGAATAACACATCTCTCTGTGTGGGGCGGATACCGCAATGACTACACTAATTTCACCGATCTGAACCGGTCCGATCCGGTGAGTTATAGCTACACATGTTCCAGCCCACTGCTGTTGAATTTCATCATCAATCTGTTGAAGTGTCTTGATGGCCATAGGTATATAACATTCATATTCCAGCTTTATTGTTCTTAACCCAGCAGTGAATTCTCTTGTCGTTCCTACGAAGGAGATGGAAGCTCCGTGATCATTATGCATAACTTTGCGTAGGACCTCATCTGGATGAATGGGCTCCGTGGTGATAATGAATGGAGAGGAGTTCTCCTCCGCAGAGTTATCAGAGATGTCGGAGTCTTGCCCTCCCGAAACCGGGGGGATTAAAGCCAATTCATCAGACTCTTCTAGGAATTCCTCTGAACCCGCATAGGCTTGATTTATTGCCATAAAGCACGGACGTATGTAAGAGCTCTGTTCTGGATATAAGGCGATCAGATGCTCCTTGAAGGCATCTACAGTTATTTGCTCCACCGCTAAGTTTACATGCAAGAGTGGAGTACCGAAGCGCTCGGCCAATCCAGCGAATAGCATAACTTTTAAAACCATTCTATCGTCCCCTATCTTTAATAGATGCTATTGTATAGTCAATTAAGTCTGCACTATATTAAAATATACTGTATAATCAGGGATAGATAAATGAAAAGTATGAAATATAAGAAAAAATACAGTCGAGGCAGGTGAGCTTTTGACTACACTAGTGGATCCATTTGGCAGGAAGCATGATTATTTGAGAATCTCCGTGACGGACCAGTGTAATTTACGCTGTTTATATTGCATGCCTGAGGAAGGCATGGAATTTATGGATAACGAAAAGCTTCTTAAATTCGATGAAATCGTTGAGGTTGTTCGCGCAGGTGCTGAGATGGGTATACGCAAGCTCAGAATAACTGGTGGAGAGCCCCTCGTTCGACGTAATCTTGAGCAGCTAATTGCTGACCTTGCCAGTATTCCCGGAATAGATGATATAGCAATGACAACGAACGGTATATTCCTTGCGAAGAAGGCAGAAGAGCTTAAAGCAGCTGGTTTAAATCGAGTTAATATTAGTCTGGATACATTAGATCCTTCTCGCTTCAGGATGATTGCTCGACGTGGGGATCTCAGCAAGGTATTGGAAGGTATAGAAGCTGCCGCTAAGGTTGGATTCGATCCAATTAAATTAAATATGGTGTTACTAAAGGATATCAATGACGATGAAATTGGTGAGTTTCTGCGTATGTCTCTAGATTATCCACTTCATGTTCGATTTATTGAATACATGCCAATAGGTCATGCTGACGATAATTGGAAGCGGCATTACCAGCCTCTAGATCGAGTCTTGGAGGTAGCTAAGGAGCTAGGATTTCATGTGGAGCCTATTGGTAATGTTACGGGTAATGGACCATCGGAGAACTTTCAAATTCAAGCAGGTGCCGGTACATTCGGATTAATTCATCCTATAAGCAATCACTTCTGTGAGCAGTGTAATCGACTGCGCCTTACATCAGATGGCCATCTAAAGCCTTGTCTATACTGGGTGGATGAATTAGATGTTAGACCTCATCTCGGTAATAAAGAAGCTATGCAGAGCTTATTTAATAAAGCAATGGTTATCAAACCTCAGAATCACGAGATGGCCGCTAAACTAAGTGATGAATCACAAAGTCATATTCCAACTGAGCGAAGAATGTCGCAGATTGGAGGATGATGATCGGTGAAAATCCATATTATTGATCCTTATATCGGTCAACTTCATCTAACCCCAACTGAATGGGCGAATGAGGCTTCTATGACTTTCAATATGAGTGAACGTGTTGCTGATATCGCAGGGGAAGCGTTCGATGTATATGAATGGTATGACGGATGGAGAAGTAAGAATAATATAACAGATCTCTCAAAGCCTACACATCTTCGAGTTGTAGCTATTGATGAATTTACTGCACTAATTCCTTGGGGCCAGCTTAATCAGGCTGCCATGCAATTCGCCATTAATGGCGAGAAATTATCCAAAGGATATCCAATTCGACTTTACGTTCCGAATGGAAGCAGCGACTGCCTTAATGTGAAGGGTGTGGTCCGGGTGGAGCTATTATATGATTCAAAGCTTGGTAATGACGCCACGTACGGATTTAAGAACGAAATTAAACTAGAGGACATGATCTTACAAAAAGGGGAATGACGATTGTTGAATCAATCGAAGCGGTTAATTATCCTTCATACGAACGATCTGCACAGCTGCTTTGACAATATGCCCAAAATTGCAACAGCCATAGATGAGTATCGATCCCTGTTTGCCGCAGAGGATCTACTTCTCATTGATTGTGGTGACCATCTCGATAGAATGAGTATGGAAACTGAAGGCTCGGCAGGCTTAGCGAATGTGGAGATAATGAATGCCACAGGCTATGAGGTGTTCGTACCTGGTAATAATGAAGGACTTACTTTTCCTAAGCATTTGTTCGAAGGTGCATTCCGTGATCATGCACAGTTCGATGTTCTAGCTTGTAATATGTTTGAGCTAGAAAGTGGTCAAGTGCCGGCTTGGATGTCACCTTGGCGAATCATGAATAAAGGCGGACTGAAGATTGGGATCATTGGTCTCACTGCAAGCTACAACGATTTCTATAATCCACTTGGGTGGGATATACAGGACCCATTCGAATTAGCTAGAATAACTGTTAATCTATTACGTTCACAGGTGGATGTCCTTATTCTAGTGTCACATTTAGGGCTAGGCTTTGACCAGCGGATGGCTGCTGAGATTGCTGGTATTGATTGTATTCTCGGAGGACACACCCATCATCTTCTAGAGCGGGCCATAATGGTTGGTCATACCTTAATAGGAGCTGCTGGAAAATTAGGCAATCATCTAGGAATTATTGAATTAGACTATGACACCCTTCATCATAAGAGATCAAGGCTCGTGGGATTCACGAAGGATGTGACTAAACTTCCGGATTCCATAAGAATATCATCTATTATTGAGAGGTATCGGAAGTCAAGCCAAGCTATATTGAATCAACAAGTAGCACATTTGTATGAGCCGCTCGGCAATACGTGGCATGAAGAATCTGAATTGGGCAATTTACTTGCTGACGGTATCCGTAGTTGGACTGAATCTGAGGTGGGACTAGTGAATGCGGGTCAACTCCTAGATGGCCTACCTGCTGGTGGAATAACAGACTATCATTTATTAACGATTTGCCCATCACCTATAAATCCATGTAGTCTTCATTTAACTGGTGCTCAGATTCTACAAGCCTTAGAAGAAGCTTTGTTGCTTGAGTTTATTGACAAGCCAATTCGGGGTTTTGGTTTTCGTGGTAAGGTGCTGGGAACACTCTGTTTAAGTGGTTTGGATGTTCAATATAATGTATCGTTCCCGCCTTATCATAAGATAGTCAGCGTTATGATCAACAATGAGCATATCGAGTTAGACCGTCGGTACAAGGTAGGGGCTATTGATATGTTCACATTCGGTGCAGGGTATACCTCTCTCAGCAAAGGTCTTGATACACGTTATTACTTGCCCGAATTTATACGAGATGTCCTAAAACGACAGCTCGTTAACCAAGAGGCTATTGTCTTGAGTCGATCTTCCAGGTGGAAAGCTGTGAATGGATGATTCTATCTGCAATGATTGTCGAAATTATATTATGAATCTGGATTCGAATCAGGTACAATAGAAAGCAATGAAATCTGTTAATAGTCAGGTGGACACATCATGCTTAATAAGCAATCGGCTCAAGCCATCACTCGACCTAATAGTGTGTTGTATGATCCTTGGGACCCATTGGTATCATTGAGACAACATGGGCGGCATGTTCTGACAAGTGTTGAGTTTACAGTATCCAATCTTTGTAATATGCGTTGTGAGCATTGTGCAGTAGGGGATACATTAACCATGTCGGAGCCCGAGAAAATTCCGCTAGATACGTTATTGAAGAAGCTTGACCAAGTCAAGCTTCTTCAGACAATAAGTATTACAGGAGGAGAGCCTACCTATTCCGCCTCTACTGTAAGAGAATACATTATACCTATCCTCCAATATGCACAATCACGTGGTATCCGCACACAATTAAACTCGAACCTTACATTGAATAGATCGCGTTATGAAGAGATTTCTCCATATCTGGATGTGATGCATATCTCATTCAATTATCTGAATGCTCTTGATTTTAACGAAATTGGCTTTGCTAGGGCTAATAAATCAGTTGGTCACGAAACAACCTCACGTATCTACGAACAGATGATAGGGAATGCTCAATATTTGAGTAAACACGGCTTATATATTTCTGCGGAATCGATGATTAATTATCGTACCCATGATAAGCTACCTCAGATTCATCAGTTAATTGTCGATATGGGCTGTAAGCGCCATGAGGTTCATCCGATGTACCCTAGCTCATTTGCATCACAGCTGCCAGTCCTTTCTTTAGAGCGAATCCGTAATTCTATTCATAACTTACTTGACCATAGGAATCCTGATATTTGGATGCTATTCGGAACGTTACCGATGTATCGATGTAACGATAATCGGGAGGATCAACGATTGTTGGAGAGATTGGCTTCCACACCGAATGTAACTGTTCGCAATGATCCTGATGGACGGAACCGACTAAATGTGAATGTGTTCACAGGAGAAGTGTTTGTTACGGATTTTGCAGCTATTCCTCCATTAGGGAGTATCCATAAGGATAGCTTAGATGATGTTTTTGATCGTTGGATGGAGCATCCGATGTGTAAACAAGTAGCCTGTTATTGTCCCCAGGCCTCTTGCTGTGGACCTAACCTTCTGGTTGCAGATGCATATTATAAAGAAGTTGATTTCACAAAACGCAAAGCTATCTACTGAATCGAAGGTATAGAGGTGTTATGAGATGTCATTAAAGTCGATTTTTGTTATAGCAGTTGGTCTATTATTCCTATATGGATTATTTACGGTTGGATTCCCATTTCTCCTAGCACTCATAATCGCCATTTTTATCGAGCCTCTTGTTCTATTATTCATGAGGATTCCACGCATGAGTCGGATTGGAGCCGCAACATTGGTCTGCTCCTTGTTTACTCTAGTTGTACTAGGTCTTATGTATTTAATTGGATTAAAGCTAATATCAGAATTTCTAGCTTTTCTCAAAAAATTACCTAATTATTTGACCGATGCCAATCTAATGATCCAAGAGACAGTCGTGGATTGGCAGAGGCAATATAGCCAGCTTCCAGACGATGTAGTCAGCCAAATTCAGAGCGGTACAGACACGGGCATTAGGGCTTTAATTGATTCGCTTAACAGCCTATTAGGGAATATATCGGGTTCGTTTTTTTTACTTGCGAAGGCGATTCCAAACCTCTTTATTTTCTTTATCGTATTCATTGTCGCTCTCTTCCTAACTAGTTATAGTCTGACTACTCTAAAAGGTGCTTTCCTGTCTTTGTTCGAAGAGAAGTCGCGAGACAAAGTATCAGAGGTGCTACTTAATCTCCGTAAAGCGATATTCGGATTCTTGCGTGCTCAAGCGGTTATTAGCTTTCTCACCTATATAGTTGCATTGATTGGGTTACTAATTCTGGATGTAAACTTTGCTATGGCCATTGCTCTCCTGATCATCATTGTAGATATTCTCCCCATATTAGGAACGGGCTCAGTGTTGGTTCCTTGGGCAATTTACATGATTCTCACGGGTCATTCGTTCCAGGGTGTTGGACTTATTGTTCTATTCCTAGTTATTACAGTATTCCGCCGTATGATTGAGCCTAAAATTCTTGGCGATTCCATAGGAATTGGTGCGCTGTCTACATTAATCAGTTTATATGTGGGATTCAAGCTTGTGGGCATGGTAGGCTTATTCCTAGGGCCGATCGTTGTTATTCTCTATGTAGCGATGCGTAAGGTTGGTTTGTTAAAAATAAAAATTAAGCTAGAATAGCATGCTCTCTAGATTACAATAAAATCGATGGTTGTACTTTCGTTGTTACTTGTGATCTGAATAGACCAGGTACCAGAAATGGTGTTCGGACTGACCTTCCAGCTCCAGCTAACGTTACCTTCGGAATCGGCCTGCTTATCTTCAAGTCCGGCTGCAGTGCTTGCCCCACTCTTATAAGTAACACGAATACTTGCTGTAGCTTCAGGAGACACCCTAGCTATTATTGTGGCTTGTTGATTAGCTTCGATGGGGGATGTCAAACTTACTATCTCAATATTCTTAGCTTCATTCTGTAACTTTTCTTCCTGAGCATAATTTTCAATACGCCAGATTCCTTTACCGGATTCCTGGCTTTTTTGTTGTGTTATTCTAAATTGATCAATGTACTTTATATTCGGTGGAATTACATAGGCAACACGAGCAAGACCTTCCTCAAGGAGCATCTCGTTGAACATTCGGTCGCCAATCCATAGATAAACTAAGAGTCTGCCATACTTGTCACGCTCCGACACGTCGATTTCTAATTGAACATCTTGATCCTCCAGTAGCTTCTTGGCATAGGCAGAAGCTTCCGGCCCGTATGGCTGCACCTCCTTGTCAGGATGAACGGTCTCCGGAGTGTCGATTAGCAGGAGTCTAATTGTTTCTTCTCTGTGTTGCTCTCTGCTAAGGGTGATTTTCATTGTGTCTCCATCGACAACCCTAGTCACCTTTGCCGGTATGAGTTTCTTGTCACTATTATTATTCAACTGCCCCTGGCAGCTCGTTAAGATCACAAGTATAAGTACTGAGATTACTAAGAGTAGAAGGGTGGGTAATTTATTTTCTATTAATGTATGTTTGGTCATGGTTTGTCCCCTCGGTAATAAGCTTCTATGAAACATAGCATATGTAGGGTTTGTTCGACAATATCGAAGTTTATGCTTCATATATTTTTACATAAATGAGTGAACATTCCTAGGCTATTGTCATAGGTTAGAACAGAGGAACCAGAAGCTCGAATACTAAGCAGATCGTAAAGGAGGGTGCAAGCATGATTGATCAGGTGAGATATTATTATCCTTATGTGAGTCCATTCGACCCTTGTCCGCCAATGAGAGTCAAGAGTTATGTTGTTCCGCCTAATTTGTTCGTTTCTTACCAGCCTGTAAATCTACCACAAAATACACCAAGGGAAGCCCTAAAATTAGGCACGCTGTGGCCGATCTTCTACAGTCCATATCCTATTCCGGGAAGCCCTTAAAGAGAGGAGATCAATATTCATGGCAAAAGAACTAAATGAGGCCTTCTATCAGCAGCTACAAGAACTTCAGGAGGTTGATTTTGTCCTAGTGGAGTTAAATTTGTATCTGGATACTCACCCTAATGACATGCAGGCGTTGCAACAATATAACCAATTGGTTCAGCAGCGTTGGCAGCTAGCACAAGAATATGAGAATAATTATGGTCCACTTATGCACTTTGGTCATAGTTATTCACGGCATCCATGGCAATGGAAGGATGCACCGTGGCCTTGGCAGGTTTAACATACACTAATTTAGAGGAGGGTATGATAGATGTGGATCTATGAAAAAAAATTACAGTACCCCGTGCGCGTCAGCAAATGTGATCCCCAAATGGCCAAGTATCTGACGGAGCAGTATGGGGGTGCAGATGGAGAGCTGGCTGCAGCATTGCGTTATCTAAATCAGCGATATACGATACCCGACAAGGTGATTGGGTTGTTAACGGATATTGGAACTGAGGAATTCGCCCACCTCGAGATGATTGCGACCATGATTTATAAGCTTACGAAGGATGCTACGCCAGAGCAGTTGGTCGAAGCTGGGTTAGGTGAACATTTTGTTAATCATGATAAAGCTTTGTTCTATCATAACGCTGCTGGCGTTCCATGGACGGCAGCGTACATACAAGCCAAAGGCGATCCAATTGCGGATCTCTATGAGGATATCGCCGCTGAGGAGAAAGCTCGGGCTACGTATCAATGGCTGATTGATATTACAGATGATGTTGATTTGCAAGATGGACTTAAGTTTCTGCGTGAGCGTGAGGTCATCCATTCTTTGCGTTTCCGTGAAGCGGTGGAGATGCTTAAGGAAGATCGGGATATGCAGAAGGTTTTCTGATGGTTGTTTTTTGGTACCCCCACAAATCAGTAAATAGCCTTCGAATTCTATTGCTAAATAGCAATAGAATATTGGAGAGTGATATGGATGAGTTTAGCGAATTGCCTAGACTGTGGAAAGCTAATGATTCCCAGACATACAAATGAGCTCTGTCCTGAGTGTGAGGTCATCCAGACCGAGAGAGCGAACACTATTAAAGCTTATATTTATCAGAATCCTCGTGCGACTAGGATGGATATATATTTGGAGACAGGTATATCATTACGAATCATCGATCGGTTAGTTAGTAATTAGTCACCAAGGACTATTGCTCTAATCTGCTGTGATAACTACCTTGGTTCGAAGTGGAATATGATGATATAGAAATTCAACAGCCTCATTACTCATGCGAATACATCCTGAGCTTACAGATTGACCTAATAAATGGGGCTTGTAGGTACCATGGATGCCATATTTGTAACCATCACCTATACTCAGTCCCATCCAGCGTGTACCCAGAGGATTGTTATGACTTCCACCCGGAATCTTCTTTGGTACATAGTAGGGGTTGATAACCTTAGTTACGATTCGGAATGTGCCTTCAGGGGTGGCTTTATCGGCTCGTCCACTTGCAATGCGGAATACATAAACCGGTGTATCGTTTAACATGACGTGCAGCCGGTTTTGTTTTTTGTGAATCCACAAATAAACTTCATCTTCTTCCGCAGCCGATGGTATAACAATTAAACCAAATAGTAGGATGAGTATTAATAACAGGCTCGCATATTTAGTTTTGTTCCCTCTAAAGTTGTCCAATTTATTCACCTGTCGTTATAGTTACCAATTCTTGAATTCCCATACTCTTAAATCATAAAAAGGAGTTTCCTTTATCTGTGTCGAATTCGATGTAAGTAGGGGAAAGGGGATGATCATCATTCGACGTATTGGATTGACATTTACCATAGCATTATTCATCATGCTGCTCACTCCAGCCTTATCTCAAGCTGAAGAGGCTGTAGAAAAGCCGATTCCAGTCTATTATAATGATGAACCCATCCAATTTAATATTGATCCAATTGCCATGCAGGGAACAACCTTAGTGGAATTTCGTCCAATCTTCGAGAAATTAGGGCTTCAGATATCATGGAATTCAGAGACCAAGACCATCAGAGGGTATAAGGAAGGCTTATTAATTGAACTACAATTAGGTCATTCAATTGCTATTGTGAATGGCGAAGAACAACCATTACAGTTCCCTCCAATGGTTGTGAATGAGAGGACATTAGTACCGCTTCGATTTGTTGGCGAGGCCGCTGGTAGCTACGTACAATGGAATAGTACAGATAGGGACATTCATCTCTTCCGAATAAGTCCTAATAGGCATACAACCACGAGCAATTACTCAACCATACAAGGAAGAATGCCGGCAGATATTCAGTGGATAAGATTTGATATTAACAAAGAGGGATCCGAAGACTGGTCTAGAATATATGCTCAACCCGTGGATGGATTAGTGGATACGGAGCTTTATCTACCGGATGGAGCTGGTGTTTACCATATAGAGGTTTTTCAGTCTAAGGCTACTCATCAGGAAACCGGATTCTACTCTTACAATGCCACATTCTCTCTTATTAATTATGGGAATAGTGGATTGCACTTGAACTCTACGGTTACAGATAACAGTCGAGTAAAGCTTTATGGTGAATTGCTGGAAGAGGACAGAACAGTTTTGTTAATCATCCAGAATGAAGCGACCGAGGAAATGAAAAGGATCTTCTTGGCACCTGTTGATCTCATCGTGGAGAAGGAAATTTATCTGAATATGGGAAAAGGTTCATACTCACTTGAAATCTATACATCTGTTGAGCCTCCGACAAATACATTTTTCGAAAAATTTTATTTGATGGAATCTTATTCTATAATGAATAATGACCCAAGTGATCCAGACTTGTTGCCCTCCGAGATGATAGAGAGTGAACATCCTGATATTATCAATCTTGCTGAGCAGATTACATTAGGAGTGAATTCTGAAATGGAGAAGTCACGCAAGATTCATGATTGGGTTGCTGGGAATATTAACTATGATGCGGCTACATTCTTATCGGGTGGCGATAGAACGGATACAGCTCTTGAGACTTTACTAGGCCGTCTGAGCGACTGTGATGGATATGCTCGTTTGAATATTGCTCTTCATCGCGCTATTGGGATTAGGGCTAGAATGGTAGTAGGTTCTGTAATAGATATTCATGCTGGTGAAACCTGGGCTCAAGTTGATCTGAATAATCCGAATCATGCTTGGAATGAGGTATTCGTGGATGGACGTTGGATTATCCATGACCCAACATGGAATGCTGGTTATATAGGGAGTAATGATCAATTCACACGATTTTTGAGTCATGATTATTATGACCCTACTCCAGAAGCTTTTGCACTCGATCATAGTAAGTACAGTGACCTTGGATATAAATACGAATAACAATAAACAACCCTCACTAGATGAGGGTTGTTATTTATGAAACTCCTGTCTTGGATTGGTAGATCCATTTGGCAAATTCTAATGGTCTGCGAATGGCTTTATGATAAGTGGATTGATCTCCGATACGTGCGAAGATCTCACGAGCCGGCTTTGTATTAACTTCTAATAACCAAATGTGGCCAGATCGATCTACGGCTATATCTAAAGCAAGCTCGCACAAACGTCCATAAGCAGCTTCTAGTATTTCTGCAAGACGATAACCAAAGTTATGAATATCTGCTGCAACATCCGTAGCTTTCTTACTGTTCATAAACCATATATTCAGTAATTTCTGCATGGGCATAGCTCTTCCTCCACCATGCAGGTTGGAGGTAACACTTCCTGAGGCGCCAATACGACCAACACATCCCGTGATCTCCCAATTCCCGTCACCATTCTTCTGAATGAGTAGCCGATAATCATGAACACTGCCTGTGCGAAGACGTAGCTCTAAGCCTTGCTGAATAATGAAGCGTTTGTTGAGTCGCATTTGAATACTCATCTCGCGGAGCTTAGGCAGATTAACCCTGTGCTCAGGTATAATACGTCTGCTCTGTGTTCTCCCTTTGATGGAATATATGCCATTCACCAAACGTTGAATTCTTAGGATTCCCCGACCTCCGGTACCATTAATGGGCTTAACGAACACCAATTTATGCTTAAGGAGCTCTTCTCGAAGATCATTAAACCTGGTATACAACAAGGTAGGTGGCAAATATGGTTTAATGCTTGGCTTACGCACAAGCGCTTGATGTAGATTCCATTTATTAGTAAGAGGAGCACTGATGAAAAGCATCGATGGATTGCGTTTTTTAAACTGCGATACCTGTCGATAACGCTCTCTGGAATGATATCGAGTGCGATCATAGAATAGAGCCGGATAGGCAATCCATTTGCGCATCCATTTGTTGCGAGTCGAGTCGAAGGAATGGGCATAAATTCTTTTGTTTTGCTCGTCTACATTATTAGGAGTAAAAATATAGACGTCAACATCTATATTTTTACCCGCGATTATCATTTGTCTAAAAAAGGAACGCTCCTCTAACCCTTTGTTATTATTCATATACACAGCGAGCACACCCAAGCTAAATGACGGCAATGAAGGTTCACCTGCTTCTAATTAAGTTTTCGTTTTTCCTCCTACTCGTTTCTTCACTAGAAAGTTACAATATTGCATGAGTCGTTCTAATGACTTTTTGCGAATCTGCGGCTCATCAAATTTCATGGGTTTTGAGTTCGCTTCGAAAAACCATAGCCTTGCAAATTTATCCACGCCAAGATCCAGTGATAGCTCACCTAGCTCTGTCTGCGCTCCTCGTTCAATCTGCTTAGCAATGACGAGTGCACTTCTCCTCACGCCACCAAGAATACGTTTTGCCTTTATAGAACTAAAGCTGGCGATTAACAACCTACGTGGATCTTCAATTGAGCCGCCCCTAGGTACATGTGTTGTAATACTCATCTCACCAGCGAGTCGAGCGCCTATACCAGAGATTGCCCACTGACCTTTGTTGTTCTTCTGCACCAATACTCGGAGGTCGAATGGACGGCGGTATAAGTGAGCAAGCTGAATACCTTGCTGGACAATATAATCCTCATGCTCGGAAAATTGTCGGATTTTATCCTTCAATTGAGATACAGTGGCATACCGATAGACGTGGTTCCCTGTTTTTTCCTGAACATCAATTGAATATCGTAATTTTCGATTTGGAAGTCGACGTATTCTCATAATTCCCATTCCAGCTTTGCCTTTTTCCGGCTTCAAATATAAGAAGGAAAATTTTTTGAGTAGCGGAATCAAATAGATATCATCTTTATATTTACGTGTGATGGGTACGAATCGTCGAGTTCGTTTGTCTTTAGATAGCCACTTGAATAACGTCCATTTATTAAAAAAGCTGCTGTTGAATAAACGAATATATGGATGATTCAAGCATTCAGTAATTTTATTCTGTACCTCAGGAATCCACTCATCCTCTCGAAAGGGTATACGATTGTAAACCACATCAGGAAGCTTAAAGTATTTACGGTCCCACATTCTGCTCTCTGCATCATAAGTGAAGCCAATAATTTTCTTGGCATGGAGCTTCAAATGAGTCGAAGTCGTGACATAAACGAGAATTTTAGCCTGTTTACCAACTTCAATAATATCTATGAAATTACGCCGATTTCCACGAAATCCTTTATCTGTATCATCCATGGTCAATATCGCCATAACAACGGAATATCGTTCAGTATCCGTTTTTTCCGAATTCATTTATCCTCCCTCCCCGGGCGGAAGCGACTCAGATACATAGAGTAATCGAATATATGTCTGAGCGTTGCAGCACCTTCTGACTTTAAGGAGGGGTGATGGAAGATGGAACGTCCTGGTTTGGAATTGGCTTCGAACATCCAGATGTGTTCTTTCTGGTCGATGCCGATATCAAAACCAAGCTCACCAATACGGTGTGGATGGTTACGCTCAATAGCCTCTGCAAGTTGGATTGATGCTTGTTTGGCTTTTACTAAAATTTCTTCAGCCTTTGTGGTTGAACCATAAATACGATTTAGTGCTACTCCAGGGGTCATTAATTTGCCCCCATTCTTAATATGGGTAGTTACACTGCCACGTCCTGATTTTTTTGCTCCTATACCTGCAACCACCCATTCATTATCGCCATTCTTGTTCATATGGAAGCGAAAGTCGATAGGGCAACGCTCCAATTCAACTAATCGAATACCTTGCTGAACAACATAGTTCCGCATCCGACCACCTTGATTTAGCCGTTTTAAGAGCTGTGAAAAACGATTAAAACGAATTAACACATTACTACCCTTGAAGCGATATCGGCAATAATACCCTTTTTTTGGATGATATGTTAGTCGGTATATGCCCTTACCTAGACTACCTCCGGTAGGCTTCAGGTAGACGAATTGATGCTTCTCCAAAAGCTCTTTAATTCGCACGCCACTTGGATTATAAGAGGATTCTGGCACAAATTTGGAAGCTGGATCATCCTCAAGCAGCCGATATACATCCCATTTATCGAAGAAACTCCAGTTGAATAGAGGAATCTGACGACGAATAAATCGTTCCTTGAATTGCTCCATGGCCGCGGTTTTCTCTACTTTTCGACTGGGTGAACGATTGTAGACTACATCTGGCAGTGGGACTGTTCTTCGAATCCAGCCTCCAGCAGCACTCAGAAAGTAACCCGTAACGGTTTCCTTCTGCCAATTAATATCCCTTGGTCCAAAAGCAAAGTAAAAGGCCTTGTTCCTACCCTGCTGTAGAAGCTGGCGAATCAACCCTGTACGACTCCCAAATGGCTTCGATGAGCCGAATGTTGAAGACGACAGCACCCCCATAAGAGGTCCAATACGAATCTCGTTGTTCTCATCGCTCTGAATGTAGCACACACCCTCGCGCGGAGGCTTTAAGAGTGCACGCACAACTGTTGGCAGCACTAGACTTCTACTCTTACCTTTTATCATCCGTATCGATGTGGCTACACTTTGCTGCCCTAGTCGAATAATGACGTTCTTCCTGTTCTTTAGCTTTAACAGTTTCAGCAAGGTGGCGGAAGCATATATTACCTTCTCTGGTCTATTCGTGAAGCGGATTTTACAAGAAGTTAAACTCATCAAGTTACCCTCCTAATTGCCGATCCCATAAATAACGCGCATAGTAAATCGGATTTCTAACAGCTGATCGTCTTGCAGATAGATCTCCAATCTGTTGGAAGACAGTTCTCCCTGGCTTTGAGTTAACTTCTAGTAACCATAGCTGACCGTCTTGATCGATTCCCAGATCGATACCAAGCTCAACTAATGGTCCGTGGTAATGCTCCAAAGTAATAGCGATTCGTTTGGAGATATGATGGATTTTCTCAAGAATACATTCGGTTATGTCACCAAAGTGTTGGGTCAAGAAGGGCTCTAATGCCTCAGCAGTTCCGCCTCCGTGGAGATTAGACGTTAAGCTTTCCGGTTTGCCTTTTCTCACAACACAGCCAATAAGCTGCCATCGACCACGCCGATCCTTCTGGATGAAGGAGCGGATATCAAAGGGCTCCCCGGTATCCGTAGTCAGTCTTAAATAACGTTGAGCTACATAAGATCGATTGTTCATAAACGGCCTTAACCATTTGTACAAATTGTGGAAGCTATTAAAACTATATTCGAACAACTGATTATAGGAGTCCCGGCCTTTAACATAATAGCAATGGGGATGGTCGATTTGCTCCCGGATATATACAACATTACGTCCCTGGCTTCCACCGTGAGGTTTGAGGAATAGTTCGCCGTACTGATCAAACCATTGCTTAATTGTAGTGCTGCCTAGCATTTTTTCGGTATGAGGTAGGTAAGAGGAAATCTGATCATCTCGGGATAACATTTCGATTACCTGCCATTTTCCCTTCAGTCCATAACCGAGAAATCTAGTTCTTTTGCGTTGTCTTAGTTGATGAATCTGCAAGCGATAAGTGAGATATGCCTTTCGATTATGGAAAAAACATCGATCGTAAATAAGGTCAGGCAGCGGAAATTGTCCTTTGATCCATCTCTTATGGGGATGGCTGTAGGAATGTCCCGTTACCTTGCCTGTTTCCCACTGAATATGCCCTGGGGAGAACACGAATACCTGAAGACCACACTTGTCCCCAAATCTGCACAGGTATTGATAAAATTTCTTTTCTGTAAAAGGGGGGATTCGGTTCTTCTCCGTCACCAGAATACCTAATCGCCCTTTGCGGGATTTTGTATTAAGCATTACTATTGAATTTATAGACTAGCCAAGTATCTAGCGTATTGTACAACTTGCTTGACGGAAGGGCGGATGGCGCTCTGGGATAACGTGCTACTATCATTCTTGGAAGGCTTAGAGTTGACCTCAAGAAGCCATATACGTCCATCCTGATCCAAGGCCAGATCAATTCCTAACTCTCCAAAGTGGTATGGGATTTTTGTTTCTATCCCACTAGCAATAGTAAGAGCAGCTTTATGGAGACGAGCAGAAACCCCATTCTTATTACCGTTCAAATTTGATTTGCCAACCGTGCCCCCAACACTTCCCACGGTACCCCCTTGTGCAATATTCGAAACAAAGCGGTTGATTCCGGCTGTACGGGCAACAATAGAAGTAATCTTCCACCGGTTGGATATGTTCTTCTGTACCAGCGCTCGAAAATCAACAGGCTTACCACCGACTTTAATTAGGTTGAGTCCCTGCTGAATTTGAAATTTGCCTGACTTTAGTTTACCTGAGATAGCTGCAGCCAGAGCATTAAAACTCGTGTATTCTTGCTTTGTTACACCCACTACCGCCGATGAGGCAACCTGATAACCTGATTGAGTTCGTGAAATTCGTAGGATTCCTTTGCCTAAGCTACCGGTTATGGGCTTTAAGAATACGACACGATATTTCGTGCACATCGATTTTAATTGGGCTAAATTTTGGCAAGAATGTGATTCAGGCAAGTACCGAATTGACTCCGTATGGTGTCGGAGTGCTTGGAATACCTCCGTTTTGTCCAAGTATTTTTCATTAAAAACACTTGTCTGCCATTGTGATTTCGCTGATTTCAAGAATTGTTGCAATCCTTGCTCATTGTCTAGCTTTCGTGAAGGTAGGCGATTATAGATAACATCGGGTATTGGAAAGCTTGCATGATATTCAGGTGGACCCATCGTCCAGCCATCTATCGTGTTCTGGGTTGACCGAATGTCATCTGGTGTGAAAAAATAGACAAGGGCGCCTTCATTCCTACACGCGTCGGTCAGCTCACGACAAAATGCGGTGATGATTCCAAATCGTCTCCCAGGAGTGTTCGTTATTCGATTAAGCATGACTCCGATTACAGGACCTATTCGGATGGTTTGAGAAGCAGCTTTGTAAGCTAGTCGTAGGGTTATAGGCTGAGATAGTCCACAATGTTGGGCCAAATTATAGGAAATCCGGAGCTCCCCACGAGCCGGAGTCGCAATAACCTTAACCTTCAACTTTATTGATCCGCAACGCAGCTGAATGGGTCGATTGGTAGGGATTCTCCAACGCCTGACGATGGACTCACTCAATAGTATGGTTTGTTCGTTAGATGCATGAATACCAGGATGCGCTCGAACAACCACTTTGGTTTTGGACATGAGTTAGGATCCTTCCCTTCTGCATGGGATGTAAAGCTAGCTAATGACATCATATGAGGACATATTTACCTTGGTGAGCGATAGACAAGATATAAATCAAAGTCCTTCAAGCCTATCTTGTAATTTGGATATAAAATGTAAGCAATTCACTTGAAGGTAGGAGACTATAATGAATATTTATATATTAATTTCAGTTAGTGTACTTGTAGCTTCATTCATAGGCGGATTAACGAATCACCTAGCAATCAAGATGCTATTCCATCCTCGTGTAGCTTGGAGCTTGTTCGGCAAGAGGATACCCTTCACACCGGGATTGATTCCTAAACGGAGAGAGGAGATTGCTGGCTCCCTAGGTCGGGTGGTATCGGAGTACTTAGTAACTTCTGATGGTATATCTGAGCTGCTGCGTAAGAGTGAATTTCGTGAATCTGTAAGGAAAAAGTTGTCATTAGGTCTACATAGTTTGGCTAAGCGGGAGGAAAGTATTGAGGCCCTGTTTATGCATATATGGTCGGAAGAACGATGGGTAGCGATGAAGCCTGCATTAATTAAATTTCTGAATGAGATGTCTGTACGAGGTATTGATTGGTTATGGGTTGATAAGGGCTGGGCCAAAATTCAGGTAGGAACACTGCTGCCAGATTGGACTGAAGAACGAAGAGAAGTGTTGGCAAGTAGAGGGGTGCAGTATTTGATTGAGGCTATTCGACTTGAGCTGTCCACTGCCAATGGAGATCGAATGATCCGAAGTATGACCAAACAAATGATCGATCAAACTGGAGGATTCTTAGGAGCGCTAGCCGTTATGTTCATAGATGAGGACAAGATCACGATTAAAGTACATCAGGCGCTTGTAGAGGCATTGGATTCTCAAGCGATTCGTGCATCCCTCGGCGATTTTATCATCGGCCAGTTGAGACGAGTTGAAGACATGTCGCTAGAAGGAATTACAAATATATTACTAGAATCTGAGGTGCAGAGCTGGGCTGCCGGGAAGCTAGAATGGGAGGCTTGGACCGAGCGGCTATTATCTGTACGAGTTGACGAGCTGCTCAATCAGCACATGGTATGGATCGAATCCCAGCTGTCTAAGGTCGTTCAAGCTGGAATGAATATCTTGGAAGCCAATGTTGAGCGCATATTTCGTGCGATTCAATTGGAGCAGCTCGTGGAGGATCAAGTGAGGCAGTTTCCGATTGAACGCTTAGAGCAGATCATTCTTAGTGTATCAGGTCGTGAATTTCGCGCGATCACTTGGCTCGGGGCGTTGCTCGGTGGGATGATCGGCTTATTCCAAGCGTTATTGCTAAGATGGATGGTATAAATGGTGCTGAACACCACCAGCACGACCAGCAACTCAACAACACAGCAACACAGCAACTCAACAACTATCAGCACCAAATTTTTACTTACCCCGTGTTTTAGTTGCGTTTGTCACCGCTAAAAACAGCCTCATATATAATGATTGCTCGATTAGATTCGATTTGCTTATCTAAATGTATGCTTTTTCATTACCTGCGCCTATTACCTCCATTTAGCTTCGAAGAATGACCTTAATAAGTGACAAAACTTAAATCGAAGGATTTAAGTTCAATAAACGAGACTAAATTCTGTATGATGGAGAAAAGGATGAGAAAATGATTATATGGAGTAATTTTTATGCTCTAAATTCAGTTTCCAGGAATGAACACGTTGTTCTCCACCTTCATCGGGTAAAAACCATTGTTTCTCCTGTAAGTTTCGCATCAGATTGCGGGCATAGTGATTGCCACATTGAAATAACCTTCGAACATCCTTTAACTTAATGGAGCGTCCTGATCGCAATGCCAATCTTACGACCTCACGTTCGATACAATCTACTTCAGTTAACTGCCTTTCAGCATCACCGAATAATCTACCTATCATCTGCTGAAATAATTGTTGCCATAATTGGGGGCGTTCTCTAATATCGTCGTAGCCAATTCTCACTACTATCCAGCCACTATTAACCAAGTGCATATGTCTCACCCATTGATCACAAAATTGTCGTCGAGACAAATCCTTAACATGTGCTCCATATCCATCGACTTCAATGGCGATTTTAAGGGGTCCGCGAATATAAGCTATATCTATATACCTTCGGCTACCCATAAAATCGGTCATCTCGTATTCGGGATGTAGATGAAGTAAATGCCCGAAGGCTGGCCACCAGATACTACGTAACATCTCCTTTTCCGCATGATTGTGCCCATCACTAAGACGGCGTTTGTTTTCCCCTTTTCTAAGTTACAAGTGGTCTTCTATCCATTTTTGATGTGTGTGTTGAAATGTGCTCATCTTCCCAGCTCCTTCTCGAAAATGACAATAAAAAACGCCGCTCCGGGAGTCAGATCCCATTAGAGTGGCGCATGCTTTGCGACTTAATTTGAATATATCATTATTATTGACAAAGATAAATACATAAAAAGCCCTCCCACATATTAAAGTAACCAACCTCATATACATAAACTATCGATGAGGACAGGGAGAGTGATGGATATGGATATTAGAAAAAGTATGGTTTACCTGATCTTTGCTTTGGGAATGTTACTGTACGCATTACCGAGGCTAGAGGTTGGTGAAGGTTTGTCTACGGCTGCGGTTTTTGGAGTGGCTTGGATCCTAATGGCTTTGTTAATTATCTCTGCACATCTTAGAATTGTGTTAAGAGTAGACAACAATCAAGTGGGACAGTCAGCAGATCAATAGTTCATATAACGAAGGAAAGAAGAACGCCCCAAAACCACTCTTTATAGGAGAGGGTATGGGGCGTTCTGATTATATAATTTTATTAAGTTGTTCCAAGGTGAGTCTCGATTTATAATACATATATAACAGATGAATACAGTTGAGACTTATGTGAGGTGTAACAGAGTGAATAAGGATGAGGACCGCGTTTGGCTAAATGAAAGCAGAACCAAGCATGAACAGATTATTCAATACATCGATCAATTAAAAGTAGGCACGAAAATTTCGGTCCGTAAGATAGCTAAAGAGGTTGATGTTAGTGAAGGTACGGCTTATAGGGCTATTAAAGAAGCTGAAAATCAAGGGCTGGTAAGCACAAGAGAGCGTATTGGTACCGTTAGAGTGGAGAAAAAATTAAGAGTTAATATTCACAAGCTAACTTTCGGTGAGATTGTTCGGATCGTAGACGGGGTTATTCTTGGAGGCTCTCAAGGACTGGACATGCCCTTGAATAAATTCGTTATTGGGGCAATGGAACAGGATGCAATGAAACGTTATATTGAGCCCGGCAGCTTATTAATTGTTGGTAATCGTTATGAAGCACATACGGCGGCACTTGAGCAAGGTGCTGGAGTTCTAGTAACGGGAGGCTTTGAAACCACGGATCAAATTAAACGTTTAGCTGATCAATTAAATTTGCCGATCATCTCCTGTGGGTACGATACCTTTACGGTCGCATCGATGATAAATCGGGCGATTTATGATAGCATGATTAAGAAGAAGATCATGTTAGTAGAGGATATTCTGCTTACGAAACAGAAGCCGATTGTGCTCAAGACCACGAATACCGTACAGGAATGGGAATATCTACTCGAAGAAACGGGTCATACTAGATATCCGATTGTTGACGAGTGGAATCGTTTGGTTGGTATGATTACCTCGAAGGATGTTGTTGGAGCAGAGCGAGAGCAGACCATTGAGAAGCTAATGACCAGAAATCCATTAAAAGTGACGGCTAGAACATCCATTGCCTCTGCCGCTCACATGATGGTCTGGGAAGGGATAGAGCTCCTACCGGTGATAGATGTAAATCGAAAACTGATTGGTGTCATTGGACGTCAGGATGTTCTTAAGGCTATGCAATTCGTTCAGAAGCAGCCTCAGATGGGCGAGACCATCGAGGATTTGATCTGGAGTGGATTCGAGGAAGTGAAGGATGAACGCGGTGAATTAACCTTTAGGGGTATGATTACTCCCCAAATGACAAGCCCTCTAGGTACCGTATCAGAAGGAGTTCTAACCACTCTGATGACAAAAGCCGCATTCCGTGCTATACAGGAGCGGAAGAAGGGTGATTTGGTGCTGGAGAATATATCGATCTATTTCATGCGTCCGCTTCAAATTGAATCAGTGATTGATATTAAGGCCAAGACCATAGAGGTTAGTCGAAAGTTTGGTAAGGTAGAGGTTTCCATCCTGCATCAGGAGAATCTTATTGCCAAGTCGATGATGACTGCACAGCTTATCGATCAATCCTAGATAAGGATAGCTGTAGTTATTTAAGCCTAGCCTGATAGATCGTATGATTACGAATACCTGCGAATAGATTGAATAAACCGATCAATAGAAACATGGCGCCAATGACGATACTGACAGATGAACCCGTAATGACTAATAATGGATAAAGCGCGAGTACCGTCAGCATGACGCCCATGCTAATATTCTGCTTAGCTTGCAATAAACCTTTGTGATTGGGCTTTTGTTCTCTGCGAAACCTGACGCTATAATAAATAGAGAAGCCTAAGGCAATAATTAAACCCATATAAATGATATACGCTAGAACTTCAAACATAGAGTGGTCCCCTTAGAATAGAGATTTCTTAACAACCCTACAATATCGTAAGTATGAAGGGAAATCAATCATTGCGTATGTAGGGTCTTACCTCTGACCATACATTAAGCTCGTTATTCTTAATAATAATTAGGGAGATTTCCAATCTATACTCTTTATTACCGGGAAGCCTATAAATCTTCCGATTAATGATTCCTTTGGCGACCAGTAAGGAGCTTGTAACAGAATTAATCGATGCTCCTCTAAGAGATTCAAGATCTTGCTGTAGCCCTCTCTGAAGCTCGGACAACACGGAATCCTCAAGGATAACACTATTGTTGCTAGATTGTACGTGAACTCTAATCTGCCGAATGGTAATTTTATTGTTCTCTTTGCGAAGGAAAGGCTCTAATTCTTTGCGTATCTCATCATTCTCGTTTAGTAATCGTTGGTTGTCCTTATATAGAATGCTGAAATTATGCTGATAGATCGACATGAACATAGCACTACCAATCACCATACCTGCAATAATTAAACCAATCGCTCGCATATAAGAATCAAACCAGGTTCGAGTTGGAACCTTCACCCTTCCACACCTCCGCCACAGATCCATCTTACGAGCTCTGCACCTAAGTGTGCACCTAGGAATGCACTCAATATTTGGATAATTTGTTTAACAGCCGGAGATATCTGACCATACATAAAGTTACTCTCAATGACACGGAATGGATCGATCGTACCACCGATTGCAACGACAACAGCCCAAATCTTAATCGATGCAACCATGTTGAGCATACTCGATGATGGTGCTTTGAAGGTTAGTATAGAGTGAATACCTACCATCATCGCCGCGCCAAGAACTACACCAAAGGCAACTAGAAAATCCTGGGACATCTTCGATAATAATTGAGCCATATCCAACCTTCCTTCTCCCTAGTATTACATGAGATAGTTATATATATGGGAATAAGGACAATCATTATGATAAAATAAGATAAACTTCTATTGGAGAACAGATAGATAGAAAGAAAGGTCGAGTGACCATGACCGGATTCGTGCATTTGCACGTTCATAGTGAATATAGTCTGTTGGACGGCGCTGCTCGTATTGAAGAGCTCGCGCGTCAGGCCAAGGAATTAGGTATGTCTGCATTGGCATTAACCGACCACGGCGTCATGTATGGCGTCGTAGCGTTCTACAAAGCTTGTATGGAGCAGGGTATCAAACCGATTATCGGCTGTGAGGTCTATATTACAGCAGGCTCCATGAAGGATAAGTTGGCTAGGTCCGAGCAGCCGAATCACCATCTCATCCTACTCTCCAAGAATGAGGTCGGTTATCGCAATCTGATGTATCTTACCTCTATGGCACAGCTACAGGGGTTTCACTATAAGCCAAGAATTGATTTTCAGCTTCTATCCCAACATGCCGAAGGTCTGATCTGCCTCAGCTCTTGCTTGGCTGGAGAAATACCTCAGCTTCTTCTAAAAGGTAAACCAGAGGCTGCGAGGGCTGCTGCCACTAGATATAAAAACCTATTCGGTGAAGATTATTACATAGAGCTCCAAGATCATGGAATCCTTGAGCAACGGCGGATCATGCCTGAGCTTATTCAGTTAGCACGAGAGTTGGCTATCCCACTTGTAGCTACGAATGATGTCCACTATATTCATCAAGCGGATCAAGCTGTGCAGGATGTACTCCTCTGCATTGGAACGGGTAAGACGTTAGATGATCCTGATCGATTGAAGTTCCATTCTGATCAGATGTATATGAAGACTCCGTCTGAGATGGCTCATATGTTCGCTCATGCTCCTGATGCCATCAGTAACTCATTACTTATTGCTGAGAAATGTCAGCTGGAGCTTCAATTCGGGCAAGCCATACTGCCCAGATTCGAGCCCATTCCAGATGCGCTGAATGCTGGACAATATCTTCGTGAATTATGCCAAGAAGGCTTAGTCAATCGTTATGCCTCAACGGCAGTCTGGCAGATCAAGCAAGACAAGAGGGCGATTGAAAAAAGGCTCGACTATGAATTAGGCGTCATCGAGAAGATGGGCTTCTCTGATTATTTTCTCATCGTGTGGGACTTTATTCGTTATGCTCATCAGCAGGGAATCATGACGGGTCCTGGGCGGGGGTCCTCTGCAGGAAGTCTTGTTGCATATGTGTTGAACATTACTTCTGTTGATCCGATTCGTTACCGGCTTTTATTCGAACGTTTTCTGAATCCGGAAAGGATCAGTATGCCCGATATTGATATCGACTTTAATGACGAACGTCGCGACGAGGTAATCGATTATGTAGTGAATAAATACGGCTCACAGCACGTTGCCCAGATCATAACCTTCGGTACCCTTGCTGCTCGAGGAGCGGTCCGCGATGTGGGGCGGGTTATGAATGTGCCATACAATGAAGTGGATAAAGCTGCGAAGATGATTCCAAGCTCACCGGGTATAACGATAGATGCTGCGATGCGTCATAGCTCGGACCTTAAGCAATTATATGATCGACAGCCAAAGGTTGCTGAGCTTATTAACATGGCTCGTCGAGTAGAAGGCATGCCTAGACACGCATCTACACATGCAGCGGGTGTTGTTATATCCCGTGAACCTCTCACGCATTATGTGCCCCTCCAGGAAGGTACAGAGCAAACCGCTCTGACTCAATACTCAATGGAGCACCTTGAGCAAATTGGACTATTGAAAATGGATTTTCTTGGTTTACGCACACTGTCCATAATCGAACGTACACGCTACTGGATTAAGGAGAGACATGGTTTAGAGCTAGATCTTGAGCAGCTACAAGACGACGATGCCGATACCTATATCATGTTGGGTAAAGGTGATACTACAGGGATCTTCCAATTGGAATCAGCGGGTATGCGACGAGTGCTCAGGGATCTCAAGCCTACTGAGTTCGAAGATATTATCTCCGTCTTGGCCTTATATCGACCTGGTCCCATGGAGTTCATACCGAAGTATATACAAGGCAAGCATGGACAGATTGATGTTGAGTATCCACATCCCTCCTTAGAACCCATACTTGCAGATACCTATGGAATTATCGTCTATCAAGAGCAAATCATGCAGATTGCATCGAAGATGGCTGGCTTCACTCTGGGGGAATCGGACCTTCTGCGTCGGGCAGTGTCCAAGAAGAAACGTGAGGTGCTCGATCACGAGCGGACCCATTTTGTAGTAGGCAGTATATCTCAGGGGTTCTCTGCGGCTGACGCCAATCGTGTTTACGATATGATCGTCCGATTCGCTGATTATGGCTTCCCTCGTGCACATGCTACAGCTTACGGGGTATTGGCTTTCCAAACCGCGTATCTCAAAGCACATTACCCAGTGGAATTCATGGCATCTATGCTAACAGCCGTCATGGGCAATCAGCGTAAGGTGGCTGAATATGTGGATGAATGTAGACGGATGGGCATTGAGGTGCTGCCGCCTGATGTCAATGAGAGTGGTATTACCTTTACTCCATTCGGTAGTACTGACGCTGAAGGAACCGTTGTTCGAGGTATCCGATTTGGCATGGCTGCCATCAAGAATGTGGGAACACAGGCTATGGATTCAATTATTCTGGAGCGACGGGACAGACCCTTCGAGGATCTGGCTGATCTGTGCCGACGTATTGATCTAAGAGTATGTAATAAACGTGTTATAGAGGCACTCATTCAATCGGGTGCCATGGATACACTTCCTGGACATAGAGCCCAGTTAGTAGCTATGCTAGACGAAACCGTAGATGCGGCACTTAAGTGGCGTAAGGAGAAGGAGGATCTGCAAATTCATTTATTCGGTCTTGTCGAGGAAGTGAATTGGATCATAACCTATCCAGATATTAGACCCTACACTGTCATGCAACAATTGGACCTGGAGCGGGAGCTGCTCGGCATGTATATCTCCGGTCATCCTCTTGATAATTATGAAGATCTGTTGCGCCAGCTTGGAGCTGACCCCATGCATTTATTCCATGAATTTCCGGATGAGACTGTTGTATATGCTGCAGGTATGGTACTATCCACAAGGACGATAGTGACGAAAAAGGGCCAACCAATGGCATTTGCCGAATTTGAAGATCGGATTGTTAAGACAGAGATGGTGCTCTTCCCCGAAGTTTGGCGTTTATATGGTAAGCTAACTGAGAAGGGCAAGGTCATTATTGTTCGCGGTAAAATTCAACAGCAGGATGAGGACTTCAAGCTAATTGTTGAACAAATTTACAAGCCGGATGAGCCGAATCTCATAGAGCGTTTGCGCAAGGAGAGGACTCCACGTTCAACATCAGAGCAATCTGATCGCAAGCCATACGCGAAGAGGGATCAACCACAATCACCCAGTGCCTCTAAGCAGAAGCTATACATCAAGATTAATGCACAATTTGATCAAAGAGAACGGTTAGAGAAGCTGCAAGCTACCTTACTCACTCATTCTGGGGCTATCCCTGTTATATTATTCTATGAGCAAAATCAAATTGCTAAGGCTTTGAGTGAGCGTTATATGGTAAAACCATCTCCTGAGTTAATTCGAGATATTGAGAGTCTGTTTGGTTCAGGCACTGTGAAAATTAAATGAGTGCAGGCTTGTTGCGATAAAAAGTCGAGATATGATATCATTAATATTTGTACAGGTGTTATAAGAGCTAGGGAGGTAGGAAATCCATGTGGAAAGTGATTTATATCGCTCCTACCGCGAAGATAGCGGAGCGCATTAAAGTCAAGCTCACAGAAGAGGGATTCCTCGTTCAGATCAGACCAATCAACTTATCCAAACAACAGTATGAGATCGTAGTTCCTGAAGGTGAACTAGAAGATGTTCAGGAAGTTTTGAATTCCATTTTACATAAATGAATGTATTAAAGACGAGCTTGAAGAGGTGCAGAAGTGCTAAAAGATTTTTTTCAGAAGAAGAAAACATATGCAACAATTACATCCGACAAGGCCAAGCGTGATATCCCAGAGGGATTAATGACGAAATGCTCCAAATGCGGGGCTATTCTTGTTACCAAGGAATTAGAGAAGAATGCAAAGGTATGTACGGGATGTGGTCATCATTTTCGTCTGAGCGCTCTTGAACGAATTCAATGTACACTTGATGATGGAGTAATAGTGGAATATGACAGCGATATGATCTCGTTAGATCCTCTCGATTTTCCGGGTTATAAAGAAAAGCTAGCGAAGAGTACAGAGGTATCTGGGATGAAGGATGCGATCATTACCGGTGAAGGTACCATTGGTGGGTTTCCAGCGGTAGTAGGAATTATTAGCTTCGATTTCTTCCAAGGAACTTTAGGCTCGGTGGTTGGAGAGAAAATAACTAGAGCAATAGAAAAAGCCATTGAGAAGCAATATCCACTCATTCTATTCTCTACTTCCGGTGGCGCGCGTATGCAGGAAAGCATTCTAAGCTTAATGCAGATGGCCAAGACTAGTGCAGCTTTAAAGAAGCTCGATTCTCAAGGTGGGTTGTTCATCTCGGTAATTACTGACCCAACATATGGAGGGGTTTCAGCTAGTTTTGCTATGCTAGGAGATGTTATTATTGCTGAACCAGGTGCAGCCTTCGGTTTTGCTGGACGTATCGTTATTGAGCAGACCATTCGACAAAAGCTGCCAGACAATTTCCAAACCTCTGAATTTAACCTGAAGCATGGTCAGCTTGATCAGGTTGTTCATCGTAAGGATATAAAAGCTACATTGACCAAGTTATTAGACCTGCACACAGTGCCGAACAGGAGTGATGTCTAGTGGCAGGAGAATTGCCTTTTGAGCTACCGCTTATTGAGCTGAGGGGGAAGATTGAGGAGCTCCGTAAATTCGGTTCAGAGAAGAATATCGATTTCACGGATGAGATATTCCGTCTAGAAGAACGTTATGCCAGCTTGGAGGCAGATCTTTATTCGGATTTAACAGCTGCACAGAAGATGCAGATTGCCAGACACCCCGGCCGACCAACTACCCTGGACTATATATTACATATTTTCTCTGATTTTTGTGAGCTACATGGTGACCGTTTATTCGGAGATGACCTTGCTATTGTAGGAGGAATCGCCAAGCTGGATGGATTACCCGTTACTGTAATAGGTCATCAGAAGGGTAAGGATACGAAGGATAACATTCTCAGGAACTTCGGAATGGCTCATCCAGAAGGATTTCGTAAGGCCTTACGACTGATGAAGCAAGCGAATAAATTTAATCGACCGATTATTACTTTTATTGACACGCCAGGTGCGTATCCAGGTAATGCAGCGGAGGAACGAGGTCAATCCGAAGCGATCGCTCGAAATTTGGTGGAGATGGCAGGCTTCCAGGTTCCTATTATTTGTGTGATTATTGGCGAAGGCGGCAGTGGAGGTGCACTTGCACTAGGTGTTGGTAATCGTGTTCTCATGCTGGAGAACTCGATCTACTCCGTGATTACGCCTAATGGAGCTGCTTCTATTCTCTGGAAGGATGCGTCCAAGGCGGATCAAGCAGCCGAAGCGATGAAGATAACAGCACAGAATATGCTTCAGATGGAGATTGTCGAGGAAGTTATTCCTGAGCCTAAGGGTGGAGCCCATAAGGACCTCATTAACCAAGCAGATGCAGTGAGACAAGCCCTAATTCGACACATGGGTGAGTTAACTCGGATGGAACAGGCTGAATTGTCTGAAGATAGATATAGAAAATTCCGTGCGATTGGAGAATTCACGTTTCAAGATTAACAACCGTATAACTTAAATAAAATTCAGGAGGAACCATTCATGCGTAAAACAAAAATTGTATGTACAATCGGACCATCTAGTGAAGCACCAGATATGCTGAAGAAGTTAATCGCAGCAGGTATGAACGTGGCTCGTTTAAATTTCTCACATGGTGACTTTGAAGAGCACGGTTCTAGAATTGACAATATTCGAGCTGTCTCTAAAGAGCTCGGTACGAATACGGCCATTCTATTAGACACTAAAGGGCCTGAAATTCGTACAGGCAAACTTAAGGAAGAACCCATTGAGCTCATTTCGGACGAGCATATTATCCTCACCACGGAAGAGATATTAGGAGATGCCAAGCGTATCTCTATTACATATGCTGATCTGCCGAACGATGTGAAGGTGGGTTCAACCATTCTGGTAGATGATGGATTAATCGGATTGAAGGTAATCTCAGTAGAAGGTACCGAAATCAACTGTCTTATTGTGAATGGTGGTACACTGAAGAGCAAAAAAGGTGTAAATGTTCCCGGGGTGAGTATTTCCCTACCAGGTATCACAGAGAAGGACCGAGCAGACATTATATTCGGTATTCAGCAAGGTATAGATTTCGTTGCAGCTTCCTTTGTTCGTAAAGCCGTGGATGTATTGGAAATTCGAGCCCTTCTAGAGGAGCATGATGCGAAGCATATTCAGATTATATCCAAGATCGAGAATCAAGAAGGAGTTAATAATCTAGACGAAATTCTACAAGTATCGGATGGTTTGATGGTTGCTCGTGGGGATCTCGGAGTAGAGATTCCAGCTGAAGAGGTACCACTTGTACAGAAGATCATGATTAAGAAATCTAATGTAGCGGGTAAACCCGTTATTACCGCAACGCAGATGCTTGATTCCATGCAACGTAATCCACGTCCAACCCGAGCGGAAGCAAGTGACGTAGCCAATGCCATCTTCGATGGTACCGATGCGATCATGCTATCTGGTGAAACAGCAGCGGGCAAATATCCTGTGGAGTCAGTGCTAACCATGTCACGCATTGCTGAGAGAGCGGAATCTGCACTGGAGTATCGCGAAATTCTGGTCAAACAGAGTCTTGCTCAGCAGACAACCGTTACTGAAGCAATAAGTCAGGCTGTAGCGAATTCTGCGCTTGATCTTGACGCGAAGGCAATCATTACCGCAACTGAAAGTGGATATACCGCTAGAATGATTTCGAAATATCGTCCAAAAGCTCCAATTATTGCAGTAACACCAAACCCGCAGGTGATGCGCCGTTTAGCATTAATATGGGGTGTAGTTACTGTAAGAGGTGAGGTCGCGAGAAGTACGGATGAGATGTTCGAGATGGCGGTAGAAGCTTGTGTGAACACAGGTCATATTCATTTAGGCGATTTAGTAGTGATTACAGCAGGTGTACCTGTAGGTAGATCTGGTACGACAAACTTAATCAAGGTTCATCATGTAGGCGAGCTAGTTGCCAAAGGACAAGGTATTGGCAGTCAGAAGGCGACGGGTCATGTACTTGTGACAAGATCACCTAAGGAAGCGAATGATAAAGCGACGAGAGATACAATTCTAGTTGTTCCTTCAACGGACAAAGAATATATGCCAGCAATGAAGCGTGCAGCTGGGGTTATTACCGAGTCTGGCGGGATAACATCCCATGCAGCAATTGTCGGCCTTGAACTAGGAATACCTGTCATTGTCGGAGTTGAGAATGCATTGGAGCTTCTAGCTAACGTGAAGGAAGTCTCCATATATGCTGAGCTTGGTGTCATATATTCAGGTCGAGTGAAGTATCTCTAAGCACGATAATATAGTAAAATTGAGGGAGACCATTCTTAATGGTCTCCTTCTCCATATCAGGAAATGGGAGTTGCTTCTATGATACAGGGAGAGCGATTCATCTACCAGCTGCGGGTGAGATATCAGGAAACCGATAAGATGGGCGTTGTTTATCATGCCAATTATCTGAATTGGTTTGAGATTACCCGCACGGAATGGATTCGGGAGCTAGGCGTACCTTACTCACAGCTGGAGGAGCAGGGATTGTTATTGCCTGTAACAGAGGTTCAAGTCAAGTATCATCAGCCAGCTCGATATGATGATGTAATTGATGTTCATCTGCGATTAATAAACAGTAGTTACCTTCGTGTGGCTTTTGAATATGAGGCCTGCCGTGTAAGCGATGGAGTGTTACTGATAACCGGGACGACTCAGCATGTCTGGGTGAATCTTGATTGGAAGCCTGTCCGGCTGGATCGAACGATGCCGGAGCTACACCAATTGATTTCAAACTATCTGAAGAACGTATAGCATATGCTTACGAAGTAGTTTTGTGAGAATGCCTTTACTTCGTAAGTCCGTATGCTTCACAAAAATTTTAGCATATGCTTACGATGTAGTTTTATCGCCCACTCGCGTGGTGGCTGATCATGATGTTGCATCCGCAACAACAAGACAGCTACATCAAAAACTTAGGAACAAGCGAATAATAACTTGCGGTACATTCACAACAAAAATAGTAAAACCGTCTATATTTTGTTGTGAAAACCGCAACTAATCATTCGTTTGTCCCTTAGCATATGCTTACGAAGTAGTTTTGTGAGAATGCCTTTACTTCGTAAGTCCATATGCTTCACAAAAACTTTAGCATATGCTTACGATGTAGTTTTATCGACCACTCGCGTGGTCATCAAAAACTTTTAGGGGGACAAGTTATGTATCGAATTATTGTGGTGATCATGATAGTTGTACCCGCTCTGGAGATATGGGGCTTAATTACAATAGGCAGAATGATAGGAGCTTGGCAAACCTTCGGGGTTCTTCTGTTGACAGGATTTGTCGGGGCTTTCTTAGCGAGAAGAGAAGGAAAAAGAGTTTGGGCATTAGCTAGAATACAGTTAAGTCAACGGCAAATTCCGACACAATCTATCCTTGATGGGATTTGTATTCTAGTCGGAGGATTGCTGTTGCTGACTCCGGGTTTCTTCACTGACATCATCGGTATTCTGCTGGTCATTCCACCAACACGTGTCATTTTTAGGACTTGGTTAGTGTTATTCATTCAGAAGAAGTTACTGAAAGGGTCCACACATATATTTAGGCGCTAGCAATTGTAATGAATGATTATTCGCGGTTTGCTTTCTCAAAATAATACCCATGAACGATATATCTCCTAATATCGCGGAATACATCAGCTCGGTGGAAGGCAAATCCAAGCACTAAACTAATAGGTCCGATGATTAAACCTAGTACACCGAATAGCTTCAATCCGACGAATACCCCAATCAATGTGACTAGTGGATTTAATCCAATGCTGCTCGATAAGACTTTAGGCTCGGCCAGCTGTCTGGCAATCAGAATAATTCCATACAGTACTGTCAAACCTAGTGCGAATGTGTAATTCCCCTTAATTAATACAATGACAATCCACGGAATAAACACAGCACCAGTGCCTAAGTAAGGCATCAGATCAACAAGTCCAATGAGTAAGCCTATGGATACCGCATAGTCTACCCGCAGCAAGAGTAACCCAATAATGACGAAGAAGGCTGTAATTGAGATTAGGATAAATTGGGCTCTTAGAAAGCCGAACAATGCTTTTCTTAGATCAATCCAGATTGCTCCGACAGAATCCTTCACCTGATTGGACATTAAATTACTAGTTCGAACTTTTATTTTGTGCCAATCTTTGCTAATGAAGAAAGCCGCAAGGAAGGCAATGATTAAGCCAACAGCTGCATTAGGCAATGCAGTTACAAAAGTAACCATATACGCAGCTATTTGTTGTAGAATATTCGTAACTGTTTCTGCGATCCTGCCGCCCACGGAGTTGATCCCCGTATCCACAGTATCTTGATTTCCGAATTTCTCATAGAAGCTTGTTACCTGTTCAACCCAGCGATGCATCATCTCAGATTTAGCAAAAAGGGATATATCGTTGAGCCAATGGTCATAATTGCTGTTAATAAAGACGGCAAGCCTCTGAATTTCATTCACAATACGAAAGATAACGAGTGTTACTAGTCCAGATAATGCACTTAAGAAGATCAGAATACTTAAAGACACGGCTAACCAACGATGCATTCGGCCCTTCCGTTCAAGCAAATTAACGAGTGGATTTAATATGTAAGCCATAAACCAGCCAATCAGAAAGGGATAAACCAGAGGAACGACGAAATAAATAGCTATCAGGGATAGTATAATGATAATAGCTACCCATAGTCCTCTTAACAGCTTGCCAACCAAAGGTTTTTCCATGGCTGAGGGCTCCTCCCTAGAAAATTGATGAGCAGAATAGATAGTATTTATTGTACCATGAATTTCCTTTAGAACAAATTTTCTTAACTCGTACAGGAGATTACATAGAATTTACATTTTCCTTACTCTCTGCTAATGAACCAATTGCATAATAATTAGTAGAATAAAGTCTAATCATGAAGAAAGTAGGTATCGGAATGCCTCATAGACACGAGAATAGTCATCCTATACTATCCCCATATATTAATCGAGATCTAAGTTGGTTGGAATTTAACCGTAGAGTATTGGAGGAAGCTCAAGATCCAACGACCCCTTTAGTGGAAAGATTAAAATTTCTATCTATCGTATCTACAAATTTGGATGAATTTATGAGTGTGCGAGTAGCTGGTATCCAAGAACAATGGAAGGTTGGTTATGACAAGAAGGATTTCAGTGGGTATACACCATCCGGTCTGTTAAAACGAATTGTCAGGCGAACGACAAAGCTAGTTGCTGACCAATATCGAACATATCGTGAGCTACTTCGGCATGCCGGAAAGGAAGGCATACATTTTCTAGATTATGATGATTTGAACGCAACTCAGAAGAAAACGGTTGATCAATATTATCATGAGATTATTTTCCCTGTATTAACTCCTATGGCGGTAGATCAGAGTCGTCCATTCCCACTGGTACATAATTATGGCTTGTATTTATCAGTTGTGTTGCGTAAGGAGGGTGAAGTGGACGAGGAGGAGCCTTACTTTTCAATCGTCCAGGTGCCATCAATTCTTTCTCGATTTATTGAGCTCCCCCGACGAAACAACAGCAAGAAACAGGACTATATTCTGCTCGAACAAGTAATAAGCCAACACATTCATACGTTATTCAGCGGATATATTCCACTGGCTGTACATCAGTTTCGTGTTACTCGTGATGCTGATCTGCCTTTGAATGAAGAGGGTGCCGAGGATCTGCTCGAGCATATTGAGAAGGAGCTACGTAGAAGGCGATGGGGAGTGCCTATTCGGTTAGAGGTTGAACGTGGCACTCATCGCTATGCGTTAGAGATGTTAGCGGAGGAATTTGAAATCGATGATCGGATTTTTGAGATCGACGGACCGCTAGATTTGAGCTATCTTATGAAATTTACTGAAAGCTTAACAAAGGTGGATCACCTCCGTTATAAGAGAATAGACCCTGTATACCCTAAGCCACTAACAGAGCATTCGGACTTCTTCGGGGTGCTAAGGCAGCAGGATGTCTTAGTGTTTCATCCATATGAATCATTTGAGGCTATACTCGATTTTATTTCTCAAGCAGCACGTGATCCTAATGTATTAGCCATCAAGATGACGTTATATCGTGTTAGTGGAAATTCTTCATTGATTCATTCGTTAATGAGAGCAGCAGAGGCTGGAAAGCAAGTAACAGTTGTCGTGGAATTGAAGGCAAGATTCGATGAGGAGAGGAATATAGCCTGGGCCAAGGAGCTTGAGAAGGCAGGCTGCCATGTTGTGTATGGCTTGGCTGGCCTAAAAACCCATGCGAAGATAACGCTGGTCGTTCGGCAGGAGCACGGAGCTCTAGAAAGATATGTTCATGTAGGTACAGGTAATTACAATGAGAATACAGCGCGGCAATACACAGATATAGGCTTGTTCACATCAAACGTGCAGATTGGCGAGGATGCTTCAGTTCTATTCAATGAGATTACCGGCTACTCCTCTCCTCGTGAATGGCAACAAATTGCAGTAGCTCCTACGGGTTTACAGGACAAGCTGTGTGAATTGATTCGCCGAGAGATCGCCTGGGTTGGCAAAGGTAAGCCCGGTCGTATTATCGCCAAGATTAATTCCCTCTCCAGTCAGATCCTCGTAGATGAGTTATATGCTGCCTCACAGGCAGGTGTTACGATTGAACTCATTGTGAGGGGAGTTTGCTGTCTGCGACCTGGTGTACCTGGCTTAAGTGACAATATTAGCGTAATCAGCATAGTTGATCGTTACCTAGAGCATACCCGTTTATTCTGTTTCGAGAATGGAGGGAAGTCAGATGTATGGCTTTCCAGTGCAGATTGGATGAGCCGTAATCTAACACGTAGAATTGAACTCATGTGCCCAGTGCTTGACCCAAAGCTAAAGCAGCATGTTATTCGTATCCTCAGAGGAAGCTTAAGAGATAATGTAAAAGCAAGACGATTGACGGAAAAAGCTGTATATGAACGTAAAGAAATTCTTGGAGAAGCTCCTTATCGTTCACAATTTGCCTTTAATCATATCCACTCATGGAAAGGTTAGATTAGGTCGGAGCTTCCATTCCTTATTGAATTCCTCAGCGACTTGCGTGACCTGACGTTCTTCGATCATGACACTGCGACTTGCTTGAGCAGTTAGCTGGAGCTCTTTATGTGTGATCCTTGCTTTTAATAATTCAATCGGTTGAGTTTCACTTCGATCCAGCGCAATAGCAAGCTGTAGGAGGGTACCAAGCTTGCAAACTAATGATAGATCCTCTTTGAACATAATGTCGGGATATTGGTTGAGCAGGAGTCGAGCTTTTTTCTTATTTTTATAGGAAGCGATCATTGCACAAAGTATAATCTCCCTATGTGTAAGACCATTGAGCCGGGAATTTGCGATAAGATAAAAGGTATGTTTATGATAGTTGTAGAACATGATGGAGATACCAATCCTGTAGAGCATGGACGCTGCATCAATAAGTTGTCTATTACGAACGGGCTGTCCATGTTGCTGTTGTAGGTCGTCGAATAATTGCAGTGTGAATCGATTCACTTGGTTAACATGGGGAACGGGGACTATAGGGTGCTGATGGAGAAGGTTTAACACACTATTGCTTAGCACCTCAGTAGAGGAAAGCTGTGGCTTAATCCATTCCGTATAATAGAGCCCATCACGAATTCCAGAGCCACTAATGACATAGTGAGAAGCTCCACAACAGCGGAAGAGAGTCTGCAGAATAATAACTCCAGGCACAATAATATCACATCGATCCTTGGACAGTCCTTCAATCGTCTTGCGTTGATCTAGAGGAGTGGATTGAATTCTGGCCAGAATCTGATCGATCGCTGCAGCCTCCATATGATAATTGTGTGCCATCGGAAGTGAGTAGTGCTTGTTCTTCCGATCAACATTACATAAGCTACGTACCGTTCCGCCAAGTCCAACCATCGGTAGACCTGGGTATTGACGAATCCATTCAAACTTATGGGAAGCCTGCTCAATCATTCGTTGAATGGACTTTTGTTTCTCCTCTGTAATCATACCATCCTGTCCAAACCTCTTCGTCAGCTGTACAGATCCAAAAGGGAACGAGAATGAATAAGCAATTTTTCGATTCAAGAATAAAGTGAGTTCAGTGCTCCCGCCACCAATATCGATCAGGTAACCATCTTGAATATCAATGGTATTGATCATTCCAAGAAATCCAAGGTAAGCCTCTTGTTCACCGCTTAGAATTTCTATATCCAACTTAGTGTTCTTCTGGAGCTCATCGATTATATGCTCGGAATGTTTGGCGTTGCGAATAGCAGCAGTGGCAATGGCGCGAATTTTGCTCGTTCCAGCGGCTTCACATAACATTCGGAAGTGCAGCAACGTAGTAGATACTAACTTTATAATTTCACTTGAGAACTCTCCATCCTCACTAACATGCTCGCTTAATCTGGCGGATTCCTTCGCTTCATCGATTACACGATAGGAGCCCTGGGCATTATACTCGAATATAACCAGCCTTATGGAGTTAGATCCAATGTCTATAATTCCAATACGTTCAGTTCCACTCATAAGGAACCTCCTGATTTATTGATAGTTAGGTTACTAACGGAGAAAACTACTGCAAAGATGAGCAAGTCTATATATTTTATCACAAAAAATCTTTATGGTACTGATAATGAAGTTTTATGTTGGGTTTAGTTCACTTCTTAGACAAAATACTTTATGATTGAGTTTAGGAAAAGAACGATGTTGTCATACGTGTAATTTACTATAGTCGGACTCAGATTCAATTAAAGGAGAGAATAATGATGTCAGTTACTAAAGGCCTTGAAGGGATTGTCGCTGCAAAATCTTCCATCAGTTCGATTATTGATGGTGTACTCACCTATCGTGGGTATGATATCGACAATTTGGCAGACAATGCTTCCTATGAGGAAGTGGCATACCTGTTATGGTTCGGAAAGCTTCCTAATTCAAAAGAATTAGCTAGCTTGCACCAACAGCTATCCGATTATGCAGCAATTCCTGATTTCGTCCTAGAGTTACTTCGATTGACTCCTAAGGATGCAAATTCAATGGCTGCACTCCGTACAGCGGTATCTAGCTTGGCACTTGCTGATCCGGAAGCCAACGATATGAGTGAGCAAGCTAATATCCGCAAGGCTATTCGTCTTCAAGCACAGCTTCCAACAATTATAGCTGCATTTGGACGAATTCGCGAGGGTAAGGAACCGATTGCACCGAAGAAGAATGTTTCGGTCTCTCATAATTTCCTATACATGTTAACTGGCAAAGAACCCGAAGCGATCGCTGTCGAAGCACTGGATAAAGCTTTAGTTCTTCATGCTGATCATGAGTTGAATGCATCCACATTCGCAGCTCGTGTAACGGTTGCTACTTTATCGGACATTTATTCTGGAGTAACCTCTGCAATTGGTGCTCTTAAAGGCCCACTCCATGGTGGTGCGAATGAAGCGGTTATGGCGATGCTAGAAGAGATTGGTTCTGAAGATAATGTAGATGGCTACATTAAGGGACAATTGGATAATAAGCAGAAGATCATGGGCTTTGGACACCGTGTCTATAAGAACGGCGATCCACGTGCCAAGCATCTACAAAGAATGTCCAAGGAACTAGGCAAGATCACAGGCAACATGAAGTGGTATAACATGTCTATTCAGATCGAAGAGATAGTTACTAGCTCTAAGGGCTTGAAGCCGAATGTTGATTTTTACTCTGCATCGGTGTATACATCCCTTGAAATTCCTAGAGACTTATTCACTCCGATATTCGCCATCAGCCGTCTATCTGGATGGACTGCACACATACTCGAGCAATACACAGACAACCGTCTGATCCGACCACGTGCAGAGTATGTAGGACCTACTAACCAGAGTTATGTAGCTATTGAACAAAGATCATAGTCATCGATCGCTAGCGCGACCATCAAAAACTTAGGAACAAGCGAATAATAACTTGCGGTACATTCACAACAAAAATAGTTAAACCATCTATATTTTGTCGTGAAAACCGCAACTAATCATTCGTTTGTCCCACAGCTTAAGCTTACGAAGTAGTTTTATCGCCCACTCGCGTGGTCATCAAAAACTTTTAGGAGGACAAATTACTAATGTCACAATACGAACATTTAACAGCACCAACAGCAGGTGAGAAAATTACAATTTCCAATGGTAAACTGAACGTTCCGAATAACCCGATCATTCCTTTTATTGAAGGTGATGGTACAGGACCTGACATCTGGGCCGCTTCAAAGCGTGTTCTAGACGCAGCAGTAGAGAAAGCATACAACGGCAGTAAGAGCATCGCTTGGTACGAAGTTTACGCAGGCCAGAAGGCTTTTGATAAATTTAATAGCTGGTTACCTAATGACACACTTGTAGCGATTCGTGAGTACATGGTTGCCATTAAAGGTCCTCTAACTACACCAATTGGTGGAGGCATACGTTCATTGAATGTCGCATTACGTCAAGAGCTTGATCTTTATGTTTGTTTACGTCCAGTACGCTACTTCACTGGTGTACCATCTCCGGTTAAACGTCCTGAACAGGTGGAGATGGTTATTTTTCGTGAGAATACAGAGGATATCTATGCAGGTATTGAATTCCAGGCAGAATCTGCTGATGCTAAGAAGTTAATTGCATTCCTTCAGAATGAGATGGGCGCTAAGAATATTCGCTTCCCAGAGACATCCGGAATAGGGATCAAGCCTGTATCCAGAGACGGCTCCGAACGATTAATCCGTGCGGCAATTGAATATGCGATTCTGAACAATCGTAAGAGTGTGACCCTAGTACACAAAGGTAATATTATGAAATATACAGAAGGCGCGTTCAAGAATTGGGGCTATGCGCTGGCTGAGCGGGAATTCGCTGATCAGACCTTCACGTGGGATCAATATGATCGAATTAAGGCTGAGCAAGGCACAGAAGCTGCGAATCAAGCTCAGAAGGCAGCAGAAGCTGCTGGCAAGATCATTATCAAGGATGCTATTGCGGATATCGCACTTCAACAAGTATTAACTCGCCCAACTGACTTTGATGTTATTGCAACATTAAACTTGAACGGTGACTACTTGTCTGATGCTCTAGCTGCACAAATCGGTGGAATTGGTATTGCACCGGGAGCGAACATCAATTACCTTACTGGACATGCTATCTTCGAAGCTACACATGGTACTGCACCGAAGTATGCGGGTCTTGATGTGGTAAACCCTGGATCTGTGATCCTGTCCGGCGTTATGATGCTCGAGCACTTGGGCTGGATGGAAGCAGCTGACCTCATCTATAAGGGAATGGAAGCATCCATTAAGAGCAAGACTGTCACTTATGACTTTGCACGCCTAATGGAGGGTGCTACAGAATTGAAGTGCTCTGCGTTTGCGAACGAGATCATTAAACATATGTAATTTGTAAGACGGCTAAACCTAATATCAGAACGAAAGGAGCTAACCCATGAGTATCAGAAGAAAGAAAATCACCGTTGTCGGTGGCGGTTTTACAGGCGCAACCACAGCTCTAATGCTAGCACAGAAAGAGCTTGGCGATGTTGTGCTATTGGATATTCCTCAGATGGAGAATCCAACTAAAGGTAAAGCGTTGGATATGTTAGAAGCAAGTCCGGTACAAGGCTTTGATAGTCAAATTACGGGGACAGCTAACTATGAGGATGCTGCAGATTCAGATATCGTAATCATCACAGCAGGTATCGCACGAAAACCCGGTATGAGTCGTGATGACCTAGTCAATACGAACGCTGGAATTGTGAAAGCGGTATGTGAGAATGTTAAGAAGTATTGTCCGAATTCCTATGTGATTATTCTTAGTAATCCTGTTGATGCAATGACTTACGTCGCTTACAACACTTTAGGCTTCCCTAAGAACCGTGTCATTGGTCAATCTGGCGTATTGGATACAGCAAGATATAATACTTTTATCGCACAAGAGCTTAACGTTTCTGTAGAAGATGTTCGTGGTGTAGTTATGGGTGGTCATGGCGATGACATGGTTCCTCTAGTTCGATATTCGAGTGTTGGTGGTATTCCTATTGAGACACTGATCCCACAAGAACGCATCGAAGCAATTGTACAACGTACCCGCACTGGTGGTGGAGAAATTGTTAATCTGCTTGGCAATGGTAGCGCCTATTATGCACCTGCAGCTTCACTTGTTCAGATGACGGAAGCGATTCTTAAGGATAAGAAACGTATTCTGCCAACGATTGCTTTGCTACAGGGTGAATATGGCTATAATGACTTATTCATGGGTGTATTAACTACCATCGGTGGCGACGGCATTGAGAAGATATTCGAGCTTGAATTGACGGATGCTGAGAAAACAGCACTAGAGAAGTCCGCAAACTCCGTACGTAATGTGATCAAAATCGTTACAGGTTAAATTACTTAACTTTATAGCATTATTCTGAGAGCTCAAGTTACTTGAGCTCTTTTTGTATGCCATTTATGATGTTATTCCAAATCTAATGATAAGACGCCACAATTGCCACCTATGCCTTCAATGATGTAATAGATATTATCGGAATTTGTTTAGATGTTATCCCCAATAATAATTTGTCTTACCTTATCACCTTTATGTATACTAATGGAAAGACATCTATTATTGGAGGCAAAATCATGTACAATTTAATTATGTTCTTACACGTTCTTGGAGCAATTGGATTAGGCTTTTATTTGGTATTACCTATACTAATGAGGAATATTACCAAATTATCAGGGCAAGCTTTAGAGAGCTACCTAACGGGGATTTATGGAACAAGCCGTATAGCTCAATACTTACTTGTCATTCAATTACTAACCGGCGGTTATTTGATGGCAATGAATGAGTATGCTATTGCTTGGATTATATCATCAATAGGGTTCTTCTTAGTCGTAGGTGCTATCTCAGGTATTATGAATAAAGGTATGAAGACCGCGATTAAGGATATTCAAGCTGGCGGTACCGGTGCAGCACAGTTAAGCTCAATGAGATTGTTTAGCATCATCGTAAGTATATCTATGCTGATTGTTATATATTTTATGGTGTACCCGATGTATAGGTAGCAACAATTACAACATGTCATTCGTCTTAGTAACAGAGGTGATTAATATGAGAATGATAAGAAGCATACTTCTGATCTTGATTGTGGCCGTCGCTCTGACAGCATGTGGTGGAGCCGCCAATTCGGAGAAAGAGAGTTCCGGGAATGAGGTTACTCCTGGGGTCCCTCATGAAGAGCCGCCAATTGTCGAGCCAACACAACCAGCAGAACCAGCAGAACCAGCAGAACCAGCAGAACCAGCAGAACCTGCGGATCAAACTAAAGATGGACAACCAGCAGAAACGATCCAAGTGGAACTAGTGGTCGAAGGGAATGTTGAATCAAGGACAGGTACGCTTGTGATAAGTGATAATGGGTACTACCTATATACACTCCCACAGTTTAAATTTACACCAGAAGAACCGAATATGGACCAAGTGTATATGGACAATTTTGAAGGGTTCAATATGCGGATTCAAACGCTTGGAGCAGAGCCTGATTTAGATCGAGAGCGTGATAATGCTGAATTGGAACTAGCTATGCTTGGTGAAGTTATTGAGATGAAGGGTGAAGAGATTGGTGAGCCAGCTTTACGCGATTCTTTGTTCTATCTCCATTCATCTGATTCAACATTAAGCAAATATATTATCCTTCGAGAGATTGATGGCCATTATTTTAAGGTCACTGTCAACATGCCCAATAGCGAGGCTCAAGAAGGTGCAGGTCCAAGCTTCCCCGCTATGATTAAGACGATTCAACCTTTAAATCAATAATTCTGAAGTATGGAATGAAAAGCTCGTCTCATGTGTAGCAGAATAGCTATATGTGTACGGGCTTTTTCTATTTATAACTAGAAGAATTTTGCGATACAAGCGGAAGGACAAACTATCTATAAATTTCACTCCCTATGCTCTATACTATAAAGAAAAAGATAAGAAGGTTTTTGAATGAAAAACGGTAAGTTCACCAATGCGATTATCCGTATGCAATATTTGCCCAGATGGGGTGAATATGCACCTCGGTTTAAAGATAATGCGGCAAGTCATAGCTTTCGCTGCGCTTCGATTGCTATCCTAATCGGTATTATTGAGGAAGAAATTTGTCAGAATCCCATCAATAAATTAAGCTTATTCGGAAAATCATTGTTACACAACATAAACGTTACAAGCGTTGGCTCTTTAAAGCATGTGACGAAGAAACATAATTTAGTGGTGAATCATATTAATGAGTTAGAGAAGCAGGCTAACCTTGAGATTGTTTCTTATTTGTCTAATTCTTTGCGACCTTATTTTCACGATTATATTGTAGATGCTGAGGATGATAGTCAACTTGGGCGACTTGTGAAAGAAATTGATGCCTTTAGCTCTATGCTATTCTGTCATCGTGAGGAGGTTACGGATGCAAATCCATTCTTCCAAGCTCAGTACCAGCAATTTCATGAACGATTAGAATCATCCTCGCTAACTTCAATTAACTGGCTGTTAAGGGAGTTCGATAAACGTGAAGGAGTTTACGATTTTCTACACTACATTACTAATCTAGACGTAATCGAGCGATGGAGTGGCAATCATAATCTGGTGCCGGATAACGATGCAACACATTCCTTCCGTGTCTCGGCTTTGTCTCTATTCAATGGCTTGTTAGAGAGAGAACGGTTTGGGAGAAGTGATATTGATGTGTATCGTTTGGTTGGTAAAGCGGCTCTCCATGATATGAGTGAATTTCTCGCGGGTGATCCCAATAGTCTGCTTAAGGTGAAGAGCCCCGAAATCCATAATGCCTTTAAGCAGTACGAGCAAGAGGTTGCGCTCTATATGGTTCATAAGCTCCCTGCATTCTTCCATGAAGAGCTGATCGACTTTATGGTTAACGCTAAGGATGATACTTACGAGGGTGAGCTTTTAGATATTGCTGACAAGATTGATGCCCTTATCAAGAGTAATTTAGAGATGAGGAATAACCCTCATTACGCACAAACCTATTATTCGCAGCTAACGATGATTCAACACAAGTATGAGAATCCAAGTGTAATTTTCTTCTTGGCCTATATTTTGCATGATTTGACCTATGCGAATTTGATAAAATAGAATAAAGCTTATACAATTAATAATGATATAAGATTTCGAGAGGAGATATGTACACGTGGAGCATTTTCAAGAAAGTATATATAAGCTAATCGTAGAGACATCCACAAATTTACCGGCTGACGTGAGGAAGGCCATTAAGAAGGCGCATGCAAGTGAAGACGCTGGAACTCGTGCAGCATTATCGCTAACAACGATTGCTGAGAATATAGGAATGGCTGAGACGAATGTCTCGCCGATCTGCCAGGATACAGGAATGCTGACCTTCATTATCCATTGTCCAGTAGGCGCTAATCAGATTGTGATGAAAAAGTCCATTCTAGAAGCAGTTACTAGAGCAACTAAGGCGGGCAAGCTTCGCCCGAACTCTGTAGATTCGCTTACGGGTGAGAACAGTGGTGATAACCTCGGACCAGGTACACCGGTCATTCACTTCGAGCAATGGGAGCAGTCAGAGGTTGATGTGCGGCTCATCCTCAAGGGTGGTGGCTGTGAGAACAAGAACATTCAATATAGTCTGCCTGCTGAGCTCGAGGGAGTAGGTAAGGCGGGCCGTGATCTAGATGGTATACGAAAATGTATTATGCACTCCGTGTATCAAGCCCAGGGTCAGGGCTGTAGTGCTGGCTTTATTGGTGTGGGGATCGGTGGAGATCGTACAACAGGCTATGAGCTGGCCAAGCATCAATTATTCCGTTCGACCGATGACACCAATCCGAATCCTGAGCTTCGCAAGCTTGAAGAGTATGTAATGGACAACGTGAATGAGCTAGGTATTGGTACAATGGGCTTCGGTGGACAGGTTACGTTATTAGGCTGCAAGGTTGGCGTTATGAATCGACTACCCGCAAGCTTCTTCGTCTCCGTAGCCTACAATTGCTGGGCTTATCGTCGATTGGGAGTCCTGCTGAGTGCACAGAACGGTGAGATTAATAGCTGGTTATATCAGGATGGCAAGGAAGAGCCTCTTCACGCTGAAGCAACCAGACCTGCTCCAACCGAAGGCCGTCGTGAAGTGATTCTGACTCCACCGATAAGTGACGAGGCTATTCGCAAACTGCGTGTCGGTGATGTAGTTGTCATTAATGGCAGCATACATACGGGCCGAGATGCTCTGCATAAGCACCTCATGACACATGATGCTCCTATTGATCTACAAGGTTCAGTTATCTATCACTGTGGACCTGTTATGATGAAGGACGAGCAAGGGGAATGGCACGTGAAGGCTGCCGGACCTACTACGAGTATACGAGAAGAGCCTTATCAAGGTGATATAATTAAGAAATTTGGTATCCGCGCAGTCATTGGTAAGGGCGGAATGGGTCCCAAAACCTTAAAAGCACTTGGAGAACACGGTGCGGTATACCTGAACGCCATCGGTGGAGCTGCACAATATTATGCAGAAACGATCAAGAAGGTTAGCGGTGTAGACTTTATGGAATTCGGTATTCCCGAAGCGATGTGGCATCTAGAGGCTGAGGGCTTTGCTGCCATCGTCACTATGGATTCCCATGGGAATAGTTTACACGCTGATGTAGAGAAGACTTCATTAGAGAAGCTGGCATTGTTCAAAGAGCCTGTATTTCAATAATATAATAGAAGAGCTTGTTCGATAAAGCTGTACCCTTTTTGAACAAGCACTAGAACGGATGAATATCCCCTATGCTACACAGATGGAAGCTAGCAGGTCTAACGTTCAATAGATTCTATGAACGATATATGATTTTTATTATCCCAGCATCTCTGATGCTTGGGTTTCTTTTTTATCGATGGTTCGATTCTTGGTCCGTTGCTGTACCTTATTTGTTCGCTTATATTACCTTTGTTATGGCACTCGATTGTAACATACGTCAGCTTATACAGACCTTAAGGCTGCCAATTCCTATCCTCCTCACATTGTTACTTGTTCATGGAATTGCTCCTTATCTAGCCTACCAATTAGGAGGCTTGTTGTTCGGAGAGGGATCACCCTATGTGATAGGACTCGTATTATTCGCAGTTATTCCACTGGGGGTATCCGCAGTCATATGGGTGAGGATGGTAGGAGGTAGTCTACCATTAGCTTTATCTCTTATTATTATTGATTCATTATTCAGTCCACTAGTTGTGCCTTGGCTTATTCATGCATATTTCGGTGAGATTATCGAATTCAATATGGTTAAGGTTATGTTTGATTTATTGAAGATTATTGTAATTCCTACAATACTGGGCATTGCTGTGAATGAGATAACACGAGGTAGAGCTCTTCAATGGTCAGGATTTATTGCGAGTCCTACATCGAAGCTGGCATTCTCCACAGTGGTACTTATTAATGCTGCTGTAATCGCACCACTCGTGCATACGTTCAAGTCTGATCTTCCCTTACTGATCACCTCATCTGTTACCATTATCTTGATTGGTTATGCACTTGGCTGGTTAGGGGCTAGTTTGTTTCGTGACCCCGCGATTCTCCGAACAATGACCTTCACAGCGGGGATCAAGAACATTTCCTTAGGTGTTGTAATTGGTGTTACTTATTTCGAACCAAAGGCTGTTATTCCCATTGTTCTGACGATCCTGTTACAGCAGCCTATCGCGACGATCCTGTTTCAATTGTTCAGAAAAAGCAGTAGGATCAATTCGTCTTCATAGAATATTAACTCGTATCGATTAGATACAGCGGCTATAATAGGGAGATGGATATTGTTGTAATATGGGTCTATGGAGGCAGCTGATGAGGAAATTCAGAACGCGTTTAACGGTTATTTTTATAGTGCTGATTGGATTCTCTGTATTGTCTTCGGGCTTATTCTTGGTGCAGATGATCAAGGAGACACATCTTAAGGCATTAAAGGCAAGTATGCTCAGAGAGCTAAAAATCATTGAATCGGCCACGGAGTGGGTGGACCTGCAGAATAAAGCTCAACTGCTTATGAGGTTGAACGATACGCGTGTAACCTTCATTGCTCCAGATGGAACAGTACTGGGAGATTCTGAGCAAGATCCAATGGTTATGGATAATCATCTGAACAGAGATGAGATTGAACAGGCGTCCAAAGGGAAGGCCGGCTATTCCATTCGTTATAGCGATACAGTAAAGCGTGATATGCTCTATGCAGCAATTCCGGTATATGCGGAGGAAGAGATTCTTCAAGGATATCTGCGAATTGCTATGAGCTTAGAAGCCATTGTTGCGATAACCAATCGTATGTGGCTGCTCTTAATTACTGGACTGCTAGCGTATTTCATTATCGCAGGATTAATAAGCTATCGTATTGCACATGGTCTAACTAAACCGTTAGAGAAGGCTACTGAGGTAGCTAAACAATTATCAAAAATGAATTACAAAGCAAGAGTAAAGGTAACTGGACGCGATGAGGTGGGGCAGTTATCTGAAGCGATTAATATGATGGCTGACAGCTTGCTGTTACAGATGAATCGGATTCAAGACGGCGAAAGTCGGCTGAAGAATGTTCTCGATAATATGATTAGTGGTGTAATGCTTATAGACAAAAGGGGGGCGATCGTACTTCTCAATCGGACAGCTGAAGATATTCTGGGCTTCTCTGCACTGGAACTAATCGGTCGACAGTATGACGAGACCCATCAGCAGACCGACCTGATCAGATTAATTCAGAAATCTATGACTAGTAATGAGCATATACGGGACGATTTGCTATTCTATTACCCCGAGGAGAGAGTGTTAGAAGCTAATTTATTGCCCATGACCGTGAACGACGAGTACTCAGGAATCGTCATTGTTCTTCATGATATTACAGCTATTCGAAGATTAGAACGGATGCGCAGTGAATTTGTAGCGAACGTCTCTCATGAATTAAGAACACCAATTACAGCGATAAAAGGATTCGCAGAGACACTTCTTGCTGGAGCGATGAATGACAAGGAAACAGCAGTGTCCTTCCTGCAGATTATTCATGACGAGAGCAATCGACTGAATCGTTTAATTGAAGATACCTTGGCCCTGTCTAAAATTGAATCCAAGCGCGTACCCATGCAGTTTACTCCTATTGATATGGGACAGTTCATCGGTAATACGGTAGAGATGATTCGTCAGGAAGCTGAACGACGTAAGATTAAGATCGAGCAATCGATTGCGGGCCATATGTTCATCGAAGCCGACGAGGATCGCTTCCGTCAGATTATGATTAACCTGTTATCTAATGCGATAACCTATACACCTGAGGGTGGAGTAGTTAAGATAATTGTACAGCCCTTCTCGACAGGACACGATACATCCACAGAAAATCAGAAGGTACGGATAATTGTAAAAGATACTGGAATGGGAATCCCGAAAAAGGACATCCCACGCATATTCGAACGATTCTACCGTGTTGATAAAGCGCGTAGTCGAAGCTCTGGTGGAACAGGACTGGGATTGTCCATTGTTAAGCACCTGATAGAGCTTCATCATGGTTCGGTGAAAGTGGAGAGTACGGTAGGTGTGGGTACAAGTTTTATTATTGAGCTACCCATGATTCAATAAGACCCGTACACAAATTTACATCCAGTTAACAAAAGCTTTACAATAAATTTATATAGCCGTGTTATGATGACTTGGAAAGTCATTACATGTAGCCTGGTCGTTTATTGTCAAAATATAACGTTGTGGGGTGTTCCCGCTGTCGCAAAAAGTGCTCATTATTGAAGATGAACCAACATTATCTCGCCTTCTGTCTTATAATCTAACACAGGAGGGCTATGAGACGAAGCTGATAGAACATGGTGGGGAAGGTCTTCAGCATGCCCTAGATAACAATTATGATCTCATTATGCTCGATATTATGCTTCCAGGCTTAAGTGGCTTTGAAGTACTGTCGAAGCTTCGCCAGAGAGGTAACAAAACACCTGTTATTATTCTTACCGCTCGTAACGCTGAGGATGAGATTGTGCAAGGCTTACGCTTCGGTGCGGATGACTACATTACGAAGCCCTTTGGCGTTGCTGAGATGCTAGCCCGAGTATCGGCTGTTCTTCGTCGAGCTGCTGGGGAAGGAGAGATGTCGGATGTCACTCCTCGAACGGACCAGATGATCACCGTTGGTGAGCTAGCGATATTCCCTGAGAAGTATGAGGCGCTTCTGGGTGGAGAATCCATTTCCTTACGTCCCAAGGAGTTCGAGGTTCTGCTATACCTTGTACGGCGACCAGGTATGGTGATCACACGAGATGACCTAATGAATGTGGTCTGGGGCTTTGATTATATGGGAGGTCAACGTACGGTTGATGTACATGTTAGCTCATTACGCAAGAAGCTGGAGATGAATCAAGAAACCGTGCAGATCGAATCTATTCGCGGTGTTGGATATAAGCTTGTTATTAAGAAGAGTTCTCTGCGATAATAAGAGTCTAAGAAACTCTGGAGGTGTTATTGATGATTATAGGGGATATTCGTATGACTCAGGAAGAAGAGGAAGCCTTTGTTCCTGTATTACGACAGGCCATTAATTATTTGCGCACAACAAATTTCAAGAACATTGAGGCAGGCAAATATGAGATACAGGGCGATGATATTTTCGTGCTTATTCAAAACCCTACAACCGTGACTAAATCCGAACAGAGGATGGAAGGCCATGAGAAATACATTGATGTGCAATTTCTAATTGAGGGTGAAGAGGAAACAATTTATGTTTCTCGTAAAACGGAGGATGTCGTCATCTCAGAAGCTTATGTCGAGAATAAGGATATCGCTTTCTATGAAGAAGTTGGACATGAGATCGCGGTAAAGCTTATTCCCGGTATGTTCGTCGTTCTATTCCCGTCTGACTTACATCGTCCAGTCTGTAGCCCTACAGGTGGTACGAAGATTAAGAAAGCAGTAATGAAAATTAATAAGGTGCTATTATTCGACGGTTGGTTTCCCGTAAGCACCCCAGCAGAATAGTACAATCAGAGAGGCCACAACAATAACAGGTGGAGCAATCATAATTAAGAAGAAGTCCATTGGATTTAACCTTCCTTTTCGACCTGCGATTTTGATTTGTTCTGAACATAGTTAATATCGAATAAGAACAACCGCATCAGTACGTATAACGATGGGATGAGCAGCAATAATCCGGCTATAAAGGCGATAACTAATGCCAATGCCATGGCGTCGCTATTAATATGGTCGTGTATGGTAAGTAGCGGATAGAGCAGGTAAGGCATATGCGAGATTCCGTACCCGAAGAAGGCAAAGGCGAACTGCAGCATGACCATGATGAAGGCCAGTCCATAATTACGTCCCTTCCAAATGTAATAGAGCCCTATAGCGAAGCAGAATAGGGATAGTACGAACATCCAGGATAGGTCTAGCATGTGATCGAAGTGCTCCTGATTATGGCCGCGCATAGCAGAGAATACCAATAAGCTTGCGGCTATAGTAGGTAAGCTCCAGCCAAGCGCATAACGTCGGAGAACACCGAGCGCTCGCTGATCCCTAGCTCTGGCCGCATAATAAGTTAGAAAAGTAGCCGATATATAGAGTACACTCACAGTGGATAATAGAACAACTGTCCATGAGTATGGGCTTGTAATTAACTCCTTGGCAAGAAACTGCACATTGCCATCCTGCATCCGAATAAACCCACCCTCAGATAATGTCAGTACAGTTGACAGGGAAGCGGGTATTAGCAAACCAGTAGCCCCATATAAGAAAACATAAAACTTATTATCCTTCGCCCCGTACATACTAAACGCATAATATGAGCCCCGAATGGCTAATAGAATAATGGCGACACTGCCTGGAAGCAGCAGGGCTGTTCCATAATAATAAGCCACATCCGGGAAAAATCCGATCATCCCCACCATAAAGAAGATAAGAAACACATTCGTTACTTCCCACACGGGGGAGAGATACCTCTCAATGATCCGCTGAATCTGATTCTTCTCTCCAGTAATTGAGCTATAGTAGCTGAAGAACCCCGCGCCAAAATCTATCGAAGCCACAATCAGATAACCGTAAAGGAATAACCATAATACCGTAATGCCAACGATTTCATAGCTCATGTTGGTTACCTCGCTTCCGTATAATAGCTGGAATTTCAGCTTCTACTGGATTGTTCACGAACAGCTTTCGAAGTACGTTGATACAGGTGTAACCGAGAACCGCGTATAGAGCTAAGAACAGCCAGAGCATGATATCAACATGCTCGGAGGTTGTTGCTGCATGTGCAGTTTTCATATATCCAACCAGCACCCATGGCTGTCTACCTACTTCCGCGAATATCCAGCCGAATTCAATAGCTAACATCGATAGAGGTGCACCGGCAACAATAGCCCATAATAGCTTACGGTTGTATGGATTCCATCCTCGCACCTTGGAGGAAATTAGGAACAGCATGGAAATGAGTAACAAGTACACCCCAATAATCGCCATTCCGTCGAATAGATAGTGAATGAACAGCGATGGGCGTTCGTCTTCGGGAATTTCATATAACCCTTGAACTTCAGCTTCAGGAGTACCGTGCGCAAGAATACTGAGCAAATAGGGCAGCTTTAATCCGTATTTTATCTCATGATTCTCGGTTAATATGCCTCCAAGTACGAGAGGGGCTTCTCCCGAAGTATCGAAGTGCCATTCAGCGGCAGCGAGCTTAGCAGGCTGATACTTAGCGAGGTATTTGCCAGATAAATCTCCAATGGCTGCAGTAGACAGCGCGAAGATGAGTGCTGCAACCATCGTCAGCTTGAGTGCCTTACGATGATATTCATGGTTATGGCCTCTAAGTATGGAGTATGCAGCAATAGCTGCCAGAATAAAGGCGGATGTTAAATAGGCGGTAATGAGAACATGAGAAACCTTAGTGGGTGTAGCGGGATTGAGCATGGCTAACAACGGCTGAACATCAACGATCTGACCTTGCTCCAAGCGAAAACCTCTAGGTGTATTCATGAAGGCATTAACCATCGTGATGAAGATCGCGGATGCAGATGAACCGATGACAACAGGGATGATGAACAGGAAATGATGGATTTGTTTCTTAAATCGATCCCAGGTGTATAGGTAGATGCCTAGGAAAATCGCCTCGAAGAAGAACGCGAAGGTTTCCATGAACAAGGGTAAGGCAATCGCCTCACCAGCCACCTTCATAAAGCTCGGCCAGAGTAAACTTAGCTGCAGTCCGATTGCAGTTCCGGTCACAACACCAATAGCTACCGTGATGACGAAGCCGCGTGCCCAGCGACGAGCAAGTAATAGATAGTGTGGATCATTCCTGCGGATGCCCATCCACTCTGCTAGAGCAATCATAACAGGCACACCCACACCTATAGTGGCGAAGATAATATGAAAGCCTAACGTGAGAGCAGTGAGGATTCGACTGTAGCTAACAGGATCATAAACTAAGGGTAGAAGATGCATGTCTGATCACTCCTTATTCATATCTACGAGCAGTATCAGAAAAAAATTCGCCGCACAAAAGAAACTAACATCACACTAGCAATAATCACGCATAGTAAGATCAGCTTTCTCTCTTGGTTCATATAAGTAGGCCGATCCGGGGGAGTTCTATTGTGCTTCATGGGTAATCACTCCATCCTTCTGAAGGTTATGATGGATGCACTATCAACCAGTAAAATTATTTCAAAAGCTTGAGCTTGGATATTCTTAGTATATATCGAATAATGTGATATATTTCACAACCAATGTGTCGAAGGTTTGTAGAAATGTTTACGAAGCAGTGGCGGAGGCCCCTTACTAATACAGAAACGGGGGGGAGTACCGTGCCATCAGAACATTAAACCATATCAATGGATATATTCTGCGGGATAAGCGATGATAGCCAAATGCGAATAGAACGATCATAATGAAACCGATGAGAATGGGAGTTAACAGAAAACTCCAGTCATACGAGATGGTCATGACAAGAATCGGATTAGCTCCGGCTGGTGGGTGGATGGTCTGAGTGAGCTGCATGAATACAATAGCGCCGCCAACAGCAAGCCCAAGACTCCACGAATGTGTTCCTACTAAGTGAACTGTAAGAAGCCCTACGAGTGCACTTATGAGGTGTCCACCGACAACGTTCCGAGGTTGGGCGAGCGGACTTTCAGGTAGAGCAAATACAAGAACGCACGTTGCACCAAACTACATACGTTCTTGTACATTCCAATGCATACATACTGGACAATTCCAATATTGTTTTCCAGCCTAGATATGATTAAACAGGCCGTTAAGATAGGTATAGGATTAGCCTTACTTCCGAAAATCTCAATCGATTCAGAGCTGCAGCACGGTGAGCTAAGCGTTCATCCCTTAACTATCCAGTCAGCAATAACTTCTATTAAATGCAAAAGAATTTGAAGCTACTCAAGTACATGTTATAATTCATATGAATATCGAAGTTAAGACCAATTGTGTTTCACGTTGAGGAGGAATTCCATTGATTCAGGTATTTCCAGAAGAAAGTCGTTATAAGGTAGATCAAGGATGGATGCGAAGTCGATTAAGCTTCTCGTTCGGTGGTTACTATGATCCGAATAACACCTCTTTTGGGGTAATGCGCGTGTGTAACGATGATGAGGTGGATGCTGGCAAGGGTTTTGGAGCACACCCTCATAGTGATATGGAGATCGTTACGGTAGTTCTCGAAGGTGCAATCCGCCATGAAGATAGCTTGGGCAATACAGAGGTAGCTAAAGTTGGAGAACTGCAAAGAATGAGTGCTGGATCTGGAGCGGTCCATGCAGAGTACAATGCTTCAGAATTAGAACCAATGCGGATCCTTCAGTTATGGTTTATGCCTAGTGAACGGGGAATAGAGCCTTCTTATGAAACAAGTCGATATGACCCGGATAAACTGAAGAATGCTTTGCTTCCGATCGTTGATCCAGAGGGCTCCGAATATACCGCGAAAATTCATCAAGACCTCACGATTTACTTAAGCAAATTAGATGCTGATAAAGAGCTTGACTTCGAGCAATCGGAGGGACGACGCGTATTCTTATTCGTCATTGAAGGAAGCCTTCTTGTGAATAATATACAATTAAAGAGAAGGGATACCGCACGTATCGAATCTCTATCTCAGTTAACAATAAGAGCTGAAGAAGACGCATTCCTTATGCTAATTGATCTTCCTTGATCAGAATAGTACCAGCATTTGAACTTAAAGGAGGGTTTATATTGAAAGAGCTACTCTTAGTCAAGCATGCGGTTGGAGGCCGAACGTTCATCCATAGTGAGCAGCATTCCACAGCCTACTTAGTAACTGGTGGTGGTGAAGCTTGGACCATTACTGTCAGCATAACAGCTGATGTGGATATTCAAGAGCTTCTCCGGTGGAAGAATGAACTGAATGTATTCGTGTTCCAAGAATTCGAGGATCAACCAACCATTAAAATTTGGTATTATGTGAAGGACGGTCCAGTTACTTACGATGAACAGACTAAACGGTTGACTATTCACGCACAGTCACGAATCGATTATCTACCAAGCGAATTTGGCATAATGTAGACAAGGGGTGCTTAAAAGTTGGAGGTTTTTAATACAGCTTACACAACGGCTTATATTCTGATCTCCATCCTGAACATTCTATTCGCAATTGGTGTTGTATTCGTGGAGAGACGTAATATTGGTGCAACCTGGGCGTGGTTAGTTATCTTATTATTCTTACCTGGTGTTGGTTTTATTTTTTACTTATTCTTCGGACAAAATTTAAGTAAACGTAAGAGATATCGAATTAAGGCTGAGCAGCTCGATCAGATTGTAGATATGATAGAAGCCCAGAAACATAACATTCAGAACAATTTAATCCAATATAAGGATAGTGAAGTTTCTCGTTATCAAGATCTGATCTATATGAATCTGGCAACAAACTATGCTTACTTTACTCAAGATAATGAAATCGAAGTATTTACTGAAGGTAAATATAAATTCGATTCACTCCTTAGTGATATTAACCAAGCGAAGCATCACATACATCTCATGTATTATATTATTAGGAATGATAAGTTGGGGAATTCGATTTTAAGTGCATTGACCAAGAAGGCTCTGGAGGGAGTGCAAGTTCGCTTTCTATACGATGATATCGGGAATGCGAGGCTATCTAGAAGGTTTTTCAAACCGCTTATTGATGCAGGTGGACAGGCAGTAGCCTTCTTCCCATCGCGAATTCCTTATATGAATTTCCGACTAAATTTCAGAAATCATCGAAAGTTAGCAATAATTGATGGAGCTTGTGGTTATATCGGTGGCTTTAATATTGGTGACGAATACCTTGGGCTGAAGCGTCGGTATGGCTTTTGGCGTGACACACACTTTAAGATCAAAGGTAGCTCTGTGTTACAAATGCAGGCTCAATTTTTGTTAGACTGGCACTTGGCATCCTCTAAAGAAATTCCCTTCGATCCTATGTACTTTCCACTTACTAAATCTGAAGGCTCTGCAGCGATTCAAATTGTGTCTAGTGGACCCAATGATAACCGCGAGCAAATCAAGAATGCTTTGATTAAAACCATTAACAGCGCTAAGAATAGTATTTATTTGCAAACCCCGTATTTTGTCCCCGATGAAAGCTTACTGAATGCTGTGAAAATGGCTGCGATGTCTGGAGTAGATGTGAGGATTATGATTCCAGGAAATCCGGATAAGAAAGTTTTAAACTGGGCGAGTTACTCCTATCTTGGTGACCTTCTCAATGTCGGGGTAAAATGTTATTTATACAAAAAAGGTTTTCTCCATGCTAAGACAATTGTAGCGGATGGAACAATCTGTTCTGTCGGAACGACCAATATTGATATTAGAAGCTTTAAATTAAACTTCGAGGTTAATGCTTTTGTGTACAGCTCTAATACAGCGACCTTGCTCAAGGAATTCTTCGAAGAGGATATGAACGATTGTGATGAACTAACACTAGAGCTTTATAATAATAGGCCGATGTTTAGTCGGTTTATCGAATCATTAATTAGGTTGTTCTCACCGGTGCTGTAGCGGATACAAACATGATTAAATTTGCTATTATTGGGGCAAACATAATTTATATTGTGAAAATGAAGAAGATCAAACCTCATCAATTGATGGGGTTTGATCTATTTATTCGTGCTAAAACCCTTTATATTGAGGCTCTTCATTCTCCAATTGCTGTACGCGAGCTTCCACTTGCTGCAGAATTTGCCCTGTTTGCTGAGATGCATTTGTGAATAATGTCTTGGCTTCCTGATTTTGTGTTTCTAGAGCAAACTGCTCCAGACTCGCTTGTGCACTCCTTAGAGAGGCCACGCATGTTTTTACTTGAGAAGCGACGGTCATTGTCAATTCACCTCCTCTAACGAAGATAATGTATCCGAACACCTACTAAACCATACATACCACTAATAACATAAGAGATCTTACATATTGAATGAATGTAGTGGGTAATCTTTAATAATATAAATGCATACTGAAATGAGGCGAATATGATGGCTGAATGGGTACAAATTGCATTGAGAACGTTGTTAGCGGTAGTTGTCCTTTTTGTATTAACAAAACTATTGGGGAAGAGGCAAATATCTCAGCTGTCTATGTTCGAATATATAACCGGAATTACAATTGGAAGCTTAGCTGCTTATATTTCCCTGGATATGGATGCCAATTGGTACTTAGGTATTGTTGCAATAATTGTCTGGGTTGGCGTATCAATAGGTATTGAATTTATAGAGCTCAAGAGTAAAGCGGTAAGAGATATCGTGGACGGTAAAGGAAGAATAATGATTAAAGAAGGGAAAATTCTCGAAGATAATTTGAAGAAAGAACGTTTAACGGTGGACGAGCTGCTAGAGCAGCTTCGGAAGAAAAGTGTGTTTAAAGTAGCCGATGTAGAATTTGCTATTATGGAGCCCAGTGGAGATATCAATGTATTACTGAAGAAGGAAAATCAGCCGTTAACCGCTAAACATTTAGGTATTAAGGTTGGCCCAGAACGAGAGATGCAAGCAGTTATCATGGATGGAAATCCAATGGATGAGCCGCTTGCTACTCTAGGCTTTAATCGTGAATGGTTAAATGTGGAGCTGGAGAAATTGGGCGTGGCGATTGAGAACATTTTTCTTGGACAGGTCGATGAGTACGGTCAATTATATGTCGATCTATTCGATGATAAACTACAAGTACCTCAGCCACAGAAGAAAGCTACGTTATATGCAACACTAAAAAAATGCGAAGCCGATCTTGAATTGTTTAGTCTATCCACCAAAGAAACAGCTGCCAAACAAATGTACGAGCAATGCTCAAAAAATCTACTTACCGTTATTCGTGAACTTGAACCTATTCTCATTCGATAACATTAGGTTACATCTGAGTTCTCCACTCGGTGTACCTTTATTAAATTAGTAGCTCCCGATTTCCCTAAAGGTACTCCAGCAGAAATCACAACATAATCACCTGTATGAATGAATCCGGTTTTGACTCCATTGTCTAAAGCAGATTGGAACATGTCATCTGTTGTAGTTACCTTAGTTCCCTTAACAGGAAATACGCCTCTAAGGAGACACAATTTCATTAGTATATGATCATGCTGTGTTATTGCAATAATCGGTGCTTTTGGGCGATATTTGGATACCATCCTAGTTGTAAATCCACTTTCTGTGGGGGTGATAATGGCTTTGGCTTCCAGGTCCAAGGATGAGCTGACTACAGCTTGACTGATAACTTCAGTGATGCTGGTTGTTTGCTGAGCTCGTTTCTTAGTAAAGTGGTCATTGTAGTCAAATGTACTCTCCGCCCTAAGAGCGACAGTAGCCATAGTAACAATAGATTGGACAGGATATTTACCTGCAGCTGTTTCACCTGAGAGCATCAATACATCAGCTCCTTGTAGTACGGCATTCGCAACATCACTAACCTCTGCACGTGTAGGCCGTGGATTGATTTGCATGGATTCTAGCATGTGAGTAGCTACAATAACCGGTTTTCCTGCAATGTTACATTTTTCGATAATATCAATTTGGACCATAGGAACATCCTCGATCGGAATTTCGACGCCTAAATCACCTCTAGCAACCATAATCCCATCAGATACTTCCAAGATTTCATCTAGGTTACTTACACCTTCTTCATTCTCTATCTTGGAGATAATCTGCACATGCTCCGCGTTATTCTCAGCTAATATTCTTCTGACCTCTATAATGTCGTCGGCCTTCCTTACAAACGAGACGGCAATAATATCAATGTGATTCTCTAGTCCGAATAGGATGTGATGAACATCTTTCTCAGTGACTCCAGGCAATGTTGTTGTAGTGCCTGGTAGGTTGACTCCTTTACGTGGCTTTAGCGTACCACCATTGATAATGGTGCAGATGATTTCTGTACCTTCAATAGAATTGACATGTAATTCAAGGAGGCCATCATTAATCAGGATTCTCGAGTTAGGTTTGATGACTTTAGGTAAGTCTGCATACGTTACTGTTACGCGCTTAGAATCGCCAAGTATCTCCTCAGTTGTAAGAATAATTTGCTCGCCTTTAATTAACTCGCAATAGGCTTCTTGAAGCTTTCCTATCCTTACTTCAGGACCCTTAATATCTAACAAAACTGGAATGAACGTGTTACATTCAATGGCAGCTTGTCGAATATGACGAATAATCCTCTCGTGATCCTCTAATTCACCATGAGCCATATTCAATCTTGCCACATTCATCCCGGCTTGTATCATCTCTTTGAGAATATGTACAGAATTACTCGACGGTCCCAACGTACACAGAATTTTAGATTTCCGCATTGGTTCTCCTCCATACTTTTTTTATTAGTTTAGCTATAAAGCTAGTTGAATTCCATGAATTATAGTATTCTAATTTAATTATAGTACTAATTGAAGGCGGATTATATATGATAAGCATTAATCAAGTAGGCCAAGATAACGGAATCTGGTCTGAAGAGAATAAATGGGTTGATCAGGGTTCATTTCACTTTAGTCTAATCACATATGGTAAATGTGTGTATTGGGTTAATAATCAGAAGCTAATTGTGGAGAAAGGCGATTTTATCTTTATTCCAGGCGTGAATGTATACTCTGGGAAGAACATTCCTACTGTATCTCATGAGAAGTTTATCGTAAATTTTGAAAGTTCATCCGGTGTAATGAGCTTGCCGATTTTAAGTGTTGTTCGGCATATTAAGTTTAGAATAGGTTGTTATGACTTAATCCATGAACGAATCATGAGGCTGAATAATCATTGGAAAGAACAACTCCCCTATTATGATGTAATGGTGAATTTATTATTAATGGAGGTTCTTGTTTTACTGAATAGGGAGTTGGATCAGGGGAGAGTGACTACTGAGAAGCACCGAAATGTTGAATTGATTAAGGGTCACATTCAGAGAAATCATAGGAGAAAATTTACGAAAGTAGATGCAGGAGAAGCGATTAGGAAAAGTCCAAATTATGCTGCCACATTATTCAGTAATGTTACTGGTCAAACGATAAGTGAATATGTTCATTCTCTTCGAATCAGAACAGCCATATATATGCTAACCGAATCTCAGCTGACCATTGGTGAGATATCTGAATATATTGGATATGAGGATGTTACCTACTTTAACAGAATCTTCAAGAGAATAACGGGCAAAACTCCTTCAGCGTATAAAGGATAGCTGCTTATTCACGTATTTTTTATATAATTTCGTATGGATGATTTGTTTGTTTTTTTCGGATAGAAGCTCTTGCTCCGATATTCTCCAAGTATGTGAATGTACGTTTAATCTTCGGATCGCGGCAAAATTATATCTAGATGTACTATACATGCTAAATCCCCTCTTCCGACATGCCAACAGAAAACGAGCATCGGTCCCCCTGGGTACTCTTTCAAATTGAATAACCTTGAATACTCTCCTATGGAACATGATGGTTGCCCCTGCAATACGGCGGCACGGATAATATGGAAGAGCTGATTTTCTACGGAGCAATAATGTTGCTGCAAACTCGCACATTAGGGATTTTCCGCGCCATTTTTTTGTATACAGCGATGTCCATATTGTTTTTGTTTAACAAGATGATCAGCTCTTTGGAATCAGAAGGCCATCTTTGATTTCTATAGTTCGCAAAAATATTCTTGATACAAGAAGGTCGAATGGTTGAGGTTATTATGGTTACTCCGCTGTTAATTATTCTGCTCATAAATGCCACTCCTTTCGTTGGGTGATTTACTGTATGCATATAGAAAAATAGTCAAACTAACCTCGGCATTAGGACGGGTGCAGATGAGTTATAGATTCATATCTTGAAAAGGAGGAACTATAGGGATATTGAAGGGAGATTAGTATGAAAGACGATTACGCCTTGGATAATGGAAGGACAGTGGGCATCATTGGACTTGGATTCATCGGTTTGCCGCTAGCCTTCGCATTTATTCATAAAGGCTTCCGAGTTATAGGTGTTGATTTGGATATAACAAAAATTAAACAAATAAATGAGGGCCGAAGTTACTTACAAGATATTGAGGACTCTGAGGTTAGTCAGGTGATATCTACGAATAAGTTAATAGTTTCAAAGGATTACAAGAGTCTCAGAGAAGTGGAGAGTATCATTATTTGTGTACCAACACCACTAACTCCACAACACACACCGGACTTGAGCTATTTGACATATAGCTGTAGTCGATTATTCCCACTGATAGAGAAAGATCAGCTAATCGTAGTAGAGAGCTCTACCTACCCAGGAACAACGGATGAGGTCGTAAGGCCCATGCTTGAACGCAGTCAACTGAAGATAGGGAAGGACCTCTTCCTGGCTTATTCACCTGAGAGAATTGATCCAGGCAATAAACTGCCTATTGAGCGGATACCCAAGGTGGTGAGTGGAATTACGAAGCAGTGTCTAGAGCGGGTCTCAGAGTTGTATAATCAGGTATTTGATCAAATTGTCCCCGTTTCAACCATTCAAGCTGCCGAAACGACCAAGTTGTTGGAGAATAGCTTTCGCTTAATTAACATCTCCTTTATAAATGAATTCGCGCAAATTTGTGATGTAATGGGAGTCGACACATGGGAGGTTATTGAGGCTGCTAGCACGAAGGCTTATGGGATAGAAAGTCAATTTATAGCATTAGCTCATCAGCTTAATGAAGCGATGCCAAAGTACGTTCTCGATCTTGTTAAATCTCAATTCCATCCTACGAATTCGCTTGCTGGAGTGAATATATTGGTTTATGGAGTCACCTTTAAGAAGGATACAGCTGATGTAAGAGAATCACCCGCGCAAGCTCTTATTCAATTGTTGATTAAGGAAGGTGCTCAGGTTACTTATCACGATCCATATATTCCTTCAATAAGGATCGGTAGTTTAATGTTGAACAGTGTGAAAATCACTGAAGAGATGCTTCAGAATGTAGATTGTGTGGTTATTCACACGGATCATACGGAAATACCTTTAAAGGATATTGTGAACTATTCCCCGATTGTATTCGATACTCGTAATGCTACCAAAGGATGGAAGAGTAAAGCTAAGATCATAAGGCTAGGCGGAGGACATTAAATTCAGTGTCCTTTTTTAACGCCACACGAGATTAAAGCGATATCATAGCTGTGCTCTAAAGCTTTAGCTTTTTTCAATGTGCGATTTATCTGTTTGCAGGATGTGAATCGTATAATAGCAGTAATATGGAGCTAGTAGGGCTTCTTTCTTAGTATGCAGCATTCGATTCACACAGGCATGACACGTAAGCTTGGGTCGCACCTTATAGTATCTGAATACTTGATCAGTTAATTTTCTTTTTAAGTAATGAGGTGCTTTAATCGTTGTATCGTGATAGGGAAGTATCCCTACTATGCTAGCTTTTTGAATGGAACTAATGCAAAGAGAACGCCCTGTTATGCTGTAAGGCGTATTGGATACGTCGGACAACACTAGGGAGTAATAGGTATCTGGTCATTACTTCCCCCAATCTTGAATGATTATGATGAATGGAGCCATCTGTCCGTAGTATATGTGAATCCCCTAGAAAAAGCGCTTGAATCGGGCTTGGTAGATGTCTAGAATATGAAGAAGAGAGGAGTGTAACAAATATGAAAACAACATTATTACCCATTCCATTAAAAAATGTTCGGCTGAATGATCCGTTCTGGTCGAGCTTCGAGAAGCTAGTGCGTGAAGTAGTTATACCCTATCAGTATGAAGCTTTACATGATCGAGTGGCTGATGCTGAACCTAGCTATGCAATTCGTAACTTTAGAATTGCAGCCGGAAGAGAGCAGGGCGAATTTGGAGGCATGGTTTTCCAAGACAGCGACCTTGCTAAGTGGCTCGAGGCAGTTGGATACTCGTTGACCACACATCCAGATCCTGATCTAGAGCGTGCTGCTGATGAAGTGATCGATATAATAGCCGAGGCTCAGAGGCCTGATGGGTATCTGAATACGTATTATATTATTCAAGAGCCTGATAAACGTTGGACAAATCTAACCGAGTGTCACGAGTTATATTGTGCAGGACATATGATTGAGGCGGCTGTTGCGTATTACCAAGCAACAGGTAAACGGAAGCTGCTTGAAGTGATGTGCAGATTTGCCGACTATATCGGCGAGGTTTTCGGATCCCGAGAAGGACAGCTGCGGGGATATGACGGCCACCAAGAGATTGAGCTTGCATTGGTGAAGCTGTATCGTGCAGCCGGGGAAGAAAAGTATATAAAGCTAAGTCAATATTTTATTGAGGAACGTGGACAGCAGCCGAACTTCATGGTAGAAGAGTTTGAAAAGCTGGGGCGGGTTTCTTTCTGGAATGGTCATAACTTCAAGCTAGACCTAAAGTATCATCAAGCTCATCTCCCCGTGCGGGAGCAGCTGGAGGCTGTTGGACATTCTGTACGAGCGGTTTACATGTACACGGCGATGGCAAACTTAGCTCAGCATACTGGTGATTTTAGCCTTTATGAAGCTTGTATTCGTTTGTGGAACAACACAGTTCATAAGCAGATGTATATTACGGGTGGCATTGGCTCGAATCATGAGCGTGAGGCATTCAGCTGTAACTATGAGCTGCCCAATGATACTGTCTATGCAGAGACATGCGCATCGATCGGCCTTGTTTTCTTTGCCCATAGTATGCTCCAGATTGAGGCTAAGGGTGAATATGCGGATGTGCTGGAAAGAGCGCTCTATAACACGATTATTGCTGGAATGTCGCAGGATGGTAAGCATTACTTCTATGTAAATCCTCTAGAGGTTTGGCCACAGGCTTGTGAGCATAATCCGGGGAAGCACCATGTGAAGCCTGAGCGTCAGAAGTGGTACGGCTGTGCATGCTGTCCACCGAATGTAGCAAGACTATTAGCTTCATTAGGACAATACATCTATACAGCTAGTGAAGACACCATTTATACTCACCTCTATATTGGAGGCGAGGCTGATGTGAAGGTAGGCGGAAGTGATATTCGGATCGTCCAACAAACGGAATACCCTTGGAATGGAACTGTGAAGCTAGCCCTTTCCCTAGAACAGGACAAGGTATTCACATTAGCACTTCGTATTCCAGGCTGGTGTGGTAATGCAGATCTTACTTTGAATGGTGAAGCGATCGCTCTCGAGGAGCCTGCGCGGGATGGTTATCTTCGAATGAATCGGACTTGGCAAGATGGAGATCAGATCGAATTGGTAATGGAGATGGCTATATATAAGATGCACGCTCATCCTCAGGTTCGAGCGAATGCAGGTAAGCTTGCTATTCAAAGAGGACCTTTCGTTTATGCGTTAGAAGAGATTGATAATGGCGCACCAATCAGCTCACTCTCCATAGCAGAGGACGCAGTTCTTACTGAACGTTATGATCCTAATTTATTAGGTGGTTGTGTGGTCATTGAGGGTGAGGCTTACCGCGATGATACCGCGATTTGGGGAGAGGGCTTGTACAAATCTACCCCGAAGAGAACAGAGCTCGTCCACTTCAAGGCAGTTCCTTATTACTTATGGGGAAATCGTGGTTTAGGGGATATGGCGGTTTGGATTCGTTCGAAGTAAATTAATTTCGTGAGGCTGAAGATCCCCGTACAATTAATTTCGAGGGTAGAATAATTTGCTGAAAGTGCTCTTGATTACCTTGAATACGATCTACTAGTGTTTGCATGCCTATTGCTCCGAATTCATAGGCGGGCTGACTCGCGACAGTTAAGAAGGGATCAAGGACATAATCGGTTTCTAAATCGTCAAAGCAGAGGATGGACATATCCTCAGGAACTCGATAGCCTTTCTGTCGAAGTGAGCGTATGGCCGCTAAGGCGATGAGGTTATTCGCAGCGAATATGGCCGTAGGGGGCTCCTGCAAGGATAGCAGCCTACCCATATATTCATCAGCATTCGACTGATTAAATCCCATCTCCATAATGAGCTGCTCATCCCACCCGATCCCATTCACGAGTAGTGTTTCTTTGTACCCTTCAAGACGATACCTTGCGGTTGAGGTTTCCAAATGACCATTAATCATAGCAATTCGGCGATGTCCAAGCTTCAACAGGTGCTCAGTTAATTGACTGGCACCTTCTTTGCTGTCACCTAGCACGGTATCCGCAGTCACACCAGGCACTTCACGGTCGATCAGAACAAAAGGAATGCCATATTGCTCAAGCAGCTTAAGATGATCCAATGAAGAATCGCCGACAGGAGTAATCATGACACCTGCAACACGTGCCGAGAGAATTGTTTCGATGTATTCTTTTTCCTTCACAATGCTTTCATCACTATTCGAGAATAGTAGCTGGTAGCCTAAACGTTTGGCAGCATCCTCTGCTCCTCTTGCTAATGTTGTATAGAATGGGTTCGTAATATCAGCAATCAATAGAGATAGCAGCTTAGTCTGTTGTAGTACGAGACTTCTGGCGTTGGAATTAGGAACGTAGTTCATTTCGCTCATAATCTGTTGAATGCGTTGTTTAGTGGTTTCACTGATTTTCCCTGTATTATTAATTACCTTAGAGACGGTCATTGCTGAGCAATTGGCTTTCTTAGCAATGTCATAGATAGTTACCATGTGAATATATTCCTTTCACAACAAGATCAATATGGTTCTAAGTTTACATGGATCGAAGCAGATACACAACATTTGATGTTGTATATAATAGGGCTGAAGGCTATAATAGGGTTATCGATAACCCTATAATTATTAGGGCTTATATTTTTAACTACTCTTGACACATAAGGAGATGTAAACATTGAATAATAATCAGTCTAGATGGAAGCAGGGCTTTCCGAAAATCGGTATCCGACCAACTATTGATGGAAGGCTAGGGGGTGTTCGTGAATCACTCGAGCAGCAAACGATGGACATGGCCAAATCAGTAGCCGCATTACTTTCCGAGAATCTTCGATATCCCAATGGTGATCCAGTAGAGTGTGTTATTGCAGATACTTGCATTGGTGGCGTGGATGAAGCAGCATCTTGTGCGGATAAATTTCGAAAAGAGGGTGTTGGTGTTTCATTAACGGTAACGCCTTGCTGGTGTTATGGAACGGAAACCATGGATATGGATCCCTCGATACCCAAAGCAGTTTGGGGCTTTAATGGAACGGAACGTCCAGGGGCGGTTTATCTAGCAGCAGTACTCTCGGGTTATGCCCAAAAAGGACTACCTGCCTTTGGTATATACGGCGAGCATGTTCAGGATAGTGGAGACACCTCCATACCTGATGATGTTAGAGGTAAGCTACTGGGATTTGCTAATGCTGGTTTAGCGGTTGCTTACATGAAGGGCAAGTCTTATCTTTCTATGGGTTCTGTATCGATGGGAATAGCAGGCTCGATCGTCAATGATAGCTTCTTCCAAGAATATCTAGGAATGCGTACGGAATACATCGATATGACAGAATTTACTCGACGTATTGAGAAGGGGATTTATGATTCTGCTGAATATGAGAAAGCGCTCTCTTGGGTAAAGGCGAATTGTATTGAAGGTCCAGATAACAATGCACCAGAGTCTCAGACCTCTCGTGAGCAGAAGGACAAAGATTGGGAAACCGTTGTAAAAATGACGATGATCGCACGTGATCTTATGATGGGCAATCCAAGACTAGCCGAGCTCGGGTATGGAGAAGAAGCATTAGGACATCGTGCAATTGTTTCTGGATTCCAAGGTCAACGGCAATGGACGGATCATTACCCGAATGGTGATTTTCTCGAAGCTATCCTTAATTCATCATTTGACTGGAATGGTATTCGTGCGCCTTATATGGTTGCAACTGAGAATGACAGCCTCAATGGAACGGTCATGCTCTTCGGATATTTATTAACAAACACGGCCCAAATTTTCGCGGATGTTCGCACCTTCTGGAGCGCGGAATCCATTGAACGAGTTACAGGCTATAAGCCAGAAGGTGCGGCTGCCAATGGACTTCTCCACCTGATCAACTCTGGCTCGGCTACACTAGATGGAACTGGAGAGCAGACCAAGGATGGTAAGCCTGCCATGAAGCCGCATTGGGAGATTACCGCTGAAGAAGCCCAGAAGTGTCTAGATGCCACTTCATGGCGACCATCCTCTATGGGTTACTTCCCCGGAGGAGGATATTCATCTGACTTTCTAACCCAAGGTGGTATGCCTATGACGATGTCGCGAATTAATTTAGTTAAAGGAATTGGACCGGTACTGCAAATTGCAGAAGGTTATTCCGTGGAGCTACCAGAACATGTTCACAATACCTTAGATCAGCGCACAGATCCAACATGGCCGACGACTTGGTTCGCACCTATTCTAACCGGCGAGGGTGCTTTTCAGAGTGTATATGAGGTTATGGATAACTGGGGAGCTAATCACGGATCGATTAGCTTCGGACATATCGGTGCCGATTTAATTACATTGGCTTCCATGCTTCGTATCCCCGTTAATATGCACAATGTTGCGGATGCTCGGATATTCAGGCCTAGAGCTTGGGGTCTATTCGGAACAGCTAACAAGGAGTCAGCTGACTATAAGGCTTGCAATAACTTTGGTCCACTCTACAAATAATGCTGGAGGTAAGATGAGATGAGCAGTCTGGAAATTCGTCAGGAGCTGTGTAAGTACGCGCAGAAAACAGTTGCTAACAAGCTTGTAGTAGGACCTGGTGGCAACATCAGTGCCAGATTCGAAGGTAAGATGTATTTATCTCCAAGCGGGTTTGCATTAGATGAGATACAACCAGAGCAATGGGTCGAGGTTGATATTGAGACGGGTTCGATTACTGATATCGGCTTGCGGCCATCCTCCGAGGTTCTCATGCATCTGTATGCGTATAGAGCGAATGCGAGCATTAATGCTATCGTTCATACACATCCGCCCTATTGTATTGCCTTCACCTTAGTTGAACAGGAGCTGCCGATCATGTTCCCAGATCAAGCAGCTCTAGTGGGTAAGACCGTATATGTACCCTATGTGCTGCCAACGACAGATAAGCTTGCAGACGCTCTGTTAGAGGAGATTGATTCCAGCTCTATCCTGTTAGGAAATCATGGATTGGTAACGACTGGACGGAACCTGCGGGAAGCGTACTATCGAACGGAAGTGGTAGAAGAAAGCTGCAAGATCTATCTCATTGCCAATGCAATTCGTCCACCCAAAGTGTTAACGGACGAGGAATATAAGGAAATTGCCTCACTTGAGAGCGAAGCGTATCGTATACAATTACTGCAAAAAATGAAATAGACGCTGCTCGTAGAGGATTGTGAAAAATGAAATAGACAGTGCTCGTAGAGGTATGCAAAAAATGAAATAGACAGTGTTCGGAAAGGAATGTGTAGTATGACCCTTGTATCAACGGTACTTGCATTCGACTTGGGGGCTAGCAGTGGAAGGGCACTAATCGGTCAATTATTCGAGGATGGGGACAACGGGCAAACTAAGCTGCATGTACAGGAGATCCACCGATTTCCTAATCATGCTATACAAGTAGGACATCACTTGCATTGGGACATTCTACGATTATTGCGTGAGATAAAGTCAGGAATTCGCAAGGCATTCCAAGAGGGGTATCAACCGGAAACGTTCGGTATCGATACTTGGGGTGTTGATTTTGGACTGCTAGATGTTAATGGGGAGCTTATTGGGAATCCCTATCATTATAGGGATTCCCAGACCGAGGGTCTTATTGAAGAAATAGATAAGCTAATTGGTAAAGACACCTTGTATGAGCAGGGTGGTCTACAATTCATGCCCTTCAATACGATTTATCAGCTCTTGGCAATGAAGAGGGCAGCTTCTCCCAAGCTAGATATCGCACACACCTTATTATTAACACCGGATTTATTAACATATTTTTTAACAGGTAAGAAGGTATGTGAGTTTACTATGGCTACAACTACACAGTTGTTCCATCCTAAGAAGAGAGCTTGGAATCACGAGTTAATGCTACAATTGGGTATTCCTACTGACATGTTCCTTGATCCGATTCAGCCGGGTGAGCTGGTAGGTCCACTTACTCAGCAAGTATGTGAGGAAATTGATGTCCCACCCATCATGGCAGTTGCTGTAGGAACGCATGATACGGAGTCTGCTATTGCGGCTGTACCTACATTTGCTGGGAATGGTCCATTTGCCTATTTGGTATGTGGTACTTGGTCATTACTCGGAACTGAACGACAGCAGCCTCTTCTTACGCCAGAAGCAATGGCACTTGATTTCTCGAATGAAGGGGGTGTCGGGGATACTTACCAGCTGCTTAAGAACATTATGGGCCTATGGATCCTACAGGAATGCAAACGAGAGTGGGAAGAACAGGGTAATGAGATTACTTATTCCGAATTAGTAGCTGCTGCTCAACAAGCGAGGGCCTTCCGTAGCTTGATATATCCAGATGATGCCCGGTTCTATTCCCCTAATGGGATGATCAAGAAAATAAAAAGCTTCTGTACAGAGACTGGGCAGCCGGTGCCAGAATCTGAAGGAGAAGTTACACGTTGTATTCTGGAAAGCCTATCATTCCGATATCGTCATGCATTGGAACAGATGGAGAGCTTAATTGGCTACCGTTTCGAGGGATTGCATATGGTTGGCGGTGGTATTCAGAATGAATTGTTATCACAGTTTGCAGCGAATGCGCTTGGACGTCCCGTCTGGGCTGGACCCATAGAGGCAAGTGCAATAGGTAATATGTTAATGCAGCTTGTTGCTCTGGGGCAGTTCAACAATCTTCAGGAGGCTCGCATGCTGGTTGCTCGGTCTTTTCCATTGGCGACCTATACCCCACTCGAAACAGAAGAATGGGATAGAGCCTATAATAATTTCCAGAAGCTGATTTGATAAGAATTATTGTGATCCCATCCAGCGCCGAGAACTGCTATAGATGCATGCTGTAATTGAAAAAAGAGGAGTGACTTCCATGCTAAAAGGTATTCCAGCCATAATTCCACCTGAGCTATTAAAGATACTTATGGAGATGGGACATAGTGACGAGATTGTTCTAGCCGATGGTAATTTTCCTGCAGCCAGCCATGCACAACGTTTAATTCGCTGTGATGGGCATACCGTTCCCGATTTGCTAGACGCTATTCTTCAATTATTCCCATTAGATCAATATGTCCAGAAGCCAGCTGCACTTATGCAAGTGGTTATAGGTGATACGGTTGAAACTCCGATTTGGGAGCAATATCGTTCTATAATCGAACGGCATTCTACTATTGTAGAGCCCTTCGAACTAGTAGAGAGATTCGCGTTCTATGAACGTGCGAAACGAGCCTATGCGATCATAGCTACAGGGGAAAGCGCCTTATATGCCAACTTAATCCTCAAAAAAGGTGTAATCGCTTCATAGCCAGTTTTCCCCGCGGCCAAACAAGCACATAAACTGTGCTTGTCGCAGCGCGAGCGGAGGCCCTTTCCCCATTGGACGTTTTGGTATATCATGTTCTTATGACACAAGAACTCTATACCCACATGGAAAGGTGAGATACCATGACTTTTAGCTTGAAAGGGAAGACTGCTTTAATCACAGGAGGAGCATCAGGTATTGGACGAGCAATAGCTAGGGAACTTGCGTCTGCTGGCGCCTCGGTAGTTATTGCGGATATGGATCCGCTTGGTGAACAAACAGCTCAAGATCTGCGTGATCGGGAGCAGCAGGCTGTATTCGTACAGACAGATATGAGAAGTAAAGCACAAGTGATACAAGCTGTAAACACCGCAATTACTAACTTTGGTTCATTAGATATCTTAATTAATAATGCTGGAATTTACCCGCGTGGTCTTATAGAGGAAACGGATGAGGATATGTGGGACCAAGTGATTTCGATTAATCTGAAGGGTCCATATCTTGCAAGTCAAGCCGCGTTACCTTATCTTCGGAAGAATGGCGGTTCGATTATTAATATCGGATCAAGCCATGCTGATATTGGTTTGTCGGAGCTGTTCGCATACTCCGCTTCTAAGGGAGGACTTCTGACGATGACACGGAATTTGGCTAACACACTGTCCAAGTATCGTATTCGAGTAAACTGTGTGAATCCGGGCTGGGTAGCAACGGAGAAGGAAATCAAGGAAAGGGAAGCTAATGGTCAATCCCTCGAGAGTTTAATTGAGATGGGGAAATCTCTTCCGCTTGGCAGGATGCAAACTGAAGAAGATACCTCAGCTATGGTTCGTTTCCTTGTAAGTGATCAAGCTACCCAAATAACGGGTCAATTTATTCATATTGATGGTGGTCGATCTGTGTATTTGGGCTTCCAGGATAACAGTCTGCACGCCGATGATGCTGAATAGCGTATAAGCCAGATATACAAGAGTAAGCAGATATAAGAATGCCTCTCCGAAGCTGTCGTATATATCCTATGGAGAAGCTCTTATTTGTTCATATATCAGAATATACAATTATAAATCAATCTACTCAAATGTGTTTAAGATAAACGGCCTCGCCATCCTATTATGGAGGGCAAAGCCGTTTATTCTCATGCGCTATGATTTATTCTCATCGTGATATAAAATTCTCGCTAGTATATCCTGATTGTAGTTTCCAAAGTTCTTGCCGTACACAGTTAATCCGCGTCGGTTGCTGGTTGTCTCTGTTACGGCAATTTTGAAGCGAATGTCACTTTTGTAATCCAGATTAATATCGGACAATTTCACGTTGGAGATCCGACAGCCATCAATGTGGCTTCCCTCGTTATTAATCCGAATGAGCTTTAGCATCCCATATTGATTTAGATGTGGGGGCCACCAATCAGGGTTGAAAGCACCCTTCTTATCACCAAAATCGCCGGGACTAGTCCATGAGCCAATCAACAAATCGTTCAGAAAGAACTCTATGTCTGAAGGCCAGTTGTCAGAGAACCCAGGAGCTTCTGAGCTAATCTCTAATAAGAACTGGAGCTCCTGGAAGCTCTGATTAGGCTTCAAGTAATTCGGAACTCGATATTCAAGGAAGCCCTCGGTGAACCATACAATTTCGGCATCCACCCGTTGTGGATCTGCAAAGTAACGTGGATCATCAAAATCCCCAATAATACTGTGCTTAGTTGCTAGTCCACAGGTAGGTTGAGCATGGTAGTTACTATAATGTCCAACCTTTAATTCTACCTCATATAAATTGCCTATCTCTTTATTGCGGAGATCTACGATGAGTTTCTCTTCATTGAGATAACACATCTTCTGAAGACCATGCTTACCAACCACTGTATTGATCTCAATAAGTCCGCTTTCTTCGAGCTTCTTAATATGCATAGTGACCGCACCGTTAGTTAGGTTGAGCTTCGTTGCTAGGTCATTTAAGTTAAGCGTTTGGTGTTGAGCAATAAGCTCAAGAATTTGAATGCGTATGTCAGAGGCGAGGGCTTTGAAGATATTCAGCCCGCTCTTTAAATCCTTAATGTGTATCATTCGACGAGAAGTCCCCTTATAAATCAAAATATAGTTTAATGAACTTTAAAATAATGTCTTGAATCTTGTAAATATATTGCTTTTGTACTTATATAATCACATGATATTCCTAATTGTCAATGTTATATGTGAACAATCATTTTATATTTTATTAAAATGAATCATAAAACGAACTATATACTAATAGATATCATTATTATCCATTGAAATTCACGGCGCAATTTAGTATATTTTAAATAAGTCTAACAGAAAGCGCATACAATTTCCTATTGACAAACATAAATGGCCTATATATTATAGAAATATAAATTGGTTTAGACAAATCTAAACTAAATTTATGAATACAAAAACTAATTGGGGGTATGAAGGAATGCGTAAAAGATTATTGATCTTATTAACACTAGTTTTAATTGCTGTAACCGTATTAGCAGGTTGTTCTAACAACTCAGGTGGGAATGCGGCAAATGACAAGAATGCACCTAGTGGTGATTCTGCAAAACCTACGAAATTGACCTTATGGACTTTTAATGCTCTTCACCAAACATTCTATGAGGCAATGGCTACTCAATGGAATGAGACTAATCCAGATAAACCAATAACTTTAGAAGCCACAACCTATCCATACGATGACATGCATAACAGCTTGCTAGTTGCCCTTCAGACTGGCACAGGTGCACCGGACTTAGCAGATATTGAAATTAGTAAATTCGCAAATTATCTTAAAGGTGATCCACAGCTTGCGGAATTAAACGATGTGGTTGAGCCTGAATTAAGCAATATCGTCCAATCGCGTGTTGATATCTATGCGAAGGACGGCAAGTATTACGGTATAGACTTCCATATCGGTGCAGCTGTTATTTACTACAACACAGAGCTTTTAGATCAAGCTGGTGTTAACGTAGACGATATCAAAACATGGGCTGATTTCGAAGAAGCGGGTAAGAAAGTGCTCGCGGCAACAGGTAAGGTAATGACAACGTTAGAAACAGGTGACCAATGGTCTTTCTGGCCACTTATCTCCCAACGTGGTTCCGACTTCTTGGATAAAGATAAGAAGGTTATCCTCGATAATCAAGCTAACATTGACACATTAACTTATCTACAGAATCTAGTTAAGCAGAAGATCGCAGTTGGTGCTCCTGGCGGTGGTCATCACGCAGAAGAATATTATGGTTTTATGAACAGCGGTGAATCAGCTTCCGTATTCATGCCATTCTGGTACATGGGTCGTTTCCTTGAGTATATGCCAGATCTTAAAGGTAAAATTGCTATTAAACCAATGCCAGCCTGGGAAGAAGGCGGATTCCGTTCAGCAGGTATGGGAGGTACAGGTACGGTAGTAACTAAACAATCCAAATCTATTGATCTAGCTAAACAATTTGCTGCTTTCAGTAAGCTGTCTGCAGAAGGTAACATTCAAATTTGGAAGCAGTTGGGCTTTGACCCAATCCGTACAGATGTTTGGGATTCTCCTGAATTGAAGGAAGCCAACAAATTCTCGGATTACTTTGGAGACAATATCTTCGATACACTCAATGAGATCAAAGACGAGATCAACGCTGTGAATGTGGGTGAGTTAACACCTGCCGCTTCTGATGTAGTTAAATCTCAAGTTATGAATAGAGCGCTAGTTGATCTTGAAGATCCAGCTAAGGTGCTAAAGGATGCTGCAGATTCAATTAAATAACAATCAGCCAGAGTATCAATGAATTAGACAACTCACTAGCCCTGTATGTGATGAGGGCTAGTGAGTCCATTTATAAGAAGGGCGGAGCTAAACCTTGAATACTAAATTTGCCGTCGATGCTTCAACGAGTATCCCCCGAAGTAGTTTCTGGAGAAGTTTACCTTATTCTAAGAAATTAGCTCCATATATTCTAGTATCACCTTTTATTATTTCCTTTCTTATATTCTTTGCTTATCCTGTAATAAACACCGTTATTATGAGCTTTCAAGAAATACTGCCAGGGCAAGTAAAATATGTAGGTACGGAAAACTATGAGAACCTTACGAATAGGCAGTTTTATCGAGCTATGTATAATAGTGCCGTATATACGGTCTTAACCTTGCTTGTTCTTATACCAGTTCCACTCATTTTCGCAGTATTACTCAATTCTAAGGCTATGAGATTCACAAACTTTTTCCGTTCGACTTTATTTATTCCAGCACTAACCTCTGTTGTAGTTGCAGGTACCATCTTCCGTCTCATATTCGGTGAATTACCAGGCTCCTTGATGAACGAGTTTTTGTCGTTATTTAATGTGGCCCCAGCAAATTTCAAACAGAGCGCACCATTAGCCATGTTCATTATGGTCATTCTGGCAACATGGAGATGGATTGGTATTAATATTATTTATTTCTTATCCGGTTTGCAGAACATTCCTCATGAATTGTACGAATCAGCAGAAATTGATGGGGCTAATGCCATGGATAAATTCTTGAAAATTACCCTTCCATTATTGAAGCCGGTTACGATATACGTGCTGACGATCAGTATTTATGGTGGATTTGCTATGTTCACGGAAAGTTATATGCTATTCGCTGGGAATAATTCGCCCAAGGATATTGGTTTAACGATCGTAGGATATATTTATAAGTCGGGTATACAGAAAAATGAGTTGGGCTTTGGTTCAGCCATTGGGATAACCTTACTCGGTATCGTTCTGATTATAAATGTTATTCAATTAAAATTCTTCGGGCTTTTTCGTAAGGAGGATTAACAATGGCCATACAGACCAAGTGGAAGCCTTCGACCATACTGCTTATAATATTGTTCGCGATTGTGTCTATCATTATTTTGTTTCCTTTGTATGCAATAACACTAGCTTCACTCAAACCATCAACAGAAATCATGCGTCAGGGCTTAAATGTAAGATTTGATTCTCATTTGTTCTCCATGAATAACTTTGTTTCTGTATTCGAACATCCCTATTATATTCGTTGGTATGCGAATAGCTTGTTGATCGCTGCGATCTTTACGGCAAGCTCCATTATTCTTTCCGCTGTGGTTGGTTATGCACTGGCGATATACGAGTTTAAAGGGCGGAACATCATTTTCGTATTGGTGCTAGTTACGTTAATGCTACCAACAGAAATTATTATACTGCCTCTATTTAAGCTAATGATTTCATTCAAAATGATCAATACGTACTGGGCTGTTATTCTCCCATTCGTGGTTGCACCACTACCTATATTCTTCTTCCGTCAGTATGTAACGGGGCTACCCAAGGATTTTATTGATGCAGGTAGAATTGATGGATGTACAGAGCTTGGGATCTTCGCAAGAATATTCGTTCCGTTAATGCTGCCAGCCTTCGGAGCCATGGCGATATTACAAGCAATTGGTAGCTGGAATAACTTCTTATGGCCTCTTATTGTGCTCAGAGCAAACGAGAAGTTTACGATTCCAATCGGCATATCTACATTGCTTACTCCTTATGGCAATAATTTCGATGTACTAATAGCTGGTTCACTTGTAGCTATTCTACCTTTGCTAATTCTTTATATTTTCTTCCAACGTTATTTCATATCAGGTTTAACAGTCGGTGGAGTAAAGGGGTAATTGAAAAGACAAATCTAATTTATCTAATCACATAATGATATCTAAGGGAGAGAGTAAGATGACCACACTTAAAGCAAAAATGGTAATAGATAAAGAGTATAAGATTGCTGAGGTTGACCCGCGCATATACGGATCCTTTATCGAGCACCTAGGTCGTGCTGTATACGGTGGGATTTACGAGCCAGGACATCCATTGGCGGATGAACAGGGATTTAGAAAAGATGTTCTCGAATTAGTAAAGGAGCTTAATGTTCCCATAGTACGTTACCCAGGTGGCAATATGGTGTCCGCTTATAATTGGGAAGATGGAGTTGGTCCGCTAGCGAATCGACCAAGAAGATTAGAGTTAGCTTGGAGGACGATCGAGACCAATGAAATCGGAACTAATGAATTTGTAGATTGGGCTAAGAAAGCGAATTCGCAAGTGATGATGGCCGTTAATTTAGGGACGCGTGGTATTGATGCTGCTCGGAATTTATTAGAATATTGTAATCATCCTAGCGGTACATATTACAGCGACTTAAGAAGCTCTCATGGCTACAAGCAGCCTCATAATATCAAAACTTGGTGCTTGGGTAATGAGATGGATGGTCCTTGGCAGATCGGTCACAAAACGATGGACGAATATGGACGTATTGCCTTAGAGACAGCTAAAGCTATGCGATTAGTTGATCCAACAATAGAACTGGTAGCCTGTGGAAGCTCTAATTCGTCTATGCCGACCTTCCCTCACTGGGAGGCAACGGTTCTTGAACACACGTATGAAGCAGTGGATTATATATCTCTACACCAATATTACGGCAACCGTGAGAATGACTCAGCGAACTTTCTAGCGAAATCATTAGAGATGGATCGCTTCATTAATACCATTATCTCAACCTGTGATTATGTGAAGGCGAAAACCCGCAGTAAGAAAACGATGAATCTCTCCTTCGATGAGTGGAATGTATGGTATCACTCCAATGATGCTGACCGTAAGATTGATCCTTGGACGATTGCTCCTCCACAGTTAGAGGACGTTTATAATTTTGAGGATGCGTTATTAGTCGGTTCATTATTGATCTCCTTCTTAAAGCGTTCAGATCGCGTGAAAATTGCTTGTATGGCTCAACTCGTTAATGTTATTGCCCCGATTATGACTAATAATGGAGGAGCGGCTTGGAAACAGTCGATTTTCTATCCATATATGCACACTTCGGTATATGGTAGAGGTGTCGCATTAAACGTCATTGTTTCTTCTGGCAAATACGATAGTAAAGAGTTTACTGATGTGCCTTATCTAGATGCAACTGCGGTCTATGATGAGCAATCAGAGCAGGTTACTATATTCGCGGTAAATCGAAGTTTAGAGGATGCATTAGACTTGGATTGTGATGTTCGAAGTTTTGAAGGCTACCGAGTTGTCGAACATATTGTATTAGAGAATAACGATCTGAAAGCTGTGAATACAGCCAAATCAGAAGCAGTCCAGCCACATAACAATGGTAATGCTAAAGTGGATAGTGGATTTGTTAAGGCTGTATTGCCGAAGAAATCCTGGAATGTGATTCGACTGGCAAAGTAAGCATATTGGGGGTTAACTCTTTGCTGAATGGTAAGTTTATTAGTAGGGTCATTGTTACAATGACCCTATTCTTGTTGTTGGGTTGTACGAATGAATTAATTCCTAATCCAAGCTATCCTGCACCACCAATCGATTATAAGCTTTATGATATGAATATTATTAATGAAGAATCTGAATGGCATATTAATAATGCACATGATCCTTCTATTATTAAGGTTGATGATTGGTATTATGTATTCTCGACTGATGTGAAGAGTGCCGGGGAGCTGCGACCTGGCATCATGGTCCGTAAATCTAGAGATCTTATTGAGTGGGAATGGGTTGGTTATGCATTCGAGAATGGTATTCCGAAGGCTGCCCTAGCTTGGACGAAGGCAACAAATTTATGGGCTCCCGATATAGTAAAAATCGGGAATACCTTTTACTTGTATTATTCTGCCTCAGAATTTGGTACAAACCAGTCGTACACCGGTGTTGCAACAAGTACCTCTATTGAAGGACCATGGACAGATCAGGGCGAGGTCATTAAATCGACCAAAGGTGATGAGCCGAATGCCATAGACCCCAATATCATTCTAGACGAGAATGAGGATTATTGGATGAGTTATGGTTCGTTTTTTGGTGGGATTTATGTTGCGCGATTAAATCCTAGCAACGGAAAGCTCTTAGAGCCAGACTTTGGTGAGAAAATTGCAAGCCGTGATCATCGAACGGAACAAGGCGCGTTGGAAGGACCTTATATTATTTATAAACGAGAATTGAAGAAGTATTATCTATTCGTTTCTTATGATTCATTGTTCGCAGATTATAACGTTCGGGTTGGTCGTTCTGATTCCATCACTGGCCCTTATCTAGACTACAATGGTAACGATATGAATGATACGTTGTATCAGCCGCAATATGAAGTAGGAAACAAAATTCTAGGGAGTTACAAGTTCTCTGAAGGAGAAGGATGGGTTGCACCTGGACATAACTCTGTATTACAAGACAGCGATGGACAGGATTATCTTATACACCATGCACGTGGAGAATCGAAAACCGCTTGGTCCTATCTTCATGTTAGAAAGCTGATTTGGACCGATGATGATTGGCCAGTGGTTTCACCTGAGCGTTATGCTGGAGAAGAGATACAGGATATTCCTGAGCAGATCATTCCCGGCTCTTGGGAGACTATGGTCCTAGATAAGGAAACAAACGGAAAATTACGAACTAAACCCATAAAGCTTTTGCCGAATGGTTCAGTGAACATGGAGGATAGTGTAGATAGCTGGGAACTCGATGGCAATCATACAATGAAGATTACATGGCATGATCCTAACGGCGAAGTTAGTTCGATAGAAACGTTACAAATCATCCCTTCATGGGACTGGGAGCTGAAGAAGCCGGCCCTCATCTATACTGGCATGAATAATCTAGGTGAGGCCATTTGGGGTAAACAAACAGAATCTTTATTCGGAGGTAAGCGTGTGACATCATTCAGTAATCCTTTAATTGAACAACGTGCGGATCCTTGGGTATATAAGCATACAGATGGTTATTATTATTTTACAGGGTCTGTACCTGAATATGATCGGATTGAATTAAGAAGAGCGAAGACAATAGAAGGGCTTGGCGATGCATCAACAGTTGATATATGGAATAAGCGGGAATCTGGAGAGCTTAGTAAACACATATGGGCACCGGAAATCCATCATATCGATGGCAAATGGTATGTGTACTTCGCTGCCGCAAGAACAGATGCCCCATTCGACCATAGAACCTATGTGCTTGAGAATGAGTCAGCCAATCCATTAGAAGGAACATGGGTAGAGAAGGGGAAGGTGAAGATGAATTGGGAATCCTTCACACTGGACGCTACAAGCTTCGAGCATAACGGGATCAGGTACTTGGTATGGGCGCAGCGGGATCCTCGTATTGATGGGAATTCTAATCTCTACATTGCTGAGTTAGAGAACCCATGGACGATCAAGGGGGAGCAGGTGATGCTCACAAAGCCGGAATTGCCATGGGAGATTATCGGATTCAAAGTAAATGAAGGGGCGGCCGTTCTGAAGAAAAGTGGTAGAATTTTTATGACCTACTCTGGGAGCGCAACAGACCATAATTATAGTATGGGGATGCTAACTGCATTGGATGATGGCAACCTACTGGATCCACAATCTTGGAGTAAGTCTAACAATCCCGTGTTTGTGAGTAATGAAGACAACGGCATATATGGTCCCGGTCACAACAGCTTTACTACATCTGAGGATGACTCAGAAGATATTCTGATTTATCACGCTCGTAGTTATAAGGAAATTAAAGGTGACCCATTATTTGATCCGAACCGCCATGCACGTGCTCAGATTATTCATTGGAATGAAGATGGTACGCCAGATTTTGGTGTTCCCGCTGCGGATAGTATGAGCAAATAAACAATTGAAATTCATTTAAGACCGCGGATGTTTCGCGGTTTTTCTTTGTTTATCCCTCTGGTGTTACACAAAGAGTTGGTTAGTCGAATAATTGGAGTGATATGAGTGGAAGCTAATTAGAAATAATACATAAAAGAAGGTAGAACATATGATATCAAAGGGTAAATTAACCCTAATCGTGGTTATTAGCTTAAGCTTGCTTACAATCGGTTGCAGGGAGGAGCCCAAACAGAGGATAATCCAATCGAATATCACGGCAAAGCAGAATGCTAGACCTGTCGTATTGATCCTCCTTGATACTCTAATGGACAAGCCTTTAATGGAAGCTGTTCAAGCTGGTCGTGCACCGGCATTACAGTTTCTGCTCAATCATGGCCAGTATTTCCCTAACGTCGTCAGTTCTTTTCCTACGATGTCTGTGACTATTGACAGCACTTTATTAACTGGGGTCTATGCGGACCAACATCATGTTCCAGGATTAGTCTGGTATAACTCTAAAGATAATCGAATGATATTCTATGGAAACGGCGTCAAAGAAGCGATGAAGATTAATCAACCCCAAGTAGTATTAGATAGTATACATCAGTTGAATCAAGTTCAATTGAACAAGAAAACCAGAACGATACACGAAGAGCTAGCCGAACAAGGAAAAGATTCTGCATCAATCAATGCAATCATATTCAGGGGGAAAACTGAGCACAGCCTAAAGGTTCCTCAGTCCATAGCGAACAGTACACGATTGCCGGAAGTAATAGAAGTGACAGGACCCAAATGGCTATCTTATGGGGCTCTTGCGATGCTTGATCCAGAGAATACACACAATACGTATTTATGGAGAAAATACGGAATGAATGATGAATTTTCCGCACAAGATCTATCTTTTCTTATTAGACAAGACAAACTTCCGGAATTTACAATTGCTTACTTTCCTGAGAATGATACTTATGTTCATCGTAAAGGTCCAGCGGGGTTAAAGGGAATTGAAAATGCTGATCAGGCATTACAGGATGTGTTTAACACTTATGAATCATGGGAGCTAGCTATTAAAAGTGTAATATGGATCGTCATGGGTGATAGCGGGCAAAGTTATGTCAACGATGATCGGGACGCAGCGATTGTTGATTTAAGGCCACTTTTGAATAACTACCGTATAGCTAAATTAAATCGGTTCGTTGGGAATGAAGACCAAATCGTAATTTCTGCTAATGAACGAATGGCTTATATTGATGTCATTGATTCTAAAGTGAAACTATCTGAAGTTGTGAAGCAATTGCACAATGAGGTAAAGCTGGACATTATCGCAATGAAAGACGATAAGAATATTCATGTCACGGCAGGAAGAAACGATAACAAGTTATCTTATCGGCCCATAGGAAATTATATGGATGAATACGGACTAACCTGGACTTTATCGGGAGACACAGATCGTGTAGATATTTCACTTACTAAAAACAAGATTAAGTATGGTAAGTACCCAGACGTATTAGCGAGATTATACGGGGCCATGCATGCTCATGAAGGAAGATTCATTGTCGTTACGGTGAAACCAGGATATGAATTGGTCGCTGAAAGCTCCCCAACCCACATCGGTGGTGGTTCTCATGGTTCACTTCATGCAGAAGATTCTCTTGTTCCTTTAATTATATCTGGTACGAATACTAGGCCAAGAACACTACGGATCGTCGATATCAAAGATTGGATCCTACAATTGCTGAATGAATAAACTTACACTCACAAATGCCTATGTATTGAATATAATACATCGAGGAAAAGGAGGAGTTCATCCATGCAACCAACGCCTAATTTGCAAGCACCTTATGAAAATCCCATGCACCAAGATAACACGATGCACCAAGGTATTTCGAATCCTGATTTGAACAAAAAGCAAATGCTAGAAATGTGCCAAACATATCAACATCATTTTGTGCAATTCGAAGCTACTGACGGTAATATTTATGAAGGTATCATTGAAGGCTCAGAAGGAGAATATGTAAATTTACTTGTCCCTGACGGAGATAGAGATGTGGATAGTCGACAATATCTATTTGGAGGGTATTCATACGGAGGATATCCACCCTTTGGAGGATATCCACCCTTTGGAGGATATCCTTACGGTTATGGTTATCCTCGTAGATTTCGACGCTTCCGGCGGCATCGGTTTCCGTTTTACGCGCTTAGAAGATTGCTCTTTCCGTTCTTTTATTAACGATAAAGAAAGCATAAGTTAAATAACCTTTGTCTAAATTATTTTAGATTAAGGTTGTTTTTTTGCTATTTTTTGCTGAAGCAAAAACACCAAAGTCGCAAAAAAAAGTACAATTATTAATTAAATAAACTAGAGAGTCTTACAACAGGAAAATTTGGAATTCTAATCCTACTCATATAAATACTATATGTGATAAAATGAGATTATCGCAATGAGAGCGCTAACATATACAGGGAATTTAATCGGTTAATCAAAGGAGACTAACACATTGTTGAAAAATATCCCTCTCAAAGTCAAACTATTTGGTTTGTTATTCCTCCCTTTAACGATATTCGTAGTCTCAAGCTATCTTCTTCTACAGTTGAATGATAACAATACTCAGAATTTGACTAGTTCATTATATGAAACAACGGGAAGAGCAACCTCGCTTATCCTCAATGCAGATCGTGATATGTATCAAGCTTTAGTTGCATCTCTAAACATAAGTAATACATCAAACTCGCAGGACCGGGAGAATGAATATTCAGATTTCAAAGAGAATGTTCAACAGGCGAATGATAGGGTTGCAGAAGCAACAGAGATCATTCGAGAGAAGAAGCTTGATCAGCTACAGCATAAAGAAACTGGCAGAACGATTGTCCAGATTGTAGATGACTATCAGCTTAACTTCGATGATTGGGTGAAGGATGCAACTGAAGTATACGCTAATCCATCTTTGGTTATGAGCAACAAAACTCAATTTTTAGAAAAGTTCGGTAATGGACGTGAAGGTTTAAATGAGTATGGTGAGATTCTGGATGCATATGCGCTTGAGCAGGTGGAAGAAATCCAGTATGTGAATAAGAAATCAAAAGCAGTGGTTTACACGGTTCTGATTGTGCTTATACTCATCTTGGCCATCTTAGGGTATCTAATTATCCGCCAGCTTCGAATTACGGTTCAGAATATACTAACACGTACGAAGCTTGTTGCCGAAGGAGACTTGACCTCTCCCATGAATACTTATTACGCAAAAGATGAATTAGGCCAATTATCTCGAGCGATTGATTCAATGATAATGAAGATGCGTGAATTAATTGGCAAGATTTCGAATAATACGGGTCATGTTAATAATGCTTCACATGATCTCTATAAGCTCACAAGAATCGGCTGCGGCAGCTAGTCATGTTGCGTTGAATATTCAGGAGGTTTCTTCTAACATAGAATCTCAAGCGCGAATTGCAGATGAATCGAGCAGAGCCATAGGTGAAATGGCGATTGGTGTGCAGAGGATTGCGGAAAATTCATCGGTTATTTCAGAATATTCTTCGCACACTGCGACTCAAGCAGATCAAGGAAACCATATACTACAAAGTCTACAACAACAAATCACAGAAATTTTCTCGTCTATTGAAGGCTTATCACATATCGTTCAGTCACTTAACCAAAGATCTGAGAAAATCGGATTGATTGTCGTAAATATGACTGAATTCTCTAATCAGACAAATCTATTGTCACTGAATGCTTCGATAGAGGCAGCTAGGGCAGGAGAGCATGGACTGGGATTTGCTGTTGTTGCAACTGAAATCAGGAAATTGGCAACAAGTTCTCTTCAGTCCGCTGAAGTCATCCATCAATTAATAAATGAAACCCGGCAAGATATTACGAGTGCGTCGATTTATATGGATAAAACCTTGATCGAGGCTGGTCGGGGACAAAGCTTAATGTCGGAAGTCAACTTGAGTTTTAATGATATATTACAATCGGTAAAAGAGATGGTTACTCAAATTCATGAAACTTCTGCTGTGACCGAGCAACTCTCGGCGAGCTCGGAAGAAATCTCTGCAAGTATGGAGATGAATATAACGACAACGGCCCAAGTTTTTGATAGATCGCAGAATGTTGCCGCGGCAACAGAACAACAATTAGCCTTAGTAGAGAATATCTCGAATTCGGCCGAACAATTACGTGACATCGTAGTAGATTTGAATAAGTCAGTTGCTTATTTTAAATTGTAAGTGGATTAGTCTATCCTATATTAAGTTCAATCCCCAGAACAACCTTAGTCCGAGGAACATAGGACTAAGGTTGTTTTTTGTGTGAAAAACAACCATGTCCATATAAAAATATTCATATACTATATCCAAAAAGACTGCTGCAAAAAAGTGCAATTGATTCGTTAGTAAGAACTAGGTAAGATTTAGTAAATCACTGATTAGTTAACAAAAATGCCTGCTATTTGTACATTTAATTTCTAGGAGATCGATATAATTATAGTTAAGATCTGGTAGAAGAGAGGGTGCAATCTCATGCTTGCGCTTTTCCGATCCATGTTCAAAGCTAGAGATAAAAAAGGCTTCTATCGAAAAAGCCTAATCTGGTTTTTGTTAACCGCAAGCATCCCTGGTTTTATTACCGGAGGTTGTATTTATTGGTTTGCCGTAGACCACATTGAAGAGGATTTGAACGTGCTTCATCAGAGCCAGATGGAGCAGCGAGTAAAGAACATCGATGATCAATTAATGTATCTAGAGCTTGATTTGTCGCATTGGGCATTCAGTCCTCGCTTTGGATGGGATTTGCAGGAGCTCGATTTTGTCTATTACTTTCGGGATACCTGGGATATTAGTCAATCACTTGTAGTGCTACAGGGCTCACATCCACTTATTCAAGATGTAGAGCTGTTCGTTGACGGGAGTCAAACGGTGCTGTTCAAGACAGGCTACTATAAGCTAGAGGATCCCGCAGTAATTGCAAGTTATAGAGAGTTATTAAAGGACACTCGAAGTATTTATTGGACGGATCGAAAGACAGAGTCCTCAGATGATGAGGAGATTATAGATTCCAATCCTCAAGATTCCATCAAGCTTGTGCACAAAATTCCGGGGGACAGTCCATCCCCATTCGGTATATTGGTATTAACACTGAATCGTGATAAGGTCGTAAATTTATTAAAAACAATGACACCATACAATGAAGGAATCACTTTCCTAATGAGGGAAGGCGGAGAGATCATTGTATCAGATGAGAGTAAGAATAATGACATTCAGGGTCTTCGTGATGAAGTTATGAAGCAGGGGCAACTATCAGGCACCTTCTTATGGGAATGGGAGAACAGTACATATTCTGTATCTTATGGACAATTAAGGCGTATCGATAAGGAATGGACATATATTTCGGCGGCACCTATGACGGCCATCACCTCACCCGTAGTGGTATTATCTAATATCATCCTATTGGTAAGTACGATTGGACTTTTATTAGCTTTAGTTCTCTCCTGGCTTGCATCGATTCGGATGTATTCACCAGTTGAGCGGTTGATCCATGAAAGTAACGATTTGCAAGCACGGTTAGACAACCAACAACCCAACCTCAGGATGGGATTCCTGCTGCAGCTTCTGCAGGGGCATCTCCGCCACTATACCGAGGCTGATTTACGAGAAAGAATGAAACGATATGGATGGAAGGTTGATCAGCACCAATTCCATGTATTACAAATTCAACTAATTGGCTTTAGTAGTCTCTCTAGCAGGTTTCCACCTGGTAGTGAGAGCTTAGTTACATTCGCTGCGTCAAATATTATCGAGGAGCTGACCAAGGAGCACTATGAACAATTTGGCGTAGTTAATTTCCATGACCTTTCCGTTGGAGTGCTTATTATGTCTATGAAGAATGAAGCTCTTGCCAATCAACTTAACTTCTTAGGCGAGGATATAACGAAGGTGATTAATCGGATTCTTAACATAAAGGTGACCATTACCATTAGTCGGTTAACCGATAGCGTCAAACGGATATCTGAGACTTTCATGGAAGTCGAAAGAGCATCGGGGTTCCGGCAATTCGTCAATCAGAACCAGCTGCTTAATATGGATGATGGCGCTGTACATGCCGCTAGTAATGAAGAGAGATACCCGTTCGAGATCGAGATGGATATTATACAATCGTTGCGAAGCGGCAAGAAAACGGAGGCAGAGGGTTTGATTGGTCGCTTCTTGGAGGAGGTACTATCTCACCACGGTACCGAGGTCCATGTTCAGCAGAATATGCTTCAATTATTAGGGAGTATCCAGCATATGATTCTACAATCTGGGGTCAGCACCTTCCGATTATACCAGGGTGCTAACATGTTCGATTTGTTATCCCAAATCCGCGAACCTGGTAAGATGCTTAGCTGGATGAAAGAGCGAGTTATTGCTCCCTTCCTGCTAGAAAGAGATGCTCGTGCTAGTATGCAGCTCAAGCAAATTGTGGAGCGAACCACCGAGTATATTCAAGCTAACTACATGAAGAATATATCGCTTGAGAGCTGTGCGGATTTGGTTGGCACAAATTCCTACACGCTAAGTAAGCTGTTCAAACATATAACAGGTGTTAATTTTATTGATTATGTTACCGAGCTTAGATTGGACAAAGCGAAGGAATTGCTCAGTAAGTCGGAGTTGAAAATTAATGACATCGCCGAAGAAGTAGGGTACCAGCAACGATACTTTAATCGTATATTCAAAAAGCAGGTAGGCATTACACCAACCCAATACCGCGAAATGCTATAAAATTCATTCACTGCCGAATGAGCAAAAAAAAGCGCCAGCCACAAGAAAGTACCACAACCCCCAAAAGCCTTGATCTACAAGGCTTTTTCCTTGCAAAAAAGTGGAATTGAAAGCACTTACAAAGTTGTGGATACTCAGAAGTAACAAGTCAACAACCTGAAAATTGCATTCTCATAATAGAGAGGGAGAGCCGATGAATACAACCCTAGATTCTCAGTTGGATGGTTCCTTTAAAGTATCTTTACCAAAGATGCCGAGAAAATCCTCTTGGCTCGGCAGTGTGAAGAGGGATAAGTGGATGTATGTGCTTCTTTTGCCGGGGCTGTTGTATTTTCTTATATTCAAATATTTGCCGATGTGGGGCATCGTTATTGCCTTTCAGAACTACCAGCCTTTCTTAGGATTCTGGAATAGTGAATGGGTGGGGCTTGAAAACTTCAGAAATTTCTTCTCCAATCCAGATTTTTTTCGTTTATTACGTAATACATTCATTCTGGCCATGTACGATTTGGTGTTCTTCTTCCCAGCACCTATCCTTATAGCCTTGCTGATAAATGAAGTCAGGATCGCCGCATTCAAGCGTTTAATTCAGACGATGGTATATGTTCCTCATTTTATCTCCATGGTAATTGTTGCGAGTATGTCATATGTGTTCCTGACGACGAACGGCGGTATTGTCAATGAAATTATTGTGCGTCTTACAGGGGGGAGCATCAATTTTCTCGCTGATCCCTCATGGTTTCGCCCACTAATTATCATGCAAATCATATGGAAGGAAACCGGTTGGGGCACTATTATATTCCTTGCTGCGCTTGCGTCGGTTGATGTGGAGCAGTATGAGGCTGCTATAGTAGATGGCGCTAGCCGCTTTCAGAGGTTATGGTTTGTTACTGTGCCAGCGATCAGCAGCACCATTGTTATTCTGCTCATTCTGCGTTTAGGTAATTTTCTTGATAATGGCTTTGAGCAAATTTTCCTGATGACGAATTCCTTAAACCGTTCGGTTGCTGACGTTTTTGATACCTATGTATATTTTGTAGGAATTACACAAGGAGCATTTAGTTATAGCACGGCTATTGGTCTCTTCAAATCTGTTATTGGTATTATCTTAATTTATGGAAGCAATTCGTTAGCCAAGCGGTTTGGACAAGAAGGAATTCTATAAATTCGGGGAGGTGTAGGTACGATGAGGTACAAGTATGATTCTTTGGGAGAAAAAGTCTTTGATGGCTTTAACTATTTGGCCTTATCCATCTTTGCCATCATGACGATATTGCCTTTTATCTATATTATCTCAGGGTCTTTTGCGACGGAGGCTGAAATTTCTGAGCGAACCTTCTTTCTAATTCCACAAGATTTCTCATTGAATGCTTATTATTATATATTCTCCTCCAATACGATATTCCGCAGTATCGGTATATCGATCTATATCACAGTAATAGGCACCCTCGTTAATCTAGCATTCACCCTAACCATGGCCTATGCGTTAGCCCGAAGAAGCCTGCTCGGGAGGAATGTAATCATGAATTTAGTTATCTTCTCAATGCTGTTCAGCGGTGGGATGATCCCAGGCTATCTAGTAGTTAAGAGCTTGGGCCTTATTAATACTTACTCGGCTGTAATTCTGCCAGGCGCGATCAGTGCGTTTATTCTCATTATCACCAAAAATTTCTTCCAGCAATTGCCACCGGGATTAGAGGAATCAGCTCGAATAGACGGTTGTACTGATCTTGGAGTGTTGTGGAGGATTGTACTTCCATTATCCAAGCCAGTGATTGCTACCTTCGGATTGTTCTATGCGGTAGGACACTGGAACAACTTTTTCTCTTCACTATTATATCTGAATGACCATACGATGTGGCCCTTACAGGTGCTGCTAAGGGAGATTGTTATGCTGTCACAGCTTGCCGTTGGAGATGTGGGTAATATGGATCCGAATTTTGTAACACCACCCGACCAATCTGTGAAGATGGCGGTGATCGTAGTGGGTACTGTACCGATTTTATTAGTATATCCATTCATCCAGAAGCATTTCGCCAAAGGTGTGTTACTTGGCTCGATTAAAGGCTAATAGATCGTTATTCGATAGAACTTCACACTGCATTCTTAAGCATTGTGATATCTATATAAAGTTTGGCACTATGCATGACCCATAATATGAGGGAGGATAAACAATGAATGCACAAGGGAAAGGTTTAAGGAAAATACTCGTAGTGTTACTAGCAACAGTTATGATGCTGTCTCTATTAGCGGCATGCGCGAACGGGAATGAGGCTAATTCGAATACCAACCAATCGAAGGAGGTAGCCAATGAAGATAAGAAAACCACGGACACTGAAGTAAAAGAGCCAGAGGTAGTAAAGCCTTTAAAGCTTAGCATTATGGTGCCTTCTTTTAAGACGGAGCTTCCAGACGATAGCAGTCCAGTTATCCAAGCACTGGAGGCTTATACGAACACGGATGTTACGATGCAATTTGTTCCGAATAGCTCTTATCCAGACAAGATGAATATTACATTAGCTTCCGGACAGCTTCCATCTATAATGGTCGTTGATAGGAATAGTGCAAGTTATATTAATGCGGCTCGGTCAGGTGCATTCTGGGAGCTTGGGCCTTACTTGGCCGATTATCCAAACCTTAGTCAAGCAAATCCAATTGTACTTAATAACTCGTCAGTAGATGGCAAAACGTATGGCATCTATCGCGGACGTACACTAGGCCGAATGGGTGTGTCCATCAATAAGGATTGGATGCAGAATGTTGGTCTTGGAGCACCAAAGACGATCGATGAGTTCTATAATCTTCTAAAAGCATTTAAAGAGAATGATCCTGATAAGAACAACAAGGCAGATACCTATGGAATAGTTATTACCAAATATGCAGGCCCATGGGACATCATGCAGGTATGGTTTGGTGCTCCGAACAAATGGGGTGACGATGGAAGCGGTAAGCTGGTGCCCACACACCTAACTCCGGAATATCTAGAAGCATTGAAGTTCTTCCGTAAATTATATGAGGAAGGGCTAGTTAATGAGGATTTTGCTGTGATGGACCCAGCCGTCTGGAATGACCCAATTATTAATGGAAAAGCGGGAGTCATGGTGGATGTTGCGGATGCATCACGTCGTATTGATAGTAAGATGCAGGAAAAAGCAAAACGAGATGACCCCTACATCGATGTATTCCAAGCACCAGTTGGTCCGAAGGGACATAGAGATATGCCAACTTCCGGTTATGCTAATGTACTGGCCGTTTCCAAGTCTACTGTTAAAACCGAGGAAGAGCTAACACGGGTATTGGAATTCCTGGATAAACTCAATGATATTGAAATGCAGCTACTACTTGGTTATGGGATTGAAGGTAGACATTATGAAATGGTGGACGGCTTTGTGAAGCCATTAACTACACCAGATGACGTAGCGCTAATCAAAGAATTTGAAGCGATGAATCAAGCACTAATGTTCATAGGACCAGTAGCACCTTCTCTTGAGCTAACTGTAATTAACAAGAAGATCATGGAAGTACAATTGGCGAATGTGGATATCGTTGTTGGTAACCCGGCTGAGCCATTCGTATCTGAGGTTTATGCTCAGAAAGGGCAACAGCTGGATAACATTATCGCGGATGCACGTATCAAATATATCGTTGGTCAGATTGATGATGCCGGTCTTCAGAAGGAAATCGAGCTCTGGCGTACAACAGGTGGAGACGAATATATTGCCGAGATTAACAAGATGTATGAGGAATCCAAATAATAACTAACTAAGGAGGGAGCAATGTTGTGTAAGTGCGCAACACTGCTCCTTTCTTCTTAATGGAATATTGAATATAAGGTATGGAGGATAAGTAGATGACAACGAATAAACCAGTACTGATAAGAACGATTGATTATAGGCAAGCGGGTGTCCGTAATAAGATGCTGCTAGGCGACCTTAACGGCGACGGTCGAATGGAAATTGTCATGGTTCAGCCTAATGGCGGTATTGATGATCGATATGTACCTCACCAGGTGCAATGCTTGACCGCGTTTGATCTGGATGGGCAGTTACTCTGGCAGGTAGGAACCCCTGATCCGAATGCTGGAAAGCCAGGCTCTGACTATCCAGCACAAATCTATGATATTGATGGTGATGGCTACAATGAGGTTCTATGCGTCATGAATAATCGTTTTCTAATTCTTGATGGTAAGTCTGGGGTGGCAAAACGCTCCTTCGAGCTACCTGGTGAACAAGCTCATGATTGTATAATCATTGCGAATTTAACAGGCGGTGCATTCCCACAGGATATTATTCTCAAGGATAGATATCGCAAATTATGGGCGATGGATAACAATTTTCAATTGTTATGGACATATGAAGGCAATCCCGGGCATTATCCTTGGGTGTACGATATAGACGGTGATGGTCGAGATGAAGTGATGGCTGGGTATGATATGCTCGATCATGATGGTACGAAGCTGTGGTCGTGTGAGGAGCTTGACGACCATGCGGACTGTATCTGGATTGGGGATGTGGATGGTAATGCGAGCAATGGAGAAGAGATTGTAATCGGTGGAAGTGTAACCGTTATGTACAATCGACTGGGTCAGGAGCTTTGGCGCTATTCGGGATCCATAGAATCCCAGCATATTGCATTGGGTAAGTTTAGAGACGATAAACCAGGGCTCCAAATCGCTGGCTTGGACCGCATTGAGCGTGGGGATACGGGCGAAGCTCTTACAGAATCCGGTAAGGATGGACTGTTCCTGCTTGATGCTGATGGCAATGAGATTTGGAAGGAAGAGAGGAAGACGGATGGTTGGTTAACTATCATTGACACACTTCGCCATTGGGATGACAATCCACTCGATTACATCTTGGCGTTTCGAAGAGGTGGTGGTGTAGAACCTATTTTGTATGATGGATACATGAATGCTGTCGTTACATTCCCAGTGGATGGTTATGTTACGCATGCCGACTTATTAGGGTCAGGTAAAGAACAGGTGGTTGTCTATGATGGTTCTACTGCGTATATTTTTGGAAATCAAGTGTGTGATTTAGCTCTTCGTCTAGAGAGAACACCACTAATTCAATCAAAGCGGCTGTATAGCTCGACATTGTATCCTGGCGGAGAATATCGCTAAGAAGGAGGAGGCTTTTGTGTCCTATTTTCCTAATAACCATAGTAGCTATGAGCTATTCCAAGGCGATGTTAAACAAACCCTTCAGCTAATTGCTGATCGGTATATGACTCAACATCCGAGGCTGCCTTTTGTATATAGAGCTTCAAATCGGCAGAGCTTAACCCGCAATAATGATTACCGATATGAATTTGACATGGATGTTAAGTTTGAAGATCTAAGGGATGGCCAATATGTATATGCGTGGGCGAAGCTATGGTGTGAACAGGAAACAGAATGGGCGTTCAGCGCTAGCTGCTTTGGCCCGCTTCGTCTATATGTTAATGGTCAGCTTGTTTTCAAATCGAACATACTAGAGGATGTATTCCCAGATCGACGAAGCTGGTTTCGCATCAGTCTAAATGCCGGATGGAATAATTTCGTAATTCAATTTATTAAGACGGGGACTGGATTTACTCTAAACCCCTTAATGAGGAGTTAGCATCTAACAAACTGGGGTTCCATGGGGCAGAGGCAATGGTTGGGTATTGTTCTCCTTGACCGAGCTGCTTGCGGTTCTGCCGAATAACCATGCCAAGCGCAATGAGCTCCTATTGTTCTATAGAGAGCTTGCGAAGGCTTCTTGGCGCTACAGGGAGAGAATGGGCTCTGGCATCAAGTGTTGAATATACAGGCTTCTTATGAGGAGACATCCTGTACTTCGATGTTCATATATGCCTATGCAAGAGGAATACGATTTGGTTGGCTGACAGATACAGAGGAATATACCAAGGCTGTGATGAAGGGTTGGGAGGGTCTTGCCAAACGATCAATCGATCGTCATGGAAACATCTATGGCGTATGTCGAGGCTCTGGTTATTCTTTCTCTCCACTCTACTATAAGGACGATTTGTCCTGGAATTTGAATGATACTCACGGGATAGGCATTGTCATGCTTGCGGGTGTTGAGGTGTTGGAGTTAGTAGGTATGTGAATCTAGCAAAGGTTGTCCTATCTTATACTCGAGGAGAAGTGTGTGAAGCGATGAATTCCAATGCGAATATAACATTAAATTGGTTGAAGCAGAAACCTGAATTACAAGTCGGCGTGACATGGGGTGTTCCCTGGGTAGAGGGAACCCTGCAGCGTGAAGAATCAATCGCTCTACATGGATCCACAGACGACCCCTTGCCAATACAAAGCTGGCCAACGGCATATTGGCCAGATGGCAGTGTGAAATGGACCGCTCATGCAGCCACACTCCAAGCGGGTGATGGATATTCTCTCTCTAAGGGCCAGCGGGTCATAGCGGATTCCCCGCTTAAAGTTGAGGATATGGAATCTTATATAGAAGTGAATACGGGTGTAATTGTTTGTCGTCTTAACAAGAAGGGATCTTCTATTATTCGCGAGATAATCCGGAGTGATAATCGGGTCTGTTCCGATGGAAAGCTAATCGGCATTCGTGAGGTATGTAGCATGATTACAGGACGGCGGACTTTACAGGAAGAAGTATTCTACAGTCACATAAGTAATGTATCGATAGAACAGGCAGGTGTTGTTCGAGCAGTTGTGAAAATTACGGGCCGGCATGTGATTACCTCCGAGGCTCTTGAATGGCTACCCTTTACGCTTCGTTTGTACTTTTATGCCAATCAACAGGAGATCAAAGCTGTTCATACCTTTCTATACGATGGAAATCCGCACAAGGACTTCATTAAGGGATTAGGTATGACTTTTGGTGTTCCAATGCGTGGCCCACTATATAACCGTCATGTGCGATTTGCCGGCGATTCGGGCTTTTTCAGTGAATCGCCTAAGGGACTAATGACATTACGCACTTCAGGAAACTACATGGAGTTATACAGACAGCAGACTGCTGGCGGCCAGATCTCGCTATCTGGGAATGAGGATAGGGCATTTCTTGATCTGTTGGAGGATTCCGCGGTGTGGGATAGCTTCAAGCTTGTGCAGCATACTGCGGATTCCTATACCATATCGAAACGCACAAAGGAAGTTTGCAGTTGGTTGAAATCTGCAGTCGGACAGAGATCTGGTGGATTACTCTATGTAGGCGGAGAAGGTGGCGGATTGAGCGTAGGTATCCGTCACTTCTGGAAGAAGCATCCGTCCTCTCTGGAAGTGAATCAGCTGACTCAAGATGAAGCTGTGATAACGGCATGGTTCTGGTCCCCAGATGCCCAAGCCATGGATTTACGTCACTATGATACAGCAACACATGTCAAATCCTCATACGAGGGTGCAGACGAGATGCGTAGCTCACCTTACGGAATTGGTAACACAAACGAAATTTCCATCAACTGTTTCGAGCAAACCCCGGAACATGACATATTAAGTGCCTTGGTTGAAGAGAAAGAATCACCATCATTATTAGTTTGTACCCCCCAGCATTATCATAGTACCGCAGCCTTGGGAGTTTGGAGTCTAGCTGAACGAAGTACAGAGACGAAAGCGATGCTAGAAGACGCACTGGACGAGGTCGTCCAATTTTACCAAGAGGAGGTTGAACAGCGTAGCTGGTATGGATTCTGGGATTACGGCGATTTCATGCATAGTTATGATCCCGTACGTCATACCTGGAAATACGATATTGGAGGCTGCGCTTGGCAGAACACGGAGCTCGTACCGAATATCTGGCTTTGGTATATGTTCCTGCGGTCCGGACGGGAGGATATATTCCGGCTAGCAGAAGCGATGACCCGGCATACGAGTGAAGTGGACCTGTACCACATTGGCGAGTACGCTGGTCTTGGATCTAGACACAATGTCTCGCATTGGGGATGTGGATGTAAGGAAGCCAGAATTGGTATGACCGCATTACATAAATTTTATTATTATTTGACAGCGGACGAACGAATCGGTGACATCATGAATGATGTTAGGGATTCGGATTATACGACGGAGCACATTGATCCCATGCGTGCGTATTATCCCAAGGATGAGTTTCCGACTCATGCTCGCAGCGGTCCAGATTGGGCGGCGTTCTGTTCGAATTGGTTGACTCGTTGGGAGAGGTTCGAGGATACGACGTACCGCGACAAAATCATTGTCGGAATGAGCAGCTTGAAGAAAATGCCTTTCCGGCTTCTAACGGGACCAGTATTTGGTTATGATCCAAGGGATGGAGTGCTTCATCATATGGGGGATGAGAACTGGGGCCATCATCTGATGATTTGTATGGGAGCACCACAGGTATGGATGGAGATGTCCCAACTACTGAAGGATCCAGCATGGGATGACATGATGGTAGAATTCGGTGAATTCTATAACCTACCCAAAGAAGAGAAAATTAGCAGGACTTCTGGTGCTATTCAAGGTGTAGATTGGAATATCCCCATGCTGTCTACGGGAATGATGGCTTTTGCCGCTAATCAGATGAATAACCTGCAGCTTGCCGAACAAGCTTGGGGATTCTTACTGAAGGACCAGACCCATTGGCAAATTCAAGTTCCGTTAATTTGTGAATCAATTGAACGACTTGCGTATATAAGACCGATTCGTGAAATTCCGTGGATGACGACGAATACAGCTGCTCAATGGTGTCTTAATGTTATAGTCTGTCTTGAGCTGATAGGTGACCAACTACCCGACAATTAAAAAATTGACGCACATAAGCAACTGGTTATATAATCTAAACATAATTACTTGCTTATATACTTATTTAAATCAAAGTGAGGTGAAGTATTGAAGGATATACCGAAAATAGCCGAAACGCTAAAACTACTGGCGGATGGAACACGATTGACGATTCTCGCACTACTCAAGGAGCGCGAGCTCTGTGTATGTGAAATTGTCGAGATACTAGAAACAACACAACCTAATATTAGTCAGCATTTGCGGAAGCTGAAGGCGGCTGGTCTAGTCTCTGAATCCCGTCGTGGTCAATGGGTTTATTATTCCTTATCTTTATCAGAAGTGCCTTACGTCCAAGCGGTGATGGATTATGTTCCTTCGATAAAAGAAAAGCTAGACAGCATAGGTCTTGTTTGTAAGGATGAATGCTGTGATTAACCCAATGAACACATATTAACAGGGGGACAATATGGTCTATATCGCTTCGCTTATTTTCTTAATCACATTGATTTTCGTCATTTGGCAGCCAAAGGGGCTCAGTATTGGCTGGTCGGCTACCGGAGGAGCCATTCTCGCACTTCTGTTCCAGGTTGTTAGTTTTAGTGACGTACAGGATGTTACACTTATCGTTTGGAACGCTACATTAGCTTTTGTTGCTATCATTCTCATCTCACTCATTCTCGATGAAATCGGATTCTTCGAATGGGCTGCTCTACATATGGCACGAATAGCTAAAGGTAATGGAAAGCTGATGTTCATTTATGTAGTGCTGCTAGGTGCGGCTGTTGCCGCCTTCTTCGCCAATGATGGAGCTGCATTAATATTGACTCCTATTGTATTAGCAATGGTTCGGGCTTTGAAATTTGATGATCGGATGATCTTACCTTTTATTATGGCTAGTGGTTTTATTGCCGATACCACCTCTTTACCGCTGATCGTGAGTAATTTGGTTAATATCGTATCTGCAGACTTCTTCGGAATTGGATTTATTGAATATGCCAGCCGAATGATTGTACCGAATTTTTTTGCTTTAGGTGCGAGCATCCTAGTTTTATATTTGTTTTTCCGCAAAAGCATACCAAGCAACTACGATGTTAGACAGCTAAAGCAGCCACATGAGGCGATTAAGGATATCCGATTGTTCCGTCTATCGTGGGTCATATTGGCTGTGTTATTAGTTGCTTATTTAGTAAGTGAATTTATTGCCGTTCCTGTATCCATTATTGCCGGTGTAATTGCGATTGTCTTCATTATCGTTGCGCGTCGGAGTCCTGTTATCGAGACCAAACGAATTATTCTTGATGCTCCTTGGGCAGTAGTTGTATTCTCCATAGGAATGTACGTAGTTGTGTATGGATTGCGTAATGTTGGACTTACTGATCGGCTCGGTGAAGTGATCCAGGCTGTTGCCGATCAAGGGTTATTCGCCGCCACTATTGGAATGGGCTTTATTGCAGCGATATTATCCTCCGTCATGAATAACATGCCTACGGTAATGATTGATGCTCTTGCCATCCAAGGTACCGAAACGTCGGGAGTTACACGTGAAGCCTTAATTTATGCGAATGTGATTGGTTCCGATTTAGGGCCGAAGATTACACCGATTGGTTCACTTGCAACGTTACTCTGGTTACATGTACTGTCACGAAAAGGTATCAGGATTACCTGGGGCTATTATTTCAAAATCGGAATTATTCTAACAATTCCTACATTGTTCATTACACTAGTAGGTCTTTATCTATGGCTGTTGCTGATATCTTAATAAATATAGAGGAGCTGGAGAAATCATGGACAAAAAGTTAATTTATTTTCTATGCACAGGAAATTCATGTCGAAGTCAGATTGCAGATGGTTATATGAATGCTTTGGGTAGTGATCGTTATAAGGTGGAGAGTGCTGGACTAGAAGCTCATGGTTTAAACCCAAGAGCTGTACAGGTAATGAAAGAGGCTGGTGTAGATATTAGTAAGAACAGCTCTAATGTAATCGATCCCGAGATTCTTAATCGAGCAGATTATGTCATTACATTATGTGGTCATGCAGATGAGCATTGCCCAGTTATCTCGAACAAGAATGTTGTCAAGTGGCATTGGGGGTTTGATGATCCAGCCAAAGCAACAGGAAGCGAAGAGGAAATCATGGAACAATTCCGTAAAGTGCGAGATGACATCAAACTGCGCATTGAGCAGTTCTTAGGACAAATGCCTATCGAGAAAAAGTATCATGCACTTCATCATAACCAAATATTCATGGGTGCTGCAACAGACGTTGAAGCCATGGTTAAGAATGAAGGAATTGAGGTTGTTGTTGATCTGCGAGGAGAAGCAATAGAATGCGCTTATCCTGAAGCCAAGGTGGAGTGGATTCGAATCCCACTAGGAGATAACACGAACCAACCCCAAACAGAGGGCTTCAAGCAAGCCATTCAAGCAGTAACCGATGCTTATCACAGGAATAAGAAGGTCGCCTTTCACTGCGCTGGTGGTCGTGGAAGAACGGGTGCAGTCGCCGCGGGAGTCTTACTTCAACTAGGCTTAGCTTCAAATTTGATCGAAGCTGAGGCCAAGGCAAAGAGCATTCGAGAGATTATCGATATTAAGCCTTCTCAGAAGGAATCCTTGAGTGAGTTATATCCGCTAGTTGAGTAACTATAACAGCAAGTGAGGGTTGTCCAGAAGCATTCGGGACAACCCTTAAATTTGTCTAATGTGCTCCAGGTTTGCATCCACAGCTTCCATCAGTTGTACATGACGTGTTGTTGCTCTTACTTCTTCTAATAAGTAGCATAATGACCACAGTACTGAGCAATGCAATAAGACCGAATTGCCATGGCTATGAATAAACGTAAGGAATTAGAAGATAAAAGTAAACAGATTGAATTCATGCAGCAAACATTGGATAAAGGTCTAAAGTGTAAATGCTTATCTTGGGATGAATAGTTATCCAATCACATACTAAGCATTAATTCGGAATTTACCGATTTCTGCGAACAGCTGTTGGGCGAAGATATTGACCTCAATTGCTTGTTCAGCAATACGCTGAACAGCCGCACCTTGAAGATTCGAAGAGGAATTTACCTCCTGGACACCTGCTGCTGTCTCCTCAGCAATACCTGAGACGACATGTATGGATTGAACAAGGGAATGATTTTTCAATCTCGCGTGCTCAACACTACTATGAATATGAGTCATAGCCTCTGTCATATGCTGGCCCGATTCCTCGATCGTACCGAAGGATTGAGAGGTTTGTACAATTTTATCGTTCTGTTCATCTATACTAGCCTCTGTCTCTGCTAATTTCTCCTGTACGATAGCCATCTGATTGGTTAGAGTCTGAACCAAGATGGAAATATCCTTCGATGATTCCTTCGATTCCACAGATAGCTGTCTAACTTGATCGGCAATAACGGCAAAGCCTTTGCCGTGCTCACCGGCATGTGCGGCTTCAATGGAGGCGTTAATGGCAAGTAGATTGGTTTGGGTCGAGATATCTGAGATCGTGTTCGTAATTTTATTAATCTCTCGAGTGCTCTTAGCTAATGTATCCAGAGAAGACATCATAACATCTAGACGATCTTCTGTTTGTTGAGCGGATCTGCTTAGGGCCTGCAAGGATAAAGCTCCATGATGTGTATGACGAGTTGTTTCCGTACTAAGCTGTTTCATTTGGTCTGTAATCATGCTGATTCTCATAATATCCTGCTCTAGGTCGTTAATCCCTATTGCACTTTGTTCTGATTGAGTCGCCTGCTGATCAGCGCCGGAGGATATTTCATCTATGGCTCTCATTATCTCTTGCCCCGCGGCAGCGGTCGCCCTTGTTTCTAGCTCGAATGAGGTTGAAAGCTCACTAAGACTCTCAGCAATATGTCGTGTGGAGACAATCATGTGACTGATCTGCTCCGTCATATGGTCGAAGCTCTGGCTTAATTGACCAAGCTCATCATTGGAAGCTGAATTAATCCTTTCTCTGAAATCACCTTGTGCAATTTGTTTCATGGCATGCTGAAGCCGACGTATCGGACCTGCAAAGGAGCGGACGAATAGGATGGAGACCGTTATGGAAACGATGATGACGAATACGATCGCGATTATTAATACTTGAACCGTGTTGTCGAGTAGAGAGGATGACTGTCCCATAGAAGCCTCGGCTTCTTGAGAGAATACCTTATAATAATTATCAGTTAGATTGAATATGTACGTTTTGTGTGCTTGAGACATTTTGTATTGTTGCTGTATTCTGTTAATTCGAGTTTCCTCATCCATGGAGCTATCGTTAACAATAGCAGCTATACGTTCAAAGTTTCCAGCAAATTCCCCAGACGTTGTTGTTAAAGAGGCTTTCCATTTGCGTTGCTCACGTGTGGAAGATTTACTAGCTACCTGTTTGACTAACTCCAAGAAAGAATCTTTCTCCTTTATGTAATCTTCCTCTAATGATGAATCTCTTGATATAGCCAGGCCCATTGTCATTACATCCAATATCTGTACCTTCTGTTTCAACTCCATGGCTTGTAGCTGTTTCTCTACATGACTATTCTGGACATCGAACTGATCTTTGATTTGCTCAACACGATATAGGTTATAGAATGCTACCGCTGTAATAATAGCAATAATTAGAGTGAAGCTCATGATTACTTTTACCTTCAGCGATAAATTCTTGAAACTAAACCATTTAAATTTTACAGTTTTCTTCTTCATATGTTCCTCTCCCTTTCTCTTGTCTATGTCTAATCTTATAGGTAGAGAATTAAAAGCATTGTCGATTTGTGTTAACAAAATGCTAAATTTGTCGGATGAAATGTAAAGTATTATCGGAATTTTTTACATTGCGTTAACAAATCATATAAATAGCGTTAACACCCTGCACGTACTATTACACCTGTAAGCAAATAAATATATGGGAGTGGTCTTCTTGACTAACAGCATTATGCGTAAAGGTCTAATCTTCTTGACAACAATTATTCTAGTTCTTTCATTAGCGGCATGCGGTGGCGGTAACAACGCAGCTACTAACGAAACACCTGCTGGTACACCTGCACCAACACCTGTGAAGGATGAGCCAAAAGCAGATACGGCAAAAGTAAGTGGAACCATCAAAATTGATGGTTCATCAACCGTATATCCGATTTCACAAGCAATGGCTGAAGAGTTCATGGCATTAAATGGTGATGTGAACGTAGAAGTTGCTTCATCTGGTACTGGTGGCGGATTCAAAAAATTCGCAGCTGGTGAAATAGACATTACTGGTGCTTCCCGTCCACAGAAGGATTCGGAAAAAGAAGCAGCCATGGCGAATGGCATTGAGGGTGTAGAATTTAAAGTAGCAAACGATGGTTTGACCGTCGTTGTTCATAAAGACAATACATGGGCTGAAGATATGACAGTAGAAGAATTGAAGAAGCTGTGGGAGCCTGCTGCAGAAGGCAAGATCATGACCTGGGCAGATATTCGTGAAGGCTGGCCTACAGACGAAATTCACCTATATGGTCCAGGTACTGACTCTGGAACATTCGATTACTTCACTGAGGAAATTGTAGGAGAAGCAAAAGCTTCACGTGGTGACTACCAACCATCTGAAGATGACCATGTTATTGTACAAGGTGTTTCTGGTGATAAGAATGCTATGGGTTACTTCGGTTATGCTTATTATGTAGAAAACGCAGATATATTAAAAGCCGTAAAAATTAATGGTATTGAGCCGAATGACCAAACGATTGAGGATGGATCATACTCTCCACTTGGACGTCCAATCTTCATCTATGTGAAGAAGAGTGAGCTAGCTAGACCAGAAATACAAGAATACTTAAAATTCCACTTCTCCGAGGGCAAGGAGCTAGTCTCCGAAGTTGGTTATATTCAGCTCAAGCCAGAAATGTATGAAGAAAACCTAGTAACTGTTGGTGTGAAGTAATATAATAACAATTGAGCAATTACGCTTAGGCAAATGAAGTGGGGTCCTTTTAGAGATAAAAGGGCTTCACCTCATTTCTGCGTATACGACTACCTCTTCTTAAAGGAGACTCCGATGTTAGCAAATAAGAACCCAACTAAAACTGATTTATCTTACAAAGGTAAGAAAGCTCTATTAGAAATGATCATGCCAAAGCTGTTGTTAATTGTTTCGTTGTTATCCATCATAACTACTGTGGGTATCGTTATTATTCTATTAACGGAGTCGTATGGTTTTTTCAAAGCAGTCTCTATTGTAGAGTTTCTAACAAATCCTAAGTGGACACCTATGTTCTCTAGTCAGAATTTCGGAGTAATGCCTCTTGTTGCGGGAACCATGATGATCGCCATTGGTGCCAGCGTAGTTGCAGTTCCGCTTGGACTGGGCAGCGCCATCTATCTAAGCGAATATGCACCAAGCCGAGTACGTAGTATTGTTAAGCCAATGTTAGAGATACTGGCAGGAATTCCAACGATCGTATATGGATTTTTTGCTTTATCGGTTGTTACCCCTTTTCTAAAAACAATCTTTCCTGAACTGACTCTTTTTAATGCACTTAGTGCAAGTATAGTTGTAGGAATTATGATTTTACCGATGGTTTCTTCCATGAGTGAGGATGCCATGAGCTCAGTGCCGAATAATATTCGTAATGCTGCTTATGCGCTTGGTTCTACAAAGTTAGAAGTTGCCGTCAAGGTTGTGTTTCCATCAGCTTTATCTGGTATTATTGCTTCTGTTGTTCTTGCGATTTCTCGAGCGATTGGAGAAACAATGATTGTTACCCTTGCAGCAGGATCGCTGCCTAATCTAGATTTTAATTATTTGCAAAGTATACAAACCATGACAGCCTATATTGTGCAAATTAGCAAAGGGGATACTCCTCATGGAAGTATCGAATATTTAACCATTTTCGCGGTAGGTCTTGCACTTTTTGTTATCACCTTTGTTATGAATATATTAGCCAAATATATCTCAGGGCGTTTTAAGGAGGGCTACCAATGATCTCAAGAGAAGCCTTGGAGCTAAGGGTTAAACGTAGAAAACTAAAAAATCGAATATTCCACTCCGTTTTTTTTCTATCTGCTTTTTTTGGAATCGCGGTATTGTTTGTATTGCTCTATGATGTTGTTCAGATGAGTATGGGTTGGTTAAACTGGAATTTTATAAGTTCGTTTGATTCTAGAAAATATGAGGAAGCGGGTATGCTCGCTGGTATCGTCGGTTCACTATATTTGATAGGTATCGCCGCTCCCCTCTCATTCATATTAGGTGTTGCTACAGCGATTTACTTAGAAGAGTATGCCAAACCAAATCGTCTTAATTGGATTATACAAGCCAATATTAGCAACCTTGCGGGCATACCTTCTATTGTGTATGGATTGTTGGGGTTAGCCATATTTGTTAGATATCTTGGCTTCGATCGGAGTGTCTTATCTGGAGCATTAACCTTGACATTGTTAATATTACCAGTGATCATCGTGGCATCTCAGGAAGCTATAAAAGCTGTGCCTAATAGCTTGCGTAGTGCTTCATTTGCTCTCGGGGCGGGTAAATGGACGACAGTCTTTAGAATTGTTATCCCTTCCTCATTACCTGGTATGCTTACTGGTTCAATCCTAGGAGTCTCAAGAGCGTTGGGTGAAACAGCACCGATTATTATTATAGGGGCCGTGGCTTATACAGCGAAGCTACCTACAAGTATCTTTGATTCTTTTACAGCGATGCCTATACAAATTTATAACTGGACAGGTTTACCCAAAGAGGAATTTAGACATGTTGCATCTGCAGGGATAGTCGTTCTTATGTTCATCCTACTGTCTATTAATGCTCTGGCCATTATCATGCGCAATAAATACTCCAAAAAATTCTAGGACATTAATAGGGGAGCCGAGGACTATGAGCAGTATCATTGAAATCGAAAATTTTAATTTATATTACGGTCAATTCCATGCATTGAAGAATGTTCAGATGAAGGTCAAGGAGAAATCAATCACTGCATATATCGGGCCTTCAGGGTGCGGTAAGTCAACACTATTACGTTCGCTAAATCGGATGAATGATATGATTCAAGACGTGAAGATCGATGGGCAAATTCTAATAAAGGGAACGAACATTTATGAGTCAAGTGTCAGTGTAGAGCTTCTTCGCAAAGATATTGGCATGGTTTTTCAGCAGCCGAATCCTTTTCCTAAATCCATCTATGAGAATGTCGCTTATGGCCCTCGTATTCATGGCGTTAGAAATAAACAGGATTTGGATGAAATTGTTGAAAGAAGCTTGCGTAGTGCAGCATTGTGGGAGGAAGCCAAGGACTATTTGAAAAAATCAGCTTATGGGTTATCCGGTGGGCAGCAGCAGCGTCTTTGTATCGCCCGAGCATTGGCAGTTAATCCTGAAATTCTACTAATGGACGAACCTACCTCCGCATTGGACCCGATATCGACATTGAAAATTGAGGAGCTCATTCAGGAATTAAAAAAACAATACACCATCGTCATCGTTACACACAATATGCAACAAGCAGCTCGTGTCTCACAAGAAACAGGATTCTTCTTGCACGGGGAAGTTGTTGAGTTTGCCGATACAGAGAAGCTATTCTCTAATCCTGACGATCAACGTACAGAAGATTACATTTCTGGCCGATTCGGGTAATATAATGCTAGTGGGGTAGTATATCGATTGTTAGCACATTCATTAAAACTTTTAGGAGGGTTCCATATGGCAACACACCGTTTTCAATTTGAAGGGCATCTGAAGGAATTAAGCACAGAAATTATCCGAATGGGAGAGCGTGTTGAGAAGGCGATTGAGCTTTCTGTGTTTTCCTTAGTCTCTGGAGATCTCACATCCGCCCATATGGTAATATCGCAAGATCCAGAGATCAATGCTCTTGAGGACAAGATTGATGATATAGGCTCTAAGCTTATTGCAACCCAACAGCCGGTAGCCAAGGATTTGCGACGTATACTCATATCCTTCAAAATTGCCAATGATCTAGAGAGGATGGCTGATCTTGCAGTTGACATTGCGAAGGCTGCTGTTCGACTCGGTGAAGATAATGTAGTAAAAGCATTAATGGATATTCCACGGATGGGTGAATTAGCTCAACAGATGACGAATGAAAGCATTGTCGCTTTTACTGATGAGAATATTGATCTGGCTTATAAGATGGCAAAAATGGACGATGAGGTAGATCATCTGCATAGCGAGAATATGCTGCATTTATTTACTCATATCACCACTGATCCTCAGTCGATTAATAAAGCGATCTTAGTTGCCTTTGTAAGCCGTTATCTCGAACGAATAGCTGACCATGCCACGAATATTGGTGAGTCCGTCGTGTATTTAGTAAGAGGCAAAAAACCTGATCTCAATCAATAAAGCTTCATGCACAGCCACATAAGATTCCGACAACGCGATGAATATCTCGCGTTGTTTTTGTTTGAATGAAAATTTTACATAAGATTAACAAAACAACGCAGTGTATATAACCTAAATCACCTACGATAAAGAAAGACAAATTTTGATAAAGTCTGACAAAATACATCATAGAAGTGTTGTGATTACGTTGGTTGAATTCCAATATAACGATGAACCACTATTAGCTTTAATAGCAGAACGATTAGTACATCAATCCGTTGGATTGGTTTACTTTGATATTGCTGGATTCTCACAAATCGAGAAAATTTATGGAACTCAAGTCTGTGAGCAAATTTTAAGGATTCTGAAACAAACGGTTACACATGTAACACCTGCACTTATTACATATCGATTAATCGGAGATGATTTTTTTATCTACACGGCTTTACCTCATGGGGAGCAATCAGATGTGTGGGTTGTTTTGCGGAGCCTATGTAAGGAAATTCAGCTGGGAGCAGAGCAGACCATATTATCAGAGCTTCCTATACTTAAGGAATTCAATCTGCATGTTGGTTGTGATATTATCCATAACAATCAATCTAAGCATTTACATTATGTGGTTTATTCGGCTATGAAGAATACCATTCATCAAGCCAAAACAAAAAAAGTACCCAGTCTGATTTCATTAGAAAGAGATGAATTCCAACAAATCCTGTACGATAAGAACGTTAGTAGTGTATATCAGCCGATCGTTGACTTATCCAGTGGGAATATTCTTGGCTATGAGGCATTAACTAGAGGGCCTGAAGGAAGTCAATTTCACTCGCCTATTGAACTATTCAAATTTGCGGAACTAGAGGACAGTGTGTATATTCTGGACCGACTAGCTAGAGAGAAGGCCTTAAATGGGTGCCAATCTCTTGAGAGCTCCCACAAGGTGTTCATTAATGTGCCTTCTACTATTATTAATGATCCCATGTTTACACCTGGGTTGACACGAACCTTATTAGAGCAATGTGGTATTAAGCCTCATCAAGTCGTATTCGAGATAACGGAGCGTAGTTCAATTCGCGACTTTGAATCGATGAAGCTAGTGTTAGAGCACTACCGAAGTCAGGGATATCAGATTGCCATAGATGACGCTGGTGCGGGATATTCCTCCCTGCAAGCCATAGCGGAGCTCCAGCCGGATTATATCAAGGTAGATAGCTCATTAGTACATGGTGTTCATAAAGACAAGATTAAGGAAAACATCTTAAGGACGTTTATTACAATGGCTCAGCATATGAATATACGTCTTATCGCTGAAGGCATCGAAGACCATGAGGATCTTCACAAAATTATCTCCATGGGTGTTGAATATGCACAAGGCTTCTATTTAGGTAGACCCAACAAAGAGCTGCGGAGTATTGAGAGTGCGATTGCTAATGATATTAAGCTGCATAACACATTAAAATTGAAGATTGAGTCTCCGATAACCATTGGGGATCTCGTTATTCCTATGACAACGTTTGAGCCGAATGCCGTTATATCTGAAATTGCTCAATATCTAAAAAATAAAGAAGATTCATTAGGTGTCGTCATTGTAGATCAGAATAAACCAATTGGATTGTTAATGAGAGAGAAGTTATACCGCCTATTAGCTGAACAATATGGCATCGCCTTGAATTGGAACAGACCCGTTCAGAAGATTATGGATCAGCAGCCACTCATTGTTGAAGCGGATATGCCAATCGAGCAGGTTTCCCAGATAGCCATGAGCAGAGACATTAACAAATTATATGATATTGTTCTTGTAACTAGGATGGGAAAATTCATTGGTGTAACCACGATTCGATCTATTCTTGAGTGCATTACTAATGTAAAAATGAAGAACGCAAGGTTTGCGAATCCGTTGACCGGTCTTCCAGGCAATCTGCAAATCCAACATGAAATTCAAAGCTTTCTCTACACCCAAAAATTCTTCTCGGTTATCTATATCGATTTAGATGAGTTCAAATCATTCAACGACCTGTATGGGTATCAAAGGGGAGATGAATTGATTCAGTATACCTCTGAAGTTCTGAAGCAGGCTGTGATTCTTCTTGGAATATCAGCTGATTTTGTCGGTCATATTGGCGGCGATGATTTTATTGTGATTACTTCAGTTACACAACCAGAACAACTTTGTCAGGACATTATCCATGAATTTGAAAAAGGAGTAGCCCGTTTTTATAATAAACAGATGTGGTCGGAGATAAGAGGACGTAATGGCCTTCCGCTACAAACGAAAGGACCTACCCTCTCTTTATCCGTCATTGTTTGTAATCCAAACCTAAAGACAGAGGTAAATTCAGAGACGATCTCGAATTGGGCTGCAAAAATGAAGAAAGCAGCAAAAGCCCAGGCGGGAAATGTTTATAATGTACACATCCTTAGTTGAATAATGCTCCTAGTTGCTTAAACCTGGCTATGGTAACCACTCTATTCCGGCCAATACGCTTTAGATGAATTTTCTGATTTTTGGGTTGAATCCATACCGTGTCTATTCCGCACCGATTGCCTCCGAATATATCACTCTTCCATGAATTCCCGACCATGATGGCCTGATGGGGCTTGATCTCCATGGTTTTGAGAGCTTTATGGAATATACTTTGGTGAGGCTTTCTTGTTCTTGGGCTTGAAGGTGCGATAACGGTGTGATTGGGGAAAATTGGATCTAATTGTACATACTTTAGTGCTTGAATCAATCGTTCTCTTTTTCCATTACTAATCAGTGCTAAGGTATATTTCTGCTGCTTTAATTGTTCAAGTGTGTGTTTGACATCGGAGAATAAGATGGGTTTACTCCTAGCTAGCTCTTTGGTCCGCTTCAGTAAGATGCGAAGGAAAGAACTGGTGACATCAAAGGGTGAGTCCTGTAGTGCTTTGGTTAAACAATATAATTGTCTTTGTTCTTTCGTCTGTATTAGTTGACGTTTTTTGCTTGATGCCTTTACCCCTTTAGCCCTTCTAATTGATATTGCTCTCCTTACCCATTCCTTCTCATAAGCATCCACTGCCCTGGTAGGATTCCATTCTTCACTGTCCCAGCGTGCGGTAAATTCCTCTAAACTCGTCTTCAGTGCTTGAGTAAAGCTCAAGTCACGATCAATTATCGTATCATAAAGATCGAAGAAGATTACTTTCTTATCTGAGCTATTGAATAATGGTTTCATCTCTTGGACCTCCATTGAAATTGTATGAACCACAACTAAACATTCGTTGTTCCCTACACATTATGCTATGATATTCATGGGCATGTTGTACCCAAATCATTGATCAAATATTGGAGTGATTAAGTGGACAAGTTAATTATTATTGATGGGAACAGTATTGCGAATCGCGCCTTCTATGCATTGCCATTGCTCAGCAACTCCAATGGTCTACATACGAATGCAGTGTTAGGGTTCACAACGATGCTGTTACGACTTATTGATGAAGAGAAACCTACACATATGCTAGTAGCCTTCGACGCAGGAAAGATTACGTTTCGGCACAAAGAATATACGGATTACAAAGGAGGAAGAGCCAAAACTCCTCCAGAGCTTTCCGAACAATTTCCTCTCATTAGGGAGTTGATCGATAGCTTCTCCATAGCTAGATATGAATTGGACGGTTATGAAGCCGATGATATTATCGGGACGCTAACTAGAATGGCAGATGAGAGGAAGAATATTAAGGTTATCGTTGTTTCCGGTGACAAGGATATGCTTCAGCTCGCTTCGGATCAGGTTACGATTGCGATAACCCGTAAAGGAATCAGTGAAGTGGAGCATTATGACCCAGCTCATATTCGTGAAGTATATAACCTTGCTCCACACCAGATTATCGATTTGAAAGGTCTGATGGGAGATGCTTCTGATAACATTCCTGGGATTCCGGGAGTGGGAGAGAAGACGGCTTTGAAGCTGCTTCATGAATATGGAAGTGTAGAGAATGTACTGGAGCATGCTTCAGAGCTGAAGGGTAAATTGCAGGAGAAGGTATCTGAGAATAAAGATGATGCCTTGAAGAGCAAAGCTTTAGCGACCATTTACCGAGAAGTACCGATGGATCAGGATTGGGATTCCGTGAAGTATGATGGATTTGAATCTCAGCCGGTAGGCAAACTGTTCCGTAAGCTTGAATTTAAGCAGCTGCTTGGACGTTTGGAGCTTTCTGAGCACGGTGAAGAGCCTGCAGAGCATGAGGACATTAAGTTTGAGATTATTACTGAAGCAAAGGTTTCTTCCGTAGTAGATCATCTAGAACATATTGAAGCCATTCATGTAGAGGTGACAGGTGAGAACCCTCATGTTGGGGATGTTCTGGGTATGTCTTTATATTCATCAGCATTAAGTTATTATGTGCCTATTGAGGTATTGGAATCATCCGCCGCAGAGCCGATTCGCAGCTGGTTAAGTGATGAGTCGGTTACCAAAGCCATCTATGACACACACAAAGCAGAGGTTGCCTTAGCTTGGAAGGGTGTTACCCTGAAAGGGGTCGCATTCGATGCTTTGTTAGCTGCATATTTACTCGACCCGACCGATTCGAATCTAACATTAGCCGGGATCACACGCAAGCATGGACTATTGTCGCTTCCTGATGATGAAGAGATTTTCGGCAAAGGTGCAAAATTCAAAGTGCCCGAAGAAGAAGTTCTAGGTCAGTTTATGTGTAGAAAGGTTGTTGCTTTGCAACGGTTAATCGTCCATCTTAAGTCCGAGCTAGAGAACAGTGGGATGGACAAGCTGTTCTATGATCTGGAATTACCATTGGCTTCCTTGTTATCCCGAATGGAGCTTCAAGGTATACGGGTGAATAAGGATGGTCTCAGGCAATTTGGTGAGGAATTAGTTGGCAAAATATCGGATTTAGAGCAACAGGTTTACGAAATGGCAGGTAGTACATTTAATATTAATTCACCCAAACAATTAGGTGAGGTTCTTTTTGATAAGCTGGGTCTTCCTGTGTGGAAGAAAACCAAGACGGGCTATTCTACGGATGCCGAGGTACTCGAGAAGCTGGAGCCCTACCATGCGATTATTCCGAATATACTGCATTATCGTCAGCTAACGAAGCTTCAATCCACCTATGTAGAAGGTTTGTTGAAGGAAGTTCGACCGAGCACAGGTAAGATTCATACGTATTATCGTCAGACAATTGCAGCTACCGGAAGACTGAGTAGCCAATATCCGAATTTGCAGAACATTCCAATTCGATTAGAAGAGGGTCGGAAAATTCGCAAGGTTTTTGTGCCCTCTGAGTCAGGATGGCTTATTGTCGGAGCCGATTATTCTCAAATCGAGCTGCGAGTATTAGCCCACATATCCGGTGATGAGAAGCTGAAGGAAGCTTTCCTCAATAATATGGACATTCACACGAAAACAGCTATGGATGTATTCGGTGTAAGCGAGGAATCGGTCGATTCGAATATGCGCCGTCAAGCCAAGGCTGTCAACTTTGGTATTGTATACGGAATAAGTGATTATGGACTATCACAAAACTTGAATATTACACGTAAGGAAGCTGCACAGTTCATTGAACAATATTTTGCTGTATTCCAAGGGGTACGTACATTCATGGATGACGTGGTGAAGCAAGCCAAGAAGGATGGTTATGTGACTACCTTGCTTCAACGTCGTCGTTATTTGCCCGAGATAAGCAGCTCTAACTTTAATCTTCGATCATTCGCTGAACGTACGGCTATGAACTCACCTATTCAAGGTACTGCTGCAGATATAATTAAGTTAGCTATGGTGCAACTCTGTGAACGGATGACCAAAGAGAAAGTACGCAGTAGATTGTTATTACAGGTTCATGATGAACTTGTGCTTGAAGTGCCTGAGGATGAACTTGAACAGATGCAGCAGCTATTGCGTGAGGTTATGGAGAGTGCACTTGAATTAGATGTTCCATTGAAGGTCGATGTTAGTTATGGAGTCGATTGGTACGATGCCAAGTAGGACAAACATATGATTTACCAATAGGGGGTCTACATCATGCCAGAGCTACCGGAGGTTGAGACGGTACGAAGGACACTTCAGCAGCTTATCGTAGGGAAGCGAATTGAACGGGTTACGGTTCGACTTGCTCGGATTATTCAGTATCCCGAGCCTGAGCCGTTCTGTCATGCTCTTGTAGGTCAAACCTTCCGTGAAGTGGGGCGAAGAGGGAAATTTCTAAGATTTCATCTAGACAACCTCGCTTTAATTTCACATTTGCGGATGGAAGGGCGATATGGGCTATATGCATCTACAGAAGAGATGGAAGCCCATACCCATGTCATTTTTCATTTTGATGATAACACCGAATTACGGTACAAGGACGTACGACAATTTGGAACAATGCATTTATATCCACTTGGCTCTGAGTTAGATCGTCCTCCATTGATTAAGCTTGGCATTGAACCATTAGATCCCAATTTCTCATTCGCTGTATTCCAGAGATTAATTATGAACCGCTCTACGAAGATCAAACCTTGGCTGCTGAATCAAGAGTATATTGTGGGCATCGGGAATATTTATGTAGATGAGTCGTTGTTTCGCGCCCGTATTCATCCTGAACGAACCGCGGATAGTCTCTCCCGTATTGAATTAAGGAGACTATATAGGGCAATTGTAGATATACTATCTCAAGCTGTGGAGGCGGGGGGATCCTCAATCAAGTCCTATGTCAACGGGCAAGGTGAGATGGGGATGTTCCAGCAGCAGCTTCTTATCTACGGTCGGAAGCAGGAGCCATGTGTGAAATGTGGTTATCCGATCGAGAAGATGGTAGTTGCCGGTAGAGGCACACATTATTGTGCTCGTTGTCAAAAATAACGAAGTGGGCACATTCCTGGAACACTCCTCATATATTACTCCATGTTTGGAAGTAGTATAGGGAGGTTTTAGAATGATGGTGTATACATCCTTAATATTAATTGCCCTCGCAGTTAGTTTAGATAGCTGTAGTGTAGGTTTATTGTATGGAGCGAGAAAAATCAGAATTCCTTGGGTTTCCATTCTAATTATTTCTATTTGCTCTGGTGCTGTTCTATGTGGATCGATGATCCTTGGTCAGGTTATGATGGAATGGCTTGAGCCAGTGATAGCAAGAGCTGTTGGTGCACTGATTCTTGTGTTAGTGGGATTATGGGTGGTTTTCCAGTTTTTCCTTCATCATCGAAATCCGAATGCTGAAGAGAAATCTACAGAACAAATCGTAGTTGAGCATACGAAGCAGACTGTTCAGACCTTATTGCGGATCGAAATCCGAAAAATAGGCCTAGTTATTCAGATATTGCGTTCCCCTACTGTGGCGGATATGGACCGCTCCGGGAATATATCCCCATGGGAAGCCTCATTACTAGGAATTGCACTTTCTCTAGATGCTTTAGGTGCTGGTATTGGCGCAGCGATGGTAGGGTATTCTCCTCTTTCTACATCACTGTTAATCGCTTTTTCTAGTGGACTCTTCATATCCATTGGGTTACGATTGGGAAGATGGTTGTCTGATAAAAGATGGATGCAACGATTATCACTAATACCCGGATTATTATTGATCACGCTGGGCATTATTAAATTGCTATAGTATGATGATGGGGAGCTACTTTAATGAACATAGGATTAACTGGAGGTATTGCCAGTGGCAAGAGCACGGTATCAGCTTATCTTGTAGCTAAGGGAGCCGTCTTAATCGATGCAGACTTGATTGCACGTGAGATTGTGCTTCCAGGCAGTCCCGTTCTGAATCAGATCAAGCAGCTTTTTGGTCCAGAGGTTGTTACCCAAGAGGGCATATTAAATCGTAAGCGATTAGGCGAATTAATATTTGGTAATGAATCATCACGAAAGCAATTGGAAGGTATCATGCATCCAGAAATCAGGAAAATTATAAAGCAACGGATGTATAAGCTGGAGACAGAAAATCCTCGACGTTTAGTTGTTGTAGATGTACCTCTATTATTCGAATCTGGCCTAGCCTCCATGTTCGAGAAGGTTATGCTCGTTTATATACCCAAAGAGCTCCAGCTTGAACGACTAATGAAGCGGGATGATTTAACTAGAGGACAAGCCGAAGGTAGATTAAAGGCCCAAATGCCCATTGAACAGAAGATTGAGCTGGCCGACCTTGTCATTGATAACAGTGGAACGCCAGAGCAGACTGGTGCCCAAGTGCAACAATTCTGGCGAGAAAAGGGGTTATAATGTTTTTTGCTTTCTTACGCAAGAAGAGAGTGTTCGCACTTTTATTCATATCACTTGTTGGTTTATTATTCTATAGTAACGATTGGTTAGGGAGATGGATTTATCCCATTCATTACCAAGACGAAATTCGATCAGCCTCGACCCAGAGTCAACTTGATCCGTTTCTTGTATCAGCTATTATTCGTGTGGAGAGTAACTTTAAATCGGACAAGATTTCATCTAAGGGCGCAATTGGTCTTATGCAGATCATGCCGGATACTGCAGAGTGGATTATAGAAAGATCGAGTTCCTCAGAGTACCTTGAAGATGAGATGACGATCCCTGAGGTCAATATTCAAATTGGCAGCTGGTACATTAACTCTCTTCAGAAGCAATTTGAGCAGAGAATAGCGAAGATGGATTCAAATCAAGATCGTATCACGCTAGTTGCTGCAGCATACAATGCAGGGCCGGGAAATGTGACCAGATGGCTGGAAGAGGGAGTCTGGGATGGCACCTATAGCGAGCTAGCATTTGTCCCTTTTGGTGAAACTCGGCATTTTGTCCAAAGAATTCTATATTATTACAAAAAACATGAGCGTTATTATTCCGATGTTTGGTACAATAGGGAAAGCTAATCGCAAATAGAAGAAAAAAGTGTCGGACCAGCGGTGTTTAACCGGTATCCGACACTTTGTGTGACTAGATAATGCCGTTATTTCGTTTGACCAGCAAGTTGTTGTTCAGCAATTTGTACAAGTCTACGTGTAATGTGACCTCCGATTGCACCTGCGTCACGTGTTGCCATGTTACCCATGTAACCATCTTGTGGGATTTGGATACCCAACTCTTGAGCTACCTCATATTTCAATTGGTCTAAAGCTTGGCTAGCTTGAGGTACCACAAGTACGTTACTACTACGTGATTGTCCTTGAGCCATTGATATTCACCTCCTCGTCGTTGGTGTAAACCTAGTATGTGCGAATCTTTAAAGATCATGTTAGGAAACCAATGGAAATAAGAATGCACCCTAATTTATAGAGAGTTGGGATCGCCATGAAATGTCCTTTTTGTGATTTTGATGGAACCAGAGTATTAGATTCGAGACCAGCCAACGAGAACAAGTCGATTCGGAGACGTAGAGAGTGTGAACAATGCCAACGAAGATTCACTACGTTCGAGACCATTGAGGAAACTCCACTTATCGTGATTAAGAAGGACGGAAGCCGGGAAGAATTTACACGGGATAAGATATTACGTGGGCTTATTCGTGCTTGTGAGAAAAGACCGGTTTCGATTGATCGCTTGGAATCAATCGTTTCGGGAGTAGAACGAGAAATTCGCAATACAGCTCACGCTGAGGTTGAGAGTCGTGACATCGGTGAGCAGGTTATGGAGCAATTACACCCTGTGGATGAAGTTGCTTATGTTCGTTTTGCCTCGGTTTATAGACAATTCAAAGACATTAATATGTTTATGAAGGAATTGACTACCCTTCTAGGAAAGCATACGTAGGTAGGTGATTTAATGAAGCATCGACTTCAATCGTTCTCTGCGGCGCAGATTATAATTAGTGCATATGTTGTAGCGATTGTATTGTTTACATCAATCCTACTGATGCCGATTAGTATCAAGCCAGGTCAGGGTCTATCCATTATTGATGCTATATTTGTTGCAACAAGTGCTGTTAGTATTACGGGATTAAGTCCTGTTAGTACAGTTGAAACCTTTACCATGTTTGGGCAATGTATGTTGTTGCTTGCTTTTCAATTTGGCGGTATTGGTATTATGACATTGGGCACGTTATTATGGCTTATTCTTGGGCAGAATATATCTCTCTCGCAGAGACGTCTTCTAATGCTCGACCAGAATCAGAATCATCTTGCAGGCCTTGTCCGACTATTGCTCATAATCGTAAAGATGGTCTTGCTTTTTGAGGCAGGCGGAACATTGATTTTTGGTTTATATTTTAAATTTACTGGATATTATGAGGGCTGGTTGGAGGCGTTCTATTATGCCATGTTCCACTCCCTATCCTCATTTACGAATGCAGGCTTCGATATTTTTGGAGATTCATTAGTCGGCTTTGCTGATGACTACTTCGTACAGATCATAACGATGCTTCTAATCATCTCTGGTTCTGTTGGATTTCCTGTACTTATTGAACTCCGTGAGTATTTGTTCGGCAAGACACCACACTTTAGATTTTCCTTGTTTACTAAGATTACATCGATTACATTCTTTAGTCTTCTTGTAGCTGGTGCATTAGGTTTCTGGTTAATGGAAAGACAGCTATTCATGGAAGGGAAATCGTGGCATGCCCAGCTTTTCTATTCGTTCTTTAGCTCGGTAACCTCTAGAAGTGGGGGAATGACTACACTTGACATGGCTGATCTTGGAACGGGGACTCAATTTTTTACATCGATTCTCATGTTTATTGGTGGAAGCCCCTCGAGTGCAGGCGGTGGTATTCGTACAACGACTTTTGCTGTAATTATTCTTACACTGATATCCGTTGCTCGTTCACGTAAAGAGGTTATGGTATTCAAACGCACCTTGAAGCATGAGGATGTATTAAAGAGCTTCTTTGTATTCGCAATCGCTTGTATTCTATGTGTAGGAAGTGTATTGATTCTCGATATTACGGAAGTGCAGAGTTTTCCACTAAGTGCTATCCTATTTGAAGTAATGTCAGCTTTCGGAACCTGTGGTCTGTCTATTGGGTTATCCTCGCAGTTATCTGATGCGGGTAAACCTGTGCTAATCGTCTTGATGTTCATTGGACGAATTGGTCTTCTCACCTTGTTGTATATGTTTAGGAATGAGAAGCAACGTCAACCCAAGATACGTTATCCAGAGGAGAAAATCATTATTGGTTAAGTACTTAAATTGTACAAATCTTGTGTATTGCAAACCATAGATGAATTATGTATAATCACCTAAGAACGTTATGGGGGTTTAGCTCAGCTGGGAGAGCGCTTGCATGGCATGCAAGAGGTCAGCGGTTCGATCCCGCTAATCTCCACTTTAAACAACACAACCTAAAGGTTGTTTTTTTTTTGGAGATTACTGCTGGGAGCGAACCGCTAGGCGGGGCGTCCCGCGCGCACGGAACGAAGTGGAGGAGCACGGCGTCTGAATCTACCGCTAAGAGCCTCCTCGAGTAAACTTCGTCAGTCATATAATCAGGATTCATACATCCCGCTAATCTCCACTTTAAACAACACAACCTTAAAGGTTGTTTTTTTTTTGGAGATTATTGCTGGGAGCGAACCGCTAGGCGGGGCGTCCCGCGCGCACGGAACGAAGTGGAGGAGCACGGCGTCTGAATCTACCGCTAAGAGCCTCCTCGAGTAAACTTCG